>UMGW01025776.1_pt1 | contig 16251 bp, 10 predicted proteins | sample 1965371 | NCBI WGS metagenome assembly UMGW01 (sample SAMEA4836082, study PRJEB28245) | human gut metagenome | biome: gut microbiome; material: fecal sample | place: Denmark | collected 2008
CGCCTTTAACTCTTCCATCATCTGCTTGTTGACCTGCCCGATCGTCTGACCTCTGGTCGCACCGGATTTTAAGATATTGGCGAGCGCTTTTTCCCGATGATAATAGTAGTAGAGATATTCATTCGGCAAAAATCCGATCATCCGCAACAAATCGGGATCGAACATGGAAAATTCCTGAATGCTCTTTAAAAATGCGTCGTCCGCAAGGAGCCTGGGCAGAATCTCCTCGTCCTTGATCTTCACGCTGCGAATCCAGGAAAGATGATTTAATCCGAAGAATTCCACATACAGGTCTTTTTCATCCACGCCGAGCTTTGCTGCCATACGGAATTTTGTGCTGCTGGGCGCATCGCAGATGCCGATCACCTTTTCATAGCCTGCGCTCTTTAACGCCTGTGTCACCAGACCGGACGGGTTCGTGAAATTGAAAATCCATGCGTTCGGTGCAATTTCATTAATCAGCCTGCAGTACTCCAGTAAAATCGGAATCGTGCGCACTGCCATCGAAAATCCACCGACACCGGTCGTTTCCTGTCCGATTACGCCTGCGTTTAATGCGATTGTTTCATCTATAACACGGGAATGGTCGCCGCCGACGCGCAGCGTTGTTACCACATAATCCGCGTCCTGCAATACCTTACGCACATCCGCAGATTCCGTTACAATCAGATCCTTGTGATTTCTGTTTACCACATGGCGGCACAGCTTTGTGATGATCTGCTGTTTCTCCTGATTGATGTCATAGAGCGCTACCTCGTCAATATGAAGTGCCTTGTATCTTGCCAGCAGGCCGTTGATAAAAATGACGGTTCTGACGCCTGCTCCCCCGATGACTGCGATTTTCATTTTGTTTCCTCCACTTTCTTTTTTTCCATAAATTCCTTCAGTCCCTCTTTGTCCGGAAATCCGGTGTTGCCGCCGTACGCTGTCACGTTTAACGCGCCGCAGGCATTGCCGCAGGCCAGACATTCTTCCAGACCTTTTCCGGTCAGAAATCCGTATACGAAGCCCGCATTAAACGAATCCCCTGCGCCAGTCGTATCCACAGCCTTTACCCGGTACGCCGGGAGAAAGACCTCTTTTCCGTTTTCGATTGCAAGAGAACCGCTGCTGCCAAGCTTGATAACCACCCTGTCGCAATCCTTCGCAAACTCCCGTGCCGCTTCCTGTGCGGTCTTCGTCCTGCCATAGTGAATCGCTTCCGTCTCGTTCATGAACAGCACGTCGATATACGGAAACAACTCCTTGATCTGAGGATTCCATTCCCCGGTTGGATCCCAGCCCAGATCGAACGAGACAGTCGCTTCTGTCTCTGCTTTGACACGTTTTAACAAAGAAAGATACGCCGCGTGGTTTTTGCTTCCCTCATAGCCTGTCATATGAATATGCGAAGCGTTTTTCACGCCCTCGATATCCACCTTGTCGATGGAAATTCCCGCGTTCGTGCCGCGATACGTCAGAAACGACCGATCCTTTTCATTGGTAAAACTGATCGAAATACCGGTTTTTTCCGTCCTGCTCGTCCCAAGCAGACTGTCGTCGATATTTTTTGCGGCAAATTCTTTGCGGATCAACTCCCCGTAGCAATCGTCCCCGACCTCTCCCTGAAATACCGGATGCAGACCGAGCTTTCCAATGCCAAGCGCAAACAGCGCCGCGCCGCCGCCTACATAGGTATCCATAACCGGCACTTCATCCTCCTGCCCGGGCTTTGGCAGACTGGAAACGCCCGGAACAACAAGGTCTATATTTACATCGCCGTAAACATAGACGTCCCATTTTTTTCCCTTCATAGTCCCCTCCATCTTTCGTTTTTTCATTCTTTTTCAGCATACCATAAAGTCCGTAGGAAATCAAAATACGATCCTCACAGAGTGGTTTTATCGTGTCATGCGATAAAAAAGACATGCGCCAAATCCCGGGCATGTCTTTTCCGATTTCATCAACTACGCAGCGACGCAATTTAGAGATGTATTTATCCCTTTATTCTCATTCCTTTACTGCCCCGATCATGGAACCCTGTGCAAAATATTTCTGAATAAACGGATATACACACAGAATCGGTACGGTAGTTACAACGACTGCCGCCATTTTCAGCGAATCAGAGGTTGTCGTTGCCGCGTTCTGAGCCAGCGCCTGAGCGACTGTCTCTACGTTCTGCTGTGCGTTCATCGCTTTGGTCAACATGTTCTGCAGCACGGTCTGTACCGGCCACTTCGCAGTATCGCTCATGTAGAACGCACCAGAAAACCAGTCGTTCCAGTGGTTGACTGCCGTATAAAGCCCGACAACCGCGATAACCGGCTTGCTTAGCGGCATCATGATTTTAGTATAGATTTTGAAAAATCCGCAGCCATCCAGCTTCGCCGATTCCTCCAGGCTGTCCGGAATTCCCTCAAAGAAGGTTCTCACCATCAGCAGGTAGGTTACGCTCACCAAACTCGGTACAACGTAAACCCAGAAAGAATTGAGCAGATGCAGGTTTTTGTACTGGATATATTTCGGAATCATCCCACCGTCAAATAGCATGGTGAATGTAATCAGCATCGTAAGGACGGTTCTGCCCGGCAGATCCTTCTGCTTGAGTGCATAACCCGCAAGGGTTGTCACCATAAGGCTTAAGAATGTACCGATAACAGTTCTCGCAATACTGATTCCATATGCTCCCATAATACTGCCGTCTTTGAATACTTCGCGGAAATTATCCAGCGTAAGCTGTCTGGGCCAGAACCAGATTCCGCCCCGCGCCGCATCTTTTCCATCGTTAAAAGACAAAACCAGAACATTCAGACACGGAAGCAAAATCGCCAGACACAGCAGAATAATAATCAGATAAATAATTGCCTGCAAGATCTGTTCTCCCGCGTTTCTTTTTATTTTGTTTTCCCGCCTGACCTCGATCTGCTTCATAGCGTCTGTCTCCTTTTTGCCTGCAGGCTGTAAAACCTGCAGGCGCTTTTGATTCTAATTCCTTTTTAGTCGTAGAAGTTTACCGCATCCGGATCTTCCTTATAGATATTTGCAACATAGTCTTCAAACTGTTCTACGCCTGCAGCCTTTAACTGTGCACGGAAAGATTCGATAATTGTCTTTACTTCTGCGTCATCCTTTGCAAAGAAGCACTGTGTCAGCACCTCATCCCAGTTTAACAGATCCATCTGGGTCTTTACTGCTGCCAGTTCGTCTGCGGACATGTAAGCAGTTGCATTTAAGCCGGGAACCAGCTTTTTCTCTCTCGGATACTCTGTTGCCAGTTCTACGCTTCTTGCATAAGTTGTGCCTGCTGCTGCACCGGGACGGGACTCCCCGAAGTTCTTGGTATTATCTGTGTTGGTAACACAGAAGGAGAAGAAGCAGTTACCGATACCGCCAAATGCAGCGCCGATCTGGTTGATCATGTAATCTGTATCGTTGTTGTTTACTTTTTCCAGAGCTTCATCGGTCAGAACAGGATTGCCGTCTACCATGTTGTAGCTGACGCCTTCTACACCGTACTGTGCCAGAAGCTGTCCGTCATAGGTGCTCAGCCAGTCGAAGAACTTGAAGATTTCTTCCGGGTTTTCTGCATCTGCAGAAATCGCCATACAGCCGTTTGCGGTCTTGCCGTGGGTTACCTTCTTGTTATCGCCGGAGATATCGTTTAACGGTCCAAGCGGAATCCAGTCATCGTTTCCATAAATGATATCCTGATAGTTATGTACGTCTGCAATGATTGCAGAGTTGTGGTTTCTGGAAACTTCTTCTGCACGTGTGGAATCCATGGTGAAGAACTCAGGGTTCATCAGACCCTCGTTTAACAGTTTTCTGACATAGTCGATTTCATCATAGATGGAATCTTTTTCCGCCTCATGTCTGACATTGCCGTCCTCGTCGATGTTGTAATCATCGCTGACACCCCATTTTAAGCCAGGGCAGATGTACTCAATAGTGTCCATAGAGCCGCCCCAGTATTTCGGCCCGAGCGGGTAAACATCGTTGCCGTTGTCGTCTTTGTAACCGCCTTCTTTGATCTTAACAAGCAGGTCGTAAAAATCATCCGCTGTTCTGATCTGTGTTACGTCGATACCAAGATCATCAGCGATAGACTTCTGAATCCACAGACCGCCGACATATTCTCCCTCTGGAATCCATTCCAGAGTCTTGTCGGTTTCTGCCACATTCATCTGCCACAGATAAACGCCATCCAGATCATCCCGGAAGGTTACATTCTTGTAAGAGTCATCCGGTAAGAAGCCATCTTCATAATACTTGGAGTAAACTTCCGAGTTTTTCATATACTCGGAAACATCTGCGAACATGCCTTCTTTTGCAGCCTTTAACAAAAGCGGGAACTCCGGTCTGGTCGAATTATCCAGATAGGAAACGATAACGTCCGGAATGGTTCCTGCAGCCAGCTGGGAGGCCATAACCTTCTGGTCACTGTCGCCAGGGGTATATTTGATATCCAGCATGATGCCGGTCAGCTCTTTGATCTTTTTCCCAACCTCAGTGCTGGAAAAATCATCGGGAAGTGTGTTGCCGATATCATCTACATATGCCTGCACGGTGATGGTACGGTCTGCAATCCAGGTATCAGGCTTGTCAGACGTGTCCTCTGTTGCCGCATCCGAAGACGTTTTGCTGTTGCTCGTCGATGCGCTGTCTGTGCTGCTGCCGCATCCTGCCAAGCTGCCAACTACCATGCTTCCTGCCAGACCAGCTGCGAGCAGATTTCTGATCCATCTCTTTTTCATTTGGTTTCTTCCTTTCTTCCTTTTTATGTATCCTGTTTACCACAGGCTTACTTCCGTCATCTTTTTACAGATCTTGTTGCACGCTACAACCAGTACCAGTCCAACCAGCCCCTGTATCAGACCAATTGCCGTCGCATAACCGAACTGTCCTCCCTGCAAGCCGACACGCAGAACGTAAATATCCAATGTATCTGCAATCGACATGTTGCCGGGTGTACGCAGCAGCCATACCTGATCGACACCGGAGGAAAGCAGTCCGCCGATTCCCATAATGAACAGGATACCGATCGTTCCTCTGATTCCTGGCAATGTGATGTGCCACATTTTCTTGAGCTTTCCGCAACCATCCATTTCAGCGGCTTCGTAAAGCGTCGGGTCCACGCTGCTGATTGCAGCCAGATACATGATGGAATCCCATCCGATGTTTTTCCACAGATCCATGGAAAACAAAATCCGGTAAAAATACTTTGCATCCATCAAAAAGAATGTGCTTCCGTCTCCGCCCAGCGCTGCAATCGCCTGGTTTAAGATACCAGTATTCGGTGCCAGAATTTTCTGAAGCATCGTCACGATGATAACCGATGATAAAAAGTGCGGCAGATAGGTAATCGTCTGAGAAATTTTCTTGAACTTCATGTTGCGCAGCTCATTTAACAAAAGTGCCAGAATGATTGCGAACGGAAATTCCAGAATGCACTTGATAATACCGATCGCAAGCGTGTTGCGGATCAGTCGTCCTGCATCGTAGCTTTTGAAGAACGTTTTGAAATAATCAAAACCAACCCACGGGCTTCCCCAGATTCCCTTCTTAAAGGAATAATCCTTAAATGCCAGAACGGAACCAGCCATCGGCACATAGCAGATCAGTGCGTAGTAGACGATACATGGAAGCAGCATGACATACAACGGCCAGTACCGCATCAGTCGTACTCCGATTGACGCATTCCCGGACGTTTTCCCTTTTCGGGATGCCAGGCTCTTTGTTTTCACAGGTTTCTTCACCTCCCGTCATCTGATGAAATTATTATAAAAATTGTATAAATTTCCGACAATGGACATTTCCACACTGTACAATGGACATTTCCACGATTTAGGGTCACGCCCATCGAAGCTCCATCTGCCAGATGAAGTGCGCTTTCTTCATCTGGTACTTCTCTGCCAGCTCCGGTCCGCAGCTGGCAGAACCGACGCCGCTGACCATATCATTAAAGTACACCGTCAGGAAATCCGACTTTTCCAGCTCGAACGCGTGCTTCTTTCTCTCCAGCTCCTCCCGCGTGTATTCGGAGATGCCAAATTCAAACGGCTGCGCCCCACGGGAGGTGAAACCGACGTCAGGCATCTGCTCCAGGTGCACCCACCGCGTTCCGAAATGGTTTCCATTTTCCTGCGGCTTCAGATAATCCTCGTGCATTTCCTCTACTGTCTGCGTGAACACGTCAAGTCTGCTGCCGCGGTGCTTGTCACAGTAGCTCTCCTGTGGACCATAGCCATAATAGGAAACCTGATTCCAGCTTCTGTCCACACCAAAGCGCAGTCCAAACCGCGGTAAAAACGGAAAGGTCTGGTCGATTCCGCCCTCGACATACCAGCCGAGACTTCCGTCGTTTCCGATCTTCCACTCTACATTTCCTTCAAAAAATTTCTGTCTGGAAACGCCAGCCATCGAAAAATGCATCCGCACACTCCAGCCATCCTGACGCTGCCATGCGCTGCTTTCATATACCCGTACCATCGCATGATGCAGCTGGGCTTCCTTCCATTTTTCCGAAATATTGCCGTCGTTGTCCGTCGGCGCGCGGTAAATATCAAACACCATCGGCTGTTTTAAATACTCTGTCCCGTCTTTTATAAAAGAAACAACCGTACCCGTCCGTTTGGAGACGCGGCAGGTAAAATGCTCTGCGGCGAAGCAGTATTCTGTCTCCGTTTCCGTACAGGAGATCAGGGACAGCGCGACGGATTCCGCGAGCGAAAGCTCCTGTGTGACAGCATCAGCGTTCGCCGCAAGGACTATCTGGTCGAAGCCCAGTAGATGTCCCGCTTTGGTCAGCGGCGCGTCTTTTTTCTGAATCAGCTCTATGGTCAGGACAGTTTCGTCTGCGCCGGTCACTGTCTGCAGCGGCGGGATCATCACCCGCATCGTTCGATGCGGCGGCAGATGAAACTCAGAAATCATCCCCTCTTCCAGCACATTTTCTTCCTGCTTCCAGAGATAGTGAATTTCAAGCGCATCCTCTGCGTCTGTAAAGTCCAGCATGTTTCGAAGCTCCAGCGCGCCTGTCCGGCGGTCATAACCGGTCACACGCACCGGACGCAGGACATTTTTTAATTCCAGCAGTCCCGTATGTGATCTGCGGTCCGGATACACCAGCCCGTCCATACAGAAATTTTTATCGTTCGGATAATCCCCGAAATCTCCTCCGTACAGAAATTTTTCTTTTCCATCCGGCGTTTTTCCAGCATAAACTGCATGGTCACACCATTCCCAGATAAACGCACCGCAGTAATTTTCGTACTGATACAGCTGCGCGAAATTTTCTTCCAGATCCCCTGGGCCGTTGCCCATCGCATGACAGCATTCGCAGTGCAGAAACGGCTTTTTATTTTCCCCGTTTTCACAATAATTCTGAATCCAGTCAAGCGGCGCATACATCCGGCTCGTCACATCCAGCACGGATAAATCCTGCTTCTGCCGGTCCTGCCAGGTACAGCCTTCATAATGAATCAGCCGCGTTGGATCATAAGCCTTCACCCATTTTGCCGCTTCGATCATATTCGGACCATATCCACTCTCATTGCCCAGGGACCAGAATAAAATGCACGTCCGGTTCTTGTCACGGATCACATTTTTCTGTACCCGGTCCAGAATCGCTTTCGCAAACCCGGATGCTTTCGCAATCTGGGAAACCCAGTCTTTATCCTCCTTCGAGTACACCTCGCCGCAGCCGTGCGATTCCATATCGGACTCGCTGATCAGATAAAATCCATACTCGTCGCAAAGTTCGGAAAACCACGGTGCATTCGGATAATGACTCGTCCGGATCGCATTGACATTGTGCTCCTTCATCAGCCGCAGATCGGTCAGCGCATCCTCCTTCGTGACCGCCGCCCCATGATACGGGTTACTGTCATGCCGGTTGACGCCCTTTAACTTCACCGATGTTCCATTGATCAACAGCTTTCTGTCAACGATTTCGACCGTCCGGATTCCGATTTTCTGCACGATTTTTTCCCGCTCTGTTTCCAGTTCCAGCGTATAAAGATACGGCTCCTCCGCATTCCACAAAACTGGCTGTTCTACCGTAAAACAAATGGATTCCCCGGCCTGTTCCCCGATCACCCTGTCCCTGTCCTTTAAGGTCGCCTTTACCGTGCAGGTGCCGCTTTTTTCCGTTCTGACGCAGATTTTTCCGACCGCTTCTTCATACGATGTGCGAATGGTGAAATCCCGGATATGATCTTTGGGACGGCGCAGCAGATAGACATCTCGGAAAATCCCGGACATACGCAGCTTGTCCTGATCCTCGCAGTATGTCCCGTCACACCATTTTAAAACGAGCACATACATCTCATTTTCGCCATCCGACAGATACTCCGTGACGTCAAATTCTGACGTCGCATGGGAAACCTGACTGTAGCCCACAAACGCCTTGTTGATCCACACATAAAAGCACGAATCCACCCCTTCAAAATCCAGGTACACGCGCTCGTCTTTTTTCAGATTTTCTGCCGCAAAGGTTCTGCGATACAGGCCGCACGGATTGTCGAACGGGACATATGGCGGATCGTACGGAATCGGATAAAACAGATTTACATACTGATGGCGATCGTATCCGTGAAACTGCCAGCAGGACGGAACCGGGATTTTATCCATTTTTTTCGGATCAAATTCCGAACGCAGAAAGTCCTCCGCCTCTGCAACCGACGGAAAATACTGAAAACTCCAGACTCCGTTTAACAGAATCTGCTCGGAATTTCCAGCTGCATCGCACGGCAGATAATAACATCTGTCCGACTCTGTATTGACGTGCAAAATTTCTGTATTTTCATAAAAACGTTCCAGTCTCATCGATACCCCTCCTGATTCCAACTCTTCTCATGTTCGCATTTTATCAGGTTCTTTTTGGTCAGAAAATGCACAATTCTATTCCTGCGACTGGACATTTCACAGATCCCTTGACTTTTCCGGAAATTCTCTATACGCTAAAGAAAAGCCGGGTTCAAACTTCTGTCAAACCCGGACAGATTATTCAGAATTTCAAGGGGAGGTTTTATAAAAAAGAATATGGTACAGAATCCTTATCAGAACGCGCTTTTGCCGGCTCCGGTCGGCGGCGGTTATTCCGACCCGGACTATTGGATCTGGTGCGGCTCCGTCGTACAGGGGGAAGACGGCGCCTATCACATGTTTACGTCCCGTTGGCCGAAAGATCTCGGCTTTGGTGCAAACTGGCTGTTTAACTGCGAAATCGTCCGGGCTTCCAGCAAAAATCCGGAAGGTCCCTATACCTTTCAGGAGGTCGTGCTCGGACGCCGGGGACGCACTTTTTTTGACGGCATGAACGTGCACAATCCGTACATCCGCAAATGGAACAAAACCTACTACCTTTATTATATGGGAACGACCTTCGGCGGTCCGATTCCCGGTCCCGGTGACGAGGTGGACAGCTCGCGTTTTACCGAGGTCTGGAACCGCAAACGAATCGGTCTTGCAACCGCACCGTCTGTTTTTGGTCCTTGGACGCGGTGCGATGAGCCGCTGATTTCTCCCAGAGACTGCTCCCACTGGGATTGCACTGCAACAACCAATCCTGCCGTCGCGATCCAGCCCGACGGCACGACTTACATGCTCTACAAATCGCGTTTCTTCGCAGACGGTCCATTAAAAATCGGTGTCGCAAAAGCGCCCCGCCCGGATGGTCCCTTTGAACGGATTTTGGACGACCCGATTTTTAATTTCGAGGACCCGAACATCCATCTGGAAGATCCGTACCTGTGGTACGAGGACGGAAAATTCCGCCTGCTGATCAAAGACGACTTCAAAAACGGAGGGCCCGGCATCAGCGGCATCTGGGGTGCAGGCCTGTACGCTGAAAGCGCCGACTGCATTCACTGGGAATTCGCCGAAAATCCTGTCGTTTACTCCCGCCACGTTACCTGGTCCGATGGCAGACAGACCGATCAGGCAAACTGCGAACGCCCTTACTTTTTGCTTGATGAAAATAACCATCCCACGCATCTGTTTCTGGCAACCGGGGAAGGTCCTGCACCCTACCAGTTTTCCAGAACCTGGAACATGGTGATTCCGCTGCGCTAAGCGCCGAGCTGACACGCTTCCGCATCTGTCTTGGAAGCGTCTGACTGCAACTATACATTTTGGAGAGGAACGTATGACAACCGATCAGAATTATCAACAAATTTACCGCGTCGGCGGCATGCTGGACGCAGGCTTTGTAGGACAGATCACCTACACCATCAGCCTCGATCAGGTCTATGACGAGCTGGACATTCATTTTAGCTTTGACAAGCGGCTCTACAGTGAAAGCGACGTTACGCCAAAGCTCATCGACAAGCTTCAGACACTCTGCACCGCAAAATATGACGCCCCGACCTATCCCGTCGAGGAGTTCAGGCAGACCATTCTGCACGAAATGAAAACAGAAATTCACACAATGGCGGAATTAAACGACAATTTCATCGGCTGCATCCACCGCCAGCTGACGGACCGCCACATGTTATACACAAAAGAATTCACAAGCGACGGCTGTCTGGCACAGGACACCTTTTCCGGCGTTTTAAAAGTGACCGTCCTTGTTTTCAACGTGCTGCTGGACAACACGCAGTACACGCTGACCGTTTCCGGACATCCGGTCGGACAGGGTGTAATCGCACCGAACTTTAATCTAATGGATACGGTAAAGACTGCAGCGGGAAATGCGGGGGCTTCGAATGCTGCCGGGAGCGCTGACAACTCGTGCGAAGCTGAGAGTGCTCCTGCCTCCGCTGTTGCCACGGCTGGCAGTTCAGGCGTCTCCGGCGCTGGCTCTGCTGTCACGGCTGGCGATTCGAGCACCACTGGCAGTTCTTCTGCTGGTAATACCGTCACTGCATCCACCCGCTTCAAACGCCTTGAGCTGCACAACCACACGGTCGAATCCGACGGCAGCTTAACCTGTCAGGAGCTGACGGAATATCTGGCCGCCGACCATGTCGATGCGTTCGCCATCACCGACCACAACACCACCTCCGGTCAGAAAAAGATCGAACAGCTGCTGGAAGAAAAGCATTATCCGATCAGCCTGATCCGCGGCATGGAATATACGACTTATTTCGGGCATATCCTCTGCTTAAACCTCTCAAAATATGTTCCCTGGAACTCGATCAACCAGCACCGTCCCGAGCTGTTGTTCGAAGCTGCCCGCGAAAAAGGCGCGCTCGTCGGCATCGCGCATCCGTTTTCCTATGGCGATCCTTTTGCCCGCGGCTGCCGCTTTGAAATGACCGTCTCGGACTACTCAAAGGTTGACTTTATCGAGATTTTCAACAATCCGGAACCGATCCACGAAGTAAATGAACGCGGCACGAATCTCTGGATGTCCCTGATTTTTTCAGGCTATCAAATCACCGCAACCAGCGGCATGGACTTACACAACCGTGCGAAGCTGGCAGGCTGCTATGCAACCTACATCGAAGGCAAAAACGGCGGCAACATCGCTTCCGAGCTCGATACCGCCATTCACACGCACCGCACCTGGGTTTCCAAAGGCGCTCTGCTGCTGACGGAGGTTCTCCCGGAAACAAACGAACTGCTTCTGACGTTTACAGATGCCCACAAGACCGGATTTGCTGTTCCAAAAACAGCTCAGGTCGTTTTAAAAGGAAAAGACAAAGCATTCACAACGAGCATTTCACTCGACAAACCGGTACGCGTTTCCCTCAACCAGCTCTCCGGAACCGATCCGATTATTCCGCTGCTGTACGAAGCTGCCTCGGATTCCTGCGTCAACGCTGCCGCAGCTTCGACATCCTGCAGCAATACTGCGGATGCCAGCTCTGCTGCCGGGCAGTTGAAAGAAATCGACGCACTTCCTGCAATCGAAGGACTGCTCTGCGTCAGCCCGGTTCTTTACAGGGATTGAGGTTCTTTGGAAAACAGCTTTTGAAACGCTGCCTTACGCTGCGACAGCGACATTTCAAAAACGCCCGCTTATTCTGTGAGAAACACAGCGTAAGCGGGCGCTCTCTATTTTCGTCTGATTTTTACCGGATCGGACGGTTTTAGGATCTGACATTTCGCCCCTCATTGCGCAGGTATGCATCGTATTGGCGGTCATGTATTTGAGCCATCGCTTTCCTGCAGGCGCTGTCAATTACGAATTCCGCTCCAGAATTCTTTTATAGCTTCGATACATCAGATAAACCCCTGCCGTGCAGTCCAAAACAAGCATCACAATCCCAAAGCCTAACGAAATCAGGCAGCAGATTCCGGAAAGCATAAATGCGAACGCGCACTTTTGATACAGCATCCCCATTTCCAGATTGTAAGCCGTGACATCTTTTACCTTCGATTTTAACGTTTTATCTCCACTCCAGAAAGTGATAGGTTCTTTGCTGTTTTTTTCAAAGATCCCGATAATCAAAAACGGAACCGCACATAAAAGACATGCTACCAGTACGACGATTTTTTCTGCCATAATAAAACCCGCCTTCTATTGTCTTGGATTGAAGCCGTTATGCAAGCATGTTGACTCACTTGCGCTCATTATATCTCAGTTTGGAAAGAAAGACAATTCCACACCATGGATTCATCAAGCAACCAGGAAAGTTTTTCTTCATCCCTGATATTTCTTCGCTTGCACCCGGAACATTTTCGCATATGTTCCGTCCTGTTTCATCAGTTCTTCATGGCTGCCCTGTTCCGTGATTTTTCCTCCATCGAACAGATAAATTCGATCCGCCATTCTTGTCGTTGAAAGTCGGTGTGAAATAAAGATTACCGTGCGGTCTTTTGCCGCCGCTTCAATCGTTTTGTTGAGTTCATATTCCGCAATCGGATCGAGTGCGCTGGAGGGTTCATCCAAAATCAGGATGTCGCTGTTTTGGGCAAAAGCGCGCGCAATCGCGATTTTCTGCCCCTCTCCACCGGAAAGATTGATGCCCTTTTCGTCAAATTCCCGCGTCAGCTCCGTATCCGCCTTTTGGGGCAGTTTCTGGTATTTTTCGGAAAAACCGGCAGCCGTAAGTGCACTCTCTACCGCCTCTTTTTGCGCATCCGTATAAGTACCGCCCATCACATTTTCTCCGATGGTCGCCGCAAAAATTTTATAGTCCTGAAATACGCTTCCGATGTGCGCCCGAAAGGATGAAATATCATAATTTCGGATATCTGTTCCGTTATAAAAAATCGCCCCATCCGTCACATCATACAGCCGCATCAAAAGCTTCGTTAGCGTCGTTTTCCCCGCGCCGTTGTAACCGACAATCGCGATCTTTTCCCCTTTTCGAACCGTAAAAGAAACGTCCGAAAGTACCTGTTTGGGGTTCTTTTCGGGGAACGGATAGGTAAACGAAACGTGCCTTAATTCCAACGATTCGAACGCCTCCGCTTTTTCTGTTCCGTTTAAAATCTGCGGTTTCTGCGTCACGAATGTACGGAATTTTTCCGCATAGATGCTGTGTTCCTGGAACTGCGCCAAAAATCCGATCAACTGGTTTACCCGCATGAACAGCTTCCACGTCGCACTGATTCCGACCGAAAAATCGCCGAGCGTAAAGGCTGCATCCGTCAGATACCGCCACATCAGATAGCCCAAGAGTCCGACGTTAAACAATACGCTCGTAATCAGCTCCGACGCCAGCGAAATTCCGATTAATTTCGGAGCATATTTTTTTGCACAGGCAATTTTTTCCTCCGCAGTCTGCTCATAATCCTCCTGCAAAAGTGCTCCCATATTTCCCATCCGCAGTTCTTTTGCGTATTCATTTTGATAGAAAACCCGCGTAAAATAATCCAGCTTCCGGGTGATCGGGTTCATTTCCTTCGCCTTTGCATAACGGATCTGGTTTGCTTTTGTCCGGACAAAAAATCCCAGCACGGAAGACGCTAAAACAACCAGCGCCGCCATCCAGTCAATCGCCGCAAAAACCGCTCCCATTCCGGCCAGCGTAATCACACAGCTGCAAAGGCTGCACACGTCTGTCAAAACCTTCACCGCACGGGTATCGGACTCTCGGATTGCCCAGATGAAATCGTTGTAAAACTCCGTGCTGTCGTAGGACGCAAGATCCAACTGAAGCGCTTTTTCATACAGCTTCGTCTGCATCCTTTCATGGAGCTTTAAATTTGCGTTCGGGCGGTACACATTTGCCAGCCATTTCCCGTAAAGCGTCAACACCATGCGGTACCCGATCATGCAAAAAGTGACCGTCAGAACCTGTCGGTAATCCGCTCCTTTTTCCAATGCGTCGAACAGGTATTTTACATACAGCATTCCGACGAGAATATCCCAGACCGAATTTCCAATCACCAATAAAAGCTCTAATGCCAGATATCCCGGCGTATATTTTCGCACATATTTCAGCAGGAACAACACACTTTTCATCGAAATCTGTTTGCCGTTTTTCTTCCTGCTGCGAATTCTTTTTGATCCCATTTTCAGTCCCCTGTCAAATCCCCTTACGAAATATATTTTTCCGCCTGTTTATGGAACATGTCCGCATATTTCCCGTTCTGCGCAATCAGCTCTGAATGCGTCCCCTGTTCTGCAATCTGTCCGTTTTCCAGAAGGTAAATCCGATCAGCAAATGTCGCGCTGGACAGCCGGTGGAGAATGTAAATCACCGTCTTATCCCGGAAACTGTCAAAAATCGCTTCAAACATTTTATTCTCCGCAATCGGATCGAGCGCGCTGGAGGGTTCATCCAAAATCAGAACCGGTGCATCCTTCGCAATCGCCCTGGCAATGGCGAGCTTCTGTGTCTCCCCGCCGGAAAATACTGCGCCGTCCGGGGCAAATTCCCTGCCGACAAGCGTATCCATTTTATTTGGCAAATCGTTTATCCGTTCCAGCATATCGGCCTTTTGCAGCGCTGTTTCCGCATCCTTTCTCTGCTGCCCGGAAAGCGGTCTTTTCACCATAATATTTTCTGCAACCGTCTCCGAAAAGAGCTGAAAATCCTGAAATACAGTTCCGAACTGGTTTCGATAAGACGCGATCGGATACTCCCCAATCCACTTTCCGTTGCATAAAATACGCCCCTGTGTCGGATCATAAAACCGCAGCAAAAGCTTTACTAGTGTCGTTTTTCCGGAGCCGTTCTGCCCGACGATCGCGATCTTTTCCCCGGCGCGAATCCGCAGGCTGATATCCTTCAATGCCGCCGTTTCCTGCCCCTCGTAGGAAAAGCTTACATGCTCAAGCTCCAGCTCTTTAAATACTCCAACCGCTTCCCCATCTGCCTTGTCCGGCGTCTGGTTCTCATATTCCAGAAAGCTTCTGATATTGTCGATAAACCGTGAATTTTCACCAAACGCTACAAAAATATCCCCGAACTCACCGACCAGATATGCGATGTTTGTCAGGGAATTGATGACCACAAAGCAGTCGCCCAGCAGCATCGTTTTGGAAACCAGCGTCCGGTACACTGCAACCAGAATCGAAACAAAATAAACGCCAACTTCATATAACAGCGCCAGAATATATTCCAGCGTCATAATCGAAAAACCGTACTGACTGACGTTTTCTTTTAAGCCGGCTACGCTTTGTTTCATCTTCTGTAACATGACCTGATACATCTGCGTCAGGCGCAATTCCTTTGCATAGTCGCTCAGATAAAAAACGCGTTGGACATAATCCTTTTCCCTAGAAATCTCCTGATTTTTCATGTCGCGTTCATATTTTAAATCGTTATATTTCCCGCCAAGCAGCAGTGTGCCGATAAACGGCAGCACCGCCAGAAGAACGAAAATCGGATCGATCTGGAAAATCAAAACGCCGATCGAGCAGACCGTAATCGTATCCACAATTAAGTCGCAGAAGTTGTCCAACACCTTCATCGCCCGCTGCGACGTTTCCGACAGCGCTTTTACATAGCTGTCATAAAATTTCGGGCGTTCAAAGCACCCCAGATCGACCGAAAGCGCCTTTTTCTGCAAAATCGTTTGCAGCTCTTTTTCGATCTTGCCAGATTCGATCTCCATCATGGCATTTTTAAATTGCAGCAGGGCGTTGTATGCCAGCGTGAACACAAATACCGCGCCCGCTGTCACCGCAATTTTCGTCAGCTTTTCGCCCTTTTGCAGCGCATTGATCACATACTGGTAAATCCACGTCGTCATGAAAAACGTATTAAATCCGCGGAGCACGGAAAAGAAAATCAGGAACAGCGGGAACCACCCGCTGCCTTTCCTGATCAGTTTCATAATATAGATATGGTTGTCGATAATCCTTTTGATTTCTTTCATATTTCCCGCTCATTTCTGCGCACGCTTTTTGCGCATAACGAGTTTGTGTCA
>UMGW01074282.1_pt1 | contig 16174 bp, 9 predicted proteins | sample 1965371 | NCBI WGS metagenome assembly UMGW01 (sample SAMEA4836082, study PRJEB28245) | human gut metagenome | biome: gut microbiome; material: fecal sample | place: Denmark | collected 2008
CTCAAAAGGCCCTCGCTTTGCGGGGGCCTTTTTAGTGGACATACGCCGTGGCGTATACATGACGGAAACCTTGCCGCGTGCTTGACTGGAGGGTTTTAAATTTTTGTGATTCATTCTATAGCAGATTCTATGCACATTTGCCACCATAGAGTCGCAGGCGGTAGCGAGGAGTAGGCGAGTTGCGCAACTCAAATAAAAATAGCCGACTGCGCTACACTGCAAATGGGATGGGACATGCTGGCAAGCGCATTGACCTGCGCAAAGACCTATTGGTCGGGGGATAAATTACCATCGGGCCTCGCTGTACAAAAACTTGCCAAACACGTACCGGCAGACAATTAAAAACTCTAAGTCGCGCTATTCACGGGGCGGCTCATATGGTCCTGCAGCTACGGTGTCCATATGGTCGAGTTGAGGAGCAAGCATGGTAAACGATCTGGGCAATACTGACGACCTCGAGTTGATGCCGACGGGCGGCGGCTATATGGTGCGGCGCGATCGCTTGATGAACGAGCTCATCGTTAAAGGGCGCAAGGCGGGAATTGTTTTGCTCTACGCGCCCGACGGGTTTGGTAAGACGTCGGTGTTGCTGCAATACGTGCAGGAGGTTAAATCGGACCCCACGCGAGGGCCGGTTCGGATTATCGAGGCCGACCGCGCGATTGGACGCGAGCTCTTTATGCAGCTCGAGGTTGTCGCCGATGAGCTTAAGGACAAACCTCATTCGCTCGTTGCGATCGACAACGTGCCCAATCTCGAGCAGCACGAAACCGAGGACCTCATCGATCGAATCCGCAGCTTACGTGCTACGGGGACGGGGGTCTTTATTGCCTGCCGCCCCTCCAACCGATTGCTTATCCACGGGCTGGGCGATTCTGTAAAAGTCAATGCGCAGATGCTCAAGGTGCACGCCTATGAGTATTCGTCATGGGCCACGGCGTTCTCAATCAGCACATCGCTTGATTTCTATCGGCTCACACAGGGTGTACCCGAGCTGGTATCTGCCCTGCAGACGGGAATGTATGGACAGGGCGATGTTGCCGGGTTGCTCGAGAACGAAATCGTCAACGTGTACGGTGCGGCGCTGGCCGATCTCGCATCGCTCGAGAACAACCTGTTGTTTACCGTTGCCTGTTTGATGGTACTGATGGGCGAGGGCCGCATTGCGGAGCTAGAGGCGTGCGGCGTGAGGCTTTCGATGGTCGACCAGTCCATCTTTGTGCGCGATTATCCGATTTTTGGCGTGGATCCGTCTGATCGCACCTTTAGGTGTTTGGGCGCTAAGGACAACGCGCGCCTGAGGCTGCGAAAGCTTGTTGCCGAGATCCGTCCCGAACTTGTATCGCGGGCTGCTCGCATTTTGATCAAGGCGGGCCGATGCGATTTGGCTATGGACCTGGCCGACGCGTTCTTGGACCGCCATGTGGTATTGGAACTTGCCGGGCAGTATGGGGCCGATCTTGCCCTGACCGGGCACGGAGGGGACATTTGCCGTGCGGCGTCGGCGATGATCAATGCGGAAAAGCAGGAGCAAGAGCCGGCACCCGCCGAGGCACTCGGCGTGTATCTGGCGGCTGTCAGCGTGTGCAATACAAAGCTAGCAAGGTATATGGCGTCCGTTATCGAACGTGCGGGTGACCAGGCGGCCCGCGAGGTCGATCCCGCTACCTGGAAAATAGCCCAGGCGCTCACCATCGCCTTTTATGGCGACAATGACCTGGGGCTTCCCGCCAACCCTGTTGTGCAAGAACAGACATCCTGCGAGGTGCTCGACATGCTGTCCGCGCATATCGAGGTCAAGCGCCACCTAACCGAGCGAGCGGAAGACGGCAATGTTCTCGCGAAGCTCAAGGCGTGCAAAGCTTATGATTGCGAGCTCGACATCGCGGGGATTCTCATACAGGCCGACCATATGCTGGTGGAGCTGTTCGACGGCTCGTTTGCTAAACCCGACGAGCGCGATGACAAGATGGCGCAGATACTCGAGGCGCTCGATATCCGCGGGCTTAAGGCGCCATCCATTTGGCTGCGTATGGTGCTGGCCGCGCGGCGCCTGCTCGCGGGCTTGCCCGTGACCGACGATGTGGCGTTTGGCGAGCTCGACCGCTTTGCGGTGCGTGTTCGTGACAATCAAATTCAGCTGTTTGGGTTATTGCTGGAGGGTTGGCAATCGCTGGCGGAGGGGCGGCCGGTCAACGCGAAGTTCCGAGCGGTTCAGGTGCTCAAGCTCGCCGACGAATCGATTACGTACATGCGCGAAAACGCGTTGCTGCTGGAGCGCGTGGCGTACCTGCGCAATACGTCGCTGGTATCGGTTCGCGAAGAGGCGGAGCTGCTCGACATTAGCAAGACGCAGGTCGGTGGCTCAGAAGCCTGGATCGTGGCGCTGCACCTGGCCGCTGCGGGCCGCGATAGCGATCTTGCCGCCTGGATGTCTATGAATCGCTCGGGGATTTTAGACCCATCGTATCGGCTTTTTGCGCGTCTTGCGATGCATTGCCTGGGCGAGCCTGCCGTTAGGATTCGCAAGAAGCTTCCGGTGCGCGAGCTGTCGCGGTATTCACTACGCGATGACTTTGAGGGCGAAAGCGAGCACCTATTCCAGGCGGGCGAGGTTGAAGCTGTCGATACGATCGGTCATATTGAGATGCGCATGTTTGGCGCGTTTCGCGCCGAGCGCGACGGTTTTCCCATCACAGATAAGATGTGGCGTCGCAAAAAGGCGGCAACGCTTGCCGAACGCCTTGCGTTGGGTATGGACGCCATGGTCGACCGCGAGACAATCGCCATGGAGTTGTGGCCCCATGCCGAGTTTAACGCCGCGCGCAACAATCTGTATTCGACGGTATCGCGCTTGCGCTCGGCTTTGGGTCCAACGCCGGATGGCAAGTCGTGCGTGCTCATCCAAAACGAGTGCATTGGGCTCAACAGCGACTACGTTAAGACCGATGTAAGGCTCTTTGACCAGCTGAGTCGCGAGATCCTGGGAAACCGCATGGGTGCGAGAGGGCCTCATCTGGTTGAGCTCTGTCTTAAGGTTGAGCAACTCTACGCGGGCCCGCTATATGTTCCCACCGGTTGCAACCCCACGTTCTTTACGCGCATGCGCCACATTATGCAATCCAAGTACATCGACTGCATGATTAGGGGAGCGAATACCGCTCTCGAGGAAAATGACCTGCAATCGGCAATTTGGCTCGTTGAATCGGGGCTTCGCCAAGAGACTGCGCGCGAGGACATGGTTCGCTGTGCCATGCGCGTTTACGGTGCGGCGGGACGACGCCGCGATGTTGTCGAGCTATACAGCGGCCACATGCACCACCTGCGAGAGCAGGTTCAAGGCGTGCCCGAGCCCGAGACAAGGCGCCTGTATGAGCGCCTGGTCGAAGGCAGGCTCAAGCGCGTGCTTGTCGAGCGATAAAAAACGGGCGCCCGAATCACTCGGACGCCCGCAGGCTACTCGGTATGGCCAGTCGGTTTTAGACGAGCTTGATCTTCTCGATATCCTTGCGCGAGGACTCGCGATACAGCGAGAACTTGCGGCCGATAACCTGAACGACGTCGGCGTGGCAGCGCTCGGCGAGCTCCTCGGCGGCCTCGCGGGCAGAAAGGCTGGAGCCGTCCAGCACGGAGCACTTAACGAGCTCGTGCTTCTCCAGGTAGGCGACCGTCTGCTCGACGGTGCCCTCGTTGACATCGGACTTACCGATGATGATGGCGGGGTTGAGGTGATGGGCCATGCTGCGAAGCTGCTTGACCTGGGCTCCTGTCAGTGCCATGGGTTCTCGCTTTCTATGTATGGGGCGCCCCGCAATGGGGCCTTAATCTACGTGAGCTGTCCCACGATAGCGCAGGAACGGCGTGGTGTGGAGCGCGTTTGCCCAGTTCGCAAAGAATGCGGATGCCGGGCGGGAAGACGATGCAAGCTTTAGATGGGCTACGGGCGGGGTACGGAGACCGGCTCCCAGGCGATAAACGCCCATCGGACTTTGCGGATGTGGTCGAGCATGTAGCGTCCCTGCGGTACGCCCTTGGATCCCGGCTCACCGGCATGCGGGTTCTCGATCATGTGGTGGGCGATATAGTTGCGCAGGCGGTCGATCTTGTCCTCGTTGCCGTGCTCGAGCATGCGAGAAAAGTCTGCCACGCCTGCCTCGAGACTATCGAAGGTGTCGCGGCGGGGTGATTCAAAATACGTGACCTGTGGCAGTGCACCCATCTGAATAAGGATGTTAAAGGCGTACACAAAACCATTGCTGCAGGTAACCGAGGCGCCGATGGCATTCATCAAGTGCAGGTCATAACGCGGGCTCGAGTTGGCGACCATCGTAACGGCACAACGCCGACGAGCCGTTCGATCAAGCTTGGCAAGTGCGCCTTTTAGGTTGGTCGTGGTGACAGAGCGACTGGCAAAGGCAACATCCACCGCTTTTGCGACCGGTCCAACCAAATCCCAATCATCATCCCAAGCAAGCTCAAGCGGTGTAATGCGATCCTCGAGCCCGTAATACTCAACGCCGGCATCAAGGGTGCCCAACATAGCGGGGGAGAAGTCGGCTGCAATCACAGGATGCCCAGCCTGAGCAAGCGGAATAGCAATCGACCCAGCTCCGCACCCCATATCGAGCACCGACTCACCAGGCTCAAGCGCCAGCAGTTTTATAAAATCCCGAGCATACGGGGCAGTCTCCAATGGCCGAAAATGCCGAGCCCGCTTATCCCACTCAAAAGGATCATCAGCCCGATGCCGATCAGCTTGCAAGCGCATCCATTCGTCATTCCAATCAGCAGAAAGAAGCTCAGAGCGAGCATCCCCATCAACCACGGGCCAACCTCCTAGCAACAAAAAAGCGACTCCTCCCAAAAGAAGAGCCGCAACCAGCGTATATCAGAAAGAACCGATCCAACGCCAAACCGCCGTATCGACCATGTGGTGCAGGAGCGAAGCGACTGCAACCGGGATAGAACTCAATCGAGGTCCCGTTGTGCGGGAGCCCCGGGGGGGCAAATATATAAGGTCGATCGCGAGTTCCGCACGAGCCGGAGAGCACTTAATGTGCTCTCCGTGCGAGTCAGGACTGTCCGAGCAGGCGACCTTATATATTTGCCCTCCCCGGGGCTCCTCGCCAGTCCCCCTCAGCTAGTTCTTGAGCGAGTTCAGCGGCGCCGGGAAGCGTCCGCCACGGTGGGCGAGCACGGTGCCGGCGTTGGGGTTCACCGGCATGATGGGCGCACGGCCAAACAGGCCGCCGTACTCGACGCAGTCGCCCACGCCCTTGCCAATGGCGGGAATCACGCGCACGGCCGTGGTCTTATTGTTGATGACACCGATGGCCATCTCGTCGGCGATGATGCCGGCGATGGTCTCAACCGGGGTGTCGCCGGGGATGGCGATCATGTCCAGGCCGACGGAGCACACGCAGGTCATGGCCTCGAGCTTCTCGAGCGAAAGCGCGCCGGCCTCGACGGCGGCGATCATGCCGGCGTCTTCGGACACGGGGATAAAGGCGCCCGAGAGGCCACCGACGCTGGAACTGGCCATGACGCCGCCCTTCTTGACGGCGTCGTTGAGCATGGCGAGCGCGCAGGTCGTGCCCGGGCCACCGCAGGTGCCCACGCCGATAATCTCGAGGATGCGAGCAACGGAGTCGCCAATGGCGGGCGTAGGCGCCAGCGACAGGTCGACGATGCCCTTCTCGACACCCAGTCGACGGGCGGACTCGCGGCTCATGAGCTCGCCGGCACGGGTGATCTTAAAGGCGGTCTGCTTAATCTTCTCGGCGACTTCCATCATCGAGGCGGAGTCGGGCAGCTTCTCCAGGGCTGCCGCCATAACGCCGGGGCCCGAGACGCCAACGTTGATGACGGCGTCGGCCTCGCCACCGCCGTGGACGGCGCCCGCCATAAACGGGGAGTCCTCGACCATGTTGGCAAAGCAGACAAACTTGGAGGCGCCAACGGAATCCTCATCTGCCGTAAGCTTGGCGGCATCGATGATGGTCTGGGCGGCCATGAGCACGGCGTCCATGTTGATGCCGGCACGCAGGCTGGCGACGTTGACGCTGGAGCAGACGCGGCTGGTGGTAGCGAGCGCCTGGGGGATGGACTGGATGACGCGGCGGTCGGCGTCGCCGATGCCCTTCTGAACGAGCGCGGAGAAGCCGCCCAGGTAATCGATGCCGAGCGTCTCGGCCGCGCGGTCGAGGGCATGCGCGATGGGGGTGAGGTCCTCATCCTTGCAGCATGCGGCGATCTGCGCCACCGGGGTGACGGAAACGCGCTTGTTGACGATGGGGATACCGTACTCGCGCTCGAGGTTCTCGGCGGTCTCGACCAAGTGCTCAGCCGTGTGCGTCACGTGGTCGTAGATCTTCGTGCACATGCGGTCGAGGCTCTCGTCGCCGCAACCCATGAGCGAAACACCCATGGTGATGGTCCTGATGTCGAGGTTCTGCTCCTCAACCATGCCGCGGGTTTCCGCGATTTCTGCGGGCGTGATCGCCATCCTTGCACTCCTATCTGCCAAAACGAGCATAGCCTTATCTATTCTAACGTGCCGCACGTGCCAAGTGGCGCGTGCGGCACGTTTTGGTGCTCGGTTGTTTCCGTTGTGTTACTGCCCAAAGACCTCTTCGGCGATGCGCGCGCTTTCGGCGGCATCCTTGGCGTAGTAGTCCGCGCCGATCTGCTTGGCGTATTCGGGGGTGAGCACGGCGCCACCTACGATGATCTTGACGCCCGGAACCTCGGCATGGAGCAACTTGATGGTCTCCTCCATAGCGACGACCGTGGTGGTCATAAGCGCCGAGAGGCCGACGAGCTTAATGTCGCGCTCCCGTACGGTCTTGAGTACCTCTTGCGGGTCGACGTCGCGGCCTAGGTCAAAGACGGTGTAGCCGTAGTTATCGAGCAGCATCTTGACGATGTTCTTACCGATGTCGTGGATATCGCCTTTAACGGTGGCCACGCAGATCTTGCCCTTGTCGGCAATCTCGCCGGCGGGCATCAGGCGCTTGATGGTGTCAAAGCCCACACGCGCGGCCTCGGCCGAGGCCATAAGCTGCGGCAAGAAGAACTTGCCCTGGTCAAAGAGGACGCCAACCTCGTCGAGGGCGGGGATAAAGTGATTGTTGATGAGGTCCATGGCGTCATGGTCTGCCAGCAGACGCTCGGTCTCGGCCGCGATTTCGCCCTTGCGGCCCGAGACGACCATGCGACGAATCGGGTCGTCGTTGCCGTCGGTGCCGGTGGTGCCAGCAGCGGGCGCGGCGTCGGTCGATACCGCCTGAGCCGCCGCCGGATTCGCGGCGATCTTGTACGGATCGGTCCAGCCGGCGTAGCGCTCGATGTATCCGGTCGAGCCCTCGTCCTCAACGCTCAGCACGCGATAGCTGTAGACGGTATCCATAAAGCGCTTGGAGCCCGGGTTCATGATGGGGGCGTCCAGGCCCGCGCCAAAAGCGGCAGCCAAAAAGACCGAGCCCAGCAGCGGGCGGGCAGGCAGACCAAAGCTGATGTTCGACACGCCGAGCGCGCATTTGACGCCCAGACGCTCCTTGCACAGGGACATGGCGCGCAGGATCTGTTCGGCCTGGCGTTGATTGGTCGAGGCGGTCATGACCAGACAGTCGATGAGGATGCGGTCCGGGCCGATACCGTAGCGGGCGGCCTCGGCCACGATGCGCTCGGCGATGGCGAAGCGAGCTTCGGCGGTATCGGGGATGCCGCCTTCATCGAGCGTGAGGCCGACGACGTTGGTGCCGTAATGGGCGACCAGCGGAAAGATCTCATCCATGATTTGCTGTTTGCCATTGACCGAGTTGATGATGGGCTTGCCGGCGTAGCGGCGCACGGCTGCCTCGACGGCTGCGGGGTCGGTGGAGTCGATCTGCAGCGGCAGCAGCGTGGAGCCCTGGAGCTGCTCGGTCGCCTGCTGGATGATCTTGACCTCGTCGATCTCGGGCAGGCCCACGTTGACGTCCAGGATGTCGGCGCCCTGTTCCTGCTGGCTGATGCCCTGGCTCACGACGTAGTCCAGGTCGCCGTCGCGCAGGGCCTGTTGCAGGCGCTTTTTGCCGGTGGGATTGATGCGCTCGCCGATGACGGCGATTTTGTGGCCGTCACAGGGAAGGTCCACGACCGTCTGGGCGCTCGTGACCGACATGCTGGGCTTGCGGCGGCGCGGGCTGGGCGTGTGGTTGTCGATAAGCGTGCGCAAGGCCGCCATATGCGCCGGCGTGGTTCCGCAGCAGCCGCCCACGACGCTCACGCCGTCCTCGATCATGCCGGCGACGGCCTCGGCGTATTCGGGGGCCTGGATATCAAAGACGGTATTGCCGTCGTCGTCCACGCGGGGCAGTCCCGCGTTAGCCTGCACCATAACGGGCTTGTCGGTAACGGTGAGCATACGTGCGGCGAGCCCTCGGAGCTCGGCCGGGCCCTGGCTGCAGTTGATACCCAAAACGTCGGCGCCGATGGCGTCGAGCGTGATGGCGGCGACCTCGGGACTCGTACCCAGGAACGTGCGGCCGTCTTCCTCAAAGGTCATGGTGGCAAAGATGTGCAGGTCGGAGTTCTCGCGGCAGGCGAGGACGGCAGCCTTGATCTCGGCAAGGTCGGTCATGGTCTCGATAATAAAGAGGTCCACGCCCGCATCGACGCCGGCGCGCACTTCCTCGGCAAAGAGATCATAGGCCTCGTCGAAGCTCAGGGTGCCCAGGGGGCGCAGCAGGGCGCCGATGGGGCCGATGTCGCCGGCGACGTAGCGGGCGCCGGCCTCGCGAGCGCAGGTGACTGCCGCGGCAAAGACGTCTGCCACGGTGGCGGCGCCGTCGAGCTTGTGGGCGTTGGCGCCAAAGGTGTTGGCGGTGATCACGTCACAGCCAGCCTCGACGTACTGACGCTGGATATCGGTGATGACCTGAGGCTCCTCAAAGTTGAGCAGCTCGGGCAGGGCGCCGGCCTTCATACCGGCCGCCTGCAGCATGGTACCCATGCCGCCGTCGAACAGCAGGTGCCCCGTGCCCTCGATGGCGGCGCGCAGGCGATCGTCCTTAATGCGAAGGTCGTCGATCGTGCGCGTCTTGTATGCAGCGCCATTACGGCGTGCGGCATCAACGGGCGCCGCCAGCGCGGTACCGTCCAGATCATGGGTGATAAGCGGAGTAAACATCAATGAGCTCCTAATAGCTGGAATAGCAGGTGGTGTGGGCGGCGCGGAAGCGGCAGTGCTCGCGCATGCGGCAGATATTGCAGGTGGGGCGGCTCTGGGCGTCGTGGACCTCGCCGTCGAACAGGCCAATCACTGCGGTCACGCTCTTGGTGGGCATGAGCAGGCAGGTGGGCGTGACGGTAAGGCCGATGAGGCGCGTGGCGTTGAGCGCATCGACGATCGAGCGCTGGGCCGAGAGCGGGCAGTCGCCGTAGCCGGGGCTAAAGCGCCAGTTGCCGGCGAGCCCGTGTGCGGCGGCCGCAGCCTTGGCCTGCTGGTCCATCTGCTCAACGGCGGCTTCTACATAGGCAGAGCACGCGGCGTCGAGCACGGCTCCCTCCAGGGGCTGCTGGGCTCCCGTGGTGCGCAGACGACGCTCGGCGTCCATGCCGAGGGTGCATGCCATGAGTGCGGCAAAGCGGGCGTCTTTGAGGTGGCGATAGATATCGCGACCGCGCAGCTCAACGTTGGTGCCGACCAAGCGAATGCAAGGATCGCCCTGTTCATCGACTCCCGTGGCATCGACGGCAAATACGCGGCGCACGCCACGGGGTTCAATATCCAGCTCCAGACGCTCAATGACAAGCTCAATACGCTGCGACAGCTCGGGCTCAATCTGCTGACCGCCGTAGCCCAGATACCGCAGCATCTCGGCACGGTCGACACGAGGGTGGTGAGCAGCGTCGATACGATAAAGCGCCGGCGACGCAAGGTCGGCCGGCACTTCAACAACGGTTGTATCGACGTGCGGTTTTTCCATTACCCCAGGCGCTCCATAATGGTCGCGGCGATTGCAGGACGGTTCATAGTGTACAGGTGCAGACCGTCGGCACCGTGCTCTTTGAGGTCGCAAAGCTGACGGGCGGCATAATCTACACCGGCTGCCTGCAGACTCTCGGGGTCGTTCTCGTATTTGGCGAGAATCTTGATGACGGGGGAGGGCAGCGACGCACCGCACATAAAGACCATGCGGCTAATCTGCGACTTGCCCATAAACGGCATGATGCCCGCGGTAATGGGCACGGTGATACCGGCCTTGTCGGCAAGCTCGCGAAAACGGTAGAAGCACTCGTTGTCAAAAAAGAGCTGCGTCACAAAGAAGCTCGCGCCGGCGTCCTGTTTTTGCTTGAGGTATTCGACCGAGGCGTTGAGATCCTCACAGGCAATGTGGCCCTCGGGGTAGGCTGCGGCGCCCACGCAAAAGCCGGCGTCGACGAGCTCGGGGATGAGGTCGCGGGCGTAGGCGTAGTCCGAGGCGGGCTTGTCGTCCTCGGTCGCGCCAGCGGGAAGATCACCGCGCAGGGCCAGGATGTTTTCAACGCCGGCGGTGCGATACTCGTCGATCTTGGCGGCGATATCGGCGTGGGTGCGGCCCACGCAGGTGAGGTGCGCCACCGAGGGCGTATCGAATTCGCTCGTAATCATATGCGCGATGGGGGCGGTGGTGGCACCGTTGCCCGAGCCGCCGGCCGAGCAGGTGACCGAGACAAAGCTCGGCGAAAGCTTGCACAGATTGCCTGCCACCTCGCGAGCCGTGTCGAGGGTAAGCTCGCCCTTGGGCGGGAACATCTCAAACGAAACGGGTGCGGTGCCCTGGGATGCTGCCTGCTTAAAAACCTCGTCGACGCGCATATCGTGCTCCTCTAGATACGTAATAATGTGATGTGTTGTAAGGATTCTACAGCACCGCTGTGCCACGATGGAGTTTCACTCGCTATTTGGGGATACTAATCGAAAATGCTTCGCTATCGACATTTCCTATAACAGGGCGGTCAATGTAGGATGGGGCTATATTGAATGGTATCTGATGCGAAATACCAGTTAATAAAGCCCCATCCCAAATTGACTACCCTTAAACCATGGAGAGAGGTCTGCAATTTATGCAGTTGATTGGCTGTTGAGGGTGGCAACGTCGCCTCGATAGGGTAACCTCATTGATTGGTTTCGCGACAGCAACATAACGGTAATGTCGCGGAAACACGGCGAGTCTAAGCTATGACTCGTTCGTTAGTAATCAACACCGCTTCTCACGCGGTGCCGATACGAAGGGAGTTCCGTATGGCCGAACTTACTGACCGCTTCGGGACCATGGTGTTTTCTGAGGAAGTCATGAAGGACTACCTCCCCAAGGACATTTGGAAGCGCCTTGCTGCAACCCTCGAGGGCGGTGAGCCGCTCGACCTGGATGTGGCCAACGCCGTTGCCCATGCCATGAAGGTCTGGGCCATCTCCAAGGGCGCGACGCACTACGCGCACTGGTTCCAGCCGCTTTCGGGCATTACTTCCGAGAAGCACGATAGCTTCCTGGAGCCCAACCACGACGGCACCGCCATTACCAAGTTTACGGGCAAGAACCTCATCCAGGGCGAGCCCGATGCCTCGAGCTTCCCCAACGGTGGCCTGCGTGCTACCTTCGAGGCCCGTGGCTACACCGCTTGGGACCCCACTAGCCCCGCCTTCATTAAGGACGATGTCCTGTGCATCCCCACGGCTTTCTGCTCCTACACGGGCGAGGCCCTGGACAAGAAGACCCCGCTGCTGCGCTCCATGACCGCGCTCTCGCGTGAGTCTAAGCGCGTTTTGGCGCTGTTTGGCAAGACCCCCAAGAAGGTCGTTCCTTCCGTGGGTGACGAGCAGGAGTACTTCCTGATCAAGAAGGACGCTTACCGCAAGCGCAAGGACCTGGTCATCACCGGCCGCACCCTCTTTGGTGCTGCTCCATGCAAGGGCCAGGAGCTCGAGGAGCACTACTTTGGCGCTATCCGCCCCACCGTTTCGGCCTATATGAAGGACCTGGACGATGAACTGTGGGCGCTTGGCATTCCCGCCAAGACCAAGCACAACGAGGTTGCTCCCTGCCAGCATGAGCTCGCACCGGTCTATGGCGAAGTCAACGAGGCCATCGACCAGAATCTGGTCATGATGGAGAAGATGAAGCTCATCGCCTCCCGCCACGACTTGGTCTGCCTGCTGCACGAGAAGCCCTTCGAGGGCATTAACGGTTCGGGCAAGCACAACAACTGGTCGCTTGGCACCGAGTCCGAGAATCTGCTCGATCCGGGCGACACCCCGCTCGACAACCTGCAGTTCATCGTCTTCCTCACCGCGGTGATCGAGGCCGTCGATAACTATCAGGAGCTCCTGCGTGCCTCCGTTGCCTCGGCCGGCAACGACCATCGTCTGGGCGCCAACGAGGCTCCTCCGGCGATTATGTCCATCTTCCTGGGCGACCAGCTTACCGAGGTCGTCGAGAAGATCATCGATGGCAAGGCTTCCGTCCATGCCACGCGCGGCGTGCTCGACCTGGGCGCCGATACCCTGCCCAAGCTGATGCAGGACAACACCGACCGCAACCGCACCTCCCCGTTTGCCTTTACCGGCAATAAGTTTGAGTTCCGTGCCTGCGGCTCCGAGCAGAACGTCTCCGACTCCAACCTGGTGCTCGATGCCGCCGTGGCCAAGTCGCTCAAGTCCTTCGCCGACGCGCTTGAGGGCACGCCCGAGGATAAGTTCCAGGACGCTGCGCTCGAGTACTGCAAGAAGGTCCTGACCGACCACCAGCGCATCCTGTTCTCCGGTGACGGCTACTCCGATGAATGGCCCGTCGAGGCCAAGAAGCGCGGCCTTGCCAACAACAAGACCACGGCCGACGCCCTGCCCGCCTTTGTTTCCGATAAGGCCATCGCGCTCTTTGAGGAGACGGGTGTCCTGACCAAGGCCGAGGCCCAGTGCCGCTACGACTGCAAGCTCGAGAAGTACAACAAGCTCATGAACATCGAGGCCACCACGATGGTTCGCGAGGCGCGTCGTACCTATCGCCCGGTCATTACCGCCTACGCCACCAAGGTCGCTAAGGGCCTCGAGACTATTCGTGCCGCCGGTGCTGAGGCCGCCATGCAGTGTGAGCAGAACACGCTCAACAAGCTCTGCAACGGCATCACCACCATCAACGACTCCATCAAGGCGCTCGACGCCGTGCATCAGAAGGCCGAGGGCCTCGATGGTCAGGAGCAGGCCAACGTGTACGCGCACGAGGTCGTTCCCGCTATGGATACGCTGCGCGCCGCCGTGGACGCAATGGAAGAGATCGTGGCCGCCGACTACTGGCCGGTCCCGACTTACGACGACATCCTGTTCTACGTGTAGAGCGTAACTGACATATCGTCACGGTATTGAGCCGGGGTCCGCATCATGCGGGCCCCGGCTTTTGTTTGCGAAGGGCGCTTTGAGGTCCGTTTTACCGCCGATTTGCCTAGGTATAAAGGGTTGTGGACAAAAAACGTCAAATATGAGTACTGTCACAAGTCCTGTAGCATTATTTATTTGCAAAATATGTAGTGTTACGCAACATATGTACAAGTACTTAGCCGATAAACGTCTGCAATTCTTCCGCCGTAGGACGCCTGACGTCTAAATCGACTTCTAAAGGCATGAAATCGCTGTTACTAAAATGGTAACAGTACTCATATTTGCTATTTTTTGCCCGCTGGCCTTGCGATGATGCCGGGATTCGCACCCTGTCGGGTTCGAATCCCGGCACATGGATAGCAAAAAGCCCGCTACCGAATTGGCAACGGGCTTCTCAGATTCTGTGGTGCCCCCAGCGGGATTCGAACCCGCGATATCCACCTTGAAAGGGTGGCGTCCTTGGCCGCTAGACGATGGGGACAGCGGGAAAGAGTATAGCAGACTTTTCTATCCGTTCACATATCGTTGGCAGATTGAAAAACCACCACACAGGAGTGGGTTTCTATTCCGATATTCAAATATCTCAATCTGTAACATCTGGGCGGGCAAATCGGCTCTATCTGTTACAGATCGAGACAGACGGCGGGCGTCGGGACGAATATCTCAATCTGTAACAGTAAGACGACTTTCAACGGCCTAGATGTTACAGATCGAGACAAACCGCTGGGACGGGTCAAACCACCACAAAGGTGCCTGTCCCCTTTGTGGTGGCGAGGCGTTAGGGGAGGAGCTTCATCGCGGCGTCGTGGGCGGCGTGCTCGTAGGTGTCGTCGAGGGGCTTGAGCGGCAGCAGGGCGGCGGCCTGCGCATCGCCGCGGCGCTCGAGGGCGTGCGCGATCAGCCAGTCGGCGAGTTCGGGGTTCTTGGGCAGCGCCGGCCCGTGCAGGTACGTGCCGATGACGCCCTTGTAGATCAGACCCTCAAGGCCATCGTCGCCGTTGTTGCCGGTGCCCGTGACGACGGACGTTCCGAGTGGCGTGGCCTCTGCATCGAGCAGGGTGCGGCCGCCGTGGTTCTCGAATCCCACAAAGGGCTCGGGTGACAGGTCGGTTTTGACGGCTACGTTGCCGATCAGGCGATCGGAGCCACGTACGGTTTCGGCGGCAATGACGCCCAGGCCCTCAATGCGATCGTCGCCCATGTAGTACGAACGGCCGAGCAGCTGATAGCTGCCACAGATGGCAAGCAGCGAGCCGCCATCCTCAACATAGGCCGCGACCTTGTCTTTTTGGGCGAGCAGCTCGTGTGCCACGGCTAGCTGGTCGCGGTCGGAGCCACCACCCATCATGACGATGTCGGTGTCGGTGAGATCGAGCGACTCGCCCATGCGGACCTCGTCCACGCGAACGGGGATGCCGCGCCAGGCGCAGCGACGCTCGAGGGCGATAACGTTGCCGCCGTCGCCGTAGAGGTTGAGGGCATCGGGATACAGGTAGACGATGCGCAGCGGGCGCGAAAGCTCGACTGGCGCGATGCCGACAGGAAGAGCGCTGCCGTCGGCACGGGCTACGGCGCGCCCGGCAACAGCGTCGGCGGTGGCGCCTTTCAGCCCGTCGAGCTCCTTGACCAGCGGCGGGAAGGCCGTGTAGTTGGCGACGGCGTAGAAGGTGTCATCGGCGGCCTCGTCTGCCACGGCGCCAATTGCCTGCGCGACGTCCGAGATAATCGCGGCATCGATGCCGGCGTACTTGAGGCGTACCTGCATGTCGTGCGCACGCGTGCCTCCGGCAAAGGCGACAAGACCCGGTGTGTCGGCGATGCGCTCGAAGTCGACGTCGTAGATCCACGATACATCGTGGCCGTCGGCGTCGTTGTCGTTCAGGAAGAAGGCGCAGAGTCTGCCGCCCGCCGTCTTAATGGACTGGATCTGTCGATCGAAGCCTACGGGATTCTTGGCCAGGTTGGCCTCGACGGTGCGGCCGGCGATATCCCAGCGGCCCATGCGTCCGCCGGCGGGGACGTAGGCATCGAGCGTGGGCTGCAGGTGCGCCGTATCCACGCCTAACTCATGTGCGGCAAAGAATGCAGCGGCAACGTTGTAGACCATGTACAGGCCGTTGTAGCGCGTGGCGATGTGTACGGCAGCCGCGTCGGACGCAGATCCAAAGACCAGGTCAAAGCCGTAGCCGTCGCAGCCGAGCTCCACGCCCGTCACACGGCGGACCAGTGCGGGGCGTGCCCAACCGCACGAGGGGCAATGGTAGGCGCCGAGTTGACCATACTGCACATAGTCGTACTCCAACGGGGCGTTGCACTGCGAGCAAAAGCGCGAGTCGCTAATACGGTCGGACTCGGTGTTGGTGGCGCCGTCGATGCCAAAGGCGATGCTTGCATTGGGAACGCGTGCGGCGATCGCGGCACACAGCGGGTCGTCTGCGTTGTAGATGAGCGTTGTCGTTGGAGAGAGCTCCAACGCATGGGCGATGACCTCCTGGGTGTGATCGATCTCGCCATAGCGATCCAGCTGGTCGCGGAACAGGTTGAGCAGCACGAAGTACGTCGGCTTGAGCTTGGGCAGGACGCGTACGGTGTAGAGCTCGTCACACTCAAAAACGCCCACGCGCTTGCCGCTGCTGGTGTGCTTAAGGCCACTGCGGGCCTCGAGCAGTGCGCCCACCACGCCCGGCTCCATGTTGTTGCCGGCGCGGTTGCATACTACGGTGGCGCCGCTGGCGGCAACGGCGTCGGCGATGAGGTTGGAGGGGGTGGTCTTGC
>UMGW01036289.1_pt1 | contig 15969 bp, 7 predicted proteins | sample 1965371 | NCBI WGS metagenome assembly UMGW01 (sample SAMEA4836082, study PRJEB28245) | human gut metagenome | biome: gut microbiome; material: fecal sample | place: Denmark | collected 2008
AGCCGTTGGCTTCGCATCGCTTCCGTTGATTCCGGATACCGTAAAGTTCATTTTTACAGAGTTTACGGTCTGATAATTTACATTGTTGAAATATGCTTTGTAATTTGCATTTTCTACGGTTACATTGTTGACATGGGTGTTGGCCCATACGTTAATGAATGAGAAGTTAAAGATCGGGCAGATCAGACCATCATCGGATGCCTTCTGTGATACATCGTATGTGAAGGTATCGTTTTTCATGGTGTACTTCTGTCCGTTGATCTCAAAGGACTTCACTTTAATGGTTGCTTTATCAAATACAGATGCCTCATCATCTGCCGCGTTAATGTCCTTAATGTAAAGTGAACCGATGTTCTGCAGCTGGCTCTTTGTTGCATCGAGAGACAGAGAGAAATCTCCGCCGTCCGAATAAATGTCAACATACTCATCGCTGATCACTGACTGCCAGCTTGCTGTCTCCAACAGGTACATTTTAGCGCGTACATAATTAGCCTGAGGAACTGTCACCTCACAGGTTGCCTTGTAGCCGAGTGGTACGGATGCAGTGATCGTACATGTTCCGGCACCAACAGCGGTTACCTGTCCCTTGGAATTAACGGTTGCAACGGCTTCATCGCTGGAGCTCCATAAAACCTTATCCTTGCTGTCTGCCGGTGTTAATGTTGCGGTAAGCTGCTGCTTCTCGTCTCCGATGTGGATGGTCATGGAGGACTGACTCAATGTGATTCCGGTTGCAGTTGCAGACTCGTTTCCGCCATAAACCTCCATCATTGCATCCATCAGCTCCTGATGAACGACCTTGTTGGAATAACGGTCAATGATCGCAAAGCCGTAATCGCCATTATAACCATTGTCCCATGCTACCGGAATCATTCCGTACTGCTTTGCATAATAGCAGACCTTCTGGTAATATTCCGCACGGCAGGTCTTATTCTGACTGTCATAATTTTCTTTATTGATGGCACCAAACTCGCCGATCACCACAGGATATCCCTGGGAAACAAATTTGGTGTACATTTTCTTGAATTGGGAAACCATGTAAGATTCATCGCCCCAGCTTGCTTTCTTGGACGCATCGGTTACGCTGTCGCCCCACTGGGTCGTTGCTCCGGACTCCGTTCCACAGAAATCCCATGGATCGTAGTAATGAACAGAGATCATGATTCTCTTCTGTCCGGAAGCGATGTTTGAAGATAAATAATTGTCGGTCGGCATTTCAAAGCCGTAATCCCCTGCGGTATAATCGATGTTCGTATTCCAGCCCGGGATCAGCAGCCATCTCTGGTCATTATTGCCGCCGGATTTACGCACGGTATCAACGAAGATCTGATTGTACGCATTTATATTTGCATAAGCCGTTCTGCTAGGTGTTCCATAGGTTCCGTCGAACTCCTCGTTCATGGACTCAAAGATCAGATGCTCATCGTAATTTTTGAAACGATCTGCGATCTGTTCCCAGCATGCTTTGTATTTTGCTTTAATCTGGGTCTGGTTGCCGCTGCCACATAACAGCCATCCGCCATTTACTGTAGTGTATCCGTCTCCGTGCATATTCACGATCGCATACATATCATTATCCACGCAGTAATCAACAACCTGCTGTACACGATCAAGCCATGAGGAGTCGATCTTGTATCCGTTGTTATCGTCGATCATGCTGAGATAAGAAACCGGAATACGGATAGATTTGAAACCGGCATCCTTTGCTGCTAACACAAGATCCTCCGTAAGCTTTGGATTACCATAAGCGGTTTCATTTGGTGTTCCTGAACTTGCAGCCTCCAACGAGTTACCGAGATTGTACCCGACACCCATCGCCTCCGTAATCTGCGACTGGTTCAGGTTCTGAAAACTACTGCCGGCAGCCTGTGCCGTTTTCGCCGTCATATTGGGTAACGACAGCGACGTTGCAACCATTGCCATACTCAGGACAATGGCCATTGCTTTCTTACGTAAAGCCATAAGATTCTCCTTCCCGGCTGATCAGAATATAATTTCTGCAGAAAGTACAAACAAATGTACTGTCCCATAAACAGTACACACGTTTCAAACAAAGCAATCCTATATCCGAAAAATAACCGTCCTGAATTCCGGATATAAGAAACGACAAAAAGCAGTTATAAAACCTATATTATATAACCTGTTTTTCATGATCACTCTATTATTTTTGTGCAGAAAAAAGACATCCTTTGTCCCCACAAAAAATGTCTTTACACATCCTAATCACGCCCAATACATTACTGAAACAACTCCCCCACAGAGTCGTTTCGTTTGCTACAAAAACATATTATCATCACTGCTAAAAATATGCAATACAATTTTTTTATTTTGGTATACGATTATTACATTTTGCATGCAAAAAAACAGCACAATATTTTTCTAAAATTCATTCCTTATTTTTCATTTATAATTCTTTCATTTTATCTTAGCGATTGTGTCTGTCCGTTAAATGGGACAGACCAATTTTCTTCATGATTGCCGTCACCACTCTTTATCTTCCCGACCTATGCTGACCGGAATTTCTTTTTTCACACTCTCCGTAAAAGGCTCATGATTGACATTCTGCATCATATGGCAATCGATCAGACGATCTTTGACCAGGTAAGTAAAATTTTTGCAATTATATCATATCTATAAAAAATACTCATTGAATCTGCCTCAATAATTCGGTATGATAGAAGAAGCAATACAAATGAGAGCGGGTTAATCTTATGAGACAGTTTATCAAAAATATGTTTTACAGGCAGCGCGAGGATTTTAACAGGGAGTATGCAGACCGGAACGATCGGTTTACTTTTCCGGATAACGTTACGATGACGCTTGATATCCCCTATGCTCCTGATCAGTACAAGGCACACCGGCTGGACATTTTCCAGCCGAAGCCTGCACCGTCTTCTCCCGAGGGACTTCCTGTGATCGTAAATGTTCACGGCGGGGGGCTTTTGCTTGGCAACAAGGAATTTAACCAATACTTCTGTGCCAAATTGTGTACACTGGGATTTCTGGTGTTTAATGTGGAATACCGGCTTATTCCGGATTGTCAGATTTATGATCAGATTGCGGATATTTTCCTTGCACTCGATTTTATACAGGGTCAGCTTGCAAAGTATCAGGGTGATCCGGACAAGGTCTATGCGGTCGGAGACAGCGGCGGAGCCTGTCTTCTTGTATATACTACGGCAGCACAGCGCAATCCGAAGGTCGCACAGGCAGCCGGGGTCACACCATCTGCTTTGCCATTAAATGCGCTTGGACTGATCAGCGGTATGTTTTACACGAATAAGCCGGATCAGATCGGACTGTTTATGCCCAGATATCTTTACGGGAAACATTATAAGAAATCAGCATTTGCACCATATGTCAACCCGGAGCATCCGGATATTATCCGGTCTCTGCCACCATGCTTTCTTGTGACAAGTGGCAAAGATCATCTGCGTCGCTACACAATGCAGTTTAAAATGGCACTGGATGCCGCCCGGATGGAGTCCGCAATCATGGACTTTCCGGATGATAAACGGCTGACACACGCCTTCAGCGCTTTTGAACCGGAGCTGCCGGAGAGCACACAGACACTTGAGGCGATTGCCGAATATATACGACAATTTTAGGGGTTATTTCTGAAAGGCACAGGTATTTATATGAATTATGACGAAAAACTTTTCAAGGAAAAAGCAAACCGCAAGGCGCGCAAAATATGGCTTATTTTTGCGATCCTGTTGTCCGCCAACTACGGATCTGATTTTTCAAACGGTCTGTACAGCACCAGATATTATCTGATCTTTCTGGCTCTTTGCTGGATTCCGTTTATTACCGGAGAGATCCTGCTTCGAACCCGGGGCTGGAATACGGAACGCTACAAACTGGATCTGGTGATCGGTTATGGTATTTTCTATACATATGTGATCTGTACAAGCTCGTCGCCGATCGCATTTACTTATATTCTTCCCGTTACCAGTCTTCTGGTGATCTATAAGGATCAGCTTTTCATGCGGTACTGCGGCATTGTGAATGCCCTGATCATTATCGGCAGCTCCATTTACCGCTACGCTGTTCTTGGTATGAACTCCGCCACGAACATGAAGGATTATCAACTTGAGCTGTCCTGCATCATTCTTTGTTATATCTGCTACGGTATGTCCATCCGCCATCTGAACGAATCGGACGGTGCTATGACAGACAGCATCAAAAACGATCTGCACCGTGTGATCACGACGGTCGAAAAGGTCAAAAATGCCAGCAATTCCATTATGGACGGCGTCCTGGTTGTCCGTGAGCTTGCCGGTGAAAACAAGCACGGCGCTGATATTGTTGCTGCCGAGATGGACACGCTGAACAATAACAATATCAATCTTCAGACCACAACAACATCCTCTGTAGATATGACCAGCGACATCAGTTCCCAGGTACAGCACATTGCCGTGATGATCGAGGAAATGGTCAAGCTGATCGACGAATCCGGCACTCACGCCCAGAACAGCTCCGAGGATCTGAACAGTCTGCTTCAGACTACAAGGACTATGTCAGAGCTTTCCTCCGATACAGAGCAAACGCTTCAGGCATTTAAGGATGAGTTTGAAATGGTGAAGCAGGAGACCAGCACGATTGAAAGCATTAACAATCAGACGAATCTTCTGGCACTCAACGCATCCATCGAGGCCGCCAGAGCCGGAGAAGCGGGCAAGGGCTTTGCTGTTGTCGCGGATCAGATCCGCACCTTAAGTGCAGAGACAAAGGAATCCTCCAGCCAGATCAAGGAAGCACTGATCCGCCTCGAGGAAACCTCTGACCAGATGACGCACGCCATCGAAAATACATTAAAGCTGATCCGGATCACTCTGGAGAAGGTTGCCAAGACAAATCAGAATATTACCACGATCACATCGGATTCCAACCAGATCGAGCATCACATTCATACCATTGATGCCGCAATGAAGCGTGTGGAACAGTCGAACCGCCAGCTTGTGACAAATATGGAACAGGTCTCCTCCACTGTGGAGGATATGACCTCCGGCATTTCCGGATCAAATGAGATCTGTCACCGCATGCTCAGTAAATACGATGAAACTGCCGTAAATATCAACACGATTGAGAATGTTGTCGAAGCTCTGATGTGCGAGCTTGGAATTGGCGGCTTTATGGGGCTGGAGGATCTGCAGCCGGGCATGAAGGTGATCATTACACCGACCGATGATGCCAGTCGTAAATATCACGGAGAACTGATCCAGCCTCTGGCGCAGGGAATCGCTATCACCCTCCCGGATGCTGCTATCACCCATCCAATGACCTGCAACGTACAGGTAACCGTCGATAATGTTCTTTACTGTTGGGAAAACGCAGCGATCACCCCGGACAAAACGGATGCTGACCACTATCAGGTACAGATCAGCTCCCGTCCAAAGATCAATAACCGCCGCAAATATCCACGTATAGATCTGACCAACTCCTGCGTCATCACTGTCCCGGAAACCGGACAGGAGTTTACGGGACAGATGGACAATATCAGCGGAAACGGATTTGCCTTCATCACAGACGCTCCATTCTTTGCCACCGCCAAGGGCGAAAGGATCACGATAACACTGGAGCAGTTCGAGCTTACCGATCACAGCACTTTAGAGGGTCGTATCATCCGCTGCTCTGATAATGAAGGTCATTATATCGTCGGCTGTCAGATGCCGGAGGACGATGCTATCCTGACGGAATATGTAAAACAGCATCAATAAAAACAGTTCATAACATTTTGCAGAATTATATGAATTTATAACATCGTAATTACGCTTATCAAAGAATTGCTGAATATCAAAAGAGATTGTGCCCAATAAAGACACAATCTCTTTTGATTATACAGGAAATCACTCTACCTCCAGAAATCCTGCGTACAGTAGATACCATAATCTGCAGAACTACTATACGCCGCTCCGACTCCGATATACTTGAAATCTGTCAGCATACCTTTTCGGTGTCCGGAGGAACCGATCCAGCCGATCACCATATTGATCGCATCGCCGGCTCCGGCACATATATTCTCTCCGGCTCCCGACCAACTGATACCCTCTGCCGTCAACCGTGCGGAGAATTTCGAGCCATCCAGACTGTTATGCTGGAAATAGTTGTTATTTGCCATATCCTCACTGTGCTTTCTGGCTGCCGTAGTCGTTCTGTTCTCCAGCTTAAATAACGCTTTCCCCATATAGTTGCGGTATGCGTTGGTCATCTCATAGACCTCCTGCTCCGCCGCACGGAGAATCTCATCGGTAAATGTCATATATGTGCGGTACATCATGGAATACTTGGTGCATTCTCTGGAAAATGCGTACATTCCATAGATGGATTTGTCTCCTCCATCAAAGTAATCACTGAATGCATAAATATATGCGTTATCTGTCAGCTTGTAATATGCCTCCGTTCCGACTCTTGCCTCACTCTTGCTGCTGTCCAGAGCATCAAACTCGTAGGTTCCCGGCTCGGTCCAGCCCGCATCAATCATCGACTGTGCCGATGCGCCCTGCTGTATCAGCTTCGTCTGCTGAATTGTCTCATTATCATCGGTGCTTATCACTGCATCATAGGCTGTGAAGTTTTTCGCGATCGTAAAGTAAGAAACGACCTTTTCGCCCTTAACGCTGACAAGCAGATACGGTTCTGTCAGGCTGTTGCCGTTATAAATGTATCCGTACAGGCTCTTCTGTGGCAGCGGATCTATACGTTCCGGCTCACCCCACTCCGCTTTCAAAGCAGTAATACTCTCTCCAATATATACCGACTTCTTCGCAAAGGAAAGCTGCGTTGTCTTCATTGTCGCAACCGGCGTTGCTGTTGGAACAGTAGTTGGTTTGACTGTCGGCTTGGTTGTCGGCTTGGTTGTCGGTTTGGTCGTCGGCTTGACCGTTGGTGCCACTGTCGGTTTTACCGTCGCGGTCGGGATGACAGTTGGTGTTATTGCCGGCTTGACTGTCGGTGCCAACGTTGGTATCGGAGTCTCTGTCGGCGCATCTGCCGTGCCTACAGCTGCCGTCGGTTTTACGGTTGGCTTCGCTGTTGGCGGAATGGTCACAATGATCGTTGGTTGTCTGGTTGGGGCAACCGTCGAAAATGGTATCTCCGTTTCACCCGGCTCCGGTGCCGTTGTAGGATCCGGCGTCACCGTCGGCTGTGAAGTCTGCGTTGGCACCGGAGTCTGACTTGGCTCTGGTGTAACTGTTGGTGTCGGAGTCTGGCTTGGCGGCGGTGTCGGGTTTGGCGTCGGCGTTTCAGCCGGTACCGTTGTGACGCTTGGCGGCGGTGTTGTCGTCGGCACTGACGTCACCGGCGGCTGCGGAGCCATCGTCGGCACAGTGGTCTGATCCGGCAGCGATGATTCGATCGGTTTCGTACTGTCCTGCGGTTCATTCGTCTCTGACGGCACTGCACTTGTACCGGTCGGAACCGGCGTATTACTCGGCTTAATACTGCTCTGCGGACTCCTTACCGGCGTAGCAGACGGATGCAGTGTAATGCGGACTGCCGGACTTACGACAGGACTCGCACTCACCTTTACCATCGGTGTGGAACTTCCCATCGGCATGATAATGGTCGGATCATTCTGTCCCATATTTCTGACAGTAACACGGATCACACATTTCTTCATGTGCGCCGCTTTCAATATGAGCTTAGTCTTGCCGCTCTTCTTTCCGGTAATGCGGATTTTCTTTTTCATCACCTTTACGGCAATGATCTTTTTGCCGGACACTTTTGCTTTCACTTTCCGGCTGCCGGTATTCTTCACTTTGACAGTAACCTGCCCTCCTCCGGCAACGGTTACTTTTGTCTTTGAAACCTTGATCTTTGTTGCTGCAGCGGCTCCCTCCGGTTGAAGCGGTGAGAGCACCGAAGCCGCAAAAAGACCTGCTGCCAGCAGGCCGGCAATGATTCGTTTTCCATTTTTCTTTTTCATTCGCAAGCTCCTCCTTTGGAGTTGTTATGTTGTAAATTCATACGCTTCGGCAAAAGGTTCGAAAAAGCTCCGCTTTTTCTCACTCGCGGGCGCGACAGATGCGAAGCATCTGGATTTTGGAGTTATTATACCACAAATTAACCCTCTTGCGAAGAAAAATACTATTTCAGCCACATAGAATGTGAGGAGCCAACCTCCATTTTTACCTGTCCCAAAACACGGACACTGTCTCCATTATTCAACTGATGCAATGCCTTGCCATTCTGCCGCAGTACAATACGCTCTGCTGCGTGACTGTCTATCGTGTAGCTTCCATCCTCCGGATGATAACTGATCTGACAATTATGATCAGCAATGTGACCGGCTGCTTTCAGGCTGCCCGTCTCAATCCCACGCATCGCCTCAGGTGTCGTCCCAATCGTCACGCGCGAAGATGCCTCGCTCCTCAAATTCCATTGAAATCCCTGATAAATTCCTGTGCCATCACAAACATTTCCAACTGCAGCAGCTGCCTTTGGCTGAGCTTCTTTTTTCTTTTCGTCTTTGGATTGATCCTTCTTTTCTTTATTTTTCTTATCGTTTGAATCCTTTTTGCTCCTTTTCCGGCCGGACTTCTTTCGCTTGCCTCGCTTATGGCGGTGTTTCCTTCTGCCACTTCGACCGTCATCTCCAGAATCATTTCTTCGGCTGCGGTCACGCTTTTTCCGGTCAGGCTCCCGATAACCTCCGGTCAGCCACCCAAATAAGATAAACACAAGTGCCACCACATGAAGCACCGCAAACAGATACACTCCCGTCAGAAGATACGGGTGCAGCGCAGGAAATCCAAGCAGCGCCACTGCAAGTTCCAACACTGTAAGCAGCGTTAAAAATGTTGGCACGACCATAGTCTTTGATCCCTCTGCCAGAAACAGCATGCACATGGCAAGAAGACAGAACAGTACCGGCAGGCCTGCTGCCACACCTCCGGCGATAAGCAGATCGGAGGCTCCTGCATCATCAGCATAATGAAGCCCGTCCTTCACATCCCCCCAGGAAAACGGTGCTTTCATAATATGATCATCCGGCACACTTCCCTGCTGTATATATGTGTAAGCGGCACTGCCTCCCGCTTTCAGCACGTCCAGACCCGACAGGGTCATGTCCTGCCCGGCTGCCTGAAAACTGCAGAACGGCAGGAGCAGGGACAGCAGTGCAAAAAGAAGTGCAAGTGCCGCTATATTTTTCATAAAACGTCCATACGCTCTCATTATAAATCTCCCCTTTCCTGTATGTTTCATTGAATTATATGCCTCATACACGGGGATATCAATGTCAAAATTATGATATTTTTATGACATCGCATTTGGCCCTCCACGCATTGATCTCTGCATCCAGATATACGCTCCCACACAGATCACAATCGACAAAATAGAGCCTGCCGGTGCCGCAAATCCCATCGGAAACAGATTATGCGGATACATTTTCGAGGCAAGGTAAGAACCCGGAATACGCAGCAACAAAATTGACAAAATATTGTGGATAAATCCAATATATGATTTTCCGTATGCACAGAAATATCCGGTAAAACAGAAATGAATTCCCGCAAAAATACAGTCAATAATATACGAGCTGATATACTGGCTTCCCAACAGGATCACTGCCGCATCCGTTGTGAAAATACCAACTGTCTGCTTTGAGAAAAGTTCGATCAGAATGGTCATGACGATCCCATAACTGCCGGTGATCAGAATCGCATAGTAAAGAAGCTTTCTCGCCCGGTCATGCCTTCCTGCACCGATATTCTGTGCAGATAATGCAGACACCGTTGCCAGCATGGAGGATGGCACGATAAAGATCATACCGATCAGTTTTTCCACAACACCGACTGCCGCTGCATCATTCAGCCCACGATGGTTGGCGATCACACTGATCACAATAAATGCGACCTGAATACAGCCGTCCTGCACGGCAACCGGAATACCGATCTTTAAGATCTGACCCAGAACATCTCTCTTCACCCGAAGCTCCTTCTTCGTCAGATGGATTCCCGTTTCCTTGCGGCGGATCGCAATCAGAGATATGATCACGCTGATCGTCTGTGCCAGAGTTGTTCCCAGTGCAGCACCGATCGGTCCCATTCCAAGACCTCCGATAAACACATAATCTAACACAATATTGGCAACGCAGGCAATCGCAATGAAATACATCGGACTTCTGGAATCGCCAAGTCCGCGGAAGATCGCACTGATCACATTGTATGCAGTGATAAACGGTATCCCCAGGAAACAGACGAACAGATACTGTCTCGTTCCGGCAACTGCCTCTGCCGGGATCCCGATCAGGGTAACGATCGGATTTACCAGAAATACAAGAACCGCCATGACCACAACCGACATTCCCATGAAAAATGTCACCGTGTTGCCGATCGAAGCCGAAGCCGCATCAAGCTTCCCTGCTCCGACACTTTTGCCGATCGTCACCGTTGTTCCCATCGCCAGTCCGACAATGATCACCGTCAGCATATGCATAACCTGTCCACCGTTGGAAACAGCAGTAATCCCGTCCACACCGTCGAACTGACCGATAATAAACAGATCTGCCATTCCATACAGCGTCTGCAAAAAATAAGACAGCAGATAAGGCAGCGCAAAATATGCGATCGTTTTCCCGATATTGCCGGTCGTCAAATTTCTTTCCATCTTTGGTACCGTACCTTTCTATCAAAATCCACATCATCAAGATTAAACCTTATAACAGATGTAAAGTCAAGGTGTCCAAATCTGTAAAGATAACATCCTCTATAGTGCCCTGAAACGCCAAAGGGCGTAAAATGACATTTTTAGCAGTTATTCAAGCACTTTTAAAAGACATTTTTGTTGCGTTCCATCCCCAGCATACTCTTCGCCAGCCAGAAGAAGAACACCAGCACCAGTATCGGGATGACGCAGGAGGTGACTAACATCACCGCCAGAACTTCAATAAACTGATTGATCACGTTTTCGACCTTGTCCGTAATATCAGACACACCGTTTTTAATACCGGAAATGATGCCTGACAGTACTCCGCTGTTATCGCTGCTGTCACTGTCCTGCTGTCCGTCACTGCTGTTCTGGATATCCTTCGTTGCTTCCTTGGCAGCATCCACCGTATCCCGGATAGAAGACTGATACGTATGCTCGATCAGATCAGACACCTTGACGCTGGCAGGAATAACCAGAACGATTGCAATAGCAAATAACGCAAACTTTCTTGCCAGCTTTTTCCATGCATCCTTTGCAATTGCCGTTCCCGCCGAATAAAGGACACAGGCAATCGGGATCAGTATGACAAACGAAGCGTAGCCGGTCACTGTGACCAGATATTTCTCAACATAGATCGCACAGAGAACGATTAGAAAATAGGTACTCATATCCGCCAGCTTTTCTGCGATCGGGGTTGCCGTGTCTCCCGGAAGCAGCGTGATTGCCGCAGACGCCGCCGTTGATGCTGCTGTCAGCTCCAGAACCGTTGCCTTTTTATCGTCAAGTGCCGTGATCGTTTTCTCATGAAAGTCTGCAGATGCTGCAAACCTTGACACGACCAGTGCTGAGATCAGTGCCAGCACAAGCGGCAGAATGATCCCGACCCACCGTTTTGTATTTTCATTCCATGTAGTATTCACCCGGTTTTCTCCTCTCTGATGTTTTCCTTTACCTTACCATATAAGCATCCGATACTCAAGATAAAACTGCCGGAGACACCACAATGACATGGATCCCCGACAGTTCTATCATTAAGATTATTATTTTCTCAAGCTTCGCACATTGATTATGGGTGCAGCTATATATTTATGTGAAGCTTATTAAGCAAAGCCCTGTTTCCAATCGAAGCTATATTTTAATTTCTGTTCTATGCTTTGATTTTTGCTGTTGAACAACCTCCCTTTTTCTTAAGCCATTTTGTATATGACTTTTTCTGTGTTTTCGGAACACGGATCGCTGCATTCTTACGGATGCCCTTAAATGCATTCTTTCCGATGGATTTTGCTGTGAGCTTCTCTGTTTTGATCGTGATCTGCTTCAGCTTTTTACAGCTTCGGAAGGCATCCTTTCCAATGGTTTCCACATTCTTACCAATGGTTATTTTTGTCAGCTTTTTGCAGTTTCGGAACGCTCCTGCACTAAGAGCTGTGACCTTATAGGTTACTTTGGAATACGTGATCGTATCCGGAATCACAACGCTTCCCTTGATATTCTTTTTCGCCTTAACACAAGAAACCTGATCGGTTGCAGTTACACGGTAAGTCACGCCCTTCACCATAAAGAACATGCCGATTGCTGCCTTTCCATCATCCTTTCCTGCTTGTGTCCCGTCTGCTGATGCTCCATCTTTTCCGGTGGCGGACGCATTATTCGGTTTTGACGATGCCTGTGTGCCATCCGGGCTGCCGGGGCTTTGTGGTATGTCCGGTTTTCCAGACACCTGCGGTACATCCGGACTGCCGGAGTTATGTGGCGTGTCCGGTTTATCGGATACCTGCGGCACATCCGGACTGCCGGAAATCTGTGGTGTATCCGGCTTATTCGTCGGAATCACAGGACTTTGCGTTGGATCCTGCGGCTTTCCGGAGACAACCGGTGAACTGCTTTCTCCCGGACTCTGTGTTGGGGCTGCTGATTCTGCCGGCTTCTCACTTGCCGACGGATCTTCAAATACAGCAGTTACCTGAATGTCGTCCGTCAAGGCTGTTTTCAGCATTCCATTTACAAATGTGATTCCCTGAACATACTCCGCATCTTTGCCATTGACCTTCCATCCTTTCAGATTCCAGCCCTGAGCCGGAACTGCTTTAAAATAAAGTTTTGAATCCTCCGCATAAGACCCGCCGTTTGCGATTGCTGTACCTTTTTCGGTGGATGCGTTGACAATGCCGCTGCCATCTGCGCCGTACTGTACCAGATAGCTTCCGGTCTTATTGCCGGTGTAACTAAGTGTACTGTTTATCGTACACACCTCGTATTTTGCAAGCAGCTCATTCACTTCCGCTGTCTCTGCATCCTCCTTAATTCCGGTATAAATACTGTAATCTGCCGCATATGGCTTTCCTTTGCTGTCCTTGCCAATTTCCTGCTCATTGGCACCGGCAGTAAACAGAGCTCTGGCGGCGTCTTCATCTCCGGCAGACAAGCCCCGGAATTTTAACTGCGCAGCTGCAAACTGATATTGGTAATCTGTCGTTTTGCTGACATCCACCGTAACCGGATCAACCGTTACATATAGCTGTGCCTTCTCGATCTGTACCTCCCGGGAACATTCATAAGTCACGCCATCCTTTGTTATCGACGCTTCCAAAATATACTCGCCCGGCAGCTCGTTAACCGCCCATTTGCCGTTTTCCACGGTGATCGCAGTGCGCTTCCGATCCTTTTTGCCTACCAATGTAAAGGAGGTCGCTTCCGTAACATCCTCTACCTGATCCGTCTTGGCAAGACTCATCTGAAGCGAAATTTCCTCTCCGTAAACCGGCGTATTCTCCAGCTCTACTCCCGGCAATGTCTTTTTCTTGGAATTATATGCTGTAAAATACTGCGGATTCTCCGCCGCTGCACCATAATACTCCTCATCTCCCTGATATTTTACCGTTAATTTATAGTAGCCGGTTCCAAACGGCGTCCACTTTCCTGAAGCACACCCATTTGTAACAGTAAGCGCTGTATTTTCTGTTTCTCCTGTCGTCAGATTCATGATTTCGCAGACCGCTTCCCCGTTTAACGGCTCCTCCTCTTCAGAGACAATCTGTGCAGACAGCGTCTGCTCCTCGCCTCCCACCGGCTGTGTATGGGTGATTGTCTTCCGACCGGAAGCAAGCCCATAAACATATTCGTCATCATATGGAACCGTGCTCTCATAATCATCTGCGGTAAGTTCCCTATACTTTAAATGGTTAAAATTCTCTTCCGTTATCTCCACCGTCAGATCCATATTCGGAGACAGCGTATCGGTCTCAGGATCATTTTCACGGCTGCGGACAGAACCTTTGTCAGACAGATAATTTTTCAACTTTGTACGGGTTGCATCGTCCTTAAAAATTCTCAGGAAAAGATAGTGAAACGATCCGGACTGTGCTGCATTTACAATTTGATCCACCGTCGCTTTGTAATTGCTGTCGGAGGCACTTCCTTCCAATTCTTCCAGAATAACCGCATCCTCTGTAATTTTTTTACCTACAGTCACAGAATAATTGCCTGTGTACTCCCCAAAATATTTCACATTGCCCTTCAGCTCTGCCACCTGCAAATTACCATTTGTCACCTTGACCGTCAACTTCAACGGCTCGTAGCTTCGCGTCTCTTCTTCCTTCTGCACCTTTTCCACATCAGCTGCACGACCGCTTGTTTTCTCCAACGGATCCATTCTGACAACCGATGCAAGACGCTGTTTTAAAGTAAGAGCCGCCGGTTCGCTGTCGATCTCGATCGTTTTGCCGTAAAACTGAGAAACAACGCATCGATACTGCCATCCGTCCATATCCGCAGTCACATCCGGCACCGCAAGATCCATACTGTCTGCACCGTCAATGTCCTCCCACACTGCACCTGCTCCCTGTCTGCACTGCCACTGATACCGCACAGAACCATTGCTTCCCTTTACCGGTGTGGCGTAAATCGAGAATTCTGCTTTCCCGCCTTCCACAACCGCCGTATCCTCCGGCTGCAGTTCAATTGTCGGTGTATCTGTTCCGGCAGCGTATTTGGTTCTTCCATACACCGGAAGGCTGGATGCACTTGTCTCCATATAACCAACACTCTGCATCGTAAAACGGTATGTCTTTCCCGGCTGAAGCAGACCGTTACCGATCGTATAACCGGATCGGGCGGAAGAAACTTCTGCAATCGGCGTTTCTTCCTCATTATCCTCCAACAGGCAGATGCGATAGCGCACTCCCTTACGGTTGCTGTGTGTCCAGCTCAAGGTCAGGGAATCCGCTGTGGCATCCGTCACTGTAATGTCAGATGGCAGTGCCGGTGGTGCCTCCTGTCCCTTCACAAGATAGCCAAGCACCTTTGTCCGTTGTCCGTTTAACATCGTATCCCATGTTCCGAATCGCCACATGAAGGAGTAGGACTGCTCTACATTCGCAGGAATACCGGCAACCGTTCCGGAATATTCCGCTCCGTTATAATTCGTCCATGTCACGCTGCCGTTTGCCTCGGCACCCGCACTGACACCGGTCTTAACACCGCCTTCCTCTGTCACAAGATGTGTCTCCACACTGGTTCCCCAGGTCACGGTATCCGAATTTTCACTTTCCACTTCAATTCCCTGTGTGATAGAATTGCCTCCCCTGCTGACTCTAACGAAATTATCCTTTGCACCGGATACATCGTCAACGACCTTTCCTCCATCGAAAGAGGCTCCGATCGCAGCCCGGTAGGAAAACGGATCGCCCGGCGTGTTCGTCAGAACATTTCCGCGGATCTTGTCAAATTCACCGTTTTCCTTCGCAACACGGTCATATTCTGTCACTGTAAGCATGGTCATACGCGGTGTCTGAGGCACGGAAACATAATAATCCTTCCAGCTTCCCGCAATCTGCTGTCCATACTCATATCCCTGCTCCAGTGCCTTGTCGATTGCCTGAAGCCGGCTGTATGCATTGTTATATCTGTTTGCAGCAACGGAAACCCGGTTGGCAAACGCTGCTTTCTTAAATCGATATGATATTCCTTTCTTCTGCTTGATCTCTGCATATTCCTGTTCTGCCGTCTCGTAGCTGCTCTTATATTGTTCAAGCTGCTTTTTCAGCCCATTGTAGCGGCTCTGTGTCGGCAGCTTAAATCCCGGCACATAACTTTTATACACATACCTTGTGTATGGCGTCATCGACAGCACCACACTGTCATCCGTACTGTCTGCCTCGTAAGAAGTAGAATAGCTCTTCCCGTTCGTAAATTCCTTTGCATAGCCGGCACTGACGCTCGCCTCCACTTCAAAATCAATTCCTACGACATCGTAAAATCCGAGAATACTGACATCCTCCTCATATCCGGTGATCACCCCGGCTGATACCGAAAACT
>UMGW01038386.1_pt1 | contig 15905 bp, 12 predicted proteins | sample 1965371 | NCBI WGS metagenome assembly UMGW01 (sample SAMEA4836082, study PRJEB28245) | human gut metagenome | biome: gut microbiome; material: fecal sample | place: Denmark | collected 2008
ACCCCTGGATGCAGTCGCGCGACTTCGCGCCCGAACTCGAACACGGCTCCTGGGAGGAGGTCGAGCGGCTTCTCGCCCGACGCCGCGGCCTTTTGGACGGCGTGGTCTTTTCGGGCGGCGAACCCACGATCGATCCGGCATTGCCCGACGCCGTGCGGCGCGTGCGGGAGCAGGGCTTCGCCGTGGGGCTTCACACGGGAGGCGCCTACCCCGCGCGCCTTGCGGAGATTCTCCCCGACCTCGAATGGGTGGGGCTCGACGTGAAAGCGTCGCCCGATGCGCCCGAGAAGTTCGAAGCCGTCGTCGGCGCGAAAGGAGCGGCCGCGCGCTTTCTCGAGGCGTTTGGGCTCGTTCGCGACTCGGGTGTTCGCTTCGAATGCCGCACGACCGCGCATCCCGATTACCTCGCCAACGACGACCTCCTGAAGCTTGCCCGCTGGCTCGAACGGGAAAAGGTCGAAAACTTCGCCCTTCAGATCTACCGACGTCCTCCGGGGCTGATCGCCCCCTTCGGCTCGGTCGGGGACGACTACCCTTCGGAAGAAGCCCGCGCGGCGCTGCGAGGTGCGGTGAAGCACTACGTCGAACGACGAAGCTGAGCGCCACCCGATTTCTTTCTCACTTCCTTCCTCCTTTTCTCCCCGTTGCGGCGTCGATGCGTTCGAGTCCTCCGCCCGTCTTCGGACGCCGCGGAGGAGCCGCGCCGTGGCGCGCAATGACAAGCGATTGGCGTTCGCGGCTCTCGGCGCCGCGGTTGCGCGGTCGGTAAAGTGTGGCCGTCGGACGACAAAAGCGAGAGACAACCGCGAAAACGGAGCGACTTTCCCGAATTTGCCGTCGATCGCAGTCAGGCCGGTCGAGAGCCGGTCGCCAACCGACGGGGGGAAACGCATCATGGACGGAGGCTTCGGAACGATCGTCGCTCAGGGCGTCATGCTCGGGACGCTCTTTTTGATGATCACCGGCAAAACGCCGCTTTATCTCACCGCCATCATCGGCGCGTCGCTCTCGGCGACGATTGCGGGCATTCCGCTCACGGGCGAGGCGCCGTTGACGGTCGCAAAGCTCCTCGTTTCCGGCCTCAATCCGGTGCTCGTCGACATGACGGGGATTCTGCTCTTCATCGGCGTATTGAAGTCGACGGGTTACCTCGACATCGTGGTGCGCGACGTCGTTCGCCTCGGCGACCGACTCGGGGGCGGCGTGGGCGTGGCCGTCGCGGGCGGTCTCGCGGCGGGCTGCATCGGGGCGCTCACGGGTTTCACGCAACCCGTGGTGACCGCGATCGTGACGGCGCCCGCCGCCGTGCGCCTCGGCGTGACACCCAACCGAACGGCCGGGATCATCGCGCATGCCGGTCACATCGGCAACCTGGCGGGCTTCACCCACCCGACCCAGGTGGCGATTCTCGCGACGGCCGGCGTCGGGTACGGACTCTTCAACGTGCTCGGGCTCGTCGTGGGCCTTTCGGTTTTCGCCGCCTCGGCCTGGAGAGCCTCTCGGGCGCTTCGGCTCTCGGGCTTTTCGGTCGACCCCGCCGCGCACGGCGCCGTGCTGCGCGAAATCGCCTCGCGCTCCCCGACCGATTCTTCCGTTCGGGCATTCTTCCCGTTTCTCGTTCTCTGCGCGGGTTTTATTGCGGGGCTGCCCGTTTTCCTCGTGGGGGTGCTCGCCGCCGTGGTGACGATGCTCCTCTCGGGGGCGCCCGCCCGCAAGGCCGAAGCCGACATGATCCGGGGCGTCGGTCTCGTTGCCACGCCGCTCGTCGCCACGCTCGGTTTTCTCTTTTTGTCGAACGTCATTCGCGAAATCGGTCTCGTCGACGTGCTCGCGGGCATCGTCGAACCGCTCGTTTCGGCTGCGCCCGTGGCGGTAATGTTCGCCGTAGCGTGCGTGACGGCCTTCGTGACGCAGTCCTACGGGGCGTCGGTGGCCGTGATCGTTCCTTTTCTCCAAATCGTGCTCGAGGCCGGGGCGGATCCTTTCGACGCGGCGTTTGCCGCGGCTTCCGGGGCGGCGATTATCCAGTGCTTCCTCACGGGCGGCCCCGTTGCGGCGCTTTCGACCGTCGTGCCCGTGACGCCCGGGGCCGAGCTCAAGGAAGCCAACGCGTTTCAGCGCCCGTCGATTCTCTTCGGGACGGGCGTCGCGCTGGCGATCACGATGGTGCTGACGCTTTTCTGACGCCTTTCTGACGCTTTTCCGACGCTGCTCCGAGGCCAACGCGCCCGGTCGTTCAATCATTCGTTTGGCTGTTTGTTCCGTCGTTCGACGGCGGAACGTGTCTCCGGACGACAGCTTCGAGGCTTTCCGCGAAGCGCTTTTCCGGCAGAGCATGACGGCGTTCCGCGCACGGATGGTCGGGCGCGTGTCCGAAGAAACGATCGGAAAGCGCCCGCGTCGGTGGCGCCGGAAAAGCCCGTCAAAGCCCGTCAAAGCTCGAAATGCGCGCGGCAACGGCTTTTCAGGGGACGTGCTTTTGCTTGGGGCGACGCAGCGCGGGCGCGTCTTCGGCGTCCCGTCGGGGGTGTGGTCACCGGCCCGTGCGAACGCACGCTTTTCTTGTGCGGCCGTGAAAGTGCGTGGCGCGAAAAGACCATCGACTGGCGTCGATGAGCGGAGAGTTTTGCGGGGGATTTCGAAAGAATGGAAGGCATGACGAACGGTCGTCGCTCGACGACGGCCTCCATCCGTTCAAAGGAGTTTCCCATCATGTCGGACACCACGAAGACGACCCCGCCGCGGGAAGAGACCGCCCGCGACACGTCGAAAAAGCGTTTCAAGCTTCCGGATATTTACATCATTCTCGGCACCTTCATCCTCGTTATGGCGGCGCTCACGTACGTGATCCCCGCGGGCGAGTACGAGCGGCAGCTCGTCGAGACCGCCAAGGGCGTGCAGAACCTCGTCGTCTCCGGAACCTATAAGGAAATCGAACCCCATCCTGCGGGCTGGCTCGAAATCATCACGGCGATTCCATACGGCTTCGAAAAGGCCTCGGGCGTCATCATCCTTACCTTCCTCGTCGGCGCCTGCATGGGGCTTTTGAAGCGCTGCGGCATCATCGACCTCGGGATCCAAAAACTCTCGGGCGCCGTGGGCGGGTGCGACTACCTTGTCGCCCCCATGCTGATGGCGGCCGTCTCGATCGTGTCGGCCTTCATCGGCACGCCGGAACTGTCGCTTGCGTACCTGCCCGTCTTTCTGCCGCTCTTTTACCGATTGGGCTACGACGGCATGACCGCCACGGCCGTGGCGCTGCTCGGGCCCTGCATGGGTTTCATTTTCGGCATCACCGTCCCGGCGTCGGTGGGGATCGGCCAGCAGATCGCGCAGATTCCGATGTTCTCGGGCTCGGGCCTGCGCCTCGTCGTCCTCGTGCTCGCCGTGCTCGTTTCGATTGCCTACGTTTCCTTCTATGCGGCGCGCGTGAAGAAAGACCCGACGAAGAGCCTCTCCTTCGAGACCGACCGCGAACTGCGCGAGAAGATCCTCAAAGAGGCGGGCGAAGACAAAGTCTTCACGAAGCGTCAGGTCGCGGCGGGCGTTGCCACCCTCGTCATGTTCCCGATCGTCATCGCGCTCATCCTGATGCTCAACCTCGGGTTCGAGGCGATCGGCGGGCTCTTCCTCTCGGTCGGGATCATCGCGGCCGCGATCGCCGGGAAGTCCGCCCAACAAATTTGCGACGACATCAACGCGGGGATGCACGACCTGATGGTCGGGGCGCTTCTGTGCGGCGTGGCCGCGTCGATCTCGGTCGTCATGGACAAGGGCCTCATCACCGATACGATCGTCTATTGGCTCGAAGGAGCGCTCTCTTCGACGCCGCCCGCGCTCACGGCCATCGCCGTCTTGTGGGAACAGTCGATTTTCAATCTGCTCATCCCGGGCGCTACCGCACTCACCATTCTGACGATGCCGATTCTTTCGCCCCTCGGGACGCTTCTCGACATCTCGCAGCAGGCGATCGTCTCCGCAAACGCCTGGGGCGGGCAGCTGACCGACATTCTTTTCCCGACGTCGGGCTTTTTCATCGCCACGCTTGCGATCTCCAAGGTCGACTACTTCAAGTGGGTGCGCTTTTACGGGCCGCTCTTCGTGATCCTCGGGATCATTGCGTCGGCGGCGCTCTACCTGCAGCAGGTCTTCGACATCACGTTCTGAGTTCGTACATTCTCTCCTCGGCAAGGGCGTGCGTGCACGCCCTCAACTCCCTCGCGGACGGCCCGGCGGCCGTCCGTTTTTTTCTTCCTTCCGGCGTGTCGTCAAATGACAGGAGTCGTGTCGTTGCATGACTTGCGGCGCCACGAACTTCGAATCATGGGTTTCCGGGGCAAATTCTTATTTCATAAAAATCAACGGTAAAAGCGTTGAGCCGCAGTATCGGTCGTCTTTTCTTGTGGCGTGAAATGACATGATATTGACGTCCGAAGCGTCGGATGAAGACACGTCGAGGCCTATAGTGAATTCAACGCGGCGGTGACCCGAAGGCCAACACCGCAGAAGACAACCCAATGGAAAAGGAGTTCATCATGCCCGGTTATCCTGCCGATTTGCTCTCGAATCGCTCGATCGTCAAGCGCGACAGTTTTGCGATCATCACGCCCGAAGGGCGCGTCATCAACACGATCCCCGGGATCGTCGACGCCAAGATGACGATCCTCTGCTCGCCCAAGATCGGCGCGGGCTTCGTTCAGTTGATCGGTACGCTCGGCGCGAACGCCCACACGACCATCCCCTACGCCAACCTCGCGCACGAAGAAAGCTTCATTTACGTCTTGGACGGCACGGTCGAACTTGAAGTCGCCGTGGGCGACGAAAAGCGCGTTCTCACGCAGGGCGGCTACGCCTATGCGCCCGCGGGCGTCGGCATCGGCTTCAAGAACGTCAACGGCGAAGAGGGCCGCATTCTCCTCACAAGCAGCGCTACGTGCCGCACCCGGCCGGGCTCGAACCCTATGCCGTCTTCGGCAACATCAACGACGTTCCCTTCCGCGACTACGACGGCATGGCCAACGTGCACGTCAAGGACTTCCTCCCGCTCGAAGAAGCCTTCGACATGAACATGCACATCCTTTCCTTCGATCCGGGCGCTTCCCACAACATCGTCGAAACGCACGTGCAGGAGCACGGCGCCTACATCTACGAGGGCGCGGGCACCTACAACCTCGACAACGAGTGGTACCTCACGAAGAAGGAAGACTTCCTCTGGATGGGCGCCTTCTCGCTCCAAGCGGGCTACGGCATCGGCCGCGAACCCTTCTCCTACATCTATTCGAAGGATTGCAACCGCGACGTTGAAATCTGGCGACAGGGGGACGTGCCGGAGGCGTTCGTCATCCTCGGGACCCGTCCGGCACGCTTTCCGCCACCACCGACCTCACACCACGCAACACGCACATCTCTCACGCAAAGGAGAACCACCATGGCTCTGACCGCCGACTTCAAGGCCCGCGACATTCGCGAAGTGCTCGACGCCACCCACATGAAGGGTAAGAACATCACGTTCCTCGACGACTTCAGCCGCGACGAGATCCTCAACCTCTACCGCGCGGCCGAAATGCTCGAACCCTTCATGCGCACCGGCACCGATCTTCTGAAGGGGAAGGTCCTCTACACGCTCTTTTTCCAGCCCTCCACCCGCACCCGCTGCTCGCACGAAAACGCCATGCACCGCCTCGGCGGCTCCGTGATCACGGAAGCCGACCCGACGCACAATTCGTCCGTCGCGAAGAACGAATCCCTCGCCGACAGCCTTCGCGTGACGAGCGAATACGCCGACGTCATCGTGATGCGTCACCCGAACGACGCGGAAGCCCTCGGCGCCCTGAAGGAAATCGAAGGTCACTGCGCTCCGGTGATCTCGGGCGGCTACGGCCACGTGACGCACCCGACCCAGGGGCTCCTCGACTCCTACACCTGCTGGCGCGCTTTCGGCGACCTCTCGAAGACGACCGTCGCCATCGCCACCCCCGACCTCTCGCGCGCCCGCTCCGGTCAGTCCTTCGCCCTGGCGCTCGCCGCCATGGGTGCGAAGATCGTCTATACGGGCACGAGCGAACTGCGCACGCCCGAAATCGTTCGCCAGAAGCTCCAGAAGATGGGCGCGAACTTCGAAGAGCACTTCGACCTCACGATGAAGCAGAACGAAGAGCTCTACATGGATAAGGGCGTGGACCTCATCTACCTCCCGGGCTGCTCCGTGAAGAAGGACGACCCGAACCGCGCCGACTTCGAAAAGAAGATGGCCAACTACTACGTGTCGCTCGACATGCTGCGCAACATCAAGGCGAAGACCGGCAAGACCGTGGGCGTTCATCATTCGCTGCCGCGCAACCCCGGCGAATTCGACTTCGGCATCGACAACACCGAGCACCAGCTCTACTTCCGTGCGATCGGCTTCTCGGTGGCGCTTCGCATGGCGCTCCTTTCCGCCGTCGTCGGCGTGAACTGAGTCGCCGGAGACCCGGTTGAAAGGCATGCGGGGGACCGCCGCGCGCTTCGTGCCGCACCCGGACGGTCCCCCGTTTTCACGAGAAAGATTTTTCGATTCACTCGAGAGAAGGAATTCACCATGCGTATCGTCATCGCTCTCGGCGGCAACGCGCTTTTGAAGCGCGGCGAACCGATGCTCGCCGAAACCCAGCGCGCCAACGTCCGTCTGGCCGCCGAACAGATCGCCAAGGCTTACGAAGGGAACGAACTCATCGTCACTCACGGCAACGGCCCCCAGGTCGGCCTCATCGCGCTTCAGAACGACGCGTACAAAGCGGTTCCGATGTACCCGCTCGACGTGCTCGGCGCCGAATCGATCGGGATGATCGGCTACCTCATCCAGCAGGAGCTCGTCAACTTCGTGCCGAAGAGCGCCACGCTCGCGACGGTCCTCACCCAGACCGAAGTCGACCCGAAGGATCCCGCGTTCGCGCACCCGACGAAGCCCGTGGGCCCGGTCTACACGAAGGAAGAGGCCGAGGCGCTCGCCGCGAAGAACGGCTGGACGATCGCGCCCGACAACGACAAATACCGCCGCGTCGTGCCGAGCCCGGATCCGAAGCGCATCTGGGGGCTCGATCCCCTGAAGACCCTCGTTAAGAACGGCCACATCGTCGTGTGCTGCGGCGGTGGCGGCATCCCGACCTACTTCGACGACGAGGGGAACCTCGTGGGGGCCGAAGCCGTGATCGACAAGGACCTGGCGTCCTCGCTTCTTGCCTCGAGCGTCGAGGCGGACGTCTTCATCATCGCGACCGACGTCGACGGCGTCTACGTCGACTGGGGCAAACCCACGCAGCGCCGCATCGTCGAAGCCGACCCCGAGAGCCTGCGCGCCATGGACTTCGCGAAGGGTTCCATGGGCCCGAAGGTCGAAGCCGCCTGCCGCTTCGTCGAGCGTTGCGGCAAGACCGCCGTGATCGGCGCTCTGCACGAAATCGACAAGATCCTGAAGGGCGAGGCCGGCACGCGCGTCGTTGCTGAAAAAGGCGTGAAGTACGACGCCTGACGAACGACGTGGGAAACGTGTTCGGGGGACGACGGTCGCCGGCGTCCCCCGGGCGCTCCGACGCCGATTCCGGGCGACACGCAACCCGAAAATTCGCGCGCAGACTGCAAGGTCTTTTTCCGTACAATGTTCGCGGCTCTCGGCCCGATTCTCGGGGAAAGAGCCGAAAAAGGAGGACCTTTCAGCGTGCCCGCGACCCCACCGCTTTTCGGTGCCGAACCGAAGGAGACCAGTATGTTCGCTCAAGTCGAAGAAGCCGCACTGCCGATCGGCGACTCGATTTTGGCGAGTTGGATTCGATCGATCTGCCAGACCGTGCGCGGTTACGGCGTGGACCCGGAGCCGCTCATGGATCGGGCCGGACTCGAGAGAGCCCTTCTCACCGTGCCCGACGCGCGCTATCCCGCGCAGGCCGTACGCCGCTTCTGGGAGGCGATCATCGCCGCGACGGGCGACGAGCTCGTGGGCTTAAGGTGCGGGCAGGAAATGCAGCCCGCGGCGCTGCACGGTCTGGGCCTTGCGATCGTGACGAGTCATTCGCTCGCACAGGTCCTCGACCTGACGGCGCGCTACTGCAAGATCGTTTCGAGCACGATGGACATGATCCTCTCGCACGACGCGCAGGGGACGACGTTGTCGCTGCGAACGCTGCGCGGCAACGAGGCGAAGAGCGCCGCCCTCACGGCGATGCTCGCTTTCGTGCTCCGGCAGGCGAACTCCCTCGTGCAGCACCGGGTGATTCCGGTTTCCGTCGCGTTGCGCGTACCCAAAATCAACGGGAACCTTCAGCGTCGACTCGACGACTATTTCGGCTGCCACGTCGACACCTCGGGCGAGACGCCGGGCGCGATTCGCTTTTCCTACGCCGACGTGATGGAGCCCTATGCGAGCGCGAACGCCATGCTGCGCGAGGCGAACGAACGCGTCGTCATTCAGTACCTCAACCGCGTGCGGCAGAGCAGCTTTGCGGCCCGCGTCGAAGAAGAACTTCAGACGATGCTCGCGGCGGGCGAACCCGCGAAGATCGCGGACGTCGCGCGACGGGTGAATCTGTCGGCGCGAACGCTCCAGCGGCGGCTCGAAAGCGAAGGCGTGACGTTTGCGGAACTCTTCGAGCGCCGCCGCCGTCAGCTCGCGCACGACGCGCTCGCGCACACGGAACTTTCCATTACCGAAATCGCCTACAACATCGGCTTTTCCGACCCGTCGAACTTCTCGCGAACCTGCACGCGCTGGTTCGGGGTGTCGCCCGCCGTCTACCGCCGTCGGATTCGTCAGCTGCAAACCTGAAGACCGCAAGGAGTACGCATCGTGAATCGGCCCGTATTGGAATTCGTCGTTGTCGCCGAGCCTCAAAGGGACGCCGCGCTTCGCGCCGTGCTCGCCGAGCTTGCCGCGCTTGTTGTCGTGCCTGTTGATGTGCTTGTTGCCGTGGTTGATGCCTCTTCGGCGGGCGCCCCCGAGCACGGAGACGCCCGGACGCTCGACTGGACGCACGACGGGGCGCTCTACCGCGCGCGCTTTGCGGGCGACGGATCCGAAAGCACCGGATTCGAGGGCGTCGACCGTTGCCCGTGCGTGCTCCTGCGGCTTGATGCGACCGAGCGCGTCGTGCGCACGCACCTTCTCCCGAACGAAAACCCGATGCTCGCGCTCACGATCGAAGACGCGCTCAAGCGGGAGGGACGGGTGTTCGAGGTCCGAAGTGCGCCCGACGCCGGAGAGGAGAAGTTCGCATTTCCGCCGAATCTTGCCGCGGGCGTGAGCTTTCCCGAGGCGGACCCCGCCGGGGCGGCGCGCCTCATGGAACGCGTGGCGCGTCTTGCGGCCCGCAGGCTCGACGCCGTCCGCGCCGTGGCGGCGCGGGGAACGTACGTTTGATGATTCGACCGAACCGACGCGGCGTGCGGGGGCCGTTTGCCCGCGCGGCGTCTCAACCGTCTCAATCGTTTCAACCCGAACGAAAAGGAGAAAAGCTTATGAAGACGATCCGACTGCCCGAGCGCTCGCCGCTCGCAATGACGCTTGAGGAAGCGCTCGAGAAGCGCCGCACGAACCGCAACCCCGCCGCCGACCTCCTGAAGGAGGCGGACCTCGCTGCGCTCCTTTGGGCCGCGGCGGGGATCACGGACGAGGACGGCCGGCGCACGACCCCGTCGACCCTCGATCTGCGCGCGGTGGAGGTGTACGTGCTGCGTGCCGACGGCGCCTGGCGCTTCAACGCGGCCGACGGGACGCTGGAACAAACGGCCGAAGCGGACGTGCGCCGCGTCTCGACCGCGTACCAGTTCGAGTACGTCGAAAAGGCCCCCGTGACGCTCGTTTTCGTCGCCGACAAGGAACGCTCGAAAAACGCCCGTCCGCAGGGCGTCTGGGTCGATGCGGGCACGATGGGTCAGTCCTGCTACCTCGCCGCAACCGCCCTGGGGCTCGCGGGCTGCGTGCGGGCTTCGTTCGACCACGAGGCCCTGCGCCGGGCGATGAACCTTCCCGAGGAGCTCGAGCCGATCGTCCTCTTTACGGTCGGCATTCCCGCCTGAGGCGCAAACGTTCAAAACTTCACAACGCCGAAAAAAAACGAAACGCAACGCGACACCCCGATCGGAATCGAACCCGGTCGGGGTGTTTGTTTTCGAGGATCGGACGGCCGACGAAACGGAAGAATCGAACGTCGTCTTTGCGGGTGTTCGGCCCTCGTTTCGTTTTTCGTGGAAACACGGTAGGTCGTTTCGGAAACTGCAACGACCTTGCGGCCGATCCTGCAAACACGGCGGGGTTCGTCCGTCTTGGGGAATAGGGGAGCGCTTCCTAGAATGGCCGAACACGTTACAGGAACGCCCGAAAACGCCGACGTCGACGAATTCGGGCCGACCGGCCGACCGTTCTCCGACTTTTCAAAAAGACAGACCTCAACCATGCCATTCGCTCCCAAGACGCTCACGCTCGGCGTGCTGCTCGCTCTCGGATCTTCCCTTGCCGCTTTTTCCGCTCCCGCGCTCGCTTCGGGCGGCGCTTCGGGCCCGCACGTGGCCTTCCGCTCGACGGGCCACATCGGCGAAGTGATCGTCAATCCCTACAAGATCGCACCGCTCACGGCCGTGATTCGCAACGGCGGCTACGACGTCAAGAACGCCGTCGTTCGCATCGTTCCAAAGGCGGGCGGTCAGGATCTCAAGTACGCGGTCTCGGACCGTCAGGTGCTCTCGCACGGCGGCATTCCCGTCTTCGGCCTCTATCCCGACTACGTCAATACGGTCGAAGTCGAGTACGACCGCGTGTTCCATGGGAAGACCGAACACTTCAAGGACACGTACCAGTTCTACACGGCCCCCGTCTTCCTTCGCTCGAACGGGCTCAATTCCCAGAGCCACACGACCTTCGACGTGAAGGTCGAAAAGACGGATCCCGCCTTCAAGGATCGTCTCTACTTCATCAATAACATCGTGCGCACGCCCCCCGATGCGTCCCGCATGGTTTGGAACAACCCGATGGGCGGGGCGCTCGAATGGGCGTTCGGTCCCGAAAACGCGATCGTCGACTCGACGGGCACGGTGCGCTGGTACCTGATGCCGAACGACGACATGTACGACCCCGAACAGCCCTACAAGGCGGGCATCATGATGGGCTTCCAGCAGACGGCGGACGGCGGTCTCGTCCTCGGTTACGGCCAGCGCTACGCGAAGTACGACATGCTCGGGCGCGAACTCTTCAACCGGCGGCTCCCTCTCGGCTACGCCGACTATTCGCACGCGATCGACGCCGCGCAAAACGGGCACACGTTCCTGCGCGTGTCCTCGTCCGACTACCGTCGTGCCGACGAAAAGCGCGTGCACACGGTGCGCGACGTGATCGTCGAAATGGACGAGAACGGGAACGTCTTCGACGAATTCAAGCTTTTCGACATTCTCGACCCGTACCGCGACAACGTCATCAAGGCGCTCGACCAGGGGGCGGTGTGTCTCAACATCGACGCTTCGAAGGCCGGTCAGACGCTTTCCGCCGCGGAACTCGCGAAGCAGGACCAGTCGGACGACTTCGGCGACATCACCGGCGTGGGTGCGGGTCGCAACTGGGCGCACGTGAATTCGGTCGACTACGACCCGACCGACGACTCGATCGTCATCAGCTCGCGCCACCAGTCCGCCATCATCAAGATCGGTCGCGACAAGAAGGTGAAGTGGATTCTCGGCGCGCCCGAAGGCTGGAAGAAGGGCTTCGCGGAAAAGGTCCTGACGCCCGTCGACAAGGAAGGCAAGCCCTTGAAGTGCGAAAACTCGCGCTGCGAAGGGGGTTTCGACTGGACGTGGACGCAGCACACCGCCTGGCGCGTCGACGCGAAGAGCAACGCCGACGTGATCTACGTCTCGGCCTTCGACAACGGCGACGGTCGCGGCATGGAGCAGCCCGCACTGCCCGAAGACAAGTATTCGCGCGGCGTCGTCTATAAGATCGACCAGAAAAAGATGACGGTCGAGCAGGTCTACGCCGTGGGCGAAGAAGCGGGCTACGAGTTCTATTCGCCCGTGACGGGCTTGGCCGAATACTCGGCCGACAAGGATTCCTTCCTCGTCTACTACTCGACCGCGGGTCTCGGCGAAACGCTCGCCGGGAAGAAGGGGCGCGTGGACATTCACCCCTACCTCGCGGAATACAAGTGGGGCGACAAGGAACCGTCCGTCCTCATGCGCTTCAACGACACGATGGGCTACCAGGCCTGGGTGTTCGATCTGACGAAGGCTTTCCCGAAGCTCTGATCGCCCGAGGCGCGCTTTCCGCCCGCAGGGCGCTCGGCCCGCGGGCGACCGAAGCGCGCATGAAGAACCGATGACCGCAGAGGGGCTGCCGCCGGTCGGCGCCCCTCTGCGCGCGCTCTTAAGAAGCGGTTTTCACCTCAATCCGACCAACCACACAAACCAAAAAGGAGAAGCCCCGGACGGCTCCGACCGACCATGCCGTCCGCGGCCCCGCGATGCACACCACCCAACTTCGAATTTCAGCGCTCGCCCTCGCGACGAGCCTTGCCGCCCTCGGCGCGGCGTCGACTTCCGCTCTTGCCGCGGAAACCGAAATCTACGGCCAAATCGATACCGGGCTCTACATGGTCGATTCCAAAGGCAAAAACCCGACGCTCGAAATGAAGCCCTCGATCGACGCCTCCTCCTACTGGGGCTTTCGCGGTCGCGAATCGCTCGGCGAAACCGGCTACGTGCGCTTCGTTCTTGAGTCGGGTTTCGAAGGCGACACGGGTCGCGTTGCGAACGACGCCCGCGCGGGTGCGCTCTTTTCGCGCGAAGCGATGGTCGTGATCGGTCGCGAAGGAACGGGCGAAATCGCCCTCGGGCGCATGGCGGGCTTTCTCGGGTCGACGGGCTCCTACGCCCAGTGGGCCGCGACCGGCATGAATCCGCTCGCATCGAACTCCGCCGACGCGGCTCTGGCGGGCGTCTTCCAGTCGAGCCCCATCATGGACAACGCGATCGTCGTGAAGAGCGCGCCGATGCACGGCGTCACGCTTCTCGGCCAGTTCTCGAACAGCACGAACCAAGCGACCTACCCCGAATCGGAAGGCTTCTCGAACACCGAACACCTCTATGCGCTCGCCGCCGGCTGGAAGGGCGACAACGCGACCGCGCTCCTTGCCTGGCAGATGATCGACTACGCGAACGTCGCGAAGGGCCCTCAGCCCCACGACGCGAAGCCCACGCACAACATTTTTGCGGGCGCCTCGCGCGGCTTCGGCGACCTGCGCGTGCACGTCGCCTATCAGCACCTCGAAAACGCGCGCGGCATGCTCGGCGTGCCGAGCGTCATTTCGGCGTCGACCATGGGCTTTGACGGCGCCGCAAGCCGCGAAGGCTTCCGCGCGGACGCGTTCTCGATCGGCGCGAACGCGCCGCTTCTGGGCGGGCGTCTGCACGGCTCCGTGAAGATGGTGACGGGCGAGTGGCGCGGCGAGCGCGGTGCGGCGGCCGACACCGAGGGCGAACGCTGGGTCGGGGCTCTCCGTTGGGCGTACCGCTTCTCGAAGCGCACGGGCTTCTATGTGCTCGGCACCTACGCGTACGCGAACGGGATGTTCGAAAATACGGACGCGTCGAACGCGATTGCGAACCGCGCGACCGCGGCGGCGGGCCTCACGCACAAGTTCTGAGGCACTCGTTGTCCGTTCACAAGCCCCGCCGACAGGCGGGGTTTCGCCTTTCGGGTGCTACAGTCGGTGGTGCGATCGTCAAGCCCGAACGTTTCGCACGTTTCCCGACCGCCATCCGACCCGGTCCCCGGACCGCCACGACCATGACCACCCCAGACCGCCTCGACATCTTTCACCTGAGGTTTTTGATCGACCTCATGCACACGCGCAAGCTCGGCGCCACGGCTCAGAATTTCGACATGAGTACGGCAACGGCCTCGCGCATGCTGCAACGGCTCCGAGACGCCTTCGACGACCCGCTCTTCGTGCGCGGTCCGACGGGATTGACGCCCACCGAAGCGGCGATGCGCCTTGAAGAGCCCGTACGGCGCAACATCGAAGCGTTCGACCGCCTCACCGCACCGAGCGTCTTCGCGCCCGAGGCGGCGGAGCGCCGGCTCGTGATTGCGTCCTGCGGTGCGGTGTTTCCCGAGGTGATCGAGCGTGTGGCGTCGGAACTCTTCGCTCGCGCACCGGGCCTCAAACTGACGCTTCTGCACCGTACGCCTCATCTTTGGGAAGACCTGCACGAAGGTGCGGTCGACATGGCGCTCGTCTCGGGCTTCAGCTTGCCGCCCGGTTTGCGAAAGATGCTCCTCTTTCGGAGCCCCGCCGGGGTCGTCGTTCGCCGAGACCATCCGCTCGCGCGCCTCGGACGCCCGATTTCGCCCGCGGAAGCGGGCGCGTACCCGCGGCTCACGGTCCTCGTCAATTCGGATGCGGGCCGCCCGACGTACGAGCGCGTTCTGACGGGCACGACCGACCGGAGTCGGCGCGAGGACGAAGCGGCCGTCACGGCCGAGTCGGTCTACGACATCCTTCCCGTTCTCGAGTCGACCGATGCGGTGCTTTTCGCCCCCGAAACGGCGGGACGCGTCTCGGCCCGACACTATGCGGTGGTGTGGGTGCCTTTCGAAGCGGGCAGAAGTCGCGACGTCGAAGTGCACCTCGTCTGGCCCGAGCATCAGCACCTCGAACCCGCCCATGTGTGGGTGCGCGGCCTCATTCAGAAAGCCGCCGCGGAGCGCTTCGGAACGCAGGAACTCTCGGACGAGCCGACTGCGGCCGTGCGCGAACGATCGGAATAAAGCAAAACCGCCCCGAATGGGGCGGTCTTGTTGCCGTGAGGCCCGAGCGGTCGGGCGGCCCTTCGCACCGGGAAGAGGCCGCACGACAAGTTCGAAGAACGCTCAATGAACGTTCGAAGAAGACGCAACCGACGACCCGAAGGCCGTCGACTCCGACTTATTCTTCGTCCTTGCGGTTGAGCGTTTCCTTGAAGCGCGTGCCCGGGATGAACTTCGGCTTACGCTGCGCGGGGATGTGGATGAGCTGACCCGTCGAAGGGTTGCGACCCGTACGCGCGGCGCTTTCGACGGCCTTGAAGGTGCCGAAGCCGATCAGCGTGACGGTGCGGCCTTCGGCGCAGGCGTCGATGATCTGTTCGAAGCACGAAATGAGCAGGCGGTCGATGTCGGTCTTGGCGATCTTGTGGCCGTACTTGGCGGCCAGGCATTCAACGAGTTCCAAACGGTTCATATTATTTACGGTGCCGTATTGCCCGCAGGGTGTCATGCGAGCGGGGGCCCTCTCCTTCTTTCGGTTAGGTTTGAGTCGGCAGGTGGTCGTCGGCGACCCGCTGCCACAAGGAGCCGTACCGCGGTACGGCCCTGCAATCGACAAACCCGCGAATGATCCTTATGAGGGTTTGCCGTCCAATTGCATTCGTCACGGCTCGAACGCAGGATAAGTGCGGTTCGGTGCCTTTTCGAAACGCCTCCCGAGGGGACGGGCCGACGGTGTCGGACCCGGTCCGATCGGTGCGGAGATTCCGCCCGTCGGGGTGCTTCGAAAAGACGCCGACGCGTTGCATCGACCGCTTGGAAGTCATTGTAGGTCCTGGGGCGCCGAGCGCCATCAGGGTTAACCTACCTGCATCATTGGAAACGGGCCGTGCGGCAGGAAAAAGGACGGGGCGAGAAGGCGTTTTCCGGCTCGGACGAGGTACGTCGGGAATGGGATCGAGGGGGGCGCCCGAAGGAGGTATTGCGAACGACTTTCGGAGCCCCCGACGGGGTGCATTCGGGGATCTCTTTCGGGGTTTTCCCCGCTCGTCCGAAAGGGGGCGGCGGCATGCCTTCGGGCAGGATCCGTCGGATGATGTCAAATATTAACGCGGCTTAGATTTTAGTGACATTTCGTCGAAAT
>UMGW01029903.1_pt1 | contig 15806 bp, 9 predicted proteins | sample 1965371 | NCBI WGS metagenome assembly UMGW01 (sample SAMEA4836082, study PRJEB28245) | human gut metagenome | biome: gut microbiome; material: fecal sample | place: Denmark | collected 2008
TCCACCACGAATGGCCGGCTCATGATGAAGAAGCAATGAAAGATGACGAAGTCGAAATTCCGGTGCAGGTAAATGGAAAGACAAAAGCAGTCATTTCCATTCCGGTTGACATCAGCAAAGAAGATGCGATCGCAAAAGCAAAAGAAGTTCTCGGTGACAAACTTTCCGGAAACATTATCAAAGAGATCTATGTTCCGAAGAAGATTGTAAACATCGTAGCAAAATAAAACATTTGCACAGCTGTTTTTACAGCATAGATTTTGGATATGAAAAATAAAAAGAAACATTTTATAACAGCCATTCTGGCAACATTGTTTCTGATACTGGTTTTATACCTGATTTTTCATGATTCCTTAGGTGAAATCAAAACCCAGCTTTTCCAGGCAGACAAAAAAGCCCTGTTGATCCTTGTGATCTTCGGCAATCTTTATATACTGCTGGATGGCTGGGTACTTCATTATATGATTGTGAAAAACCGTGAAAAATGTACCTTGTGGCAGGCCATCCGCCTGGCATATATGGTGGTGTTTTTTAATGTTACGACCTTTGCGGCGGGGACGAAACCGGCCCAGATCTATGATCTGTATCAGGAAAGCCAGATCAAACCAGGGAAATCATTTGGAATCCTGACGATGGAGTATGTATCACATAAGCTGACGATTGTACTCTATGCAGCAGTGATGCTTTGTTTTTTTCATACGGTTCTTTTTCAGGTTTCGGGATTGGAGAAAAATTATCTGCTGACAGGATTCGGGGTCAGCTTTGCTATACTGCTCTTTCTGACCATGTTCTGCATCAATCAGAAGTTTGCACCTTGGCTGCTTCGCTGCAGCGATCATATTAAAAAAGAAAAAATCAAAGAAAAGGCAAAAGCCGGAATTGCACAGATGGAAGATTTTTCCAGAGTCGGGAGTGTGGTAATCAAAGATAAACAGCAGTGGATAGGACTGATTTTTCGAAATGCAGTAAAAATGACCTGTCTGTATGCACTTCCTGCGGTTTCCATCTTTGCAGTTACCGGAGAAAGGCTGCCACTTTCTGTTCTGGAATGTCTGGCTTTTTCATCCGTCATGCAGCTGCTGATCGGAGTGATCCCAAGTTCCGGCGGCACAGGTTCGACGGAACTGGTCTTTCTGATGCTGTTTGGCTCTATGACAGAAAAGTCCGTCTGCGGTGCAGCAATGATCCTGTATCGCATGGCAACGTATTATCTGCCGTTTCTGATCAGTATTCCGTTACTGTTTTTTGGAAAAAGAAGCACCGAGGCATAGTAGCTATGCAGCAGTGCTTCTTTTTTTGCGTTATTTTTCTTTTATCTGTCGGATACCGCTGATATCAGAATCGATCACCATGGAATAATTGGTGTGATAGATCACAAAACCCGGTTTTCCGCCGTTTACTTTTTTCACCTGTTTTTTCTCGACATAGTCAACCTCCACCTTGTCTGCACCGCGGTGGCTGGAATACCAGGCAGCCAGCCTTGCGGCTTCTTCAAAGGTACGGTCCGGCGGCAGCCCCTGACCTGCTTTCACAATGACATGCGATCCCGGGGCACCTTTTGCATGGAACCACCAGTCGTTTCCGGTGGCAAATTTAAAGGTCAGTTCTTCGTTCTGATAATTATTTTTTCCGACATAGATATCATAACCATCCGAAGAAAGATAGTGGAACGGTTTTGATGTGATCTTCACACGCTTTCCGGTGTATTTCCGGCGGATGTAGCCGTACTGTGTCAGTTCTTCTTTGACCTGTACCAGATCTTCTTCATTCAGGGCAATATCAAGAGCTGTGGAAATGGATTCCAGATGCTGGATCTCTTCTTTTGTCTCTTTAATCAGATGTTCCAGTGCCTCGTAGGTACGTTTCAGTTTTCCGTAACGGTCGAAATATTTTTTGGCGTTTTCCTGTGCAGTCAGTGTCGGATCGAGCGGTATTTTTACCGTTTCACCGGTGTAATAGTTCACTGCGGAAAGTTCCCTGCTTCCAGGTACTGCTTCATATCCATACGTGTTTAAAAGTTCTCCGTAAATGCGGAATTTATCTCGTTTTTCCGTGTCCTTTAACTGTTTTTTCTGAAGATCGTATTTTTTACGGCTGCGATCAAGTGCCGTTTGGACGATACGGCGAAGATCGGAAGATTTCTGGCGGATGCGTGTGATCGTATTCTTTTCCGCATAATACCTTTCCAGGACTTCTGACATCGTATCGTAAGTTTCCGTGTGCATGTCCTGATACTGTGTAAGCAAAAAGGCTGCATATTCCAGCGGAACTTTTCCGTCATAGACAATATTCGGCGTAAAAGCATGGGTTTCAAGATCCTCCATCATCCGTTTCAGGGTATGGAAAAGGTGGATCTGCTCGATCTCCTGAAAAGAATTTGCACTCTGATCCGACTCCAGGTTGCTGCGGTGGCAGAGTTCTTCGGCAATCAGCGGACTGATACCGGTCAGAGTTGTATAGATCGCCTTTGAGAGCGGCATCGGCTTCTGGCAGACACTGCTGAAAAATTCTTCTTCTGTGATCGTCTGTGGATCGTACTTATGTTGCGTTTCCGGGATAAAATACATCCGCCCCGGAAGGACTTCACGCACGGAGCTGACCTGTGCGGAGACATGTTTGATGGAGTCCAGGATCATGCCGTCCTCCTGGCAAAAAATAATATTGCTGTGCTTGCCCATCAGCTCGATGATCAGAAGCTTGCGGCAGATATCACCCAGTTCATTTAAATGTTCAATCTCCATATTTAAGATACGTTCCATGCCAGGCTGCCAGATCCTGAGGATGCGTCCGCTTCCGATATGCTTACGCAGCAGCATACAGAAATTCGGGGCAGTCATAGGACCGGTCTTGTTCTGATCTGTCAGATAGACCAGCGGAAGGCTCGCACTGGCAGAAACAAGGAGACGGTATTGTTTACGGTTATTTTTTATAGTAAGCATCAGCTCATCTTTTTCCGGCTGTGCGATTTTGTTGATTTTTCCGCCCGCAAGAGCATGGTTCAGTTCCCATGCCATGCAGGAGATGACGGTTCCGTCAAGTGCCATATCAATTTCCTCACTTTCTGAATATTAAGACGTTTGAGTCAAAAGATGCCGTACGGATCCTAAAGCCATAAACCGCTCCTGTGCAAGCACATTGATGTTTCTGACTTTTGATCCCGACATTTTTTACTATCATAACATTTTATCGGGAGAAGAACAATATTTCTTTGGAAAAGGTTGCTATACCATGACAGCATATGTTAAAATCAGACAAATCCTTTGTGCTTTTGAAGAGGGAAAAGTGACAAAGAAAACAAAAACAGGAGGATATTATTTATATGAAAAAGAAAAAGTGGGAACTGGCTGCCATGACAGCTGTAACAGCTTTTCTGATGCTTGGAACAAAAGCAGAAGCGATGGATGATGCCTATCGTATGCCTCAGCTTTCCGGTGTCACAAAAACCTGGGTTTATCAGGGAGAAACTTCTGATCAGAACTGGGAGCGTATGCTTGCGGATGACCAGGAGGACGGCGATCTTACGTCCGTGATCAAAAGCAGCGGAAGTGTCAATACGTCCAAAACAGGAACTTATGTGCTCTCCCGAAGTGTAACCGATTCAGATCAGCATACTGCTGCACTCGATACGCAGGTTACGGTGCTGGATAGAAATGCATCTGAAGAAGAGAAAAGCATTCAGCGTATTTTGTATACACTTCCGGATGCATCACATCTGACCGGGATCGGGTTCAACCGCGGCTATTATCACGACCGTCAGAATCTCGGACTGTGGATGCCGCATGGGAGCAGTCTTCAGATCCGTATCGTCAATGCAGAGGAATTTCAGCAGGATCTTACTGTTCAGTTTAAAAACGATGATTCGCAGACAGAGTCTTCCGCAACCATTCCAAAAGATGGCAGCTGGGTGACTTTATCCAATACGTTCACCGGTGATAATGGAGAAGAAAGTGCCGACAGCGTGCCGTTTATCACAACACCGAAAAATACGACCGTTCAGCCGGTTATCGAATACCGATGGACCGACGATCTGAAAGAAATCCCATATTATCGCTACGGAGATTCCCAGCAGGCATTTTTTGATTCCTGGGAGGAAAGTCAGGCACCGTTTGCGATCATTGAAGGCAGTGCAGCGACGTTTCTCATTCCAGTCTGCGACAGGGACAATATTCTGAATTCCTCCTATGGAAATAAAAAAGAAGTCTATCGTTTCCAGACGCTGGATGAGATGCTGGACTGGTACGCAGCCTTTGTAAAGCAGTATGATGCCTATTCCGGGCTGGATTATGATGCAGAAGATCCGTGGAATCAGGATATCCGGGCGAAATTTTTCATCAAGGCAAATGCCCATGGTGCCGGACAGGCTTATTATACGACCGACCACAGTGCCTACAACGGAAAAAGTCTTCAGACTTATCTGGTGAAAGACTGGATTTCGCTTCATGAATTTGGTCATGGATATGAAGGTGCGATCGCATCACAGGAAAATCCGTTCGTAGAGACAACCAACAACATCCTCGGTTATTATTTTGAGCCAACTTACCGACCGGCTGAAGACTTTGGCTGGCTGCTCGGTGAGTTTTCCGGCACAAAAAGTGAACGTTATGCACAGCTTGGAAACCGCATGAAAGAAAGCCTTGCTTCCAGCAATACGTTTGCCGATATTGTATCCGATCCATGGCATTACAACGTAAGCCTTTATATGTTTACCAACCTTATGGACAAACTCGGTCCGCAGCAGGCTGTTTCCGCAATGCATTCTCATTACCGGGAAGTTTATTATAAAACCGGCAAAAAAATGGGATCATCCGACGCCCTTGCGGAAAGTCTGGACAGCCTGGATTATAACGTGCTTCCTTACTTTGCATCCTGGCATATCCTCCCGTCAGGAAGGATTGCCGATCAGGTCTATGCGATGGACAAGCCGATGATCTATTATCTCAAGGAACTGATCCCGGACGATGCTGCGTGTGAGAAAACAAGGGTAGCACTTGGACTGGACGGCATCTACAGTCTGGTAAGCACCGATGACCTGGCAGATACCGGATATACCAGCAAAGTCCGTTTGAATATTCAGATCGATGATCTGACACAGATCAAAGGCAAAACGATCCGGATCAAAAACGGCAGCAAGATTGTAAAAGAAGTGATTGTTTCTTCAGGTGAAATACAGCTGGAACTTCCGGTCGGTATCTATGAGCTTGAGATGCCGCTGCCAAAGGAGACCGCTTATCAGTACGATAACGAATATTTGATCGCATCCGCCGGAAACGTATCAAAAACAGTCTCCTATACCAGACAAACCGGAAATCCGCTGGCAGACGATATGCAGATCCAGATGCTTGGCCTTGGGGATGCATCCGTAGCATCCGTCAAGATTGATACAAACATGCAAAAACTGACCTGGACGGTGAATAGTACCACACCGCATTTTTATCTGGATGGTACTTACATCAGCATCCGGGTACTTGATCCGGATGGAAATGAGCTTTTGAACCAGTCTTTGCAGGCGAATGAAAAAGCAGATGGCGGAAACTTTGAGATCGATTTTAAAACAGGTTCCACGCTGATTCTCTATCACCGAGAGGCAAGAGGAAGACAGCGTTTTGTAAGTTCCTACACCGGCGAGTCTTTAGAAGAATATCAGCTTGCAGCAGCTGACCAGACTGCCACTTACCGTATGACAGACAAAGGCCTGATGCAGGACGACTGGAGCAAAGAAAAACAGATGCAGGTTTATCTGCAAAGTTTAGAACAGTATTCTGCCTTTCTGATGAGCCATATCACAAAGGCTGAGATCGCCGATTCAGAAAAATATCATAATGAAAAGACAACACTTTTGCTTGCATATGAAAAACTGGATCAGGCAGCAGCAGACAATTATCGGAACAGCTACGGTATTCTAATCGGACAGAAACCGGAAGTCTCTTATGGTTACACACAGATCGCACCGGAGCATTTAAAAGGAAGTGCTGACAGTGAATATCCGGGAGAAGAGGCTTCTCTGGCCGTTGACGGAAAAAAAGATACTATATGGCACAGCAATTATGGAAATGGCACAAAAGCAGATATTGCCGGCAATAAAAACAATACCTACACCATTCTTCTGGATCAAAAGACGGATATCGGAAAACTGACTTACCTTCCAAGACAGAGCGGAAATAATAACGGAATTATTTTGAAATATGAACTTTCCTACAGTCAGACAGAAGATGGTGATGATTTCCAGATCATCCCTCTGACAGACAATACCTGGGCAAATAACCGGACAGAAAAAAGTGTTTCTCTGGATCTTGCAGATGTAAGAAGAATCCGCATCCGTGCACTTTCCACGGCCGGAACCCCTGCAGATACCTATATTTCCGCAGCTCAGTTTTCTCTTTATGAAAAATACAGTATCTACGACAAACATACGTATCTCAGTGATCTTTATCAGACGCCTGACGAAAATGGAAACACGGTAAAAGAAAACGCAAATGCCGACGGGACAGCGATCACACTAAAAACAAACGAAAAAGAACGAACCTTTGAAAAAGGAATTGGCATGAGATCCGGTGATACTGCCGTCTGGGATATCTCAGGGCTGAACAGCGATGCACTCTCCTTATGGATCGGTATGAATAAAAAAGGAACTTCTGATGCATCAGTACAGATTTACGGCGACGGAACGTTGCTTTACACTTCTGTTCCATTTAATGGAAGTGACAATGCCATTTCCGTTTATCTGGATATCACCGGCGTAAAGATTTTAAAATTCTGTGCAGACGGCAAAAACGGATCAGAACAGATCGCTCTTGCAGATGTCATGCTTGAAAATCAGAAAGACAAAGAAACCCTGAATTTAAAAGTCGGGGATCAGGCAGTGTTTCTTCGAAACACTTCCCTTACACCGGAAGACCGCGGAAAAGCAACGTTTGTCAGCAGTGATCCTTCCGTGGCAACGGTAAATGAAAGGGGTGTTGTGACCGCACACAGTACCGGAAGTGCAACGATCCAGGTAAAATTTGGCAGCAATGAGACAGTTGTATGCAAAGTAACTGTAACAGAAAAGCCAAAGAAAAAGGAACCAGAAACACCGGATACGGAAAACAAGATACCTTCTGTATCTGACAGACCGGAAACACCTGAAAGCGGCAACACCAGACCATCGCAAAAGGTTCCTTCTGTTGGCAGTGTGAAAAAATTAAATGGTGTCCACTATACTGTTACAAAAACTTCCGCAAAAGGCGGAACGGCGGAAGTAACGAAAATAACCGGCAAAAAACGCAAGATTACCATTGCATCCGAAGTGAAGATCAACGGATTTTCTTTCAAAGTTACTTCCGTCCGGAAAAATGCCGCTAAAAACAACAAAAAGATCAGCACTCTGGCTATTGGAAAAAATATCATTTCCATCGGTGCAAACAGTTTTTCCGGATGCAAAAATTTAAAGAATATTACACTTAAGGGAACAAAATCCATAAAAATCAAAGCAAAAGCACTGGCAGGTACTTCCAGAAAGATAAAGATAACCGTACCCAAAAAAATTTCTGCAAGGACATTGAAAAAACTGAAAAAGAATCTGCAAAAAGCCGGGATCAGCAAAAAAGCTGTTTATCAAAAGAAATGATCCGTATAGTACAAAAAGAAAAAGAAATACGGTCACAGCTTGACGGAAAAGTCAAAAATATGCTATGCTTATCTGAGAATAGTTTGTGCATATTAAACAAAAACTGTTTTGAATTATGCAAAACTATTTTTCTGGTATTGTCTATTTTCTAAAGAAGGGAGAATGAAAATGAAAACAAGACATAAAATCATGAGTTTCTTGCTTTCAGGTGCTATGGTATTCAGCCTGTTGCCGGCATCGGCAATTGGTACAGTAAAGGCAGCTTCTGTGAATTATGCACTGACTGCAACAGCAACCGCATCTGGAAGTGAAACATCGGCATTTGGTCCGGAAAAGGCAAAAGACGGAGATGCAACAACAAAAACTTCCCGCTGGGCAAGTGAAGAACGTGATGCAAGTGAGAGCAATCCGCACTGGCTGGCTATGGATCTTGGTGAAGTCAAGACTGTAAACAGTGTTATCATCACCTGGGAGAGACGAAATCCAACCAATTATGCAATCGAAACTTCCGAAGACGGAAGCACATGGAAAGCGGTAAAAACTTTTACTTCTGCTCCTGCGGAAAAAGAGCAGATCATCAATCTGGATAATCCGGTGCAGACCAGATATATCCGTGTCCGCATCAATACGTTTAACCCAACCGCAGAAGGCATTACCTGGAAAACAGTTTCCATCTATGAATTTGAAGTTTATGGGGAAAAACAGAGCAGCGGCAGTGAAGTCTGGGATGCTCTGAACAATCTGACTGTAAAAGCAGGAGACAAAAAGTTGAATCTTCCGACCGTAGAGGGCGGAAAAGTAGAAGCCTATGCAGACTATGAACAGATCATCGACACAGACGGAACCATTTATCAGCCTCTGGAAGATAAGACCGTTTCTGTTGAATTTAAAGTTACCGATCAGAACAACAAGGTAACAAAAAAAGAGATTGCAATCACCGTTCCTGGAACACATACAGCGACCGCAGATGAGAATGCAAAACCTGCCGTTCTTCCGGAACTGGCAGAGTGGGCAGGTGCTACCGGCAATTTCACCATCTCGAAAAACTCACGCATCGTGATCAATGCTGCTGACAAAGATACACTTTCTTCCATGGCAGAAACATTTGCAGCAGATTATAAAGACATTGTCGGAAACGATATTTCCGTTGTATATGGAAGTGAAAGCGATGTGAAAGCAGGAGATTTTTATTTTGCATTGACAGCAAAAGGAAAAGGCCTGAAAGACGAAGGTTATCTTTCACAGATCGGAGATTCCATCAAAACAGAATCCGAGACTGCAACAGGTGCTTACTGGGCAACCAGAACCTTCCTGCAGATTCTGAAGCAGAACAAAACGACGATTCCGAAAGGAACAACCAGAGACTATCCAAAATACAAAGTCAGAGGTGTGATCCTGGATGTCGGACGAAAAGCAACCGAACTTCAGACCGTAAAAGATGTTGCGGCAACAATGTCCTGGTACAAGATGAATGACTTACAGGTACATCTGAATGATAACCTGATCTTCCTTGAGGACTACTGGGATACCAATGCGGAGACTACGATGCAGAACAGCTTTACAAAGGCCTACGCTGCTTTCCGTCTGGAATCTTCTGTAAAAAATGATGAAGGTAAAACTGCGACAGCAACCGATCTGTATTATACAAAAGATCAGTTCCGCAGCCTGATCAAAGATTCCAGAACGATCGGTGTCAATATCGTTCCGGAAATCGATGTACCGGCACACGCACTGGCATTTACAAAAACATTCCAGAACTGTGCTTTAAAGAAAATGAATTCCAGCAATTGGAAACGTCCACTGACAGATCATCTGGATCTTTCCAAACCGGAATCCACGCAGCTGGCAAAAAATATCTTCTCCGATTATATTGATGGAGAAAATCCTGTTTTCGATGAACAGACAACCGTACATATCGGTGCGGATGAGTACGAAGACGATGCAACCCTGTACCGCAATTTTGTAAATGAAATGGATGATTATATGAAGTCCAAAAACCGAAAAATGCGTATGTGGGGCGGTCTTACCAGAATCAAGTCTGATACAGAAGTCCGCGGCGATGGTGTGGAGATCAATGTATGGAGCAAAGACTGGGCAGATCCTACGGAAATGTACAATCTTGGCTTTGAACTGATCAACTCTCTGGACTCCAATGTATATATCGTTCCGGCAGCAGGATACTATGCAGATTATCTGAATGCTGCAAGCCTCTATGCAAACTGGAAACCGAATGTATTTAAAAGCGGTAATTTAAATACAACGATTCCGGCCGGTGATCCGCAGATGATCGGTGGTGCTTACGCACTGTGGAATGACTCCATCGATACCAGAGGAAACGGTGTCACAGACTATGATGTCTTTGACCGTATCTACCAGCCGATGTCTGCACTGAGTGAAAAACTCTGGGGCGAAGGCACAAAGACATACAACGAAGTAAAAGCAACCACTGCAAAAGTTTCCACTGCTCCGAACACCAATCCGTATCATGAAATTGAGAGTGCGGGAAGTACTTACGCAGAATACAATTTTAACAAAGAAGACGGAAGTGATGCTTCCAAGAACAAATACAATGCAGTGTCTGCTGAACATGCAACTTACACAGAAGGAAAAGTCGGCAAAGCCCTGTCTATGGAAAGTGATACCTGCATTGAAACACCGCTTGACAAATCTCCGGCAGGAACCAGCCTTTCCTTCTGGGTGAAAAAGGCAGCAGGAGGATCCTCTGATGAACAGGTTCTGTTTGAAGGTTCTTCCACACTTGGTGATTACACGATCAAAGCCGTTCAGAAGAATACCGGAAAAGTCGGATATTCCAGAGAAGGTTATGATTATTCCTTTGACTATACACTTCCGGAAGACGAATGGGTACATCTGACGATCAAAGGCTATAAAGACAAAGCAGAACTGTATGTAAACGATTCTGATACAGCTATTCCGGCTGTTATGGATACTGCAACAAAGCTTGGTACACAGTACCGTCTTGCAACGTTAAACATCCCGATCAAATACATCGGAAGCACGACCGGAAACAGTTTCAATGGTCTGATCGATGAAATCGAACTGACAAATGATCAGGATGACAGCATCATCCCTACAACGGATTTTAGCTTCACCTGTGATAATGAGCAGAATCCGGCACAGGGCAGCGACGGTCCGATCTCCAATGCATTTGACGGAGATATTACTACCTTATGGCACAGCCAGTACTCACCATCCATAAAAGCACTTCCGGCAACGTTTACCGTAGATATGGGCAAAGAATATAAAATCAATAAACTGACTTATGTTCCAAGACAGTCCGGCGGTGAAAACGGATACATCACAAGTTATGATCTGTATGTCAAGAAAGCAGAAAGTGATGACTGGACACCGGTTGTAACAAATGGTGTATGGGCATCTGATACAAAAGAAAAGACAGTGAAATTCAACACCGCTGATGCAAGATACATCAAGTTTGTTGCAAAAGAGGGAAGCAATGGTTTTGCTACTGCAAGTGAGTTCCATATCCATCAGGTTCTGAATGAAGAAGAACAGGAAGTAACAAAAGCTCAGGAAGCACTGAATGAAGCGGTAAATGACAGCAGCATAAAAGGTATCTATGAAGCTGGCAATGCAGACGGAACGTATACAAGTACAAGCTGGACAGCGTTCAAAGAAGCATACGAAGCAGCAAAAGCACCGTCTGAAGGAGCAAGTGCAGAAGAGCTGAAAACACTGCTGGCAAATCTCCAGAATGCGAAAGCTGGTCTGAAAAATGCAGCCGTAGAATCAGCAAAAGAAACACTGCAAGCAGAAGTAGATAAAGCAGAGAATAAGAATATCTATGAAGCAGGTAATGCAGACGGTACTTACACAAAAGACAGCTGGACAGCGTTCAAAGAAGCATACGAAGCAGCAAAAGCACCATCTGAAGGAGCAAGTGCAGAAGAACTGAAGACACTGCTGACAAATCTCCAGAATGCAAAAGCAGGTCTTAAGAAGTCACAAACAGAGACACCACCTACTCCAAACCAGACGGAAACACCGGCTACACCTGGACAGACAGAAAAACCATCTACACCGGAAAAACCGACCGTTGTTCAGAAAGTAAGCAAGAATGTGACTTACCGTGTTCTGGATACAAAGAAAAAAACAGCAGCTGTTGTTGGTGTCGGAGGCAAAAAAGGCAAAAAAGTTACTTCTGTGACCATCGCAAAAACAGTGAAGATCAATGGCGTTACCTATAAAGTAACCAAGATTGGCAAAAACGCATTCAAAGGCTGCAAGTATCTGAAGAAAATTACAATCGGAAGTAATGTGAAGAAGATTGAAAAAGGTGCATTTGCAAACTGCCGAAAACTTGCAAGTATCAATATGAAAAAGGCAAATGGAATCACATCCATCGGAAGCAAGTCCTTCAGCAAGATCAATTCAAAAGCAAAAGTGAGCGTACCTTCCAAAAAACTTTCCAAATATACAAGAATGCTGAAAAAAGCTGGACTTCCAAAGAAAGCGGTTATTAAAAAATAGAAATATGCTTTAAAAGCATATCTTCCGGAAAAAGAGACGGAGAGAACAAAATCTGTTTTCTCCGTCTTATTTTTCTTTGTTTTTCGGTTGACGCTTCCGACGCTTTCGACTATAATAAAAATAGTATGGCTTTCTATGCCGCAATTTTGAAAGAAAAGAGCGAATATAATTATGATAAAAAGTATGACAGGCTTTGGAAGATATGAAAATCACCAGGGCGACCGCAAGTTTACGGTTGAGATGAAGTCCGTCAACCACCGCTATTTTGATTCCAACATCAAAATGCCGAAAAAACTCAGTATTTTTGAATCTGCTATTCGAAATCTTCTCAAAGAATATATACAGCGTGGAAAAGTTGATATTTTTATTACTTATGAGGATTTCACAGAAACCAATGTCTCTTTGAAATACAACGAGAACATTGCAGCAGAGTATGTAAAATATTATCAGCAGCTTTCGGAAAAATTTGATCTGCCAAATGATATCCGTGCCTCCGTGATCGGACGCAGTCCGGAAGTTTTCACAATGGAAGAGCAGCCGGTAGATGAACAGGAGATCTGGGCAGTCCTTGAAACAGCACTTCGTGGGGCATGCGAGCAGTTTGTAGAATCCCGCATCCGAGAAGGGGAAAATTTGAAGCTGGATCTGATTGAAAAACTGGACGGTATGCTTACCGATGTGGCAGCGATTGAAAAACGTTCCCCGGAAATTCTTCAGGCATATCGCACCAAACTGACTGAAAAAGTAAAAGAACTGCTTAGTGACACACAGCTCGAGGAGAACCGTATCGCAACAGAAGTGATTCTTTATGCAGACAAAATCTGCACGGATGAAGAAACGGTTCGTCTGCACAGCCATATCGAGAGCATGAAACAGACACTGCAAACCGGCGGAAGCATCGGCAGAAAACTGGACTTTATAGCCCAGGAAATGAACCGGGAGGCAAATACTATTTTGTCCAAGGCAAACGACCTGGAAACTTCCAATCTTGCGATCAATCTGAAAACAGAGATTGAAAAAGTAAGAGAGCAGATCCAGAATATAGAATAGGGGGGATACGATTGTCAGGATTGATCAATATCGGGTTTGGCAATGCAGTCAATACCGCCAAAGTCGTGGCAGTCATCAACCCGGATGCAGCACCGGTCAAACGTCTGGTGTCCCATGCAAGAGAAGAGGGACGCATCATTGATGCCACACAGGGAAGACGTACCAAGGCTGTGATCATCACGCAGGAAGACCATATCATTCTGTCGGCACTGCAGCCGGACACGATCGCAAAACGTTTTTCACAAAAAGATGCATTTCAGGAACGAGAGGCTCAAGGAGGCAGTTTATGAATAAAAAAGGCATTCTGATTATTTTATCCGGATTTTCTGGAGTAGGAAAAGGAACCGTTGTCAGACGTCTTCTTTCCGATTACGATAATTACGCACTTTCCATTTCCGCAACAACACGAAAACCACGTGAAGGAGAAGAAGATGGGGTGTCGTATTTTTTCAAGAGCAAAGAAGAGTTTGAACAGATGATAAAAGAAGACTCTTTTATCGAACATGCCAGATATGTTGAAAATTACTATGGCACGCCAAAAGCATATGTACAGGAACAGTTAGATGCCGGAAAAGATGTGATTCTGGAGATTGAGATCCAGGGGGCTTTAAAAGTAAAAGAAAAATACCCTGATGCTCTGATGCTGTTTCTGGTTCCGCCGGATGCACAGACTTTAAAAGAACGTCTGGTTGGCCGTGGCACGGAAACAGCCGATGTCATCCATGACCGTCTGGAACGTGCAGCACAGGAAGCCCAGGAAATGGGCTCTTATGAATACATTATTGTAAATGATGATCTGGATACCTGTGTGAAACAGGTGCACGAATTGATACAGAGTGCACACTGTAAGAAATCCCACAATACAGCATTTATCAAAGAACTGCAGCAGGATATGAACTGCTTTTTGAAAGGAGAATGATTTTATGTTACATCCATCTTACACAGACTTAATGAAAGTTGCAAACAGTGAAGTAAATGAAGGCGAAACACCTGTCGTAAACAGCCGCTATTCTATCGTAATGGCAACGGCAAAACGTGCCAGAGAACTGATCGACGGTGCACCGGCACTGGTATATAGCGACGGCAAAAAACCGCTGTCCATCGCAGTAGAAGAATTAGATAAAGGAAAGATCAAAATCCTGGCTGAAGATGAGAGCGGTGAAGATGAAGAATAAGAAAATTTTATTTATCTCTCTTGGCTGTGACAAAAACCTGGTTGATTCGGAAGTGATGCTTGGCATCCTCGCTGACCGCGGCTTTGAGATGACGGACACGGAAGATGATGCGGATATTATCATCATCAACACCTGCTGTTTTATCAATGATGCTAAAGAAGAAAGCATCAACACGATCCTGGAAATGGCAGAATATAAAAAGACCGGTCCGTGCAAGGCTCTGATTGTAACGGGCTGTCTGGCACAGCGTTATAAACAGGAGATTGTCGATGAAATACCGGAAGTCGATGCGGTGATCGGTACTTCCAAGTACGATGAGATTTTTGATGCAGTAGATCAGGCTTTAAAAGGTTCTCATTTTCTGGATGTAGATGATCTTGACCGGCTTCCGTCCGTACCCGGCAAGCGTATTCTAACAACAGGCGGGCATTATGCACATCTGAAGATTGCAGAGGGATGTGACAAGCACTGTACCTACTGTATCATCCCGAAGATTCGCGGCAATTACCGCAGCGTCCCGATGGAGCAGTTACTTGCAGAAGCCGCTTCGCTTGCAGAGCAAGGTGTAAAAGAGCTGATTCTGGTTGCCCAGGAGACGACACTGTACGGCGTGGATCTTTACGGCAAAAAGTCTCTGCATATTCTGCTCAAGGAACTTGCCAAGATCAAAGGTATCCGCTGGATCCGTATCCTGTACTGCTATCCGGAAGAGATATATCCGGAGCTGATCGAGACGATCAAGAATGAGAAAAAAGTCTGTCACTATCTGGACATGCCGATCCAGCATGCCAGCGATGCCATTCTCAAACGCATGGGAAGACGCACGACAAAAGCACAGTTAAAAGAAACCGTTTCCCTTCTTCGAAAAGAGATTCCGGATATTGTTCTGCGAACCACGCTGATCGCCGGCTTCCCGGGAGAGACACAGGAGCAGCATGAAGAACTGATGGAATTTGTCGATGAGATGGAGTTCGAACGCCTTGGCGTCTTCGCTTATTCACCGGAAGAAAACACACCGGCAGCCTCTATGCCGGATCAGATCCCGGAGGAAATAAAAGAAGAGCGAAGAGATGCTATCCTCGAACTTCAACAGGAGATCGCTTTTGATAAAGCAGCCGATATGGTCGGACGTACCTTATATGCCATGATTGAGGGAAAAGTAGCAGACGAACCGGCATATGTCGCAAGAACCTATGCCGACTCCCCGGATATTGACGGTTATGTCTTTGTCAACACAGGCGAGATGCTGATGTCCGGCGATTTTGTAAAAGTAAAGATCACAGGTTCCGCAGAATACGATCTGATCGGAGAACTTGTGTAAAAATAATCGAACATTGGGTGTAACTCTGGTAACACAGGGCTGCACCTTTTTTTGTGCATTTTTGCTGCGATAAAAAATATCTATATGTTCGGTATTTATTGTAAATGGATTGATTGTCATTACACCGGATTTTGATAATTTTACT
>UMGW01001211.1_pt1 | contig 15750 bp, 10 predicted proteins | sample 1965371 | NCBI WGS metagenome assembly UMGW01 (sample SAMEA4836082, study PRJEB28245) | human gut metagenome | biome: gut microbiome; material: fecal sample | place: Denmark | collected 2008
GGTGAATTCCCCGTGCGCCGGTCGCCTTAACATATTATTAAAAGATACAATGCAATCCACACTTACTGCGCTGCATCAGGAGCTACATACGAGTATGCATTGGACATCTTTGCAGCATTGTTTGTCAGAGTGACAGCCTCTCTGTAGTAGGCAACAACAGGAGTGCCCTTATCCACAGCGTTGAACAGCTGCTCTGCAAAAGCAGGCGGCACATTGATACATCCGTGTGAGCCGGAGGTTTTGTAAATTGTTCCTCCGAAGGTATCACGCCAGCTGGCATCATGGATACCTATATTGTAGGCAAACGGCATGAAATAGCTGACAGGAGAAGAGTAACCCTCACCGACAAGAGTAGCATTTCTCTGCTTGTAAACAATCTTGTATACACCATCTACGGAACCATTCTGACGGGCGAGATTACCTGATACGAAATCAGACTCCATCTGGAGAGCACCATCCTTGTAATACCACATGTGCTGCTTTGTGTAGTCAATCTCTATGTATGTATTACCTATGTCGTCGGCGCCTCGGTAGAGAGCAGTCTGCTCGTAAACAGGCTCTCTTTCCACTGGCTTGCCTCCCTCTAAATCGGAAAGAAGTTTGGCCTTCTCATTTTTCTTGCTGACTACCCATCCGTAGTCTCCACCACCTATTTCAATAGTGTCACCGGACGATGTCTTGAATGAGCGTTTGCGGCCGAAGGTATTGTACTTGGAAGCAAGCTGCTGGACATATTTAGTGACCTTGGCATCATCTATGCTCACGCTGCCGTCATCTGAGATGCTTAGCATATCAAGGATTTTGGCTGAGTCAAGCTTCTCGTCGGCACCTTCAATTTTGTAAGTGACGGTTGAAGCAGTGTATTTGTCGAGGGCTTCTTTTTCATTTTTGATTGTATCGCTTTCCTTTGTGATTTTTGGAGCTTCATAACAGTCATCACTTAAGCTAAGCTTTGGAAGCTCGTTGTCCAGGGCATCCTTTACCTCGGCAAGGATGCTGTCATATATCGGTTTGCAGCCATTTTTCTCTTCAATCACATTGTATTTGCCGTCTTTTATCTCGATGTGGGCATCCTCCGGATTCTCAATGTAGTTATCACTGAAAATATCAAGAGCCTTGAGCTTTTCCGCCAAAGCGGCATCGTCATATTTGGACGAACCCTTTAGAGTATAGTTTTGAGCTTTGAAGAGACTGACAGGCCATGTAAAAGCATTCTGGCTTTTTAGGATTTGCTCTTCGTCACCGTTTGAGACATATTCATAGGAAAAATCAGGTCCCTTAAGTGAGAAGCTGTTGCCTTTTCTATCAGTGATTGTGAGCAGGTAGTCGCGGCTTAGGGCTGTATTTTTTTCTATTGCCTCTTTTGCGGTTTTCCCTGCGTATTTTACAGAGTTAATCTTTGTGTTGAACAGATAGTGGCTGCTAAAATAAAAGGCAAAGCCAAGATAAACAGCCAAAATCACGCCAAGCACAACGGCGCAGGTTATAAGTACTTTTTTCTTCATGTAAATCGACCTCCTTGGAGATATGCTGTTGCTGCCCACACCGGGGTGTAGGCTGCAGCTAAAATCAGTTACATTTGTGAAGATGTGACACATCCATATAGTCAGGCAGACCATTCTTGTAGGCTACAGCGGTTTCTCCCTGAATAAGTGGCTTTAAGTATTCGATAAGCTCAGGCTTCACATCATTGCCAGCATCATTGATCCACTCTCTTGGCACAGACTTGGCCTCGTTTGCGATATCCTTGATAGCAGAATATGTGTATTCTACCTGATAAGGATCATTTGAGATGCGCTTTAAGCATACCATTGATGCGGTCACACCCTCTGCTGCAATAGTGACACCCTTTTTACCCTGAGCAAAAGATTCCTCGATATCGGTTAATGATGCAAGATGTGAGGCACAGCGCTGGAGCACATTTACCTCTACAGAGCGAACCTTGACACCGATGTTTTCTTTAACAATGAACTCAAGAGCCTTTCCGGCACCGCTTAGCTGCTGGTGTCCGAACTGGTCGCATGAGGCATTTGATGATGTAATGTATGAGCCGTCTGCGTCATGTATTCCTTCGGATACGGCAACTATTACATTGTTAGTGTGCGCAAGTGCTTCTTTTATATCGGCAACAAATTTGTCCTTGTCGAAATCCACCTCAGGCAGATAGATGAACTGAGGCGCTGTATTGTACTCATTACGTGCGAGAGCGGAAGCGGCAGTGAGCCATCCTGCGTCACGTCCCATGATTTCAACGATTGTCACACTTTTAACAGCATAGATAAAGGTATCATGGGCTATCTCGAGCATGCTTGATGCTATATATTTGGCGGCAGAGCCAAATCCCGGAGTGTGGTCTGTCATGCACAGATCATTGTCGATGGTTTTTGGAATCCCTATAATTTTCACATCACTGTTGATTTTTTTTGCATAATCGGATAACTTTAATACGGTATCCATCGAATCATTTCCACCGATGTAAAAGAAAGCTTTTATAGAGAGCTTATCGAACTGGTGGAAGATGTATACATATGGTGAATCATCATCCTTGTAATCAGGGAGCTTGTGACGGCATGAGCCAAGATACATGGCAGGTGTGGTCTTGAGCTTTTCAAGATTAGCATCATCTGCAAAAATATCTGACAGATTGAGATAATTCTCATTTAATATGCCGAGTATTCCGTTTACGGCGCCATAGCAGATATCGTATTTCTCAGAGCTTTTTACTCCTGAGATGACTCCTGTAAGGCTTGCGTTGATTGCAACAGTTGGGCCGCCTGACTGGGCGACGATACAGTTTGACTGATTCATTGTAATCTCCTTATTGTGTATTTTAACTATTCTCTTCTGTAAGAATAGTTATGGTATAATTTAAAATGATGATTAATCAGATTACTACATGCTACGCATTCCCGTAATCTGACTACACCTCGAAATCCGCTAATTTCCTGCGTACACGCAGCAAATTGCTACTTTCTCGGTGTAGTGCGGGTCACTAAGGTATACATCGAATTGCATGCAAGCATGCATCGATGATACCTTTTGACCCTTTAATCATATAGATTGTAGTATCAAACATTATTTTTAGCAAGGGTTAAAATGAAAAATATGAATAAATACGAAAATTGCTTATTGTGTCCCAGAAAATGTGGCATAAACAGAAGAACCGGACAAACAGGTGTATGTGGCGTTTCATCTGAAATAAAGGTGGCGCGCGCAGCACTTCATTATTGGGAGGAGCCGTGCATATCAGGAAAAAGAGGAAGTGGGGCAGTTTTTTTCTCAGGCTGCAGCCTACACTGCGTGTTCTGCCAGAACAGGGAGATTTCTGACGGAAAAGAGGGAAAGGTAATCAGTAAAGAGAGGCTGAGTGATATCTTCATGGAACTGGCGGGCAAAGGCGCAAATAATATCAATCTGGTCACACCAGGGCAGTATATCCCTGATATAGTGTGGGCGGTAAACGATGCAAAAAGCCGTGGCATGAAGCTTCCTATTATATACAATACGAGCGGATATGAAAATGTGACAGAGCTAAAGCTGCTTGAGGGCATAGTGGATGTGTATCTTCCGGATTTTAAATATATGGACAGTACGCTTTCGGCAATGTATTCAAGGGCAAAAGATTATCCGTCTGTCGCAAAGCAGGCGCTTTCAGAGATGGTCAGGCAGCAGCCGGATGTCGTGATTGACGATGCGACAGGACTCATACAAAAGGGAGTTATTGTGCGACAGCTTCTACTGCCGGGACATGTGAATGATGCAAAGGCTGTACTTAAGTACCTGTATGATACATATCATGATCACGTATATATAAGCATGATGAGCCAGTTTACGCCGATTGCACTAAAGGATTATCCTGAGATAAACCGCACAGTGACAAAGAGAGAGTATGAAAGACTTGTTAACTATGCCCTCGAAATAGGAATCACGAATGCATTTATACAGGAGGGTGACGTGGCAAAGGACAGCTTCATTCCGGCATTTGACTGTGAGGGAGTATGATATTTACCGTTTTTCTTAATAAAATAGTAAGAATTGGCAGGGAAAAATGACTGGATTTTGTGACGTCGGTGTAGTACTATGGTTATGTGATATTTTTTAACTGTGAAGGTACTGAACAGTTACGATATTTTGTTATTACTCACATCCCGGTGTGACAGACGATAATGTTTTTAATCACACAGGATACATTATTCAATAGAGGATACATTGATGAAAAATATAGGAGAACAGCAGATAATAATTGAATGTCCGAATACTATCTTTCATCTATACATTGACAGTGAGGATGAGCTTTCAAAGGTTAAGGTGTTTATGAACAATATGAAGAATGTTGATTCGATAAGTCTGCATGATATATACAACTGGTGCAATAGACAGCATGTGCAGTACACGACGACATTTAATTATGACAGTAAAATGACCTGGACAGAAATGATAAAATCCTACATATTTTACTTCAGACAGAAGCTTAGATATGTAAATAATAGTGATAGGATGATAGAAACATGAGATACCCTGAATTTCTAAAGGATAGAGGAACAATAGGCTTTGTGGCGCCTTCGATGGGCTGTACAACAGAGCCGTACAGGAGTGCCTTTGACAATGCCATTAAAAGGTTTCACAGCATGGGTTATAAGACGATAGAGGGACCTAACTGCAGATGCGACAGTGGCATAGGTATCAGCAATACACCAAAGAAGTGCGCAGAAGAGCTGAACGAGAGTTATGCTTCTGTTGACAGTGATGTGCTTATATCATGTGGTGGCGGCGAGCTGATGTGCGAGGTAGTGCCTTATATTGATTTTGAGCGCGTGAAGCAGTCAAAGCCGAAATGGTACATGGGCTATTCCGACAACACGAATTTCACATTTTTGGAGGCTACTATTGCAGATACAGCAGGTATTTACGGGCCGTGTGCGGGCAGCTTTGGCATGGAGGTGTGGCATGAGTCACTTACCGATGCATTTAATCTGCTTTGTGGCAGGAAGCTTTCTTTTACCAATTACCCTATGTGGGAGAAGGAATCGATAAAGGATGAGAATGCTCCGTTTGTGGGTTACAACCTGACTGAAAAGTCGTGCATCAGCTCTATTCCTGCGGTGGCAAAGGAAAGCATGCTTTCTATGAGAGGCAGGCTGCTTGGTGGCTGCATGGATTGTCTTATCAATCTGCTTGGCACATCGTTTGACCATGTAAGGGAATTTAATGAGCGCTACAGTGATGATGGTATCATATGGTTCCTTGAGGCTTGTGACCTTAATGTTATGGGCATGAGAAGGGCTATGTGGCAGATGAAAAATGCAGGATGGTTTTCAAATGTAAAGGGCTTTCTTATCGGACGCCCGGCGCACTTCGGAGAGGAAATGTTTGGCATAGACCACCGACAGGCGCTTTCATCACTGCTTAGAGATTTTAATGTGCCGATCATCATGGATCTGGATATAGGTCATATGTCGCCGATGATGCCTGTGGTATGCGGAAGCATGGCAGATGTCAGCTTCGACGGAAGCAGCTTTACAATTTCGTATGATATAGAGCAGTAGATTGGAGGAAAAATGATTAGATCAATAAAGAAAAAAGCAAAGAGTATTGTATGTAGCGTGCTTGCTGCGGTGACACTGTTTACAATGAATCCGGCTGTATTTGCAACAGAGACAGCTACGCAGACTGATACAGTTTCAAGCGTTGATGTATCAGGCAGTGACGCAGCTGATAAGAGTAACACAGACAGTACTGCAGACAGTACAACGCCAGCCGGCAGTGAGGCAAACGACAAGGTGACAATCAGCAAAAATGATAAGCCATACTTAAGTCTTGGAGCAGACCTCACACCGGATCAGAGAGCGACAGTGCTTGGATTTATGGGAATCGAGCTCACTGATCTGGACAAGTACGATGTGGTCTATGTAAATAATGATGAGGAGCACAAGTACCTCGATTCATACATCAGCAAGAGCGAGATTGGCACAAGGTCACTTTCCTCAGTACTCATTACAGAGGATAAAAAGGGTGCGGGTCTTAGTGTTTCCACACACAATATCAATTACTGTACGGTAGGAATGTACAAGAATGCGCTTGCCACAGCAGGCATAGCTGATGCTAAAATCATAGTCGCAGGACCTTTCCCTATTTCCGGAACGGCAGCACTTGTAGGTACACTAAAGGCATACGAGGAGATGACAGGCAAGAAGCTTGACGACAAGGTGACAGACGCAGCGATGGATGAGCTTGTCACAACAGGAGAGCTCAACAAGAGCATTGACGGCGATTCGCAGGATATCGAGGCAATGATTGCAGACCTAAAGAAGCAGCTTGCCGATGGAAGGCTCAAGGATGAGAGCCAGATAAAGGATGCGATAAAGGAGGCTGCAAAGGATTACGACCTGAAGCTTTCTGATGATGATATTGCAAAGCTGACATCGCTTCTTATGAAGCTTAAGGATGCCAATATCGACTGGGATTCAGTCATCAACCAGGCACAGGACTGGGCATCAAAGCTTGGCGATAAGATAAATGACCCGGGCTTCTGGGAAAAGATTGGTAACTTTTTCATGGATTTATGGGATAAGATAAAATCTCTGTTCAGCTAGAAAAGCTACAAGAGACAGTAAGAATAAGCAGAATATGAATCAGACAACTCCCTGAAACGTAAGCATGAGCTGCACGTTGAAGGGAGTTTTTTGATTAAAGGGTCAAAAGGTATCATCGATGCATGCTTGCATGCAATTCGATGTATACCTTAAAAAAAAATAATAAATTTCTGCCGAATACATTGATACAAAGGTCATATTCTATTATAATTAAATAGATAATGGATTAATGTAAACAATGCACATAAGAAAGATGGGATTTGATGATAAAGATAAATAAATTTCTGGCAGCCTCTGTCGTTACATTGTCATTAGCTGCATGTGACCTGGCACCATACAGCAGCATAGCAGTCTATGCGGATCAGGCGGCTAAGGTTGTGTGTGATGAGAGATACTGGGTAGCGGCGAGAAGCGGACCGGGAACAGAGTATGAGCTGGAGCACAAGCTTTCAAACGGCAAGGATATTACTATTCTTGAGCAGACCACAGGCGCAGACGGCAAGGTGTGGTACAAGGCAAAGTACAATCTGGCAGCAAATAATGAGGAGTGTGTCAGCTATATCAGGTCTGATTTTGTATCAGCAGGTACAGCTGCATCAGACAATGCGCAGACAGGGGATGCTTCGGCAGACACCGGCAATGCGGATGCCATACAGCAGAATAATGAGGAGCAGATTGCCCTTGCAGCTGCATCGGGAGCATATGCTACAGGTACGATTACAGGTGGCAATGTGTATGTCCGCAATGCAGCAGGCACATCCGGCACTACCAAGGTTGTCTCACTCAACTGGAACCATCAGGTTGACATAATTGGAGAGACCAGGGTAAACGGTGTGGTCTGGTACAATGTCAAGGGTACTTTAAACGGCAAGGCATTTACGGGCTGGACTATCAGTACATACATAAAGGTGACATACAATAACAGCGGAGACAATACTGATTTTGTCACGGCTATGAAGAATGCAGGCTTTCCTGACAGCTATATTCCAAACCTTACAGCTCTTCACAATAAGTATCCAAGATGGACATTTGAGGCTGTAAATACAGGTTTGAATTGGGATACGGTGATTGAAAATGAAAGTGTAAACGGACTTAATCTGGTATCCAAATCAGCAGACAATTCCAAGAAATCCACAGCTGCCGGAGCATATAACTGGTCAACAAATACGTGGGTTGAGTACGAACCGGGATGGGTGTCAGCAAGCAGTGCCTATATTGCTTATCTCATGGATCCAAGGAATTTTCTTGATGAGACCAATATTTTTCAGTTTCAGAGTCTGGCATACAGTCCGAATGAGGCACTTGAAGGTGTTCAGTCCATAGTAAAAGGCACATTTATGGAGGGAACAAAGACCTATTCCAACAATGGTGAGAAAATTAATTATGCAAGCACATTCATGGATGTGGCAAAGAGCAGTGGAGTAAGTGCATACCATATAGCATCGCGTTTAAAGCAGGAGCAGGGACAAAAGGGAACGAGTCCTCTTATTTCGGGTACATATTCCGGATACGAAGGATATTATAATTATTTTAATTTTAATGCAACCGGAAACACGAAGGATAAGATTTATAAAAATGGTCTGTCTTTTGCCAAGAAGCAGGGCTGGAATACAAGAGTAAAGTCCATAAGCGGCGGAGCTGTAAAGGTGGGCAGCAATTATATAAATAAGGGTCAAAATACACTGTATTTTGAGAAGTTTAATGTAGTAAATACAAGCTCGCTGTATTTCCATCAGTACATGGGCAATGCTACAGCGGCTCTTACTGAGGGACAGAGTCTGGCTAAAGGATATTCAGACAAGAATCAGGCTTTTGTATTTAAAATACCTGTATACAACAATATGCCATCGTCAGCAGTGGGCTTCGATAAAGCTGGCGATACCAATAACTATCTGCAGTCGCTTGCGATAAGTGGTGTAACACTCACACCGGCCTTCAATGGAGCGACAACAAACTATTCAGCAGTTGTTTCAAATGCTATAAGCTCAGTGACTGTTTCGGCAGATGCAGTTTCAGGAAACAGTGGTGTTTCAGGCACAGGAAGCTATTCGCTTGCTGTCGGAAATAATACAATTAAGGTAAATTGCAAGTCGCAAAGCGGTGATACAAGAACATACACTATCAATATAAACAGGCAGGCGGCATCTGCAAATAATGCAGGTGGCAATAATAATCAGAACAATAATAACCAAAATAATACAGATGTAAACATAACATCAGGTAAATACAGTATAGGTACTTATATTACAGGCATTGAGCCTGGAACCGGTGCAGCTGATTTTGTGAAGAATATAGCAGTATCAGCATCAGGTACTGTAAAGCTTCTGACAAGCTCAGGCTCAGAAAACAGCGGAAAGGTTGCAACAGGCAATAAAGTGGCTGTTTATGATGCTTCGGGTAACCTGAAAAAGACATATGATATTGTTGTATATGGAGATATCAATGGTGACGGTGCTGTAAATGCCCTTGATATGATTAAGCTCAACAGACATATTTTAGGAAAGGGAACACTCACAGGTGCTTATCTGGAGGCAGCTGATGCCAACAGAAAGGGTGATGGTGGAAATGCCCTTGATATGATAATCATGAACAGACACATACTGGGCAAATCAAAGATATCGCAGAATTAGAAATGTGAGGAAAATATGAAGAAATTATTTGGATGTATATTATCACTTGTTGTGGCGGTGATGCTTGTTTTCACACCTGCCGAGCATGTATATGCGCAGGGACTTGGATTAAGTGTCAGCTCAAGCTCTGTAGCTGTTGGAAAAACAGTCAAGGTGACGGTTTCCATGCCGTCTGGATATTTTGGCACTGTAGTTATCTCAAGTTCTGACGAGGGAGTACTGAGTAACGGAGGGGATGGTGTGGCCAATATTGGTGACGCCGCAGGATATCCCACATCGCAGTCATTTTCATTTACGGCGAAGGCTGCAGGAAGCTGCACTATAAAGGCATATTGTACAGTTGTAGGAGATGCAGAGGCCAACGATGCCGGAGGTATAATTACCGGTGCCAGCACGAAGGTGACGGTAACAAGTGCTTCATCAAACAACGATTCAAACAGCAACAAGGATAACAAGGACAATTCCGGCAGCAATACCGGCAATGACAGCAATGCAAATAAAGATAATGAAAACAAAGAGGAAAAGAAATCCTCAAACGCATCTCTTGGTTCGCTTGTTATCTCGGCAGGTACGCTTTCCCCTGAGTTTTCTGCTGCGACAAAGGATTACACAGCTACGGTAGATTACAGCTGTTCAAGCCTTGCGGTTACAGCAAATCCGGCTGATTCCAAGGCGAGTGTGACATCAGTCACAGGCAATGATTCACTTGAGGTTGGAGAGAATACGGTCAGCGTTGTTGTGACAGCAGAGGACGGCAGCACAAGCACATACAATATAGTTGTTACCAGAAGAGCCGAGGATGATCCGGAGAATGCAGATAAGCAGGATAACTGGAAGAAGTTCGATATAAATGGCACAGAGTGGACTATGGTAAATGACATTCCGGAGGATGTTGTTCCTGAAGGCTTTGAGCACTCAAAGACAGTGATTGACGGACTTGAATACAATACCCTTCATGGCACCTTTGGTGATATCACGCTTGTGTATTTACAGTCGGAAAGCGGCAATGGGCTTTTTGTATATGATGCAGCACAGAATACAGCATATGAGTTTGTCCGTATCAATTCAGAGTCACATTTTATAGTGGTTTTACTGCCTAAGGTGGATGATGTGCCTGAGGGATATAATGAGATATCGCTCTCCATAGAGGGCAAGGGTGTGGCAACAGCCTACCAGACCAAAGGCGAAAAAACCGATGATCAGACAAAGGATTTTTACCTCATATACGCTATGAATGACAATGGTGAGAGTGGCTGGTACACATATGATAGCGTAGATGGCACATATATGAGAACTGAGCTCAGTACACCTACAGTGGCACAGGAGGAAAATGATACAACAAAGAGTGAGCTTGTCCCGGGAATTGCCAATAAATATCTTGTTTTGGCTGCAATACTGGTTCTTATTATCATTATTCTGTTACTGTTGCTTATTGTATCAGCTGTGAAAAACAGAAAATATAAGGCAATGGACTATCATGATGACGATGATGATGTAGATGATGCAGCAGAAGATGTATCAAATGAAGCTTTGGAAGAAACAACTGATGAAACTGCGGACGAGATAGCAGATGAGCTGGAAGAAGAGGTTACAGAAGAGCCGTTAGATGAAGTGGCAGAAGAAGCTGCAGAAGAAACAGCAGATGAAGCTGTAGAAGAGCCGGCAGATGAAGTCGCAGAAGAAACAGCGGAAGATGCTGCAGATGAGCAAAAGATGGCTACGGATGAAAATATATCAAATGCATCCTATGTCGGAAGAACCGTAGAAATTACACCTGATTCTAAGAAAGCTGTTGAGAATGAAAACTCTGAGTTTGATTTAAAAGACGATTCAAGGCAGGAAAACGTTTCTGACACAGAAAACGATGCTGATGAGGATGCTTTAAAGAATCAGCTTCAAATGGCACTTGATGGCTTTGTCAATGAGGGAAATAAGCCGTCTGAGACTATAGACAGCAGTGCAAAGGATGATAATGAAGATGACAGCGAAGATGATGATTTGCAGTTCATCGACTTAAATTAGTGAATATGACTGGAGGATATGACTTGAAACCATATACAAGTAAGGCTAAAAAAGCAATAGATTTGGCTGCACGTATATCAAAGAAAATGAATTACAGCTATGTTGGAACAGAGCACATACTGGCTGGCCTTATAAAAGAGGGCACCGGTGTGGCAGCTGAGATTCTAACAGCCTGCAATGTGGAATATGATAAGCTTATTTCGATGATTGAAGACCTGATTTCACCGGGGGATAACATCGAAGTGATGGACAGGGATGGCTATTCACCAAGGACACAGAGAGTATTGGAGCGCGCATCGGAGGAAGCCGATAGATTTGAGTGCAATGAGATAGGTACAGAACACTTGCTGATGGCTATAGTACTGCAGGGAGACTGTGCAGCTGCAAGACTTTTAAACACCATGGGTGTTAACAGTCAGAAGATGTTTATAGATATTCTTGGTGCGATGGGTGAGGATCCGTCTGCATACAGGGATCTGATGAAAAGCTATGGTACATCATACAATTCTGCAACTCCTGTATTAGATCAGTATTCCAGAGATTTGACAGATATGGCAGAGGCAGGGCTTCTTGACCCTGTTATAGGCAGAAAAAAGGAGATGGAGCGCGTTATCCAGATACTTTGCCGCCGTGGCAAAAACAATCCATGTCTGATTGGAGAGCCGGGAGTGGGCAAGACCGCTATAGTAGAAGGACTTGCGCAGGATATAGTCAGTGGCAATGTTCCGGATATTCTTTTGGGAAAGAGACTGGTTTCTCTTGATATGTCCGGGCTTGTAGCCAAATCAAAGTATCGTGGTGAGTTTGAGGAGCGTATCAAGAAGGTGATAAGCGAGGTTTCAAATGCCAAAAATGTACTGCTTTTCATTGATGAGCTTCACACTATAATAGGTGCAGGAGGAGCAGAAGGCTCGTTAGATGCATCTAACATATTAAAGCCTGCGCTTGCCAGAGGCGAGGTACAGGTAATCGGCGCCACTACCATAGAAGAGTACCGCAAATACGTGGAAAAGGATGCTGCGCTTGAGCGCCGTTTCCAGCCGGTGATGGTTGAGGAGCAGGGTGTGGATGAGACAATAGAGATACTCACAGGATTAAAGGGACTCTATGAAAAGCATCATGGTGTCATCATAACAGATGAGGGTGTGAAAGCAGCAGTAAACCTTTCTGCACGATATATAAATGACAGATTTTTACCTGATAAGGCGATAGACCTGATGGATGAAGCGGCAGCCAGGATAAGGCTTAAGAATCTGACATCATCTGACGAGCTGCTTGCTCTGAAAAAAGAGATAACAGATAAGCAGAACCAATTGGAAAATGCTTTGTCGAAAGGAGATCTCGCAGCTGCCGGCGCGCTTATGTCAGAAAAGGAAGTGCTTGAAAATAAACAGCAGAAGCTTATGAGAAAGAACCGTCGCACAGGAGCTAAAAATCAGCCTGTAGTCGGCGAAAATGAGATAGCGGATGTAGTATCGGGATGGACCAAAATACCTGTAAATAAGCTTACAGAGTCAGAGGCAGGACGACTTGCAAAGCTTGAACAGATACTTCACAAGCGTGTAATAGGACAGGAGGAGGCTGTTTCTGCTGTCGCAAAGGCAGTCAGACGAGGCCGTGTTGGTTTAAAGGATCCTAAGAAGCCGATTGGCTCATTCCTGTTTTTGGGACCGACAGGAGTAGGTAAGACGGAGGTGTCAAAGGCGCTTGCTGAGGCTGTCTTTGGCAAAGAAGATGCCATGATACGTGTTGACATGTCAGAGTACATGGAAAAGCATAGTGTTTCAAAGATGATTGGTTCACCACCGGGATATGTGGGCCATGAGGAGGGCGGACAGCTCTCAGAGAAGGTCAGACGCAATCCTTTTTCTGTTATACTGTTTGATGAGATAGAAAAAGCACATCCTGATGTGTTCAATATACTTTTACAGGTGCTTGATGATGGTAGAATCACTGATTCACAGGGGCGCACGGTTGATTTCAAGAATACAATAATCATCATGACATCAAATGCAGGAGCTTCTTCTATTATAGAACCAAAGCGCCTTGGTTTTGGCGCTGGTGAGGATGAAAAGCAGGATCACGAGCGTATGAAGAACAGTGTCATGGAGGAGGTCCGCCGTATATTTAAACCTGAGTTTTTGAACCGAATCGACGAGACTATTGTATTTAGAGCTCTCAACAAGGATGACATGAAGCATATAGTGACACTTCTTGTAAAGGAGCTTAAGAAACGCTGTAAAGAACAGCTTGATATAGAGCTCACAGTGCGCGACAGTGCAAAATCCTTTATCGTGGATAAAGCCTATGACAGAAAATATGGCGCAAGACCTCTTAAACGAAAACTTCAGGAGGAGATTGAAGACCGTATGTCAGAGGATATTATTACCGGCAAAATTAAGCGCGGCAATAAGGTAATAATTTCTACGAAAAACAAACAAATTTCATTGACTGTTGAGTAGAATTGGATTTATAATTAATATATCAATATAGCTACGGGAGGATAAAAATGGCTGTAATAAGTGAATTAATCCGTACTGAGGAAAACGGAAAGCTCAGCTTCGGAGATTATACATTGGCTGCAAAGGCAAAGCTTGACAATTTTGAGAAGGATGGAGATATCTACAAGGTAAAGACCTTTAAGGAGATTACAAAGCTCGAAAGAAACGGACTCTTTGTATACGAGTCTGTTCCGGGAACAGCGGTTATGGATTTCGAGGAGACTGCTGATACAGTGACATTTACTGTGGAGGGACCTGAGGATGCTCAGATTACTCTTGGCCTTGAAGAGGAGACAGAGTACGAAATTGATATAGCTGGAGCTGTTGCAGGTACTATGAAGACAAATCTCGGCGGCAAGCTCAGCTTAAGCGTAGAGCTTGAGGGTGTTGATTCAGTCGATATCAAAGTATCAAGAAAATAGAGCATATTTTTAGCCCGGTGAAAGCCGGGCTTTTTGTATTTTATAAAGGAGAACAATATGGCAAAAGGAAAGACCTCTGTATTTTTCTGCCAGGAATGTGGTTATGAATCGGCAAAATGGATGGGACAGTGCCCGGCCTGTAAGGAATGGAATACATTTGTAGAGGAAACCGTAGATAAAAAGTCGATAAGCTCGTCGGGAAAAGTAAAAAAAGAATCAAAGGCGGCACAGGTTCTGCCTCTTTCGGCAGTAAAAAGCGAGAAAGAGGAGCGTATAGTGACAGGTATAGCCGAGTTTGACAGAGTGCTTGGTGGAGGAATTGTGAGGGGGTCACTTGTGCTTGTGGGAGGAGATCCGGGTATAGGAAAATCCACGCTTCTACTTCAGGTATGCAGGGAACTTTCACAAAAAAAGGTGCCATTACTTTATGTGTCAGGTGAGGAATCCCTGCATCAGATAAAGATGCGTGCCGACAGACTTGGTGATTTTACGGATTCACTGGAGCTTTTATGTGAGACAAGTCTTGATATAGCAAAGGATGTGATTCAACGAAAAAAACCGGAGGTTGTTGTAATAGATTCCATCCAGACTATGTACAATGAGGAGATAGCGTCGGCACCGGGCAGTGTCTCACAGGTCAGGGAGACAACCGGAGTGCTTATGCAGCTTGCAAAAACTCTGGGTATTTCTGTTTTTATAGTAGGACATGTGACAAAGGATGGTGCGGTTGCGGGGCCGAGGACGTTGGAGCATATGGTTGATACTGTGCTTTATTTTGAGGGTGACAGGTATGAGTCGTACAGGATACTTAGAGGTGTTAAGAACAGATTTGGTTCGACCAATGAGATAGGCGTATTTGAAATGAAGGCGGAGGGACTTGTTGAGGTGGAAAATCCGTCGGAGTATATGCTTAGCGGTAAGCCCGAGGGAGCATCAGGATCAATTGTCACATGTTCAATAGAGGGAAGCCGCCCGATACTTCTCGAGATACAGGCTCTTGTATGTCACAGCTTTTTTAATAATCCAAGGCGTACAGCAAATGGTACAGATTATAATAAAGTAAATCTACTCATGGCGGTCCTTGAAAAAAGAGCCAACCTGTCACTGTCAGACTGTGACGCTTATGTGAATATAGCAGGCGGTATAAGGATGAACGAACCGGCGATAGACCTTGGGATAGTGCTTGCAATCGCATCAAGCAAAAAGGATATTATAGTGCGTGAGGATACCATATGCTTTGGAGAGGTGGGCTTAAGCGGAGAGGTACGCGGAGTTACCATGTCCGAGCAGCGTGTGGCTGAGGCAAAGAAGCTTGGCTTTAAAAAGTGTATTGTTCCCAAAGTGTGTCTTGCAGGAGTGTCGCATATTAGTGGAATTGAGATTGTCGGTGTGGCAAATATCAAGGAAGCGATAGAGGCTGTCAGATAGTAATTGTGAGAATTGTATATAATAAACAGACAATTTAGAAAATTTGTGTTTTTTAAGGCAGTTTTACTACTTTAATTAATTGCAGAAAATCCGTTGACATATGTGTGCCGGGATGATATTATATCAAAGCTGACTCGCGGGACACATTGAGTTG
>UMGW01071388.1_pt1 | contig 15660 bp, 18 predicted proteins | sample 1965371 | NCBI WGS metagenome assembly UMGW01 (sample SAMEA4836082, study PRJEB28245) | human gut metagenome | biome: gut microbiome; material: fecal sample | place: Denmark | collected 2008
TATCTGCGGGCAAGATACTATGAGCCGGGAGTAGGAAGATTTAGCACAAGAGATACCTTTACCGGGGAAAATGATGAGCCGCTGAGTCTGCATTTGTATGCCTATTGTGCGAATGACGGGGTGAATGCGTGGGATCCGAGTGGACATTGTTATGTGACTAAATATGCGTATGCTGTAAATGGAAAGATTAAATATATAAAACGTTGGAATAAGTTTTGTGATGAAAAAATTCATAAATACAAAACAAACAAAAAAATAAATGATAAATATTATAAATCAGCAGCTAATAAAATAAAAGAAATTAGCAAGATAACAAAGTTTCAAAATGAATTAAAACGTTTTAAAAAAGCGTTTTTTAAGGAAAAAGCTCAAAAAAAATATAGAAAAATTGCTAAAAAAGCAAAGGTACCTAGGCAACTAATTGCAGCAATTCACTATCGTGAAGATGTCAATGATTGTTTATATGGAAAATTTAGAGTTTATTTACATAATGGTCAAAAATTAGGAAAGAAAACCACTATTGCACCAGTTGGGAAATTTTTCCGAAAAGGACAATTTGTTAAAGCTGCTATTGATGCAATACATGATAAAGAGACTTACAAGGAAGAGTATAACTTAAGCTACGGTTCTAAGGATATGGCGGCAATGCTTGCATTAGCTGAAAAATTCAATGGAACTGGTTATACAGATTATCATGATGGTAATAGTCCATATTTGTATAGTGGTACATCTTTATATGTCAAGGGGAAATATACAGAGGATGGAGATTATGATGGTAATTTGATTGATAAACAAGTTGGGGTTTTTGCACTAATAAATGCGATAATGTAAACAGAGTTATTTTGAAAAGATTATTGGAGGAATGAAAAATATGATGCGATATAAAGTTTGTCAATATATATTTTTATTTATTTTTTTAGTAATTATTTTTGGTGGATGTAATAAAAAGAATATTGAAAATAGCAAAGAATCAATAATCTCTGTACCAACCCAAACTACTACACCATGTAATAAAAAGAAAATAAAAAATAGCAGGGAATCCTGTGCAAATGAAGAAAAAGTTACTAATGCGTATTTTCCAGAAATTGAAATGCGTCAATATAAGGGTGATTTTACTTTTACTGATGAGAGGAATACAAAGTCGGTTTGTGTTAGATGCAACTGTTTAGGTGGTTCTAAAATAGGAGAATTGTATGAAATAAAGTTTGATTCAGTTCAAGAGGCTGAAATCCCCGACCAATTATTAAATTTAGGTTTTTTTTGGGTGCGTGAACGCAATATAGTTCGTTTTGCAAAATTATCGGAAAAGCAAAAGAAAAAACTTCTTTCGGATGATATTTTGCCTAAAAATGCAAATATTGTATGTCAAATGCAACCAGAAATGAAAAAAAGGAAAGATGGAGTTCGAGAAGAAATAACTATATTTGATGATTTAATAGAATATTGCTATTCTGATACTTCTACTGCGACAAATTTTTATGAGACTATTATTTGGAAAAAAAATGTCGGGATTATATTGTATAGAAGAGGCTACGCTGCAGAATTAGATGCAATTACATTATGGTTGGAAGACTATGTAGAAAAACCACACGAATTTGCTGTAAAAAAAAGGTAATTGTTGATTCGTTTGGCGAAGTTAAAATTGTGATGAAAAATGACTAACGATACATGACAAAATTGCTGACAAAGAAGTATTGTATACGACTACTTACATATACAATCAAGCCTTAGTAATTGATTGTTGAGGGGAGTGTTGATAAAGTTAGTTTCTTTTATCAAATGGCTGCCTGTGATATTAATGGCGATGGAGAAAAAGAAATCATAATTGCTGGAGGAAATAAGAAGGATGTATTGGAACTGTGTGTACTTCAGGTAAAGAAGAATTTAGAATTTGGATATGGGGAGGAAGAAAATCCCCAATTAATAAAAAGCATTAACGGAGGCTACAAAGCTTATCTTAACGATAAAAGAAAGATTTGTGTTATAGATGGGAAAAATCTAGTTAGTTATACAGTGTTTTAGTGTGGAATTTTGTCATAGAAGTAGAGAATAGGAGACAGATGAACGAGTTGACAAAGGAAAAAAGCAAGAAGCAAAGTTATTTTTGCTTTTGTAACTAAAATCATTACAAAAGGCCTGCACAAAGTCACTTTATATCCAGAAAATTCTATTTTGGAGATATATGTTGTAACGTATTAACTGTTCAACAAAGTTAGTAAAATTAAGTTTGTTGAACATACATGAAAAAGAATAGAGAGGTTATGTACATGGAAATTATTATGCAGACAATTAGAATTATTGATTACGAAAATAATAAGGTCGTGAATAGGGATATTCCAGACGCATTTTCTGATTATGTAAGACAATTAATCACTTACGTTGATAGTAATACTTCGATTCGGGAGTATAGAACAAGATCAATTAATACAGAAGTTATAGGTTGTGTTCTGGATATTGTTAAGAACCAAATTGATGAAGATTTGATGACCGATAGAATGAATTTTATTGCACAAAGATTGCTGCTAAAAGAACGTGAAGCACAAAAAGCAATCTCAAATATGGATACAAATGTGCAGAAAGGAAGTTTAATACAAACTCTTTTATATGATGAGGATAAAGATAGCAGCATGTATTTGTTAGCCAAAGTTGAACATACTGATTTTGTGGATGATACAGATTTTAGTTTTAAATCTGGTTTCTCAAAAGATACAAAGAAAATATGGAAATCTTGTATTTTTAATATTGAGGATATTGACGCGGATATGTTTACTGCAAAAGTATATTCAAATACAGCAGCAAAATATTGGTATGATAGTTTTCTTGAATTGGAGCAAGTGCTTAGTGATGAAGTTAATACTGAAAAAGCATTTAGGACAATAGATAATTTGCTCAATCGAACAATAAAGAAAGATTATCCGAGAGACTATACATTATTGCGAAATTCTATAATTACATATTTTAAAACAAATACATATATTGATTATGATGCAATGGTTGAAAACGCAATAAATAATTATCAACCGGTTGAAATAGAATCAGAGAAAATGGGGAAATTTTTAGAAAAAGTAAAAGAATTGCCAGAACGCCACAAATTTGATAAACAGTTTAATACAGTTTCCAAAGTAATAAATGCGCGTATTAGAAAAGTTTATGATGTTTGTAAGGGTATCCAGATTAAAATAACAGACGCAATTCCTGATATTTGTGATACAATTGAGGCATATAGAGATGATAATGGAAATAAGTATTTAAAGATAAAAACAGATAATGATACAACTTATGAAATTTTCAGTAAAGAAAAAATATGAAATTTGGTATAGTTATATTATGCCATTAGGAGGATGTATATGCTTATATCATTGATAAAACAGGCAACAATTGAGAAGCTTAATACTAAAGAGAGAATGAAAGTATATGAATCTTCGTATATGATACACAAGGAGAATATACCAGAAAGTTCTTACTTTACTAATATTGTTTCAGCGGTACCAAAACGTGATAAAATTAGAATTACTTTATCAAATGAAAGTGATGATTTGTTTATTTTCAATAATAATGTTTATGATGCTGAAAAATACAAAGAATTTATGGATGGGATACTGGATGATGAAATTTTAGAAGTGCGAGTTAAAATTGATAAAACAATTGAAGATGGGTATTTTTCAGTATATGATTATAATGAATTTATCAATGATATTTTGAAATTACCAATAGAAAAGGTTTTGAGAGCATTTTCGCAGTTATTAAAGGAAGCGGAGAGATTTTTAATATTTGATATCTTTGAACAGGTGACAATGTTTACAACAAAAACAATGTGTTTTCTGCCGCATGGTTGTGAAAGAGTAAACTGCGAGTTTGATAGAAAACAGCAAATAATAAAATGTAAAGAAGCATCATATTTTTATAATTTTGATATATATGAAGTGATACCAGATGATTTTAAACTCCAGATTTGTTCTCCAGGAAATCCTTTAAATGAGCTTTTTGACAAAATAGTTACTTTGTTATCGATTAGCTTTATTTCAACATCTGCATCTTTACAGGATAACCAGTTAAGAGGAGCAATTAACGGTCAAAGATTAATGGAATATGCAGTTGATGTAGAAACACTTGCTAGCAATATGATTTTATATAAAATATATAATTGGATTTATGAAAGCGGCAATGCAATTGATAAAATAATTATTGCCAGAAATATTATAAGTTTACATTGCAAATATATTTCAATAACTGAGATGGATGATAAAGTTATGGCGTCAATTCAATCGAATTATAATTTATATTTGAAAGAAAATGTAAAAGAATATTTAGAATTAAAAAATAAGGTTGCGGAGTTTATAAGTGATATAGTATCCAAAACAGGCGAATATGCTTGCTTTTTGTTAAACAAGTTCAAATCTAATGTGATTGCTATATTTGCTTTTTTATTTACGGTGATTCTGGCTAATATTGTGTCGGATCAGCCGCTGAGTAATATTTTCACACGAGATATTACGATACTTTTAGAGAGTGTGTTGATAGCTTCATTTCTTTACTTATTTATTTGTTATGCACAATCCAAATATGAGATCAATAAAGTATGTGATAGCTACAAATTATTGAAAAACAATTATTTAGATATTTTAACACAGGAGGACCTAAATGATATATTTGACAATGATAGGATAATAAATAATATGAAAAGCACAATACAGAAGACGAGAAAAAATTATGTGATAGCTTGGATATTATTTATTGTTATAGCTTTTTGCGTTATTGAATTGGTAAGTGTAGATCCAACGGTACCTAAATTGATAAAGTTTCTGAAAAGCATAGGAAATATATGTTAAGACAGCGAAAAATAAGCTTTGGAATGATGTCAGATAAAGAAGTATGTTAAGTAAGAGAATTTGGTTGAAAGATGGGAAAATAAAACATGAGTGAATTTGGCAGGCAAGATATTGCAAATGTGTCCCCTCATTCTGCAAATATTGACATATATATTGAACTTTAAATGGCGGTCTTTTAAAATAGAGAACAAGAGATACTATAGGAGCTTCCTGTGTAATGAAAAGATTGAATAAATTATTGTTTTTGAGTGGAATCGGACGTATCCAGCAGATGTTTATCTAGAGTTGGATTTGTCCCAGTGGGAAAGAAGGGAACGGAATGAGTTTCTAAATCAAAGATTTATTATTGCTCCAGACAGGCATCTGATAATCTAGTGTTTTTTCACTCGGAGCAGGAGGCACAGAATGCCGGAAGGAAAAGAGGTAGAGGAGAGATACTATGGATATGATGGAATGGTTTAATGTGATAGCAGGCATTTCTTCTATAATTAGCCTGCTGATTTCAATTTTTGTCGCATCGAAGGTTGTTAAATTATCTAATTCTAACAACAATAATGCTGGAGTAATACAGACAGGGGATGGAGTGCAGAAAGTCGCGGAAGGGAACTCTGTTATTGCAGATGAGGGGGCGACATATTACGATTACAGAGAAGCGACCATTTTGGGAGAGATTGATGAACCACCCATATTAACAGAAAGCAGATATCCTGTTTTAGCGGATGAGAGTTATAGATATAGTGAAAATGTGGCAGAAAGGTTATGTAAAATGATTACTCCCGGTAATGCAAATAACTATTGTTTTATAGTAGATTTTAGCAATATTACTTCAAAGCCGAAGAGGAACCGGTGGATTGGTTATATGATTCAATCTTTGCCGATGGGTGACTGGCGTACTTTTGTCAATGAGAATTATGCATTAGAATTTCAGTATATGGCAGATGGGAATATACAATGTATCAACTTGGAAATAACAAATACACGTATAGGGAAAAAACTATGTAGAAGAAAACTGCAGTTATCCGCAGAGGAACAAAAATTTTCTCTTCCACTGGGGAAATATATAAAATCTGTGGAGGACTGGAAAGCGGTAAATGAAATTTGTTTTGTGTTTTTTCCGGAAGAGTGTGTGGGGCAAAAGGGAAGTGTATTTATAACGGATGTAGTGCTGATAAAAGAGTAAAGGAGTGAAAACATATCAATACTCTTGAGTTGATGGCGTCAGAAGAAAATCTGATACGGGCTTTAAACGAAGATATTTTGCATAGCAATAAGAATTTAGTGTATTTATATGATTTACTAATGGCATAGGAAAGTGCAGGCGCTGTTGCCATTGATGGACGCTGGGAAATCGTCTTATAGTTTTCATAGATGAATGGGATCGGTGTAAGCCAAGTTATGCAGTACATTTATTGGAGCGGATTAAGCATTATTTATGTGATGCCATAGTCGACAATTGTTATGGAATACAGCAATTCTTATTAAAGTAAAGTTAAGTAACGTCCAATAAATTTAATGTTGGAGTAAACAGTAAAGGTTCGAGAGGAACGTGTTGTCAGAAACATGATTCCTCTTTTCTTTTACATATGGGAAGATTGAATTCTGAGCAAAAAGGGGGAAGATTAGATATGGGGAAAACAACTAGTAAGAAGATGATTCCGTTATTGATACTTAGAATCTTATGGAAGCACGCAGATAAGGAGAACATGGTTACTATGGATTTTATCTGCAATCGATTGGAAGAAGATTTTGAAGCAGAAAGAAGAATGACAAGATTGGGATTACAAAAACTGGTTTCATCGAATATTCGTCAGCTGAACTTGTTTTTTCAAGAAACACAATGGAAACCGGATGGACAAAAGGAATTGCAAATATGTGAAAGAACGGTTGCAAACCCAAACCAATCGGGCGGTTATATAAAAACCTATTATCTGAATGGCCGATTGTTTACCGATACAGAAATTCGCATGCTACATGATAGCATTTTATTTTCTCCGGGGATAGATAATAATTGCGCCAAAAGGCTGCTTGAAAAGTTGAAACGATGTGCCAGCAAATATTTTGGCAGCTGGTTTGAATTTGTGAAGTATCGTGAAATGCTAAAGAGAACAAAAAATGCGTATATTTATAATTACTTAGTTGAAATCGGGAAAGCGATTAAAAGTTCAAGAAAAGTATCATTCCGGTATCGAAAAAATGGGAGACTGACAGATAAAGTGTTTAAAGTATCTCCGTATTTTTTGATCATTAGCGGAGGGTGGTATTACTTGATCTGCAATACAGAGGGAAAGGATGCATTGTCACATTATCGGATCGACCGGATGGAGCAGGTGGAAATAAACTTTGAGCGTGGACGAGATTTTTATTCTGTAGAAAGTGTTGATGGGCTTTTTGAAATCTCAAAGTATTTGGAAGAACATCCACGTATGTCATATGAAAAGCCAGTCAGTGCTACACTTTTGGTTGATGAAACACTGGTGGAAGCGGTGGAACTGGAATTTCGAATCACATCAAAAATGAAAGCGCAGGACAATGTTTTTCGGATGAGGATTGTTTCAACGAAAACCGCCATCTGTAACTGGGTTATAAATCTTACAGAATATATAAGAATTGAGACGACATCCGATCCTTCCATTATTGAACTTTTGTGTTATCGGGCGAGATGCATTATAGAACTATATCAAAAAGCACAAAAATAACAGGATTAGTCGAAAATTCCAAAAAAGTGGAAATTTCAAAGTGTATTATGTGATTGGTTGTAAAAAGAATATCACGGATTACCGTGGTACTTACCACGGAACAAATAGTCTACCATACAATAAAAGGGCAGTGTATACTTTACTTGTGGTCACAGGAAGGATGTGGATGCTTGAAAGATGTATAAGAGCATAGTCCGAGAAAAACTAATTCAATATTTAGAAGCAACAAAAATGTCAAAGTACAGATTTTCGCAAAAGAGCGGAATGTCGCAAAGTACGTTGTATGACATACTCAGAAAAGAAGATTATGATATTCGGGAAAGTAATATTGTTAAGGTAAGTCATGGAATGAGCATTGAACCTTTTGAATTGTTTCAAACGAATGAACAGATTCTGGTACTGCAGAAAATGCAGGAGATTGAACTGATCCAAGAATCAAGATTGCTTCCGGTGGAATATCAGGAGATATTGTTTGAGTTTTTGCAGAGTTTAAGAACGATTGCAGAAAAGAAGATTTAAAAAGTATGTTTCACTTAGTACATAAAACATTGTATATGAAGAAATTTGATTGACAAAATCAAAATTTCTTCATAATATAATAGATAGAAAGCACTGGACATCCACACAAAGGATGTAAAGATTTGTGGCTATGTTATAATTTCGGTTATAGCAAACTGCGTGGCACAGTATCCTAGAGGAAAATGCCATATCCAATATGAGGATTAGGTCATATGCGATTGGCTTGAGGGTAACAGCTTAAGCAAACTGCCAGTGGTGATTCTGAGGGAAGCGAGAGCTTCCCTTTTTTTATGGCGTAGTGAAGGGAAGAAAGAGAGAATAAAGATGGGAAAATCAAAATTGCTAAAGAAAATACATAGTGCAGCGATTAATTATCAAAAACATTTAGCAGGAAGAACTTTTCTTTATGTATATGGGGACAGATATGTTGAAATCGTCTTTAAGAGTTCTTCATTCTTACATTTAACCGGAGTAAAGACTAATTTAAAAGCAAAAGCTTTTTTCCTTCATGCAAAGAAGAAAAAAGGATTAAGACCAAGTGAAGTGATGTTTGATAAGACGCATCCGTATGATCTGGCGGAAAGGAAAATCAATCATTTGGAGAATTTGTATAAGGTTACATGCACCAATGTAATGATTGCGACAGAAATAGTGACGATAACGGCTATATATAAAATAGGAGTAACTAATTTTCAATTTGTTCTTTTATGTGGACCGAATCGGGACAAGACAGGAACTTTGATTGATGATTGTCTGGTTCCCTATTCGTTCCGAGTAGAGGATATCAGTACAAGCAGATTTGAAGAACTATATGAGGTAAAATACATTTTTTCAAAGCAGACAAACGAAAAAAGTTATTCTACAGTAACATATAAATCAGAAGATTTAATATCGGATCTGCCAGACAACATTAGAGAAAAAGTAAAAAATATTTAGAAAAATGTCAAGGTGGCTTACAGGCCGCCTTGTTCGTGCTTTCGGAAGTTTTCATATTTTCTTGCGATAAACCGTGGTAAATGCTGCGGAATAAATAGTCTAGTCAAACAAAAAGTCCCTTTTTATACTAAGAGTGTGTCTACAATAAGGACACATTAACTGAATACGATGATTTCATCGGACGTCCAAAGCAGCTACGCATTGCGCCGAAACGCAGATACGCCATGACCGGTTTATGCCGTGAGCGAGAACATCCATGCAAAATAGGAACTGTGGTGGTTCCGGGTTGCGACTGCTTTATAATAATGATACTCCCCGTATGGGTCCAATGATAGAGGGTGCAAGTCCCGAGTGCACTGCTAACCACAGTGACCGATGATTTCAACTGGAGAAAAGTGTAACCCTGTCAATGAGAGCGTATCCGCAGGGTATGCTGTTATTGGCAGAGATGCCAAGTGAAATTCTTTGGAAGAACTCTGAACTTTCTGATTCTGAAAATATGCATCTAAAGTGTGTGACAATTTTGGATGCATACATTTCAGAAAGTAAAAGAGTACTGAGACAAGAAAGGAAAAGCTGCAATAATGAAAAAAGATGGGCAAAAGAAGTTTGTCAGATATAAAGAAGGAGCTGAAATGTATAGTATGAGTATGCGTAAATTTCAGGATATGGCAAAGGATGCTGGAGCTATTTATAAAGTTGGGAAAATGGCACTTGTAAATTGCGAACTGTTTGAAACGTACTTGGAGACATTTAGAATTTAGAAAACATACATGAGATTTTGTTTGACGAAAAGTCTTGACAAATTGTTTAACAAAAAGTATACTGAAGATAGTAAACAATGTGAGGTGAGCAGATGGCGAAGATGGGACGTCCTAAGCAGAAAATAACGAAAAAGAAATCAATCGGTGTTCGTTTGTCTGATCAGGAATATGAAATCTTAATGCAATATGCAACTTCGCATAAGCTATCCATTACAAAAGTTGTACAGTGTGCTCTTGAACAATTTTTCAAGGGAAATTAGTACAGGTACAAAATCTCTTTTCTAGATAATGGAAAGGAGAATGTATGGCAAAAGCAAGAAAAGATAATAAAGGCAGAGCACTACGCAAAGGAGAAGTCCAGCGGTCGCAAGATGGACGATACGTGTATACATACACAAATCCAGTTGGCAAGCGATGTTACATTTATGCAAACACATTGATGGAACTTCGTGAAAAGGAAGATGAATTGAAACGAGACCAGTTGGATGGTATTGATTCTTATGTGGCAGGAAAAGCAGATTTGGATTTTTTGGTTGACCGGTATATGGCGACTAAGAATAATCTTGCCTCCTCGACTTACGCAAATTATCGTTACACATATGATCATTTTTGTAGTGATGGTTTCGGAAAAAGAAAAGTTACGGAACTTCGATATTCGGATGTACTAAACTTTTATCTTTCTCTAATTGATAAAGGTATAAAGGTTAAAAGCGTCGAAAGTTTGCACTGTGTGTTGCATCCCGCATTTGATATGGCGGTACGTGATGACATTATCAGAAAAAATCCTAGTGATGGGGTTCTTTCGGAAGTAAGAAAGAGGCAGGGACGTAAGATGAAGGTGCAGCGCGCACTGACACTTGAGCAACAGCGAGAACTCTTGGATTATGTGACTGGACATCCGCTATATGATTATTGGCGTCCTCTTTTTACTGTTTTGCTTGGAACCGGGTGCCGCATAGGTGAAATTTGCGGGCTTCGGTGGCAAGATGTTGATATGGAAAATCATGTGATTGATATCAATCATAGTATGACATATTTCCGGAGAGGAAAGAAAGCACCATATACATTAGAGTTTAAAGCAGGTCCACCAAAGACGAAAGCTGGGATACGAAAAATTCCAATGTTGGATGCTGTGTATGAAGTGTTGAAGGAGTTGTACGATGAGCGGAAAAAGAATGGAATTAGTCCATTAGTGGTAGATGGCATGACGGATTTCATCTTTATCAATAAAGCAGGTTCTTTATATAAACATTCAGCCATTGACCATTCGATTCGACGCATTGTTAATAATCATAATGCTGAAGAAGAGGTTAGGGCGAAAAAAGAGCATAGAGAACCGATTATGTTACCTTTTTTCTCATGTCACACCTTTAGACATACTTTTTGTACCAGATTTTGTGAAAACGAAACAAACGTTAAAGTGATTCAAACTGTCATGGGGCATGCGGATATAAATACTACAATGGATATTTATGCCGAAGTGACAGAGACGAAGAAAAAAGAAGCAATGGAAAATCTATCAAAAAACTTAAGGATTTTCTAGGAAAGAGTCCCAAGAAATGGACTCACATATATTTGCAACAAATTTGTACTTTTGCAACAGATTTGCAACAAATACGCACTTGATAATGCATATGGGTACTGCATTGTGCATATTAAGAAAGCCTGAAAAAAGCCGATTTGTGTGATAATGCATGGTAGTGCATGGAAACATAAATACATTCAGGACGTGTTGCTACAATCATCGAGTAATCACGTTGACTTTGAGTCAAGCGAACGATAAACAATAACAAAATGAACATTGGCAAGCTTGCTTGCTGATGTTCATTTTTTATTGAAAACACGGGCATTTGACGAATGCCCGTGTGCGGATTGCCGCAGGCAAGACGCTTGGGAGTGAAGTACGGAATCGAGGGTGATTGAGGAGCGGTTGGATGATGAATTATATTTGTGAGGAAATGTGAAATGCAAAAATATAACGCAATTGTGGTGTTTAATAAACAAGAAGATAAAATGCTGATGTGTAAAAGGAGAAAGAATCCATATAAAGGCTTATTAAACTTTGTTGGTGGAAAAAGGGAACAAAATGAAAGCGGTATGGATGCTGCATATCGGGAATTAGAAGAGGAAACAGCCATTACAAAAGAGGATATTAAACTCGTCCATTTAATGGAAATATCGTATCCTTTTGATAATTGCGATCTGGAAATTTATGTGCGCAAACTAAATAAAGAAGTAGTGGTTAATGGGGATGAAAACGAATTGGTCTGGACTCGGTTAGATCAGAATTTTTTTGATACAACCAAATATGCCGGAGAGGGAAATATCGGCCATATTATGCTGCATGTGAAACGGCATAAAGAGGAGTTGACGGAATCAAAAAGTACAATGACATACGAAGATTGAAATAATGATGTTATTGATTGGATGAGTTATAAGTGCTATAATAATGCTATATTCAAAGATGAGGAGATAGTAGTATGTAGTTTTGATATGGCACAGAACGCATATTTGACATTGAAATTTAAGCGAAATAGAATTGCGCATGATTATATGAATGGTTTGACGGATTTGCCTACATAAGGGTTGTTCTATGAAATGGATAGTATAATTCTAAGGACGAAAAAGTTCCGTGTTAGTAAGAAGTAATAGCGAAATGTTGTGGCAGTTGAAAGCAAGAAAGGAGAACAATGTCGAGTATATTAGAAAGAGACGGATTAACAATCGAGATATTAAAGAGACTATCTTACAAATCTGAACTCGGTATAAATCTAAAAAAAAATTTGCATTATTTTGATAAAGAGAAGTTGATTGCTGAATTGATAGCAGTAAACGAGTGGTATGATGAATTTGAAGAGTTGTATGAATTGCCGTTAGATTATCGTATAAAAAGTATCCAGTCAGCGATACTAAAGTATGAACGATATTATCCAGACAGTCAGGCGAGAAAGGTTTTTGATGATTTGTTGGGATTCCGTTCATTATGTGATAACTATGAGAATGTTTTAGAACTGAAAAATGTATCTAAATTGAGAATTGCAGATATGTCAAAAGGAAAAGCAAAGGATGATGGATATCGCGGAATTCATGTGTATTTCCAATTAGATAGTAATCATTATCCTATCGAGATACAATACAATACTTACTATGATAGACAGTTTAATAACTGGCTTCATAAATATGTTTACAAAAAAAATTATACACAAGAGTTAGGATTAGAGTTGCGGAAAATGTATGAAGGTGCTAAAATTGTAACTGAACAGGATTTTAAGGAGGCGATGAAATATGTGTTATTTGGTTGCTAAGAAGTTGGATAATGTTGGAAGTATTGCATTACGGACAACACATGGAAAACATCTTTCACAATTTAAAAGAGAGATAGAAAGTGAAGTAGGATATGACAAGATTCAGCTCGTTACAATTAGCAGACCATCAGCTTATGGGGAATATGAGCCATATCATTTTGTTGACTCAGAAAGAGAGTTTGCGGAAGCGGTTGTGCAGATGTAAAGTTTGGAGAAAAATATGTAGGATATACAGTAGTTGCTGACGTTGGCAACATAAATTCCCAAAACTACAATCACTCAATGTGAAACACTGCAAATTTTATAAAATGACCAACGAAAAATTGTTCAAATCACTTACGAAATAGAATCTAAAGAACGCAGAGGTGGATGTACAGTAGGATCTGGACGTGTTGCTACAATCATCGAGTAATTTATAATTTAAAATTTTATGTTTTAGATTGTATTCCGCAATCCTTGAGAAATCAGGGGTTGCGGTTTTTTTGTATAAAAACTTTTTTAATAATGCATTTTTGGGAAAAGAATGGTAAACTGTTGGTTAATAGGCTTGCATGCTTGCAGAATAGCTCAACTATTTTTATGATTTGGAAAGAGGCAGAAGATGAATAACAAAACAACCAGAAACAGTTTCCTATTATTGGTAACGGCAGCCGTCTGGGGGGCTACATTTGTGGCTCAGACAGTTGGTGGACAGACAATCGGAGCATATTCGTTTAATTGTGTCCGGTGTATTATCGGGGTACTGGTATTGATACCTGTCATGAAATTTTTAGATAAAAAAGATCTGTCGCCAAGAAAACCAAAGACAAAGGAAGATTATAAACTGCTGATAAAAGGTGGAATCTGTTGTGGTGTGGCACTTTGTATTTCTACAAACCTGCAGCATTCCATCTCAGGCATTAAGGCATGGGCGCAGGCCTTTTTATCATGTTCGGCATGGATTCCGATTTTGTATGCAGGAATTTTGTCCTATGGTGTGGGATATACGTTACAGATCATTGGACAAAATGGGCTTAATCCTACCGTGGCATCCTTAATTATGAGTTTAGAAGCTGTATTTTCAGCAGTATTTGGCTGGTTGATTCTTGGACAGAAGCTGAATGCAAAAGAGATGCTAGGCTGTTGTCTGATTTTTGCAGCAATCATTTTAGCGCAGCTGCCGGTACAGCGAAAAGCAAAATTAGCAGATGAAGTCATGGGGAGAACAGGAGTGAGTAAAAAATCGAAATATTTTTGGAAAAAGATTTTGATTTTAACATGGATGTTCAGTTTATTTCTTGGCGTACTGGCAGGACCATGTGCGGTAGACGCAAAGAACCAAAAAGAGAAAAAAGAATATGGCGTATTTTTAAGCATTGATTCGTCTCAGATAAAAAAGTTATACGGATATAGGCTGGTGGTCATTGATGCACAGTATTTTTCTGCAAAAGATATCCGTACCCTGCACAAAAAAGGCGTAAAAGTATATACCTACTTAAATGTCGGTTCCATCGAGAATTTTCGCTATTATTATAAGAAATATGAATATCTTACAATCGGAAATTATGAGAACTGGGAAGAAGAAAAGTGGGTAGATGTTTCGAATAAGGACTGGCAGAAGTTTATGGGAAAACTGTCGAAGAAGCTGCTGAAAAAAGGGGTGGATGGTTTCTTTATTGACAACTGCGATGTCTACGATTATGCAAAGACAAAGAAAAATTTTAAAGGACTGGCCAAAATACTGAAAAAGATCAAACGTCTTGGAAAAGGTGTCATGATCAATGGCGGAGATGTTTTTGTGACAAAGTACAGAAAAACATACGGATCGGCGAAAGATATCATGACTGCCGTTAATCAGGAATCTGTGTGGAGCAGTATTCGGTTTGAAACGGGCACGTTTGGAAAACAGCCAAAAGATGTACGCAAATATTTTTCCGATTATGTTCAAAAATGTAAAAAAGATAGAATGGAAGTCTATCTTTTAGAATACACGAAAGATAAAAAACTGATCAGACAAATTAAACAGTATTGCAGAAAAAATAAGTTTCACTATTATATATCGGATTCAATCGAATTGGATTAATAAACAAGTATCATTCATGATTTAATGGGAGGAGTTTGAAAATAGAACAAAAAGAAATAACATAAACGAGGCTGATTATTTATGTGCTGATGGCTTACGGACTGACCTGTCTGATGGGAATTCTGATGTGGTATGGCAGTACAAAGGGTTATGACCTTACGGTATTTCCGACAGCACAGATGATGTATCCGGCAGCGGGCGTGACTGATGGCAGTGGAATGCAGTATGTAAAAGAATGGATTGCAATGTTTCAAAATCCTGTGATGTGGATCAATATTGTTGCGCTTCCTATTAACTATTTCTTTGTATTTATTGCATTTTTCGGTGAAGAATATGGATGGAGATATTATCTGCAGCCGGTTTTGCAGAAACGGTTCGGACTTCGTGCCGGTATGTCTGCATTATCTGAATAATAACCTGATACCGATCATCTCGGGAACACTTTCCGCAGATGTTCTGGAAAATCAGAATGTAAGCTGGAGGGATCTTCCGGTTGCAGTGGTGTTAAATGGAACGCTACATTGAATGCTGTGCAAAAGTCACCTCGAA
>UMGW01009643.1_pt1 | contig 15625 bp, 10 predicted proteins | sample 1965371 | NCBI WGS metagenome assembly UMGW01 (sample SAMEA4836082, study PRJEB28245) | human gut metagenome | biome: gut microbiome; material: fecal sample | place: Denmark | collected 2008
TTAATCAGAATTCTGTTGCATTTGCAAGTTGAATTCAGCATTCCCGACGATGAACACCTTTCCTATGAAATGGGTGTAAATAACAAACGCTATGCGGCTTTTTATTCACAACTTCCGGACTCCGTTACCAAGGAACAAGCATTGGGTTATCTGACAGGTCCGATAGGAGAAGTATCACCTGAAAAAATGCTTGAACGCGCCTCCATCCTCAGAAAATGTTATATGGCAGTTCAAAATAAACGTGTTGGGTTTATGCTCGTTGAAGAATCTGCTGGAAAATATCGCATCTATATGTTTTACGAGAATGAATATAATAAAGCCAACGGCGAAGATTTGTAACAACAGTCTGACCGAAAACACACCGGGCCGCCATGCGATTGCGTACATGACGGCTCGGTGTTCCATTTCGTAAAAAATTACCGAAAATCTATGAATTCATATCCGGCATAGGCATTTTTATCGAACCGCCGGACGTGCCCCGCAAGGGGCGCGACCTCCAGCACGTTCACCAGCACCTGTTCGCCGTCGTAGTCGTACGAAAGCGAGCGGGGACGCATCGTCGCAGTGTCGACCGTCAGCGTGACATCGCCTGCCGGGGAGTCGTTCCCGGCGGCGGGCGTCAGCCGCACGACGGCGCGGCCGTCGGCTTCGGAGACGAGCGACGGCGTATATTCGCTGCCCAGAAAATCGAAGGCCCGGACCGGATTGTTCAGGATGTTGCGGCTCGCGGTGTCGACCTCCGTAACGGTCACCTCGCGGCGGCGGTTGTCGACCTCGCGGCGCACGGCTCCGTCGGCGAAAACCTCCGCGTCGCCCAGCACGAGGTAATAGCTGTCGCCTTCCACGACATAGCTGCCGCGGGCTTCGTAGTCGCCCGAGACGACCCCGAACTTCACGCCGTAGCCGTCCATCGCACGGAATCCCGCCGCAAGGCGTTCCAGTATCTCCGTGGCACGAGGCTGCGCCGCATTGCCTTGCAATATGCCGCAAAACAATACGGCAATGAAAAATAAGCAATGAAAAATGAAAAATTTTCGTCTCCCCATAGCGTCAGCTCCCGCAATTTTCAATTCCTAATTTTTAATTCTTAACCACAGGAACTGGGATTGTTTTAAGCCGAAGACTTAAAACAATCCCAGTTCCTGCAATTTCGCCTCCAGCGAAGGCAAGTCGTGGTAGAGGATGTCGCGCGGTTTGGCTCCCTGCTGGCGACCGACGATGCCGGCCCTTTCGAGCTGCATCATAATGCGGCCGGCGCGGTTGAAGCCCACCTCGTAGTTGCGCTGGATCATCGAGGTCGAGATCTGACCTCCGGACACGGCGTCGCGGGCGATCTCGGCAAAGAGCGAGTCGTATTTCACAGGCGCCGAGGACTCCTCGCTGCCCATTTGAGCGTCGCCGCCGTCGGGCGTATAGTCGGGCAGCGTGTAGGCCTCGGTGTAGCCCTGCTGTTTGGAGATGTATTCGCAGATACGCTCGACCTCGCGGGTCTCGACCAGCGCACACTGAATACGCGTCAGATCGCCGTCCTTCGAGAAGAGCATGTCGCCGCGTCCGATAAGCTGATTGGCCCCCGGCTGGTCGATGATCGTGCGCGAGTCGATCATCTGCATCACGCGGAAGGCGATGCGGGCCGGGAAATTGGCCTTGATGCCGCCCGTGATGACCTTCACGTCGGGACGCTGCGTGGCGATGATCAGGTGGATGCCGATGGCGCGGGCCTTCTGGGCCAGACGCATGACCGGTCCCTCGACCTCGCGGGCCGTCATTATCAGGTCGGCGAACTCGTCGACCACCACCACGATATACGGGAGGTAGCGATGTCCGTTCATCGGATTCAGCCGCCGCGAGGTGAATTTCTCGTTGTACTCGGCGATGTTTCGCGCCCCGGCCTTCTTACACAGTTCCAGACGGTTGTCCATCTCCGTACAGAGCGAGTTGAGCGTATAGACCGCCTTTTTGGGGTCGGTGATGATCGCGTCGTCCTCCGACTCCATCTTGGCCAGGAAATGGCGTTCGATCTTGGCGTAGAGCGAGAACTCGACCATCTTGGGGTCGATCATCACGAACTTCAGCTGCGCGGGGTGTTTGCGGTACAGGAGCGAGGTGATGATGGCGTTCAGCCCCACGGACTTGCCCTGTCCCGTGGCTCCGGCGACCAGCAGGTGCGGCATCTTGGCCAGGTCGAAGACGTAATTTTCGTTCTGAATCGTGCGCCCGATCACCACCGGAAGCTCGGCCTTCGACTCCTGGAAACGCAGCGAACGCACGGCCGAATACATCGAAACCACCTGCTTGTCGCGGTTGGGAACCTCGATGCCGATGGTTCCCTTGCCCGGAATCGGCGCGATGATGCGGATACCCAGCGCCTTGAGGCTCTGCGCAATATCGTTTTCGAGACCCTGCACCTTCGAGATCTTGATCCCCTGCGCCTGCACGATCTCGTAGAGCGTCACCGTGGGACCCACCGTGGCCTTGATGCGCTGGATGGGAATGCCGAAGTTCTTGAGCGTATCCTCGATTTTGGTCTTGTTCTCGAAAATCTCCTCGTCCGAGACCTCCGAATCGGAAATGTAGTCCTCCAGCAGCGTCACGGGCGGCTTGCGGTAGTTCACCAGGTCCTTCAGCGGGTCGTAGCTCTCCGTGGGGATCGCCTTCTCGTCGAGAAGTTTCGCCTCGTTGGCCTCGACCGTCACCACGACGCCCTCCGGCTCCGCGGCGGGCGCGTCGTCCAGCACGGTGATCTCGGTAAAGGGCGCATCGGAATCGGACTGTGCAAGCTCTCTCTCCGGAACCTCCTCCGGGGCAGGCTCCGCAGGTACGGCGTCGCGCACCGCAGGGCGTTCCAGCTCGACCAGCCCGCTGCGGCCGATCACCACACGGCCCTCGGGACGCGAAAGGTCCACCTCGATGAACTCCCCGTCCTCCGCGGGAGGGGGCGTCTGCTCCGCGGCAGTCTCCCCGGCGACGGGTTTCCCGTCGGGCGTCAGTTCGAGGAAGGGATTTTCGTCCTCTTCCGGCACGGACTTCCGAGCCGCAACGGGCTCCGACGGACGTTCCACACGGATCGGGGCGGGTTTTTGCGCCGCGGGTTCCGCCGCTTTCGACGGCGCGGGCTGCGGTGCGGCCGCCTTCGGCCCGGGTTTCGGAGCCGGTTCGGGAACATCCTCCGCAGCCCCGTCCTCCCCGGCCGCACGTCCGTGCAGCACGACTTTGTGCTTGAGGATCTCGACGACCTTCCCGCTCTTGTCGACCACCACGTTGCCCGCCTCGTTGACCTTGTTGATGAAGTTGCGGTTGATGAAAACACCCGTCAGTATCCAGCCGCCGACAAGCAGGATCAGCGTTCCGAAAGCCCCGATATGCGTGCGCAGCAGGGCCGAAGAGGCGATGCCGAAAGCGCCGCCCCACCCCGTCGAGCAGCAGAGGCTCCAGCGGTTGGCGAAGGCGAATCCCAGCGTCAGCGACCCCAGGATCATAATCAGAAACAGCGAAAGGATCGAATGGTTGAACAGCAGCGGCCGCTGACGGACGATCCGCACGCCGACCAGCACGATCATCGCGGGGATCAGGATGCCGAAAAGCCCGAACGAATGATCGACCAGCAACATCCCCAGCCGCGCTCCGGCCCAGCCGCAGAGATTTTCCGGTTCGATGCCGAGCGTCACCCGTTCCTCGACCGATTTTTGCAGCCCGCTCTGGTCGGCGGCCCAGCTGAAAAACGAAAAGAACACCGCAGCGGCGGCGAACAGACCGATGAACAGCAACAGCAGTCCGGCGATCCAGCGCGCACTGTCGCTGTTGGAACGCTGAACGGCCTGCCGGCTGTTGGAGGATGTATTTTTAGATGCCATTCCAGAATGTCGCTATTATCGAGCGAAGGTACGAATTTTTTCCGACAATTCCGAAGGCGCCGCAAACTTTATCAATCGCCCGGAACGATTCCGGCCGGAAGCGTTCCCGCCCGCGAATGGGGGGGGGAGCCGGGAGCGTCTTACAGGTACGCCGCAACCTTCCGTTCGAGACGCAGGCGGTAAAGCTCGTCGGCGAAGGTGCGGAACGTGAGCGCGGGGCGGTTATCCGCCGAAGCGCGCAGGCCGTAGCGGTCCAAAAGCTGCCCGACGCGGCGGGCGACGGCGGGCGACGGGTCGACGATCGCGGCCCGTCCGTCGACGATGCGTTCCATCACGGGCGTCAGAAAGGGATAGTGCGTACACCCCAGCACGATCTGGTCGGCGCCCCGCGCCAGCATCGGCTCCACGGCGGCGCGCACCGCGGCTTCGGCCTCGGGCGTATCCTCCCGGTCCCCCTCGACCAGCTCCACGAAACCCGTGCCCGGGTAGGTCAGGACTTCGATGCCGCTGCCGTACCGGGCGGCCGTGCGGCGGAACAACTCGCCGTCGAGGCTCCGTTCGGTGGCCAGCACCCCCACCACCCCGCTGCGGGTCGCCAGGCAGGCCGGTTTCACGGCCGGCTCCATGCCGACGATGGGCATACCGGCGTATTTTTCGCGCAGGAAGCCGATGGCCGCGGCCGTGGCGGTGTTGCAGGCCACGACGACCATCTTGCAGTCCAGCTCCACGAGCCGCGCCACGGCGGCGTCGGCCAGCGCCTGCACCTCCTCGCGGGGCCGCGAGCCATAGGGGCAGTTGGCGCCGTCGCCGAGGTAGGCGAGCGATTCGCCGGGCAGCGCACGCCGGATCTCGCGCCAGACGGTCAGTCCGCCCAGCCCCGAGTCGTAAATGCCTATGGGTCTGTTGTCAGCCACGGTCGGAGAAAGTTTGCACGATATGTTCGACCAGCTCGTCGTCGGACATCGGGTCGCAGTCGACGACGAGCGAAGCCTGCGCGTAGAACGGTTCGCGGGCCGCCATGTCGCCGCGCATGAAGGCCACCAGCTGTTCGTCGTCGAGACCTTGCAGACGGGGCCGCTTGCGGCGTCCGTAGGGGCTTAACCGCCGGGCGATCTGCTCCGGCGAGCGGCGCAGGTAAACCGTATGCCCGACGGCGTTCATGCACGGCATGTTATCGCGCCACGTGGGCAGCCCGCCCCCCGTGGAGACCACGGCGAAGGAGGCTCCGGCGATCACCTCGTCGAGGACCCGGCGCTCCGCCTCGCGGAAACGCTCCTCGCCCTCGTAACGGAAGACGTCGGCCACGGAGGCGCCTTCGCGCTCCTCGACCAGCGCGTCGGTGTCGATGAAATCGACGCCCAGACGCCGCGCCAGCTTGCGTCCGAGGGTGCTCTTGCCGCAGCCCATATATCCGACCAGAAAGAGAGGTTTCATCGCAGGCGGTTCGTTAAAACAGGTTCAGCTGTTCGGGGTCGATCATCTCGCCGGCGTCGCCTTTCGGACGCTCCACCTCGAACTCCACGCCTCCGACGATCGTTCCGGCCGAGGGCTGGCCCGCCGGAGCCTTTCCCGGGGCGGGCTTGGCGCCGAGCGGCTCCTTCAGGGCGGATTTTCCGGAAGCTTTCCCCTCTGCCGCAGCGCGTTGCGCCGCGTCAGCTGAAGCGTCCGTCAGCTGACCGTCGTCAAGCGACTCATCCTCCGAAGGTTCCGGTTCGGGAGGCAGTTCGGACTCGATCATCCGCAGCCGGTCCACGTCATAGGTCGTCAGGCGTTTGCCCTTGGCGCGGTGGCTCTTGACACCCACGAACTCGTCGACGTCGATCACATCCGCGGGCCGCGAGGCGTGCGCCCCCTTGTAGGTGATCTCCAGTTTGGCCCCGGCGCGGTCCGTCACGCAGATGAAATCGGCGTCGGCGTCGAGGAAATCCTGAATCTTGTCCGACATCTCGGCCGTGAAACGCTTCATGTAGTAATACTTCTGGCCGCGGTCGTAGTAACACAGGCTGTAAACCCGGTCGGACTCGTAACGCGCCACGAGGACCGTGTCGTCGGGGAAGTGCTGCATCAGGTCGTAGCCCGTGATGTAGTACTGATTCTTCGAGGTCCAGACGATCAGGCGGTCATCGCCCTTGAACTCGCCGAGCAGCTTGCCGCGCCCGTCGGCGTTCAGCCGGCGGACATCTTCGTCAAACCAGATGTCCTGCCCCCCGAGCGTCGAGGTGCCGCGCTCCTTCAGCACGATCTTGTGGATGCCGTAGCGCGAGAACAGATTGCCCTGGCTCTGACGCCCCTTGATGGCGAGGGTCGAGAAATCGAGATCGACGATCACCTTCTTCAGGCGCGGACGGGGCTTGAAGTAAACCTTCAGCACCTCGGCCTCACCGTTCGGATTGACAGACATATACAGTATCTCGCTCTTGGCGGTTCCCTTGGTGATGTCGTACTCCTTGTCGCGCGTGATGCCCTTGATGGCGCAGCGCTTCATCATAATCGCGCCGTTCTTCCCGTCGCGGTAGAGAACGTTGTAGATCGTGCGGTCGTCGTTGCGCTTGAAGACCCCGATATAATAGATGTTTTTATCGAAGAAGGCCTTGTCCGAAACCTTGGTGATCACGTAACGCCCGTCTTTCGTGAAGACGATCACGTCGTCGATGTCCGAGCAGTCGCAGACGAATTCCGCGTCCTTCATGGATTTGCCGATGCCGAAGAACCCTTCGGCCCGGTCCACGTACAGCTTGGCGTTCGTGACGGCCACCTTCGTCGCCTCGATCGAGTCGAATTCGCGCAACTCAGTGCGACGCTCCCTGCCCTTGCCGTACTTGTCGCGGATGCGCTCGTAGTAGGCCACGGCGTATTCGGTGAGGTGGTCCAGGTCGTACTGCGTCGACTTCAGGTCCTCCTCGATCTGGCGGATCTCGTTGTCGGCCTTCTCGCTGTCGTAACGCGAAATACGGATAAATTTCAGCTCGGTGAGCTTCTGCACGTCTTCAAGCGTCACTTCACGTCGCAGCCGCATCTTGAAGGGTTCCAGACCCTTATCCACGGCGGAATAAGCCTCCTCGCGGCTCTTGCACCCCTCGATCAGCTGGTAGAGCCTGTTCTCGATGAAGATGCGTTCGAGCGAGGCGGCGTGCCATGCCTCGCTCAACTCGCCCAGCCGGATTTTCAGCTCCAGCCCCAGCAGCGACTTGGTGTGCTCGGCCGAGCGGCGCAGGATCTCCGAAACCCCGAGGAAGTGCGGCTTCTCGTCCCAGATGACGCACGAGTTCGGGGCGATCGACACCTCGCAGTCGGTGAAGGCGTAGAGCGCGTCGATGGTCTTGTCCGACGACTCGTCGGGCGAGACCTGAATGACGATTTCGACCTTGTCGGCCGTATTGTCGTCGACCTTTCGGATCTTGATCTTGCCCTTGTCGTTGGCCTTGATGATCGAATCCTTGATCGACTCGGTGGTCGTGGTATAGGGAATCTCGGTGATGGCAAGCGTCCGTTTGTCGATCTTCGAAATCTTCGCCCGCACCTTCACCGTGCCGCCGCGAAGGCCGTCGTTATAGCGGCTCACGTCGGCCATGCCGCCCGTCGGGAAGTCGGGGTAAAGCTGGAAATCACGTCCCTGGAGGTGCGCAATGGCGGCGTTGATCAGCTCCACGAAGTTGTGGGGCAGGATTTTCGAAGCCAGTCCCACGGCGATGCCGTCGGACCCTTGGGCCAGCAGCAGCGGGAACTTGATGGGCAGCGTAACGGGTTCCTCCTTGCGGCCGTCGTACGACAGCATCCACTCCGTCGTCTTCTTGTTGAAGACCACGTCGAGGGCGAATTTCGAAAGACGCGCCTCGATATAACGGCCCGCGGCGGCCTCGTCGCCCGTGAGGATGTTGCCCCAGTTGCCCTGACAGTCGATCAGCAGGTCCTTCTGCCCCAGCTGCACCAGCGCGTCCTTGATCGACGCGTCGCCGTGCGGGTGGTACTGCATGGTCTGGCCCACGAGGTTGGCGACCTTGTTGTAACGGCCGTCGTCGACGACCTTCATCGCATGAAGGATACGCCGCTGGACGGGTTTCAGTCCGTCCTCGACATGCGGCACGGCGCGTTCGAGGATCACGTACGAGGCGTAGTCCAGGAACCAGTTCTTATACATGCCCGTGAGCTTGCGGACGCCGCCCTCCTCCTGCGTCAGGCGGTCGAATTTGCCCGCCTTGGCCGGAGCCTCGGCCACAGGCGTTTCGTCCGTCGCGTCGTCCGCGGTTTCGGGAGTCGAGGCGTCCTCGTTGAGCGCTTCGTCGCGCCCCGTCTTATCGTTCTCTTCCGCCATGAAATCGGAATTTTTAATTTTTAATTCTTAATTTTTAATTAATCGCAAGGTCCTGCTCGACGATGTCCTCCTCGATGCGCAGGTTGTCGATGATGAAGCCCTGACGCTCATACGTATTCTTGCCCATATAAAACTCCAGCAGGTCGTGGATCGGGTCGTCCTTGGTGATGCGGACCTTGTCCAGGCGCATGTTCTCGCCGATGAACTCCTTGAACTCGTCGGGCGAAATCTCGCCCAGACCCTTGAATCGCGTGATCTCGGCGTTCGCGCCGCACCGGGCCACAGCCTTCAGGCGCTCCTCCTCGGAATAGCAGTAGAGCGTCTCCTTCTTGTTGCGCACGCGGAACAGCGGGGTTTGCAGCACGAACAGATGCCCCTGGCGGATCACCTCGGGGAAGAATTGCAGGAAGAAGGTCATCATCAAGAGGCGGATGTGCATGCCGTCGACATCGGCATCGGTGGCGATGACGACCTTGTTGTAGCGCAGGTTATCCATGTCCTCCTCGATGTTCAGCGCCGCCTGAAGGAGGTTGAACTCCTCGTTCTCGTAGACCACCTTCTTCGTCAGCCCGTAGCAGTTCAGCGGCTTGCCGCGCAGCGAGAAGACCGCCTGCGTACGCACGTCGCGGCTCTTGGTGATGGAGCCCGACGCCGAGTTGCCCTCCGTGATGAAGATCATCGACTGTTCGGCCAGCTCGTTGCGATCCGTGCGGTGGATCTTGCAGTCGCGCAGTTTCTTGTTGTTCAGGCTCACCTTCCTGGCCGTCTCGCGGGCCTTCTTCTGGATGCCCGAGATCGCCTTGCGCTCCTTCTCGTTCTCGACGATCTTCCGCTGGAGAATCTGCGCCGTCTCGGCGTGCTTGTGCAAGTAGTCGTCGAGGTGCTTGGTGAGGAAGTCGGCCACGAAGTTGTTGACCGAGACCCCCGGTTCGACCTCCTTCGAACCGTACTTGGTCTTCATCTGGTTCTCGAAGATCGGGTCGGTGACCTTGATCGAAATGGCCGCGATGATCGACGTGCGGATGTCCGAGGGGTCGTAGTCCTTGTGGTAGAACTCCTTGACCGTCTTGGCGACGGCGGCGCGCAGGGCCGTCTGGTGCGTGCCGCCCTGCGTGGTGTGCTGGCCGTTGACGAACGAGTCGTAGCTCTCGCCGTAGCCCGTGCCGTGGGTGATCACCACCTCGATGTCCTCCCCCGTGAGGTGGATGGGCGGGTAGAGCGGGTCCTCGGTCATGTTGTCGTTCACGAGGTCCAGCAGACCGTTTTTCGAAACGTAGCTCTTGCCGTTGAAATTGAGCGTCAGACCCAGGTTCAGGTAGCTGTAATTGCGGATTTTCTGCTCGACGTATTCGAGGTTGTAGGCATATTCGCCGAAAATCTCCTTGTCGACACGGTACGAGATGAACGTGCCGTTCTTCTCGTTGACGCCGCTCTCCCACCTGTCGCTCACTTCGAGACCCTTGGCGAAGGTCACCGTACGGGCCTCGCCGTCGCGGACCGAACGGGCCGTAAACTCTTCGGAAAGCATGTTCACGGCCTTGACGCCCACACCGTTCAGGCCCACGGTCTTCTTGAAGGCGTCGCCTCCGTACTTGCCGCCCGTGTTCATCTGCCCGACGGCCGCCGCGAGCGACTTGAGGGGGATGCCGCGGCCGTAGTCGCGCACCGTAACGACGTTGTCGGCCAGCGTGATGTCGATCTGCCGGCCCGCGCCCATGATGAATTCGTCGATCGAGTTGTCCACGACCTCCTTGATCAGCACGTAGAGCGCCTCGTCGGGCTGCGAACCGTCGCCCACCACGCCGACGTACATGCCGGGGCGCAGGCGGATGTGCTCCCTCGGCGAGAGGGTCACGATGGCGTCGTCGCCGTAATTGTTTGCGTTCGAGTTGGTATTATTGAGTAAATCTGCCATAACTTAATTAAGGTGAAAGGTGAGAAATTAAAAAATCGGCGGGAAGTTCAACGCAACTTTTTTTGAATTTTTCGTGTTCCAACCTTTATTTGCGACATTTCACTTTTGATCTTTCACTTTTAACTTTTCGTTTCTCACTTCTCCCAGCGCCGTGCACATCCGTTCATGCACCTCCTGCATCAGTTCATGCGTCTCCAGCACGGCGACCCGTTCGGCCGGAACGGGAGGCAGCACGCGGACGGTGATCCGGTTGCCCCAGTTGAATGCCAGGTTCTTTTTGATCAGCGTCTTGGTTCCGTCCAGCACCACGGGAAGGATCTCCGCGCCGGCCTCCTTGGCCAGCGTGAAGGCCCCGGCCTTGAAGCGGTGGATCTCACCGTCCTTCGAGCGCGTGCCCTCGGGAAAAATCGCTACCGAAGCCCCGCGCGAAATCCACTTTTTCCCGTCGCGGACCAGCTGTTCCAACGCCTCGGCGGCGTGGCCGCGGTCGATGCAGATGTCGCCGTGCAGCAGGAGGAACTGGCCGAAGAAGGGCGTTTTGAAGACCTCGCGCTTCGACACCCAGCGGAAATTGAGCGGAATGTAGTAGAGCGCCGGGATGTCGATCACCGTGTTGTGGTTGATGACGATGACGTAGCTCTTCTTCCGGTCGATCAGTTCGCGGCCGATGACCCGCTGCCGCCAAAAGGGCGGCAGGAAGAAGAAAATCCGCACCAGGATGCGCGACAGTTCATGCACCGTCCGGCGCCCCCGGTCGAAGGGATAGCAGACGACCAGCGCAAGGGCCGACAGAATCATAAAAAGCGTGCACAAAAGCACCAGCAAAAGGTAGTATAAAGCACTTAACATACGATCATCGTTCTATTACAGCATTTGTAAAACAGACTGTCCGAACCCGCGGCCGCGGGCCGCGTCCACAAATCCGGCCCGCCCCGGATTCCAGCCTCCGGGAGGGACCCGGCAAAGGGCGCAGCCGGTTGAAAAAAGCCCGTATCAGACGTCCGGGGACAATTAGCCACATTAATTCAATCTGCAAATTTAGGAATTATTTCCCGGGATTCCTACCCCGCCAGTCGGCGAATTTTCAACAAAATATTCACTGCACCTGTTTTCAGGAGGCGAAAAAGCGGGACCGCGAAAAAAAGTTGCGGAAAAATTTGGTTCGCAGCCGGGGGGGGGTATCTTTACACCCGGAAAACACCCCCGCAAGAACCGCGGGATTCCATATATATTAGGTATCAAAAATTTTCTGAAATTTACAGTACTATGTCTTGCATAGTATAAATATTATTACATATCTTTGCACTGACAAATAAAGTGCAAAACAGAATATTATGAAAAGACTGATCCTCCTTATCGTAACGCTCGCAGCGGCCGCGACCCGGCTCTTTGCGGCGCATCTCTGCCCCTCGACGGGCCGCGTGGTGGACGAACAGGGAAAAGCCGTCGAATACGCAACGGTCGTCCTGCTGAAAGGAACCGAACAGGTGGCCGGCATGGCCACCGACGCCGAAGGACGTTTCGCGCTGAAAGCAGCTCCCGGCGAATACACGCTTCTGATTCAGTACCTCGGATTCGACCCCGTGAAAAAGCCGGTGCGCGTGGAGCAGGAGAACCATCTGGGCGATTTCGTGATGCGGACCTCGGCGACCGGCATCGAAAGCGTGGAGGTAAAGGCCCGGCTGGTGCGCCGCGAGGCCGACCGGTTCGTGGTCGACGTGGCGAACGCCCCGGCGGCCATCGGCAAGGACGGCATCGAACTACTGGAACGCGCCCCCGGCGTATGGATCGACGGGGAGAAAATATCAATCAACGGCAAGAGCGGCTCGAAGGTCTACGTCAACGACCGCGAACTGCGCATGGAGCCGGAACAGCTGCTGACCTACCTGCGGTCGCTCCGGGCCGAGGAGATTCAGAAAATAGAGGTCGTGCCCACCTCGGGCGCCGACTACGATGCCGACTCGGCGGGAGGCATCATCCGCATCACGCTCAAAAAACGCCGCGAGAACGGCGTCAACGGCTCGGTGGCGGTCAACACGACGCAGGGAGAGATCGTACACAGGTACAATCCGTCGGCCAACATCAACCTGCATTCGGGCCGCGTGGACTTCTACGCCTCGGCATGGGGATCTTTCGGAAAGGACGAGACGACCACCGGCGAGCAGACGCGCTACGAGGCCGCGGACAAGGAGCTGAACGCACATTCGTCGATGAAAGGCCGCAACCGCAGCCTCGGGGCCAGCGCCGGCGCGGTGGTCGAGATCGACAACAGGAACAGCGTCGGCGCGGAGTTCGAGTACTGGCGCAACCGGAACGGGGAGCCGAACGACACCTACACGGATTTCCGGAACGCCGGCACGGTGACACGCACGGACAGCCATTTCGACAAACTCGACATCCGCAACAACTACTCGGCGACGTTCAACTACATCCGCAAGATCGACACGCTCGGCTCGACGCTCAAACTCCTTGCCGACTACACGCGCCGCGAAACCGACTCCGGAAACGACAACTTCAGCCGCATGACGGCTCCGGGAGCAACGGCGGATTCGACCTACCGCGACAACACCGAGAGCGTCTACAACATCGCCACGGCGACGCTGGCCCTCGAAAAGAGGTTTTCGCCCCGCTGGACGCTCAAGGCCGGAGCCAAATACACCTACAACGACATGCACAACGACGCGCTCTACGAATACCTCAAGGGCGACGCATGGACGCGCAACGACAACCAGAGCTTCACGATCGACTACACGGAGAACATCGCGGCGGCCTACGCCGTCGCCTCGGCGCAGCTCGGCCGCTGGGGCCTCGTGGCTGGTCTGCGCGGCGAATACACCCACACGACGGGAAAAAGCGTCGGACAGGATTATTTCTCGCTCTTTCCAAACGCCAACGTCTCCTTCGCCCTTTCGAAGGAGAAAGGATGGTCGCTGATCGCCCAATACGCCCGGACCATCGAACGGCCGCGCTTCTGGTGCCTCAACCCCCAGCGGATGCAGATTTCGGACTACACCTACCAGACGGGAAACCCGTCGCTCGACCCGGCGTTCAAGCAGGACGTGAACCTCACGCTGGTGGCCGCCCACAAATACACCCTCACGGCCGGCGTGCAGCTCGTCAGCGGCGAGATTCAGCAGACGATACAGGCCGACCCGGAGAATCCCGACCTGCTGCAACTGGCATGGGTCAACTACGACCGCACCAAAAACTATTACGTCTCGGTCAATCTGCCTTTCCAGCCCGCGAAATGGTGGCAACTGAACGCCAACTTCACCTACATGCGCCACGGTGAGCGCGTCGAGCAGCACGGCGCCGAAACTTTCTACAACTGGGCATTCGGCAGCATCTCGACGACCTTCACGCTGCCGGCTAAATTCTACATCGACCTCTCGTACAACTATCAGAGCCGCATCGACCTGGGCAACTGCTGGGTCGAACCCGACCACCGGTTGCAGGCCGGCGTGAAGAAACGCTTCGGCGACCGGTTCACCGCCTCATTCTCGGTGCAGAACCTTCTGGACCAGGGACAGGTGATCGGAGCACACGGCGACGGATTCGTCCGCACGATGAACGCCCGGCAGACGTGGAGCAACCGCTCGTTCCGAATCGGGCTGACCTACAACTTCAAGTCGGGGAAGGCCTTCAAGCGCAAAGCCGTCGAGGCGGGGTCGGCCGACGAAAAGAGCCGGCTGTAACGGTACGAAGACAAACGCGCCGGCGTGTTTTTGCAAAATCCGTCAGCGGGTACGGCGGATGCGCGGCAGCGGCAGGCGGCGCGCCCAGCGCACGGCCCAGCGCGGCAGGCGCGGACGGGCCATCCACCGGGCCAGGTGCGTGACGGAGGTGGGGATGCGGATTGATTTGCCGGCGATGATGAGCGTCACGGCGACGAGGATCAGCAAAACGCCGGTTCCGATGCGCAGCGTGAACCGCTCGCCGAAGACCGCGACGCCGAAAAACAACGCCGTGACGGGTTCCAGCGCCCCGAGGATCGCCGTGGGCGTGGAGCCGATGCGGCGGATGGCCCCGGCCATCGCGACCAGCGAAACGATCGTCGGGAAAAGCGCCAGCGCAACGGCGTTGACCCACATCAGGGACGAAGGGACGGGTTGCAGATCGGCACAGCCCCGCAGCCGAACGACATAGACCAGCGAGCCGAAAACCAGACAGTAGAAGGTGAGTTTCTCGGTCGGAAGGTCCTTGAGCGACGAGCGGTTGACGGCGACGATCCAGACCGCATAGGAGAGCGCCGAAAGGAAGACCAGCACGACGCCCGCGAGGTTGAGCGTCGCGCCGTCGCCCCCTTTGTAGAGCAGCGAGATGCCCCCGCACGCCAGGGCGATCGAGACGACCGTGGCGGCGGTGACCCGCTCGCGGAAACCCACGGCCATGATGACCGCGACCATCACCGGATAGACGAACAGGATCGTCGAGGCGATGCCGGCGTCCATGAGGTTGTAACTCTCGAAAAGCAGCAGCGACGAGACGGAGAAGAGCACGCCCATAGCCGCAAGCGGCAGGACGTCGCGCCGCCGCAGGGCGAACGACTGCCGCCGGAACAGCATCAGCGCACCCAGCATCACCACAGCCAGCACATAGCGGTAGAACAGCACGGAATCCACTCCCAGGCCCGCGCCGTAAAGCGGCAGCGCAAAGAGCGGATTCAGTCCGTAGCTGGCCGCGGCTATGGCTCCCAGCACATAACCGCGGGAACGTTCCGAGATCATTTAGAAGGTGACCTGCGGAGCGGCCGCGGCCCCTTCGGCCGACTCGAAATAGGGCTTCTGGCCGAAGCCGAACATCCGCGCGACGAGGTTGGCCGGGAAGCGGCGCACCGAAACGTTGTACTGCTGCGCCGCGGCGTTGAAGTCCTTGCGGGCGACGGCAATGCGGTTCTCGGTCCCTTCGAGCTGGGCCTGCAATTCGAGGAAATTCTGGTTGGCCTTCAGGTCGGGATAGCTCTCCGACACGGCGATCAGGCGGCCCAGCGCGGAGCGCACCTCGGCCTGCGCCCGCTGGAACTGTGCGAGCCGCTCGGGCGTCAGGTCGTCGGCCGAAAGGTTGATCGACGTGGCCCGGGCGCGCGCCTCGGTAACCTCGTTCAAGGTCTGCGTCTCGTGGGCCGCGTAGCCCTTCACGGTGTTGACCAGATTGGGAATCAGGTCCGCACGCCGCTGGTACTGCGTCTCGACATCGGCCCAGGCGCTTTTAAGCCCCTCCTCCCTGTTCACAAAACCGTTATAGGTCGCATAAAAGAAGATCGCCACCACGGCGACTACGCCGATCCAAATCCATTTTTTCATACTTATCCGTTTTTTAATCGTTACCATCTCGAACCGGCGCCGCCGCCACCGAAGGAACCACCCCCGAAGCCGCCGCCGAAACCTCCGCCCGAACCGCGTCCGAAGCCGCCGCCGATGATCGTGCCGCCGCCCGCTCCCCCACCGAAGTTGTCGTCGCGGAGGTTCCGGGCCTGCCGTTTCACCACGGCGCCGCAATTCGGACATACATAGGTATACTCCACCAGCCGGTAGTTGTGCGTGA
>UMGW01078996.1_pt1 | contig 15593 bp, 12 predicted proteins | sample 1965371 | NCBI WGS metagenome assembly UMGW01 (sample SAMEA4836082, study PRJEB28245) | human gut metagenome | biome: gut microbiome; material: fecal sample | place: Denmark | collected 2008
TTAATCCTTTAACATTTTCACAAAAAATAACTTTAGGTTTATGATATTCGCATATTCTGACAACATCCTGAAATAAAGTTCCTCTGCACATTCCCTTATAATCATCATCGAATCCCATACGTTTTCCTGCAAGCGAGAATGCCTGACATGGGAATCCCGCTAAACAAATATCGAAATCAGGGATTTCTTTTTCATCTATTTTTGTTATATCACCTGCAATGTCAAATCCATCATGATAATTCAATTTATATGTTTTCTGTGCATATTCGTCCCATTCACTTACGAATACTGTATTTATATTTTCTCCAAATGCTCTATCAAATCCTTTCCTAATTCCACCTATGCCAGCAAATAAGTCTATTGATTTATACATGTGAAATCTCCTCTGTTTCAATATCGTAATCATTATATTTCTGTTCAAATATAGTTTCTTCTATTACCTGTACACACTCATCGGTCTTCTTTATGATATCTTTTCCCCAAAAGCGTATAACAGTCCAACCCAGAAATTGAAGTTGTTTATTTATTTCATCATCGTGCTGTTGATTTTTAGATATTTTATTAATCCAAAAGTCTGCATTATTTCCCTTCTCCAGCTGTGGCTTTAAAACTTCCCAGTCTTTACCATGAAAAAATTCACTATCACAAAATATAACTATCTTATATTTTGTAAGAACAATGTCAGGTTTTCCTGGTAATTCTGCATAATTTTTGCGATACCTGTATCCTCGTTTCCACAGTTCCTTTCGAAGTCTTAACTCAATTGAAGTATCCTTCGATTTAATATTTTTCATATTTTTATGACGTTGTTCTTTAGTCAGTCTATCCAATTCACTCACTCCGATTCGTCAGGAACAATTTCCAGTATATCTTCCATATCGCAGCCAAGTGCTACGCATATCTTAAGTAATATATCAGTATTAACGTTTTCGTTTCTTCCCAATTTGGCAATTGATGCATTACTTATCCCAGCCTTTTCTGCAAGATCCTTTTTCAACATATCTCTGTCTATCAATAGTTTCCATAATTTTTTATAACTTATTCTCATGTTTTCCTCCGAAGTCAAAACATATGTTCGTATATATATTACCACGCCTCAGCAGATAAATCAATGGTTATTTTAATTATTTATGAGTTCTCATATTTTATTGTTCGTTTTGCTCATTTTATAAAATCACCTTAGTCTTTCCATCACCTTCCCCACACTCTCCATAAACTTCTCCAACAGATTAACCCCATCAATTACAAACTGCTTCATAAACTCATAAGCCTTCTCCAACAACTCCTTTAACGACTTATTCTCCTCCTGAAGTCTCTGGTTCTCATACATAACATCAATAAGTTTCTCCCTTACATCGTCATCACCACCATGTCGGAACATATCATATACATTCTCAGCAATCTTTGTACGCTCTACCAGTTCATTTTCTTTAGAAGTAAGCATTTCCAGCTTATTCTTTTTATCCGTAATCATATCCGCATATTTAGCATACTCATTCTCTGCTGCATCAATGTTATCTCTGACTCTCTCAAGTCTATCCTCGTCCGCAGCTATCATATCAATATTCCTGTCATGCTTCTTCTCCTGTGTGGCTATCTGATATGATATACTGGCATTGCTGCTTCTAAGCCTAGTATTTTTCGCCTGTTCTTCATTGTTCTGTTGCAGAATTTCTTCAAGTTTTCTGCTCTCCTGTGCCACCTTATATTCTGTCACAGATAAGTCGTTATTCCGTCCTTTCGACTTCGCCTTTATCTGTTCTCCAAACCAGTCATTAACCTCTTTATTAGCGACCTCCCTTAACTCATCCTGCAGCACTCGTGACAAAACTTCTTTAGTAAATACTTTTCGTTTTGACACCTGCTTGCTAAGCCCCTTTTTATATCCGTCTGCCACAGGTACTCCCACTATATGCATATGAGGACTGTCCTCATCAAGATGAACCACTGCATTTGCCACCACAAACCCTGGCAGCCTTTTTATAAACTCGCCCAAAATTATCTCGTATGATAGCTTTATATACGACTTCATATCATCATACTGTTTCCAGAACTCCCTATCGCCTATCTGAATGATTATCTCTACTGCCATATCCTGCTCCTTGCCAGAGACATGTTCAAAATAATCTTCTATCCTGCGGTCTGGTCGTGTCTGTTTTTTATTATATTCTTCTAATGCCTCATCGAATTCTTTGTGGTATACTGTCTTTACATCGTCAATCAGATTTGATGTTCCGTAGACAATAAAAATATTGTCTTTGCTGTAATCTGAAGATTTATATTTCCGCAGATTATGCTTTGCAACACCTGCCAGCTTGGATTTCGATGTAATGGCACTTTTCTTATTGCTCACATGAGCTGTATATGAAATATTTCCCATTCGCATCTCCTTATCTGTAATATATTCTTATTCGTAATTTCTGTCGGAGCAGTGCGGTTATCATCTTGGCTCTGCCATAGATGATAACCCCTTAGCAGTTTCGTCATACTGACAAAACTGCGGGGGCTCTCCGAGGGTTTTGGCATCAGCATTTTAAACCTCATCTGCACTTAAACACAATCTCATTTATCACGATTTCCTCTGCCATCGCTCTCGCCTGATTCCGCAAATACAGCTGCTCCATAAATGTTTTCTTTTTACCCGTCATATGCTTTTTCAACCAAGTCTCTTCAATATTGTCCAATCGTTCATAAGCTTCTTCGTTTATTGCTTCTGCCTGCTTTCTAAGCTGTCCCATTCTTGCCATATGACGATACCAAGAAGGTTTATTTTCTTCCATATACCTAAGCCACATCCGACCATATTTTCCTATATCCGTAAGATTGTATTCCGCTTCATCAACAGATAAAAGAGGATATAAAATTCCATCCACTTCTTTATATTCAACACATAATTCTTCAAATAATGTCATAGTCATTGTCCTTTCTTTTCAAGACCGCAACATCGCAAGGTCTATATATTTTGCAACCTTGCAAGCTTCAAGATTGCAAAACCTGACACTTTGCAATGTTGCGATGTTAAATTTTTATGCTCGCAAATTCCAGTACCAGTTATTATTGCAACGCTCAGCCTTTATCTTAAGTTCCTTCTTTGCTGTCTCAAGTGTTCTTTTCGATATTCCTTCCTGTGCTGCAAGTTCTATAATCTCTGTACTTAAAATTTTCTGTGTTCTTTCTGCCTGTTCTCTTAAAAATTGCTTTTCCATCTCAAGTTTACTTGCCTTTGGCACCATACCGCCCAGTACTTCATCAGCAGTAATTTCATAATCACCTAACCAATGAAATCCGTCCTCTGCCAATTCAAATGCTTTGGGATGACCAAATGCTGCAAGATTATTCTTTATCTGTATCATTGCCCTGAGATTACTCTGCCCTTCTATTCTGCCGACAAGCATTACACTCCTTGCCACAGCAAAGAAATCAATGGAACCCATTCCCCTGTAAGCAGCCTTTGCTCCTGTGCCTTTATTCATATGACCGATAAGAACAATGGCACAGCCAGTTCTTTCAGCAATACTTCCCAGCTTCTTCGTCATTTCTCTGGCTTCATTTGCCCGGTTCATATCAGTATCACCGCCAAGATAAGCCTGTATCGGATCAAAAATGCACAACTTCGCATTTTCTCTTTTTATGGCTTCCTCTATCCTGTCATCCGTCATACTGACACTCTTATCAGACTCATCTATGATTGATATTCTGCTGCAGTCTGCATTTGCTGCTTCCAGCCTCGGCTTGACTGTATCTGCAAGTCCGTCTTCTGCCGTCTGATATATTACATTTACAGGCTCAGTAATATTCATATTTTCGTCTATACATTCTCCCCTTGATAACTTTGCCGCAATATTAAGTATCAGCGTAGATTTTCCATCACCTGGGTCTCCCTGCACTATTGACAGCTTCCCATAAGGTATAAATGGATACCACAGCCATTTAATCTGCTGTGATTCAACCTCAGAGAGGTGTATCATTTTTAATTCTGTATTTGTTTCCACTGTCTGCCTCACTTTCGTAAATAATCATTGTCTCAAAAGTGGGCTGCTGTTATACTTTAATTGGTGTTTTGGTAACAGAAGCCCGCTTTTGTTATCTGCCGTGGCTTTCCCGATTGCCGTCAGGAAAGCCACTATTTCTGCCAGAGATACTTTGCTCCATCCAGCATATCCACAACTGCTTTTATCATAGCAAGATAGTCATGCTGCAATTCTTCAATATCTGTATAAGCTTCACCATCAACCGGTGATTCTTTTTCTTTTATCTGTCCTGTTTCTATGATTTCATCATACATTTTGTGAATATCTGCCTGCATCTTCTCAAGCGTCTGCACAAGCATATATACAGTTTCTTTCTTACCTACAACACAGATTCGACCATAGATACAGCATCTTGTAAAAAATGTTTTCTTCATCATTCCACTTGCCTTGATTCTTGCTTCAATTTTACGCCTTTCATAGTCTGATATGCGAAAACTGATTGTCGGATTCTTATGAACTCCACTCACTGAACATCACCTCCATTCCCTGTACCCGGCACAAATTCTTCATTAAGCTTATCAGCCATCTCAATCTGCTCTGTCGGAAACAAATGTGCATAATGAAATGTGATTGTCTAACTCTCATGCCCAACCCTATTTCCAATGGCTACCGCTGAAAAAACCAAGCGAATAAGTAAAGAAATGTGCGAATGTCTAAGATCATGAATTCTTATTCTCTTTACTCCTGCCGCTTTAGCTCCTCTGCTCATCTCGTGGTGCAGGTATGACTTCGTAATCTGAAATATTCTGTCATCACTGTCATATCCATACAACATTCCGATAAACTGTCTTAACTCTTCTACCAAAAAATCAGGAATTACAACATCCCTTCTGCTCTTTTCCGTCTTAGGATCTGTGATGATATCCTCACCATTGATATACTGATAAGACTTTGTAATATGAAGTTTCTTATTCTTAAAATCAATATCTGCCGGTGTCAGAGCAAGCAGTTCACCTTCCCTTATTCCACACCAGTAAAGAATCTGGAACGCATAATAAGATATTGGCTTGTCTTTTACACATTCTATGAACTTGAGATATTCTTCCTTTGTCCAGAAATCCATCTCATCAGCTTTACCTTTTACAATCGTTCCAGCCTTTTTTACTGGATTTTTAGAAAATAATTCCCTGTTAGCTTCTCTTATTACTTTGTATGCATGAGATACCGATACATCAAGCATCTCAGCAACCTCTTTTGCTGTGTAATATAACTTCTCCATGGTGCATTCACCTCCTCTCCCCGGCAATTACCGGTATGTATCAAACACTTATATTGACAGCTACAACTTCTATATAACTCGTTGCAACTATTGTATTTTCTTGTCTTAAATTTTAAAAGGGACAAACCCGACCCTTTTTCTCAGATAAGGGTACAATAGCGGTTTTTTTACAAATATAGCAGCATCCCTGTCTCTTGATTACATCACTCATTCTAATTCAAAGCATGAATTTGCTAAATATTCTCTCGTGGACTTTTTTCGTCAAAACATATTCTCTGACGGACTTTTTTATCTTTAAGTACAATTAATCCATACTTAAACCTATAAAGATGTCTCTACAAACACTGTCGGAGTCATCAGGTAACATTGTGGCAACACTGGCACATTGTGTGTTAAAAACTTTCTGTGAGATAAATTCTATAACCAACCCACAAATTGCGGAAGTGACACCACTGGTGTATTTTCACTAATTTGCACCAATTTTTGGTGCTTCATATAATTGGGATAATTTTTGAAAATAAAAAGAAATGTGATAATAGAAAATACCTATGACACTTCTGTTTAGTACTTATTAATATCTGTGGTACTATCAAAACAGGTATCATATAGGTATCACGATAAAAGAAAAAGCCCCATAAATGGCTTGTTTACGCCATTTATGAAGCTCTGTTTACTATTCAAACTCAATCGTCCCAGGTGGTTTACTTGTCAAATCGTAGAATACTCGATTGACTCCTCTTACCTCGTTTATAATTCTGCTCATAACAGTCTGAAGCACCTCAAACGGTATCTGTGCAGACTCAGCGGTCATAAAGTCGATGGTGTTGACTGCGCGGAGTGCAACGGCATAATCGTAGGTACGCTCATCGCCCATTACACCGACTGAGCGCATGTTGGTGAGAGCGGCAAAATACTGGTTAGGCATCCAGGAAGGAGCCGTGCCGTGTTCGCTTCTGTATGCCTCAACTGCCTTGTCAACCTCCTCGCGGTAGATTGCATCGGCGTCCTGAACGATGCGGACCTTCTCAGCGTTGACCTCACCGATAATTCGTATGCCAAGACCCGGACCAGGGAATGGCTGGCGGAATACAAGGCGCTCAGGGATACCAAGCTCAAGGCCGGCCTTGCGGACCTCATCCTTGAAAAGGTCGCGGAGCGGTTCAATAATCTCCTTGAAATCTACGAAATCAGGAAGACCGCCGACATTGTGGTGGGACTTGATTACCGCGGATTCGCCGCCAAGACCTGACTCAACAACATCCGGATAGATTGTTCCCTGTGCAAGGAAATCAACCGCACCGATTTTTTTTGCTTCCTCCTCAAATACACGGATGAATTCTTCACCTATAATTTTACGCTTGCGCTCAGGCTCCGTAACACCCGCAAGCTTGCTGTAGTATCTCTCCTGTGCATTAACTCTTATAAAATTAAGGTCGAACTGTCCGTTCGTACCGAAAACAGCCTCAACCTCATCGCCCTCATTCTTACGGAGAAGGCCGTGGTCTACGAATACACAGGTAAGCTGCTTTCCGATTGCTCTTGAAAGAAGTCCGGCCGCAACGGAAGAATCAACACCGCCGGAAAGTGCAAGCAAAACCTTGCCATCGCCGACCTTGGCGCGGATTTCTCTGATTGTATTTTCAACGAAAGAGTCCATCTTCCAGTCACCGGCACAGCCGCAAACACCCTTGACGTAATTTTCAAGCATCCTGGTTCCCTCAAGAGTGTGAAGTACCTCAGGGTGGAACTGGATTGCGTAGAGATTCTTAGACTCATTCTGTGCAGCGGCAACAGGACAATCGGCAGTGTGTGCGACAATTCTGAAGCCCGGAGCAACCTTTGAAATATAGTCAAAGTGGCTCATCCAGCATGATGTTGCATTAGTATCACTCTTGTGGTCATCACATGTAATTCCGGCTGCATTTTCTGCCGGACTGCCAACACCCTTGAATAATGGTGAAGTTGTATCAACATAAACTTCTGTCTTGCCGTACTCGCGCACAGGTGCTTTTTCAACCCTACCGCCAAGAACATGCATCATAAGCTGCGCACCGTAGCACAGACCAAGCACCGGAACACCGAGATTAAAAAGCTCCTCAGTGCAGGTCGGAGCACCCGGTTCATAGCAGCTGTTAGGACCACCGGTAAGAATAATGCCCTTCGGATTCATGGCCTTAATCTTCGCGATATCCGTCTTGTATGAGTATATCTCACAGTATACATTACATTCTCTGACACGCCTTGCAACCAACTGGTTGTACTGACCGCCAAAGTCAATAACGACTACCATTTCTCTGCTCATGGTATATCCTCCTGTATTTTATAATAACTCTTCCAATGTCGAGTTAAAGCTTTATAACTTAACATTATTCTTATCATACAATAAATGAGGGGGATTAGCAAGGATTTTATAGCTGCTTTGGTGTGCCGGATTGACCAGGAAATGGAATGAGGATGTAGGTATGCTTGGTTAAGATTGTCGTTCGATAAAATCTTTTCCATCAGTTTGTCCGTTTGAAAATCTGTGATGATGTCGTTGTTTTCAGCAATCCTCTGATGGGCGAACACTTCTGCATACTCTTTCTGTTCCGCAGATACCATTTGCAGATAGTCCTCAATATGAAGTTGTCTGTCCTTAAATCCATCTTTGGTTACTTTCATTTACTCACATCTCCTAAAGTTCAGTCCTTCCCATTGTGTTTGCAACCACAATGGTACTATGACCTCTGCTGACTTCTTGCCATTCGTTGTTACTGCAAGTTTCATACTCCGCTTTCACTTGTCGACAAGACCTCCCTTGGTACCACACGTTTCTTTCTCTCCATCTATCTGCCACATTTACCACAGTTAGTCCCGAGTAGTTATTGGACTTTAGTTTGTGTGGCAACCTTATCCTTAACTATAGCCTGATATGATTTCTGTCCGTCAGACCAGAGATTTGCTTACAGCTTCCTTCGGATTCCACCTCACGATAGACACCCTTGCTGTTCAGCTATACACTTCCCACTATCTGGGCGTGTTCGGGACTTTCACCCGTTAGAGCGCGCCCATGGCGCGCAAACTAAAAAAGCACTGTCCCGCAGACAGTGCACATAATTTGATGCAACTGGCTGCCATTTTACAGGCCCTTTAGCTTTGCGTCACAGACTTTCGTCTGCTTTGCTCTCCGATACTGATTTTAATTATATCACCTCATAGAACATTATGTCTACACTTTAATACAATAAAGCAAAATAGCAAAAAATCATGAAAGATATTATTACAGTATCAGTAATAACTTTTTACCTGCCCTCTTTCTCACATACCATGAAATTAGCAATTTTCTTGTTGCTCCTTTATTTGTGTGGCTTTTCTGGCACCTTTGACGTCTGTTCCAGATTTTTCTGTATTGTACCAATCAATTCCTCAATAATTATTGGTTTGGTTAAGAATCCGTCCATACCGCATTCCAGTGCTTTCTTTCTGTCATCATCAAATGCATTTGCCGTCATGGCAAGAATGGTGATTCCGGCCAGTGCCGGATCATTCAGTGCGCGGATCTGTCTGGTAGCCTCATATCCATTCATTACCGGCATCTGCACATCCATCAGCACCAGATCATAATTACCCGGCTGCGAATTCTTAATTTTCTCCACCGCCTGCGCTCCATTTTCGGCAGTATCAACCAGAAATCCATATTCATTAAGAATCTCCACTGTAATTTCACTGTTCATTTCATTATCTTCCACAAGCAATATACATCTGCCTCTGAAATCCGAACATGCAGCTGGAAGCATTGTATCCTCTGCCCCTGCCTGCATCTGTCCGATAGCAGTCATCAAGGTATCCCTGATATCTGACATGAACATTGGTTTTGCACAGAAAGCAGTTACCCCGGCCGCTCTGGCTTCCACTTCGATATCTGACCAGTCATAAGCAGTCAGGATAATGATCGGTGTATCATCACCAAGGCTGCGAATCTGACGGGTGACTTCAATTCCATTCATATCCGGCAGACGCCAGTCGATGATATAAGCGTGGAATGCATCTCCCAGTTCCATAGACTGTCGTGCACGCAGAACAGCTTCCTTGCCGGAAAGTGTCCATTCTGAACGCATTCCAATCCTCACAAGCATTTTTGTCATACTGTCACAGGTATTGAAGTCATCATCTACAACCAGTGCCTTAAGACCTTCCAGTTCTGCGATCTTCTCTGTATGGTGTTTCTCAGACTGAAGCCGGAATGGCAGACGGACAATGAATTCGGTACCTTTGCCCTGTTCTGTCTGAACCTCAATCGTTCCGCCCATCATATCCACAATATTCTTGGTAATGGCCATGCCAAGCCCTGTACCCTGAGTCCTGCTGACTGTGGAAGTGCGCTCTCTCTCAAAAGGAGAAAAAATCTTCTCCACAAAATCCGGACTCATTCCGATTCCGTTATCCTTTACCCGGATCTCGTACAGTTCAATGCCCTTTACCGTCCCCGGGAACTGCTTCAGCCGGACAGAAACCGTTCCTCCTGCGGGAGTAAACTTAACTGCATTTGACAAAAGATTCAGCAACACCTGATTCAGTCTTGTCTTATCACAATAAACATCCTCATTTGCCACATCCATTGCATCCATATAAAGCTCCAGCTGCTTTGCATGTATCTGCCCACTGATGATGGTCTTCAGATCATGAAGTACATCCGACAGACTGACCTCCGTTTCTTCCAGATGGATTTTTCCACTCTCGATACGGCTCATATCCAATATATCATTAATCAGTGAGAGCAGATGGCTGCTGGAGGAAAGGATTTTGCCCAGATAATCCCGGACTCTTTTCTGATCATCAATATTGCTTACCGCCAGTGTGGTAAAACCGATAATCGCATTCATTGGTGTCCGGATATCGTGAGACATATTGGAAAGGAAAGTACTCTTTGCCCGGTTTGCTGTCTCTGCAGCGCGTACTGCCTCAGAAAGTGCCTGATTCATTTTCCAGTCAGCAGTACGGTCCGACATAACCAGGATATATTTCTTCTTCCCGTTTAATTCACTGCCCATTGCAATATTATGAAACCAGCGTTTTTCCCCTGTTTTCAGATGGACATATTCAAAATCCCATTCTCTCTGTTCATGAACCTGGATTTCCTCCAGATAATTTTTCTCCGGGTCTTCATGCTCTGCCGGATGCAGTTTTCCCAGAATACTAATATCTTTACGAATCTGTTCTACAGTAATGCCCAGCAGTTTTTCCACATTCGGACTGACGTAATCTGCCTGGTATGTTTTTGCATCCAGCATCAGGAAAACATCATCCACATTCATTGAAAGCTTTTGAAACAGCTCATCCCTGTACAGAATCTCCGTATCTTTTTTTCTGATGTTTGGCCTGTTTTTTTGAATAACAAGGCTTATAAGAAATGCAGCAATACAGAAAAGAACCGCGCTGACAAGAAGTACCGTACTGCGCTGAAGACTGTTCATACTGGCATTGACGACATCCGCCTGTACAAGTCCTAAGAACATCCAGTCCTGTATATCCGATTTTTCATAGACCAGATAGTAGCTCATTCCATCAAGATTTAGAAGCATCGCATCGGTACGTCCTGCTTTAAACTTCTCCGAAAGCTCATTGATCTCTTTCTCAGACATATCAGAATGCTCTCTCAGAACACCGAAGAAATTATACACATTTCCCCATGACGCAGAAGAGTGATTCACCACGACACGGCCATCCGGATGAACAACAAAGCTCTGGGCATTTTCATTGAAAGCAGAGATATCCAGTACATTTACGATATCAGAGTTTTCATAGGCAATGGCAATCGCATCGTATTCAAAGCCCTGATAAATTCCATGAGCCTTAGGAGTGGCAAAAACAAGCATCTGAGCTTTTCCGGGAACTGCTACATTCGCAATAACATCATTTCCCTGCCGGATCTCCTCTTCAATATTTTCCTGTAATCCAAGATACCCTGTTTTGCCTGTTACTGCCTTATAGTTCCCATCATCTGACAGAAAATAAAATTCTACAAAGCCTGCATTTTCCTGCGCTTTCTTTATACAATCACGAATTTCATCTTCATTGGAGATGTTCTGCAGATTCTCACCCCACATATGAAGATAAGTAAGATTCTTATCTGTCAGTTCCCTCAGCATGTTATCAGACTGATGAAAAACTTCCGTCAGATGAGAGACGCTCTCCTCATAAACAGTTCTCGATATAAATCCCAAATATTGGAAAACCAGCAAAGCAATGCACGCAAAAACAGCTATAAAAGCCGCTATCATAAATCGTTTTCTCATAACAGGTCTCTTTCTGTCTTTATTATGATTTTTAATATCCATTCTTCTACCCCTGCGTACTGCAGGCATTGCCTGCAGTACTGCCACCAATAAGAAGTTTGAACATTTTATTGTAAAGCGGACATTCGCAATCCGCTTTCGCTGCTTGCTCATGAACGCAGTTCGCATCCCCCTTACCCACCGCTTAGTGCTCTACACACTTGAAGCGGGGGATTGCTTATTCTGCGTTCAAACCTCTTACCTCAGAGTTATGTAATCTTCAGGCTCTGCAAGAACGGCATCACCACCTGAAACATATCCTGTCCAGGTATCCTTCACAGTGGTATCTTCTCTCTCAAACGCAACGTCCGCATCTGCCGGATAAGCTTTCATGTGTTTTGGTATTGCAAGGCAGGTTACTGTGAAAATATCATTGTCCTGAACTTTTTTTCCAGCTTTTGTAACCTTGCTCAATGTATAACCATCATCTGTTTCCTTGACTTCTACAGAAATACCGCTGAACACAGGCAGCGAGCCACGGTTAAAGGGAATAAAACCTCCCTCATAGCCTTCTACAAAGTTTTTAACAGTCTCCTTCAGTTCCGCTCCGCTCATCGTGCTGCTGTACGCTGAAAGACTATTTGGCATGATCATGCTGCGCGCCATTTTTCCTGTATAGCCGGCTTTCAGCACGTTTCCCGTAAAGCTGTTTCCGGTTGCAATCAGCACATCCGTCCCATAAATGCCGCGCAGGGTGTTGGCCATAACCGAATATGCCTCATTCCCGCCGTTGCTGTGAAAATGGTTGGAATAAGACTTCTGTGAATCCAATATTACCTTCTCAGGAACGGATTCCTCCTCAAGAAGCTGGGCATTAAATGACTGATAAGCCTGCTCTGCATCATATTCTCCTGAGAGCATTTTAGAGACCACATCCTTGGAAACAGCGAAAAAATCATTTGACGCGATGCGGATATACATATGGTTTTCTTCAATCACAGGTTTCACATCCTTCAGATATTCCGTAAGCTTAAGCTCTACATTCTGACTGTAGCTTAACAGATCCTGTCCATCACTGATAATCAGGTTCTGTGCATCCTCTGAAAGCATTGTGCTCAGCACCTTCATTGCTTTCTTCCGGCGTGTCTCATCCTGCGTCAGGTCACGGTTTAAAGCCACTTGAAAATACGGTGTAGTCATAAGCCACTTTTCACCGTTCTCCTGAAAGAATGGAAGAAATGTTGTGTTAATCCCCTGATTCTGAAACATTTTCACACCGAAAGAGCTTCCAAAGTACATGGCAAGCTTTCCGCTTTGATACATCTCAACTATATCATCATAATTCATGTCCAGATCATCCGGGCCCAGACCGGTATCCCGGATAAACTGCTCCATGCGTTCAAAAGCCTCCGGCCAGACGGTATCGTCCAGACCTTCTCTCTTTGTACTTTCCGGGTCACTGTAGGCAGTACGCCACCTGCGTCCAGCTGCAGAAGACAGCTCTGCTGCAGACAGACCCTGCAGTGTTTCCATACAGGTATAATCATAATAATAGTCTGCAGTAAACCCACGGATTCCTACCTTGTCAAATGCCTGACAGGCGGAAACAAAGCTATCATAATCTGTCGGAAGAGGGATATCATACTTTTCAAAAAGATCTTTATTAACCACAAAACCGTGTGCATCCGCACACACCGGAAGCCAGTTCACGCTTCCATCCTCATTCATAAAATTGCTGAGGTAGCTATCATAAACAGCACCTGCCGCATTGGTTGTGGAAAGATCCATCAGGCTGTCTTTGAGGGAATTCGCATCATGCAGTGAAAAGCGGCAGCAGGTTATAATATCCGGCAATCCACCATTTTCATCAAGAAACCTGTAGAAATCCAGATCATTATTCCCTACTACAAATTCAACATTGATATCCGGAAGCTGTTCCTGGATGTATGGTGCATATTTTTCATACAGGCTTGTGCTCCATAAATACACCGTAATCGTTTCTGCATCTTCTTTTTCCTCACTTTTGCCGCTGCAGCCTGACAAAAGCGATATAGCTGTGACCATCACCAGAAGCACCGGCAGAACTCTGTTCCATTTTTTCTTCATTACGAATCCTCCTCTGGGTCTCCTTTACATTTTCTATATTTCCTCCGGAATACGGCTCTTACCAATGTCTGTCACTTATGTTTCTGATGCCGGTTTTTCACTGATTCCTTATAAAAAGATGTTGGGGTCAAAAGGTATTTTGCCCCCAACATCATGTAATTGCGCAAGTCCAAACACCCGTTCTGCCATCACAATCATATTCTTTCCTGCATTCTCCGGTTGCATCACCTCGTCAGGCGTGGTTACTGTGCGGAGTATCGGGAAAATGCAAGCCTTTCGACCGGCTAATATCTGCTAAGTGCTTTTTCCCTTATTTTCAAGTATATCAATAAGCTGTAATATCGTCCCATTGAGGCTGTCATCAAGTCTCTCGACACATTCCACAACCAGTATGTCCGCCTGTCTGATATCATCCTCGATATCATGGATATTGTCGCGATGTGCTATGCTCACATGCGGGAAATCACGCTCAAGATACGGCATCATGTAGAGTCTGAAGGAGTCACCCACCATGACAAATCGGCTCTGACCTGAAGCCGTTGAGTCGGTTCTGTAGACAGCACTCTTTTCCGTATGAATATGGTCTATAACTCCGTCCGTATTAAAAAGTTCAATCTCCGGCTTATAATCTGGTATATGGTCATAATCCCTCTCATAGTCCTTCCAGCTCAGCCCGGCCGTGATGACAAGTCCCCATATACAGCTTCCCTCGGAATAATTCACACTGTCAGGCGACACATAATCAAGCCCCATGTCCTTATAGAGTGCCTGTGTTGCGATGAAGCTGCCATAATGATTCCAGTGTGTATCATACTTATAGTAGGTGCTCATGGTACTCTTTGCGGCACGCAGTTCATCTATAGGATATATTATTTTCACAGAAGAATTCCGTTTTACATAATCGATAAATCCTGGCACTCTCTTATAGCTGTTCTCAATAGTATATGTCGGCATATATTCAGAGTACACCTGTTCCTTGTTCGGCGCTATCATAAATTGAAGCTGCACTCCGCGGCTGTCACATATATTCTGTAATTTCTGCATAAGGCTCAGCTTGTCCTTCATCTGCTGTTCACTCATCAGATTGCTTCCGCAATAGTACGCTATGCTATTGTCATAACTGCAGAACATCCAGTCATCACGCCCAAATATGGTTCCGTTCATCTCTCGCGCCGGGAAATACGGAAGCTTATCTGAACTATCAGCACTTCCATTATTTTCAGAGGTGCCGCCGGATTCATTCACACCACCGGCATTACCTGACATCTCTCCGGATTCATTTTCCCCATTTCCGGGCTTCTGTCCGCTGTGCGTATCCCCTGACATATCTTCACTGTCCACACCGCCTGAAATGCTGCCATGCTCATTTTTTCCGGATGTACTGCTCTCTTCCTTTCCCACATCTGCATTCCCGCCGTTTTGGTCATCCGCACTGTTTTCTATGATATTATCTTTTATGGCACCGTTTTCTCCGGCATTATCTCCTTGTGCATACCGCGTGCTATTTTCCGTATCGGTCTGACCTTCATTTGACCCTTCATTTCCGCTTACATCCGGCTTTGTGGCTGTATGCGTCATATCAGCAAGCGCAACAAGAACAGGCTGTACATTCATGGTGTATGCCCGTTCAAGCTTGGAATTGATTCGTCTGTTGATTGTTATGAGCGCACTGCGGTATGGTGCATGGTCATTGTAGTAAGCCTCAAGCTCCGATGTTATGCTGCCAATGTCCGCATCATCAGGAAAAGCTGCAAGCTCCCTGTTCTCCCCCAGGTCATAGTCAAGCCTTTCCATTACCCGGGAATTATCGCCGCATACCAGCTTCAAAACAGCCCACGATACCGGCGGCAGAATGAGCACACAGAGAAACAGGGCAATGGAAATGCGCCTTATAATCTTTCTGCCCTTATTTCCTGAACCTCTTCCCTTCACCATGTGACTCTGCCACTCAAAATGTGTTGAAATATACTCAAACACATCGAG
>UMGW01001933.1_pt1 | contig 15476 bp, 14 predicted proteins | sample 1965371 | NCBI WGS metagenome assembly UMGW01 (sample SAMEA4836082, study PRJEB28245) | human gut metagenome | biome: gut microbiome; material: fecal sample | place: Denmark | collected 2008
AGGCCGAGGGGGCGGCCGATGGCCGTCGCCGCCGCAAGCGCGCGGGCTCGGGCGATGCTACCGAGGCTGCAGCCGCGGGCAAGAACGCCTCTCGCGAGCGCGAGGTTCAGCAGCCCCAGCAGCAGAATCGCGGCGGTGGCATGAACCCCACACGTCGCCGCCGCCGTCATCTGTCGAGCGAGGAGCGCGAGGACGCCTTCCGCGCCGCAGCTGCTCGCGAGGCTGGTGCCGCTTCCAAGGGCCCCTCGGCCTCCGATGCGCCTGCCGACAAGGGCGGCAAGTCACGTGGCGAGGAGGAGCGCGCGCCGCGTCCGCGCCGTCGCCATTCCTCGGGCGCGCAACAGAAGCCCTCAGTGCCCTCCGTGGCCGATCAGGTCTCGGATGGCGAGGTCAAGGTCACGCGCCGTCGTCCCGGAGATGGCGGGGGAGCGGCTGCCAAGGCTTCGCGTGGCGCCGCTCGCGACGAGCGCGAGCCGCGCGAGGATCGCGGTGGCGAGGGCTCGGCCGACCAGGGTCAAAAGCGCCGTCGCCGTCGCCGTTCCCGCAAGCCGCGCCAGGATGGTGGCGAGGGCTCGACCCCGTCTTCGTCCACACCACAACCGCCCGCCGGCGAATAACGCCCGCGAGCGGATTTAACCCGCCTTGCCCCGAGCGCATCGGGGTATCATAGCGCCGAATCAACAACCCTCCCTGCGATCGAGCGTAGGGAGGGTTGTGTCTTGAAGAGCCATCTGAACATATTGAGCCGTCTGCAGAGTGCTGGTGCCCTACCGTTTGCGGACGAATTGCTACCGTTTGCCGAGCGCGCGACGTACGAGGCGCTCGAGGCATTGTCGCCAACACGATGTACCGGCTGCGAGCGCGCCGGTGCGCTTATTTGCCAAGACTGCCTGGCCGCGCTCACGCTCATCGACCCACGTCATAGCTGCACCCGATGTGGCGCCCCGTTTGGGGATTTGCTGTGCACTGAGTGTTCGGTCGAGGGCACGTCTTCGGCAATGGCGGAGGCGCTCGACCGCTGCCTGGCGTGCGCCGTCTATGCGCATCCGCTGCCGCGCATCATTAAAGCGTACAAGGATGCGGGCGAGCGACGTCTGGCTCCGTATCTGGCGGAGCTGCTCTACGACACCGCCCTGCATGCCCAGGTCGTAGCGCCCGATCGCTATGGAGGTGTGCTGTCCGGTGCGGATGCGGTGGTGTTTGTGCCTGCGACGGCGGCAGCGTTTCGGCGGCGTGGTTTCGATCATATGGAGGCCACTGCGCGCCCATTTTGCGAGCTGTCGGGCGTGCCGTTGCTGGACGCCCTGGTCAAGTACGGCCATGGCGACCAGCGCGAACTCGGTCGTGAGGAGCGCCGCGAGCGTGCCCAAGGCATGTATGAGACGGTTGAGGACGTGCACGGCCGCCGCCTGCTGCTTATCGATGACGTTATCACCACGGGCGCGACGATGGCCGCGGCTTCGGCGGAACTCAAGCGCGCCGGTGCCGCGGCCGTTGATGGCCTCGCTATCGCACGCGTTTGGTAGGGGTGGTTTTGTGGCAGTGAAGATTGAGCGGCGCAACGAGCCGACAAGCGAACAGCTAGCGGCTTCCGTAATCCTAACAGGCGCCTCGGCGCTACGCATGATGCGCTCCGAGCGCCGGCAGATGGGCTACATAAGCTGGAGGGACCTTGATCCCGATGAAGAGCGCCATGTGCTGCGCACGTCGTCGCCCTCGACCGAGGACATCTATCTTCCCGACTTGGTGCGGATTGGGGCCGCAAGCGGCGAGGTGCAAGAAGATCTTTGCTTGCTGGTGGGATCTGCGGCGCAGCGCCGCCGTATTCTTGGCGTGAGCTGGTCCGTATGCTCCGAGTTGCCCGCCGGCTCGATTCTAGAGGTGGAACCGGGGGTGTACAGTCAATCTCCCGAGGCCCTTTGCGTAGCCGTCGCGCGCGAGGTCGGCTGTATCCAGGCATTTGCCCTGGCCCAGGAGCTGTGCTCTAAGATTTCGCTGAGTGACCGCGGGAAGTATCTGCCTCCCTACACCTCGCCCGTTACGAATAAACTTGCAAAGGACAAGGACCAGCCAGCAGACGTGGGCTACTTTGAGGTTGAGCCGGTGCTGACGCCCGATCGTCTGGCAGATTACCTCGCGGTATGCAAGGGGAATGCGGCCAAACAACTGCAGCGTCTGTGTCCCTACTTGTCAGAAAACCCGCGCTCGCCCATGGAGTGCATCATGCTCGCTCTGTTTTCGCTTCCGTTTTCCTATGGCGGATTTGCCTGCGGTCCCTTTAAGACTGACTACAAGATCGAGTTCGATGACCGCGCGCGGGCAATCTCGGGGATGCCGCATGCAGTTTGCGATGCGTATCAGGAAGCAGCCCAGTTTGACCTGGAATACAACGGTGAGCTGGGCCATTCCTCCCGGAGGGGACGTATCCATGATGAAAAACGCAACACGGGCTTGATTACTATGGGAATCGAGGTCGCGACGGTCAACAACGAAATGCTCTGCGACATGGAAGCGATGGAAGCACTCGCATGGCGCATCCACCAGCGTATGGGTAAGCGATATCAGAATCGCGTAGAGGCTCGTCGAAAGAGGCAAGATGCTCTGCTGAATACGCTCCGAGCGTGCTTTGGGCTCAAACCAGCGTAAAACTATGGCTTTATAGGGGGTCTGTTTATATGCTCTGTGCAAAAAACGGCAAATATGAGTACTGTTACTAGATTAGTGACAGCAAAAACAAAGAAACTTGGGCCGATAATCTGGATTCAGCGAAGAGATAATAAACGAATGTGGAATATCTTGGCGCCAAGCAGGCTGTGCGGAACTCAAAAAGGGCTCGTGAGGCGGTAATACGCTGCTACTAAATTGGTAACAGTACTCATATTTGCCGTTTTTTGCACACGGCACCCTGAGACGGGTGCCCCGGAGCTCCCCGTAGGGGAGCTCCGGGCTTCATAGGGGCACGAATGGTCCGCTCCGACCCGCAAAATCTGTACTCGAGATGCGAATGACGCCCCTAACCTTAAACTTTAGCTTGAACTTAGTTATAATGCGCTTCGTTCCTACCAGGCTGTGGTTGCGGACGGACGAAATGCCCGTCCTAGTCCAAGACAGACGCGGTCAAAGGGATCCACGTAAGCGACCGCGTGCGCGCGGCGCGATCATGGCGCGTCCTAGATGTAAGCCGCACCGTCCGTTCTACTTTCTTTGGGGCAATACCGCCTCGCGGGCGAGCGGGTCAGTCGTGAAGGTGGCTGCGGCCTCCCGAGCAAACACCCCGGTGCGCAAGTGTGGGGTCAAATACCAGGTCAGCTGGTGGGAACAACCTGATATTCCGCGCAACGCACGGATTGTATACGACACAGAAGGCAGGGTAGTGGACATGGTGAGGGGCAGCTTGATGCACGCGGCTCGGTTAGGTGCTGGGACCGCAGCGGTCATCGCCGTTTTGGGCCTGAGCGGATGCGCGTTCAACCCGCTGTCTACGTTCACGACTCCCACGATCGACCAGATCGAGTACGAGACCGTCACGCCGGCGGTGTCGGACGATGCCCTGGTCACTCCCGGAACCCTGACGGTCGCCCTCGATACTTCCGATGCGCCGCAGGCCATGCAGGGCGCCGACGGCGAGCTCACGGGGTATGCGGTTGACGCCGCCCGCGCCCTCGCAAGCCGCATGGGCCTTAAGGTCGCCTTCGTCGATGCGTCCTCGGCAGGTTCCGCGCTCGGCGACAAAAAGGCCGATATCTTTATCGGCGAGATTAACTCCACGGACGGGGACATTAGCTCGCTCGGCACCTGCCTGTACGATGCCACTTCCGTGTTCGGTAAAACTAGCGATGGTGGGTCGCTAAGCGTTTCCACCGATACCCTTAACACGTCCACCCTGGGCGTTCAGACGTCCTCGGCCTCGCAGGAGGCGCTTGCTAAGCAGAGCATCACCGCCAACCAAAAGACCTACTCCAACATCAACGAGTGCTTTGAGGCGCTCGAGTCCGGCGAGGTCGACTATGTGATCTGCGACTCCACGGCCGGCGGCTACCTTGCACGCCTGATGAGCGAGGTCTCCTATGTCGGTGCGCTCGAGGCGCCCTCGACGCTTGGTGTTGCGGGCCTCTCGTCCAATGACGAACTGTGCCGTGCCGTGAGCGATGCCCTCGACGGTATTACGGCCGACGGCACGCTCGAGGCGGTCCACTCTGTCTGGTATGGCACGATGCCCTACGACCTCACCACTAAGACGGTTTCGGGCGCTAACGTGCAGCCGGTCGACTCTGAGTCCAGTGAGACCACGTCCTCCGGCAGCGAGTTCTCCGATTCCAACAATGAGACCGCATCCTCCGAGGACAAATCGTCCAGCCAGGAAGGCGCCATCACCGACGACGACATTAACAAACTCAATAGCTAGTTATTGCTAGGGGTGGTGTCTCCTATACGTTGGAAAGGACACCTCTTCACGGTTTCAACACGCACTGCCGGGCTTCCCCAATAGAGGAGCCCGGCTTTTTCATCCCTATAAAACCAGCAGGTCAAAGCCAATTTCAAGAAGAAAAACCAACTCTGCCGACGCCCTCCTATAGCGCACTTTGCCACAGAAAAGTGCGAGACTTCGGTATGCGGTATCAAGCAATCGTTATTCGGGTCTTTGGGAATCCGCGTGATTAAATGCACGGCAATGGGTACATAGCCAGTACAGTAAGTCCCCGAGGCAGATTGGAGCCACGTATGGATATCAAGGTTTCTGGACGCAAGACGACGGTAACCGATGCTCTGCGTGCGCATGTGGATGAGAAGATCGGCGAGGCGCTCAAGGTTTTCGATATCGAGCCCATGACGGTCGACGTTGTACTTCGCTATGAGAAGAACCCCTCGAACCCCAACCCGGCAATCGTCGAGGTCACGGTTCGTGCCCGCGGTTCGGTGATTCGCGTTGCCGAGCACGGTGCAGATATGTACGCCGCCATCGACCTCTCCGCCGATAAGGTCACCCGCCAGCTGCGCAAGTTCAAGACCAAGGTCGTGGACAACCGCCAGGGCGGTGCCAGCGCCGCGGATGTCGCGCCGGTCGAGCGCGTCGAGGATCTGGCCGACCTGCTGCTGCCCGAGGAGGAGGACGACCTGCTCGTCCGCGAGAAGGTCATCGACGTCACCCCGATGACTGAGGAGCAGGCGCTGGTGCAGACCGATCTGCTGGGCCACGACTTCTACGTGTTCGAGAACGCGACGACTGGTCTCATCAATGTGGTGTATCACCGTAAGAATGGTGGATATGGCATCATCAAGCCCCGCATCGAAACACTTGACGAGTAAAATACGTTAACTTGCATGAGTTAACGGTTGGCGGTCATCCCATGCGGGTGGCCGCCTTTTTACGTAAGGAGTCGCTTTGATGGACAAGGCCGCATCCGCCGGTCATTCGAACCGTTGCCGCATCGTCGTCGATACCTGCTGCGACTTTAGCCCCGAGGTCGCCGCGAACCTCGATGTCGATATCCTGGGTTTCCCCTTCATTATCGATGGCGAGGAGCGCACAGACGACATCTGGTCGAGCATGAGCCCTAAGGAGTTCTACGACCGCATGCGCGCCGGTGCCCGCGTGTCCACCTCGGCTGTGTCGCTCGGTCGCTATATCGAGTTCTTTACCGAGTGCGCCAAAGAGGGCACGCCCACGGTCTACCTGTGCTTTACCTCGGCGCTGTCGTCGAGCTACAACTCCGCGTGCCAGGCGGCAGATGCCGTGCGCGCCGAGTATCCCAACTTTGAGCTCTACGTGGTCGACAACGCCCTGCCCTGCGCGACCGGCGCGCTCTTGGCGCTTGAGGCCGTGCGCCAGCGTTCGGCGGGACTGAACGCCAAGCAGCTGGTCGATTGGGCAAACGAGGCCAAGACCTACGTGCACGGCTACTTTACGCTCGAGAGCTTCGACGCGCTGGCTGCCGGCGGCCGCATTCCGCCCGCGGCGGCGCAGCTCACGGCAAAGCTCGATGTCAAGCCCGAGCTCTCCTACGACCTGGCTGGCTCGCTGTCGCTGATCGGCGTCAACCGCGGCCGCAAGAAGGCGCTCAAGTCCATCCTCAAGTCGTTCCGCGAGAACTACGTGCCCGATCGCACCATGCCCATCGCCATTATGACTGCCGATGCCGAGAAGGACGGCGACTGGCTCGAAGCCGCCATCCGCAAGGAGGAGGGCTGCGCCGACGTCACGATCATTCGCAGCTCCGTGGGTCCCACCATTGGCTCGCACGTGGGCCCCGGCATGGTGGCCTGCGCGTTTTGGGGTAAGAACCGCGCCGACAAGGCGTCGCTTTCCGACCGTATCGCCCGCCGCGTGCGCGGTCAGTAGGCAAGCGCTGCGTCCGTAATCGCCCTCGACTCACAGCCCAAACGCTGGCACCGAGTATTCAACCTGGTAATAACACCCAACCCAAAAGGAAAGGTTTCATGGCAAACAAGCTCTCTGTCGCATTTATCGGCACCGGAATTATGGGTGCCCCCATCGCCGGCCACATTCTGGACGCTGGCTATCCCGTCACGGTCAACAACCGCACCAAGTCCAAGGCCGCAGCGCTCGTTGAGCGCGGTGCCGTCTGGGCTGATACGCCGGCAGATGCCGCGGCGAACGCCGACGTCGTCTTTACCATGGTGGGTTATCCCTCCGAGGTCGAGGAGCTCTACCTGGCGGGCGACGGCCTGCTCGCGTGCACTAAGGCCGGCGCGGTCCTGATTGACCTCACCACGAGCTCGCCCGAGCTGGCGCGCGACATTGCCGAGGCCGCCCAGGTTTCCGGCCGCATGGCGTTTGACTGCCCCGTCACCGGCGGCGAGTCGGGAGCTATCGCCGGCACGCTCACAGCTATCGTGGGCGCTACCGAGAACGACATTGCCCCGGTCCGCGACATCCTTTCCACCTTTGCGGCAACCATCTGCTGCTTCGACGGCGCCGGCAAGGGCCAGGCTGCCAAGCTCGCCAACCAGGTGTCGCTGGGCGCCTGCATGGTCGGCATGGCAGACGCCATGGCATTTGCCGAGCTGAGCGGCCTTGATCTGGAGAAAACCCGTCAGATGATCCTGGGCGGTACCGGCAAGTCCGGCGCTATGGAGAGCCTGGCGCCCAAGGCGCTCGACGGCGACTACAAGCCCGGCTTTATGGTCGAGCACTTCATTAAGGACCTGCGTCTGGCGCTCGCCTATGCCGACGACCGCGAGCTTGCGCTGCCCGGCGCCGACGTGGCCTTTACGCTCTACGACATGCTTGATGCCATCGGTGGTGCCAAGCTGGGCACCCAGGCCGTCACGGTTCTCTATAAGGAGGAGGCCGACGCCATCGCCGCCGGTCTGGACTGGTCGCAGTATCGTCCCGAGGAGCACGGTGCTCACGAGGAAGGCTGCGGTTGCGGCGAGTACGGCGACGACCATGAGTGCGGTTGCGGTCACCATCACGGTGAGGACCACGAGTGCTGCGGCGGCCACGGCCATGACGACGGCCACGAGTGCCGCTGCGGCCATCATCACGGGGAGTAGCGCCCATGAGCTGGACGTTCGTGGTGTTAGCGCTGGTGCTCTTTCTCTTTGCGATCTACATCGGCTTTTTGTGCGGCCAGTGGGCGTGCGAAAAGCGCGTGATCACCAAGCGCGACTACTGGATTGCCAACTTTGCAGGAGCGGCGGCAGTCGTCCTGCTGACCTGGGTGTTTTCGCTGTTCCCGCTGGTGCAGTTTGCGCCGATCGGCTGGCTCGGCGGCTTTATCGCTGGTCTTAAGATGAGCTTTGGCGAGTCCGTCGGTCCATGGCGCAAGCACGACGAGGTTTTTAACGTCAACAAGGCTCATCGCGCCGCCGCCGACGCGGGCGACGCCGAGGAGCGCCGCCGTGCGCGTCGCAATGGCGCGGCCGACCGACAGCTCATCTCGGTCACCGATGACAGCAAGGGTGCTGGCAAGCACGCTAAGAAATAGTAAGAAGAGGTAACTATGGCAGAAAACAAAGACGAACAGCTCACCGACGAGGAGCTGGCACAGCTCCAGCTGGCAGAGGAGAACGAGAACGCCGTCGACCGCCTGGTCCAGGAGCTCGGCTGCCCCACGCGCCGTATCCGCCAGTTTGCCGCCCGCGTGCTGCACCTGCTTGCCGAGCGCGATCCGCAGCGCGTCGTGCCCTGCGTGCCCGCGCTGATCGAGGCGCTCGACCGCCCCGAGGCGCAGACCCGCTGGGAGGCCCTCGATGCCCTGACGTCGCTCGCCACCACCTGCCCCGAGCAGCTGGGCGATGCCTTTGAGGGCGCCGAGACCGCACTGTTCGACGAGATTTCCTCCACGCTGCGCTATGCCGCCTTCCGCCTGCTGTGCGTGTGGGGCGCCACGAGTGTCGAGCGTTCGCGCGAGGCTTGGCCGATCCTGGACGAGGCCATCCAGTGCTACCACGGCGACCTCGAGTATCGCGATATGCTCGGTTGCCTGTACGAGTTTGGCCAGGGCGAGATCGACGCCGAGGTCGCCGAGAAGCTTGCGCTGCGCCTTAAGTTCGATGCCGAGAACGGCAAGGGCAGCTATCTCAAGGCCCGTTCGAGCGAAATTTGCGAAATGCTTGTTAAACGTTTTGGCCTGGATCTCTCCAAAAAGAAGAAGCGTGCTAGCGTTAAAAAATCTGACGACGCCGAAGACGAGGAGTAACAGATTATGGCGCACGATGTAGTCCTGATTCCCGGTGACGGTATCGGTCCCGAGATTACGCAGGCCATACGCCGCGTGGTCGAGGCTGCCGGTGTCCAGATCAATTGGAACGTCCAGGAGGCCGGTGCCGGCGTCATGGACGAGTTTGGCACGCCGCTGCCCCAGCACGTGCTCGATGCGGTCGCCGAGACCAAGGTTGCCATCAAGGGTCCCATCACCACGCCGGTCGGCACGGGTTTCCGCAGCGTCAACGTGGCCTTGCGCAAGCACTTCGACCTGTACGCCTGCGTGCGCCCTTGCCTGTCGCAGCCGGGCGACGGCTCTCGTTTCCGCGACGTCGACCTGGTCATCGTGCGCGAGAACACCGAGGACCTTTATGCCGGCATCGAGTTCGATGAGGGGGCTGCCGAGGTCGAGGAGCTCTCGCAGCTTGTCGAGCGCTCGGGCCAGAAGACCTTCGCCGCCGATTCCGCCATCTCAATTAAGCCGATCTCCATCGCCAAGAGCCGCCGCATTGTGGAGTATGCCTTTGAGTATGCCCGCCGCTGCGGCCGCAAAAAGGTGACGGCCGTGCACAAGGCCAACATCATGAAGGCGACCGACGGCCTGTTCCTGCGCGTGGCGCGCGAGGTGGCCGCCAACTATCCCGATATCGAGTTCAACGACAAGATCGTCGACGCCACCTGCATGGGCCTGGTCCAGAACCCCAATGACTTCGATGTCCTGGTGCTGCCCAACCTGTACGGCGACATCGTGAGCGACCTGTGCGCCGGCCTGGTGGGCGGTCTGGGCATGGCCCCCGGCTCCAACATCGGTGCCGACTGCGCCATCTTCGAGGCAACGCACGGCTCCGCGCCCGATATCGCTGGCCAGGATATCGCCAACCCCACGGCCGAGATCCTCTCTGCTGCGATGATGCTCGATCATCTGGGCGAGAACGATGCGGCTAATCGTATCCGCGCCGCCGTGTCCGCCACGCTCGACGAGGGCGAGCAGGTTACCGGCGACGTGCGCCGTGCCCAGACCGGTTCCGTCGAGGGTGCGGTGGGTACGCAGGCCTTCGCCGATGCCGTTATCGCGCACCTGGTCTAAGGTACGCACACTTCAAACGCCTAAATAGTACTTAAGTGTTTGCGTATAACCTGAGAATCAATACGCCCGGCGCTCTGCCGGGCGTATTCTATTGGGGACTATGTTTCCTAACAAGGAGTAACTGATATGGGTCTGATTCAAAAGAAGGACGAGAAGGACGAGATTGACGGCATCCAGATCATCGAGCGCGGCGAAGGCCCCGACGGTGACGAGGCCGAGAAGATCGACCTGGTCGCCGGCACGTCTGCCGAGCACATTGCTGCTGGTACGACCGCCGAGGAGGAGGACGCTCGCCTGGAGGCAAAGATCGCCGCGGACGCCGCCGACGAGAATCTGATGCCCGAGGAGCAGGACGAGGACGAAGACTCCGATGTGGACGACCACGCTTGCAAGCACAAGAAGACGATGATTGCCGCCTTTGTGGTCGCCGTCGTGATTGCCGCTGTGGTCGGCTTCTTTATCGGCAATGGCGGCTTTGGCAGCAAGGGTGTCAGCTCGGCGACCCTCACCGAGGACCAGCTCGATTCGACCGTGGCAAGCTATAGCTACAACGGCAAGAAGAGCGACATCACCGCGCGCGAGGCCATCGAGAGCCAGTACAGCCTCGACACCGTCAAGGACAACGACGGCAACTACACCGCTCCGTCTGCCGACGTAATCCTGTCCTACGTGCGCAACCAGATCCTGCTCGATGCTGCCGAGGACGAGGGCATTACCGTCTCTTCCAAGGAAATGAAGAAGTACGCCGAGGATTCCATCGGCACCTCCGACTACAAGACCATGGCCACGCAGTATGGCGTGTCCAAGGACCAGGCCAAGCAGATCGTCCGCCAGTCCGCGACGCTGCAGAAGCTCTACAAGAAGAAGGTGGGCGATAGCTCCGCAAGCATGCCGACCGCTCCGACCGAGCCTGCTGACGGCAACGAGGAGACCGCGAGCAAGGACTACGCCGACTACATCATCAACCTTGCCGGTGACGAGTGGGATAGCGAGAAGGGCACTTGGAAGGACGCCGACAGCACCTACGCTAAGGCCTTTGCCGACGATGCCTTTACGGCCGATAGCGCTACCTATAAGCAGGCCATGACCGCCTACTACACTGCTTACCAGCAGTACTCTTCGCAGGCTTCGAGCGCCAGCTCCAAGTGGACCGAGTATGCTAACGGCCTCTACGCCAAGGCCAACATCAGCATCTACGGCCTGTTTGCGTAAAGATTTGTCTGAGCCACCGAGCGCGTAGCCGAAATATCTGAATAGCCCGCTAGAACGGATGTTGTTCTAGCGGGCTATTTGCGTTTAGGCTCTGGTGGCTAAATTATGCCTATGAATCTTTAAGTCCAAAAAGGTTATCGGCTTCATCGTCAGGCATATATTCCAGCACATCGCCCGGTTGGCAGTCGAGTGCCCGGCATATCGCGTCAAGTGTTGAAAAGCGCACGGCAGAAACCTTGCCCGTCTTGATGCGCGACATATTGACCTGGGAGATGCCCACGCGTTCCGCAAGCTCTTTGGATGAGATCTTGCGTTCGGCAAGCATGCGGTCAAGCCGCAGAATAATCATGGATTCCCCCTAGAGCAACTCGTCATCTTGTTTTTGCAGGATATACCCGTAGCGGAAGATGCTGGCAATCAGGCAAATAATCAGGCCTGCAAAGAGCATGGAGGGCTCGAATAACTGGCCGACGAACGCATCCGTAAAGCTGCCGCCAAATCCTGAGAGTATCATTCCCGTGATTACGGCACCAAGAAGTCTCACGGAAACGCCGCCGATAAGGAATAAATGTCCTACTCGACGAAGCGTCTGGTTACATTCAAGGTCAAAGGGCCTGCCTTTCTTTTCAATGTTGAAGAAAAGCCTGCGCACGCTTAGCGCGATGGTAAGCGCGAGACATGTCATCAAGAGGCTTCCTATGGCAGTGTGACCATCGTGTGCGACGAGCATAAGTGGGGCCTGTGCATTGGTACCGACGATAGCAAGGCACGGTCCTTCGCCGGCTTGAAGTTCTACGGATTGGAGACACGACCCTTGGGAGAATCCAGGCAATATGAGTAGAAGGTCAATCGCAATGACTGCGAGGAGTCCCAGAGCGAGTGCGGTGGTAATGCAGATTGTGGCCCATTTGCAGATGCGAGCGAGCTTCCTCAGTTTGGCTATCGTCTGTTCGCGGCTGATGGTTTCATTCGATATAGATGCGTTTCGATGGACCATAACCCCTCCAATCGGCGTTTCGTATGATGCTTATATCATATCAGAATTAATGATAAACGAAAAATAATTACGAATACAGAGTAAATAATGATTGAAAACGATTAGCGTGAGCTATTAGCTCATTTTGAGTGCCGGAGTTTGGCGCGCGGGGGATGAGGACAAATGTCAAAACTTCCCGTGATCGCACAAGTGCTTCATCGGGTTTCCCCGATTCATATGGGAAAACAACTGCAAACGATTGCAAGTAACCGGTGAACGGTCGAAAACTACCGTTCACCGATAATCTCAAAACTGGTTCTAACTGGTATTAAGTCAAAAAGACCAATTCACATATCTTCACAATGACCTGCAATTTTTCTACACGCTATTTTTAGCCGCCCTGCGTTGTTTAGGGACAGGAAAAGTTCCGATCTTTTGCCAAAGCATTTCGAAACGGTTTCAAAACCGCAGGTAGAAGTGTTAACGACCGGTAAACGGTCGAAATATCACCGTGAGCGGTGCAAAAACGTTTTACCGTATGAATCAACGAAAGCGACCTCTTCTGGGGTGATATAGTGACAACAACACGTCACGTGGTTACTACCAGTTTAGAAACCACTGGTCTTCAAAGAACGCTTTCTAAGAAGCTTTAAGGGCGAGCGCCCGCTGGCTTCCGAAAATCATCGGACTCAGATTGTACACACCTTCGGAAGGGAAATTTGAATGGTTGGCTTTATTCTTACCGGTCATGGACAGTTCGCACCCGGCCTTGCAAGCGCTATCGCTATGGTTGCCGGCGACCAGCCCGCTTTTACCGTCGTTCCTTTTGAGGGCGACCAGGCTGCATCCTACGGTGAGGATCTCCGCGCCGCTATTACCGCCATGCGTGAGGAGTGCGATGGCGTGCTCGTCTTTACCGACCTGCTTGGCGGCACCCCGTTTAACCAGTCGATGATGATTGCCCAGGATGTCGACAACGTCGAGGTTCTGACTGGCACCAACCTTCCCATGGTTATTGAGCTTCTGTTCCTCCGCGGCAATGCTACGCTCGCCGAGCTTGGCGAGCAGGCCGTGACCGTTGGCCAGACGGGCATCACCGCCCAGACGGTCGCATCCGTTGCCGGCTCCGACGAAGAGGATATCTTCGGCGACGAGGATGGCATCTAATGGCCGATTTCGGAGCCAACGTCCTGAGCTCCTCGGTCGCCCTTTTAGGCCTGCTTGTCATCATGGGCTTGATTTACACCATCTGGTCGCAAATCAACATGAAGAAGAAGCAGAAGTACTTCAAGGAGCTGCACACGGAGCTCAAGCCGGGTCAGGAGGTTCTTTTCGCCGGCGGTATCTACGGAACCGTCAAGGGCATTGAAGGCGAGAAGGTCCAGATCAAAGTCCGATCCGGAGCCGTCGTAGACGTTTCGCGTTACGCGATCCAGGAGATCAAGTAACTGTCGTCAGCAAATAACGAAAGGAAGCTGATCAACATGGCAGAACCCAACATTCTTCTTACCCGCATCGATAACCGACTGGTTCATGGTCAGGTTGCCACCCAGTGGAACTCCACCCTGGGCTCCAACCTCATTCTCGTCGCCAACGACGACGTGGCGACCAACACCATGCGCCAGAACCTCATGAAGATGGCCGCTCCCGCCGGCGTCGCTACGCGTTTCTTCTCTCTGCAGAAGACCATCGACGTCATTGGCAAGGCGAGCCCGCGCCAGAAGATCTTCATCGTGGCCGAAACACCGGAGGACGTGCTTACGCTCGTCAAGGGCGGTGTGCCTATAAAGAAGGTAAACATCGGCAACATGCACATGTCGGAAGGAAAGCGCCAAGTCGCCACCTCCGTCGCAGTTAACGACGAGGATGTCGCTGCGTTTAAAGAGCTGCAGGAATTGGGGGTGGAGTTGGAGATCAGGCGCGTTCCGAGCACGCCTGTTGAGGACACGAGCAAGCTCTTCTCGTAATCCTCGTGATCCACGTTGTCAGGAGTGAAACCCTGACGTTCTGTACGTGATATCCAAAGTGCGTACATTCATTTTGAAAGGAGGAGCAAGATGGAATACTCGATCATCCAGATCGCTCTGGTCTTCGTCGTCACGTTCATCGCGGCAATCGACCAGTTTGACTTCCTCGAGTCTCTCTATCAGCCCATCGTCACCGGCGCCGTCATCGGTCTTATCCTTGGCGACCTCAACACCGGTCTTCTCGTGGGTGGTACTTATCAGCTCATGACGATCGGCAACATGCCGATCGGAGGCGCTCAGCCGCCTAACGCCGTCATTGGCGGCATCATGGCAGCCATTCTCGCTATCGCTACGGGTCTCGAGCCCAACGCGGCAGTCGGCCTTGCCATTCCGTTCGCTCTGCTTGGTCAGCTCGGCGTTACCCTGGTCTTCACGCTTATGTCCCCGCTTATGTCCACGGCCGATAACATGGCTCATAACGCGGACACCAAGGGCATCGAGCGCCTGAACTACTTCGCCATGGCTCTGCTCGGCCTGATCTTCGCTGTCGTCGTCACCCTGTTCTTCATCGCTGGCGCTACCATTGGTCAGACCATCGCTTCCGCCATCCCGACTTGGCTGCAGACCGGTCTGTCCGCTGCAGGCGGCATGATGCGCTTCGTCGGCTTCGCCGTCCTGCTCAAGGTTATGATGAACCGCGATATGTGGGGCTTCTTCCTCATGGGCTTTGGCCTCGCGCTCATCACCGTTGCCAACGATTCTCTGGCAACCCCTGCTCTGCTCATCCTCGCTCTCATCGGCTTCGGCATCGCTTTCTGGGACTTCCAGCAGCAGACCGAGCTGAAGGGTGCAGCTGTTTCTGACGGAGGTGACTTCGAAGATGGCATCTAATGAGTATGTGATCCCGGAGCACTACGAGGATCTCACTCCTGCTCCGCAGCTCGACCAGAAGACCCTCAACAAGATGGCTTGGCGCTCCTGCTTCCTGCAGGCATCGTTCAACTACGAGCGCATGCAGGCCGCTGGCTGGCTTTACTCCATCATCCCCGGTCTGGAGAAGATCCACACCAACAAGAACGACCTCGCGGCTTCCATGAGCCACAACCTGGAGTTCTTCAACACCCACCCGTTCCTTGTCACCTTTGTTATGGGCATCGTGCTTTCGCTCGAGCAGAACAAGGTTGACATCCCCACGATCCGCGCCGTCCGCGTCGCCGCAATGGGCCCGCTCGGTGGTATCGGTGACGCCCTGTTCTGGCTGACGCTCGTGCCTATCACGGCCGGCATCACCTCCAACATGGCCATCAACGGCAACGCCGCTGCACCGATCATCTTCCTGGTGATCTTCAACGTCGTCCAGTTCGCTCTGCGCTTCTGGCTCATGAACTGGTCCTACAAGCTTGGCACCAGCGCTATTGACGCTCTGACCGCCAACATGCAGGCCTTCACGCGTGCCGCTTCCATCATGGGCGTCTTCGTCGTCGGTTGCCTGGTCGTCACCATGGGTGGCACCCAGATCAACCTCCAGATCCCCAACGGCACCACCCGTGGCCTCTCCGCTAC
>UMGW01055112.1_pt1 | contig 15415 bp, 9 predicted proteins | sample 1965371 | NCBI WGS metagenome assembly UMGW01 (sample SAMEA4836082, study PRJEB28245) | human gut metagenome | biome: gut microbiome; material: fecal sample | place: Denmark | collected 2008
TCCGGCGATTCTCGCTTGCTGGAACAGCGAGGAAGGCCAGCGGGAGTTTTCCGCGTGGCAGGCAGAGCAGGCTCATCATAATCCAAGCAAAGAAAAACAGAGCGTTCCCGACGGGGAACGCCCTGTTGTACATATCGCTATCATATGCGGATTTTGGCAGGGTGCGTCCGGCATGGCGCACCCTGTTTTTGTTTTGCCCTCAATCTTCTAACCCGTGACTTCCTGCTACATTCCGAAGATATTTCTCCGGTTCGCCGTTCAGGATCAAATCGGCATAGCTCAGTGGGTCATTGTAGATGAGATAGTCTAACTCCGACCTCTGCGCCATGGTCACATTCAACGCATCCTCGACCCCGGTGCAGTCGATGAAAATCTTTCTCCCATCCCGGAGCAGAAGCTCCACGCATCCGGTGTCCATGTTGAATTTGCAGGCTCTTGCATCGTACTTCACGTTCATGTCCTCCTGAAATCATGTTGTAGCTTATGTCGGTCAATCTATGATTTCGGATTTCATCTTCCACGGATACCTGCATTGAACTTTCCGAAGAAAACAAATAATCCGAACCCATCTCCTATCGGAAACAAGTTCGGATTATTTTTGTTTGGTCCGCCTTATGTTTCCCCAGTCGAACCTTTCTGTTACCATTTTTTCTTCTTATTTTTTCCTCACACGTCCCCTTCCCCTTTAAGCCTCTCTCTCCAGCGCATTGTACAGCATCACCAAAAACTGCACCGCGGACGGTGTGCCGGTCAGTGGGTAGCCTGCCAGCTGTTGCACATGTTCCGGGCTTGTGTTCCATGCGATCTGTGCGGCTCGACGAATCGTGCTCTGAATGGCTGTCCAGTAGCAGTGATATTGTTCTGACAGTGGCTCATATACTTCCTTCTGTACAGCCTCCAGCCTGTCCTCCTGCTCATAGATCCGGGCCAGCGCATCCCGCAGAATGCGATAAGCTCTCATATTACGGGTGATTCCCAGCGGGCGCAAGATGTCAGCCACCCGGAGTGCAAAGTCTGTCGTTTCGGTCGTAGTCATTTTTTACACATCCTTCCACGCCCACTTTAGCCGAAAAATGTCGGGATGTGTCAATTGCGCCCTAATGTGTCGGAATAGGTCGCTTGCAAACAAAAACAGCCCCGGGAACCAGATGGTTCCCGGGGCTGTTGCTCTATGTAGGCGTACACCCTGCCGCCGCAGCGGCTAAGTTATGCATAGTTGCTTACAAAATGGAAGCACCTGCTGAGCTTAGTGCACGCCCTTCTTCAGCTGCTCCAGATAGCTGTCCGCCGCCAGCGCCTCTTTGGTGAAAGAATTGTTCCCCCCCCACGCCCAGAGGGCCGCCGCCGAGGTCAGGCCCGCCGTCACCCTTGGTCACGGTCATTGTGTTGCCCTGCACGGTCAGCGCCTTGAGGTACACGCCGCTCCCCGCTTCCACCGCGCCCACGTCCTCCGCCGTCAGCGGGGTCTCCTTCCCGGTGCCGCCGTGTTCCGTACCCAGCACCCCGGTCATGGCCGGCAGGCTGGTGGTGTCCTGGGTGGTAAAGCTCTTTTCGCTGCCGTCGGCCATCGTCACGGTCAGGGTGCGGCCCTCCAGCCGGATGCTCTGCACCACCGCCGCACCGCTGGCCGGCATGGCTCCCACATCCTCAGCCGTCAGGTGCACCGCGCCGCCCTTGCCGTTGACGCTCACCACCTTCCCGGTCTCCGGGGCCGCTGCCTCTGCCCGGGCCGCCGCAGCCTCTGCCCTCACTGCCGAATTTTCAGAGTTTTCAGCCCCTGCCGTTGCCGTCCGGGCCGCCGTCTCTGCCTGGTCCTTGGCATTCACCGCCCGGGTTGCTGCGGTGGCCGCTGTCTCGGCGTTGGTCTTTGCGCTGGCTGCGGCCTGCTGCGCCGTGTTGGAGTATTCCAGCACCCGGGCCACAAAGGTCTCGTACTGGGTGGGGCTGATTTCCACGTCTCCGTCGGTGTTCAGAGTGCTGTAGCACTCGTACTTGGTGGGCTTTGTCAGGGCCCGGTAACCGTCCGCACCCAGGGCCAGCAGCATCCACTGGCCGCCGGGGCTGGCCGTCAGGGTCTTGTCCACCGCCACGCTGTCTTCGTCGTCCAGCAGCACCGGTGCGGGCAGGGTGCCGTCCAGCCACTGCACATGCAGCGTCACGCTCAGGCCCTGCCATTCTGCCGGCAGCTCAAATTCCAGCTTTTCCACCCCGGCGCTGCTCTGGCCGCCCACCTTCAGCACCCGCACGTCCGGGGCAAACTCCGCCCCGGCAAAACTGCGCTTCAAGATCTTCACACGCATTCGCGTCTCCTCCTTTCGCCCTTCCAGTCTACCGCACTCCGCTGCACAAAAAACCTGCGGACTTTCGCACGCAAAACAAGGATTGCAAAAAGAGATTTTCCTATTTTATGTGCGCATCATGTTGACATCATGCGCATATCATGTTATTCTAAGCATAGAATAGTTCTGAAGGAGGTTTTCGTTATGGCTAAAGTAAGCACCAACATCAGTCTGGATGCAGATCTCAAGCGTTCCAGTCAGGAGCTTTTTTCCGATCTTGGCATGGATCTCTCCACCGCAGTCACCATCTTTCTGAAGCAGGCAGTCCGCGTTCAGGGCCTGCCGTTCCCTGTCTCGCGGGAAATTCCCAATGCGGAGACCGCAGCTGCCTTGAACGAATACTCCGCCATGAAGACACACCCCGAAAATTACCCCCGTTACGCATCCTTTCACGATGCTATGAACGAGGTATTGTCCAATGCTTGAGGTCGTTCTTTCCAATCGCTTCAAAAAGGATCTCAAACTCGCCGCCAAGCGTGGCTGCGATCTCAGCCTGCTGGAATCCATCGTGGACCAGCTGGCCGCACAGCAGCCCCTGCCAGAAAAGAACCGCGATCACGATCTCACCGGTGATTACATCGGCTTTCGTGAATGTCACATCCGTCCCGATTGGCTTCTGATCTATCGCGTGGACGGTGAGCAGCTCATGCTCTTCCTGTTCCGCACAGGTACGCACTCTGACCTGTTTGACTGATGCAAAGCAAGCACCCCGGCAGCCATTTCCGGCCGCCGGGGTGCTCTTGTTTACTTCAGCAGATCATACCGGTCAAACTCGTTTTCCTTCTGTGCCTCCTTCTCTGCGTTCTTCTCCGCCTGTTTCACCCAGTCGTCCAGATTCTTCTGCTCGTACAGGGCGTTCCCGTCTTTGTCGGTCAAGGCCAGCAGCATCTCCGCCAGCTGCTCCCGGTCGTAGTCGCTACCATCCACATAGTCCGCCTTGGCCGCCTTCGTGATCTCATTTTTCATGCTGGACGGCTTCTTGCCCGCCTTCACCAGCCGGTTGTACTCGTCCTGCACGCTCTGGCCGCTGCCGCTGCCCACGGCATCCCGCAGGCCCGCATAGATGCTGCTGGCCTTGTCGTATCCCTTCTCGGCCTTCAGCAGCTCGTTGCTCTTTGCATCCACCGCTTTCACCACGCAGTCGTGGGCGTCGCTCCTCTCCCCGCCAAAGGCCTGCTGCATCTCGCTCGTCATCTGGTCCACCAGCTGCTTGCGCTTTTCCCAGCGGTCGGCGTTGGTCTCCTGCGCCGCCTCGGTCACCCGGGGCTCGTACTGCTGCAGCCGCTGTTTCATCTGCTCGTACATCTTGTTTTCCTGGATGGTCCCGGCCTCCACCATGCCGTTCAGCTTTTCAATCGCGGCTTTCGCCTCCACCGTGTCCCCGTTCAGGTAGGCGTTGTACAGCCGGTCATACTGGCCGGTGGCGCTGGCGGGCAGGCTGTCAAAGTTTCCGCCCTCCTTGTTCCAGTTGGCAAGGGTGTCCATCCAGCCGGTCACCGCCTGCACCTGCTTTTTCAGGTTGGCGTAAGGGATGCCCCGTGCCGCCGCAAACTGGCCCAGCATGTCTACAATGGCCTCCTTCATCTGGGCGTTGTAGGCGTCCAGCTGCTTCTCGGTCATCTCGCTGGTGTCCTTGGCTTCCAGCTGGTATACCTTGCCCATCTTCCGCACCACGTCGTTCAGCACTTCAATGCCGTTCATGCTGATGGTGGAGCGGGTGCTGGTAAAGCCGGACGTCACCAGGTCCACGGCGGTCATGGCCTCGCTCACGCCGGTCCAGTTGCTGCCAAAGCTCTTCACAAACTGCCGCACAAAGTCCCATGCCACGCTCCACGGGGTCATGTCGCCGTTGTCGTCCTGCAGGTCCTGCCACCGGTGCAGCCCAAATTTCACGCCCACGCCCAGTGCGGCGATCACGGCCGTCTGCACCACCTGGCTGCTCACGGCGCGCCACACCCGCTGTCCTGCCTGGTCTTTTGCGTTCTGCGCTTCTTCCAGCGCGGCCTTGCTTTCGGCGCCGGGGTGCTCTTTGTAGGCGGCCTTCCGGGCCTTCACCCATTCGCCCTGCGCCGCATAGTCCTCAAAGGCCGACGTCAGGATCTGCGCGTTCTGCTGCCGCTGGGTGCTGAACATCATCAGCGTCTTGGTCATCTCGTTGCCGGACCGCTGGAACCCCGTGCGCTGCATGGTGGTGTAGTTGGGCTGGGTGTGCTCCACCACCTGCTCAAACTTCTCGTTCACCGCCGCCCAGTATTCCGGGCTGTTCACCACCTCGGCCCCGGCCGCAAATTCCTCCGGGTGGGCTTTCACATAGCTCTCGCTGCCCTGCCAGCACGCCGCCACCGTGATCTCGTCCATCTTGCCAATGCCCGCCGTCCACAGGCTCAGCACCTTGTCGGCCGCTTTCGTCACCCCGCGCACGGCCTTGTTGTCGCTGTTCCGGGCCGCGTCGTGGGTACGGCCCACAAAGCCCTTCTGCGCGTTGGCACTTGCCATCTCGCCCACGCTGGTGCCCCGCAGGCGGTAGGCCAGCAGCTCGTCCCCGTGCTCGGCCATCCGCTGTTCAATTTTCGTCAGGCTGCTGTCCATGTCAGAGCCCAAAAAGCGCCCCACATTGCGCAGGTCGAATAGATTTTTGTTAAACTGTACAAATGCGCTTCCCGTGGCGCCCCAGCCCAGCTCTGCCGCTGCCGTGGGTAAGGACGCTGCCTGCAGCAGCGTCACGTTCACGTTGGCGTTCAGCGCCGCGGCCGCCGCATAGCTGCGCAGCTTCGCAAACACGCCGTCACCCACGGCCCGGCTGTCCTTCACCTCACACAGGTCGGCCAGAGCGTTGTTCATGTAGGTGCGGGCCGGGGTCCCCCAGGTCTCTTCCAGCGTATTGAACAGGGTCTTGCCGCCCTGCATGCTGTTCAGCACCTTTTCCGCATTCCGCAGCGGCACCGCCATGCCCGCATACTGGGCCGTGTTCTCAATGCTGGTCTCGGCCTGCTGCACCAGGCCCACCAGCAAAACCGGCTTGGAGCTGTTCACCCGGTGGTTCAGCCACCCCGGGTTCGCCGCGCTGTTGTCGTACCGGATGCCCTTGTTCTGTTCCGGGTTCGCGTCACTGTCCACGTTGATGTGGATGTAGTTCTCCGTGGTGGCCTTCTTCACGCCGCTCAAAAGCATGCTGGTCTCGTTGATGTACCCGGTCATCCTGGCGTTCAGGGTCTTCCAGGCCGCCATCCACGCCCGGTCGTAGTCGGTCAGGTGCTTGTCCACCTCTTCCAGCAGGGTGCGGCGCTCGGCGTCCTCGTTCTGGCTCAGGGCAGCCGCGTCCAGCTTGCTGCCCTCGCTGTCGGTCACGGCCAGCTGGCCCACCCGCACCGTGGCCTTGTCCAGCTTTGCCAGCTCCGTGTCGCCGGAGAGCTTTGCCTCCATGTTTTCCAGCGTCAGGCCGCCGTGCAGGATGTGGTGCACGCCCTGCTTGTTCTGCAGCTGCAGCGCCAGCTCCGCCAGCTGGTTGTGGGTGATCTTCCGCGCCTTGCCGCTGTCGTCTTTCAGACCGATGTCCACAAGGTCATGGGTAAAGTGGTAAAGTTCCTTCTCGTGCTTCGGCCCCGTCAGCTCGTCAAACACCCTCGTGCCCTCGATCAGGATCTTTGTTTTCTTCCGCTGGCCGTCGTTCAGCATTTTGCCCAGGTTCTCCATGTAGCCGCCGTGGGTGTACCCGCCCAGCCGCTCAAACATCCGTTCAATGTTCATGGTGTTCATCTTGTAGCTGTTCAGCGCCCGGCTCATCCTGCCAAGGGCGCCCGGCTTTTTGCTCACGCCTTTGGCGTCGGTCAGCTCGCTTTTCACCCCCTCGGCGAATTCGTCGATCATCACGTCCTCGGTCGCGCCCACCACCACGTTGTCGGTCTTGATGATGTGCAGCGTCTGGTCCAGGATGTCCCGCAGCCCTCGCAGTTCGGTGGAGCTCAAGGTGGCCATGCCGCCGTTTTTCAGCGCTGCCAGTCGGTCGTTCAGTCCGTCCACATACGCCGTCCAGCTCGGGCTTTCATCCTCCCGGGTGTACTGCTTTGCGTTCTCGATCTTCGCCCGCAGCACTTCGATCTCCCGTTCCCGGTTGTCGTTCACGTCCAGCAGCCACTCGTCAATGGCGTCCTGCAGGCCGCTGTTCTCCCATTCCAGCTGTGCCCGGTCGCTGTTCTCCATCTCCCGCTTGATGCCGTCCCGCAGCCCGTGCACCGCTTTTTCCATGGCTGCCTTGCTGTCCTGCATGGGCGCGTAGGTCCAGCCCTCTTCGCCCCGGTGCGACCACTGGGCAAGCCGCTGGGCCGTCTCCCGGTTTCCAATGGCCTCGTTCGCCAGCTGCAAAACCGGCTGCACCTTGTCCAAAAGGTACTCCGGCACATACTTTTTCTCGTTCGGGTGCTCGAACATCTTGGTCAGCTCACTCGTCGCCTTGCGGATGGCCCGCCGGGTGTTGTCCTTGTCCCGGCTGTCCCGCATCTGGGCCAGCCGCTCGGCGTTCTTCGCCTGTGCAATGGCAATTTTCTCCCGGGTCTTTCCGCGTTCTGCCTCCCGCAGTACAGCCGCCTGCTGTTCCAGCTTCCGCTCCTTCGCGCCAAGCTTTGCCTCTGCCCTTGCGGCCGCTTCCTTGTAGTCCTGCTGGGCCTTGGTCATCCGGTCCGCATAGGGTTGCCGCATCTTCTGCCGGTCGCTGGCCCGCTGTTTGGCCGCGTTCAGGTTGGCCTCGGCCTGCAGCGCCAGGCTGTGCCGCTTTGCCTGTTCGTTCATCTGCTCGGTCCGCGCCTTGAACTCCGCCCGCAGTTTCGCGTTCCGGCTGTTGGCCACGCCCGGCAGGCCCAGGTATTCGTTCCACAGATCCATGGCCAGTTCCTGCTTGGCCGCGTCCCATTCGCTGTCATAGGCGCTCTCCATCGTGGGCTTGATCGCATCGTGTGCCGCCGCCATGGCTTCCAGCGCGTCGGCGGCGCTGCTGGGCGTTTCGGTGGGGAACAATCCCCCGCCAATGCCCTGCAGCTCGGTAAAGTCGGCGTCCCACCGGCTCACCTCGCCCTTTTTCGTCAGCGTCAGGCTCACGCCGTGCTTTGCCAGCTCCTTCCGGGCCTCGGCCCAGCTGCCGTACTTGTACAGCACCTCGTTGTAGTCCTTGCTGCCTTTTTCCAGGCTCATGCTCATCTTGTGCAGGTCGGGGTAGGCCTTCCACAGCTCGTCGTTTTTCTTGGCGCTGCCTTCCATCACCTGCTGGGCCATGTCCAGCACAAAGCCGTGGGCCTGGGCCCAGTCCACGCTGCCGCCGCTCAGGTAGTTCCGCAGTGCGGCAAGGCGGCTGGTCAGGGTCTTCACGTCCGCCCGGCTGTCGCTGGTCTTCACCATCTTCCGGGCAATGCGTTCCAGGCTTTCGTCCGACACCTGTGCCGCATCCGCCTGCGCCATCACCTTGGCCAGAGTCTCGGTCTCAGCGCCGCCGTCCCCCACGCTCTGGCGCCTGGCTGCTTCCACGTCCTCGCTGTCCACGTCCAGCTGGTAGCGGTTTTCTCCTTCCTGCGTCATAAACTGTGCAAGTTTTGCGTTGCGGGAATTTGCATCCATCATCTTGACAGACTCTCCGAAGTATGTTAAAGTACCTCTGGAACCGTACATGGTTGGGGGGACCGGCAATTGGAGCCCAGTACTGCCCAGCCATGCTGCGGTTCTTTTTTTATTCGGGTCAATGTACAGGATTTGGTCACTGTTCAACGCATTCTGCACATTGTTCTTTCCATAAGCGCTGGTAAGAACAATATTATCCATCACTAATCCATTCTTACGGGTCGGCAGCAGTTCCAACGAAACACTCACCGGCTGGTTCAGTGCATCCTTCACTTCACCGAACATATAGATTCGGCTTCTATAATTTTTTCCCTGATTTGCGCCGGTCTCCTCATTCGAGTGCAGCACCACCACCGGGTTTTCCAATACCTGTGGCACCTGCTTGATGATGTCCGGTGTCATGATGGATTTTTCTTTTCCGGCCTTATATCTTACCTCACTGTGTTTTTTCAGAATTTCTTTGATTTTACCAGCATTCCACAAAATCGTCTGATCTTTCACACCAATGCTTTTCAGCACATCCGATGTCTTGCCGACCGTGATCATATAATCGTCCGTCTTTTTGTTCAGACTTTCGATCTCGTCCTCAAACCGTTCGTCAATGGAATACCGCTCGCCCTCCGCCGCTGCCGCGTCTGCTGCAGCGGCTTTTTCCATGCCGCCGTTTGCTTCCAGCGCCGCGCGGTAGTTGGTTCCGGCATCCGCCTGGTGGTTGAAGTAGATCTGCCGCAGGTCCTTCAGCTGCGTCTCGGTCAGGGTGTGCGCCGCCCGGGCCGCCGCGTTGTCCGGTTCCGCCCCCAGCAGGGTCTGGATGTCCGTCAGCACCTTCTGCAAAAGCGTCTCGATCTTCTGCATCACCCGGTTGCTCCGCTTCTGGGCCTGGGCGTTCATCCTGGCTTCCGCCGCCTGCTGGCGCACATAATTCCGGAAGTCCTCTTCCGTTCCAAAAATGCTGCGCATGGCGTCCGCCGTGATCTCTTCCATGGCCTGGTTGTAGGTCAGCTGCTGGCCCGCCCGCTCGTACCGGTCCAGATAGCTCTGCACCAGCTCCTGCACGCTGTCCATGCCGTTCTGCTGCACAAGGTAGTGCTCAAAGGTGTCGATCAGCTCCTGCCCGCCGGCGTTGTCCCAGCGGTTCAGCTCGTGCAGCGTCTCGTGCATCACGGTGGCGGCGTCGGCTTCACTCGAGTAAAACACCTTGCCCGCCGCGCTCTGGATCAGGCCCTTGGCGTTGTTTGCAAGGCCCTGCACCACCCGCTGCGCCGCCACGCCGCTGGCCTTGGCGCTCAACTCGATCAGGGCGTCGTCCGCCCGGGTGCCCTTGCTCACGCTGCCGTCTGCCTTGTAGTAAGTGCCGGCATCCTCCCGCAGTGCCGCCTTGCCGGGGCGCTTGCCCAGCTCTGCGGCCCGGGTCTCCTGGTAGCGTTCCGCTTCTCCTTTGCCCTGTAAGTAGGCCAGGTTCAGCGCCGTCCGGCCTGCATCCCCCAGCGCCAGCACCTGCTGCACCCGTCCGCTCAGGGCGCTGCCCTTGCCGGTCATCTGCAGCGCCTCGGCAAAGCTGGCTCCTTCCCCGTTCACACCCAGCCGGTACAGGCTGGCCGCGGCCGGGGCGTAGATCTCCGCCCCAATGCCTGCCGGCATGTTGTTCACCACGGTCTGCACCGCCTGGGTGCTCATCCGGTAGTGCTGCGCCAGCTCCTGCGCCGTCTGCACCTGCTCGCCCCGCGTCCAGCTGTCCGTTTCCAGCGCCGCCGGGTCTGCCCGCAGTTCCACGTCCGCGTACTCCGCCGGGCTCTGCTGCTGCGCCGGCGCTTCCTGCTGCGCAGCGGCCCGGCTTTCCGCCTGCGCCTGCTGGTGCAGCTGTTCCGGGTCAAACAGCATCGTTCTGGGGTTTTCCGGGTCTACCGTCCGCACCGCTTCCGTGCCGTCCGCAAAGCGCACCGTCATGGTGTCGTTGCTCATGCTCACGCTGTAGCCCTGCCCGCTTTCCACGGTTTCCCCAGCCTTTTCCACGGTACTTTGGCCCGGATCGGCGGCAGGGTTCTCCATCTGCGTCGCATTGTTCCCGACATTTGTGTCGGGAACTTCCGCCGCCTGCTGCACGGCCTGCCCGGCAGTCTGCTGCTGGGCAAGCGTGCGCAGGGCTTTCCGGGTCTCGCTGGCCGTGGCGGGCAGCTCCATGCCGTACTCCTCCGCAAAGGCCGCCCGGTTTGCTTCGTTGGCCGCGTTCGGGGTGAACAGGTTGATGGTCTTGCCCGTCAGGGCATCCGCCTCCATGGCGGCCGCCAGCTGCTGCACCGCCGGGTTCTCGCTGCGCACCGCTGGGGCTGCATCCTTCTGGGCAGTTGTTTCCGCAGCGTCGGCATTGCCGGCCTGCTGCCGTGCAGCTTCTCCCGGCTCCATGGCCCGCGCTTCCAGCGCCCGCTGCGCCGCTGCGGCATCCGCCGCCCGGCTCTCGGTGTCCGCCTGCACCGGGGCAGCCGTTTCGGTTCCGGCCCGGGCGTCCAGCGTCCGGCTCATGGCACCCAGCCCCGTGCCCACGGCACCGCCCAGCGCACCGGAGGCACCACCCGTCAGGCCGCTCTGCAGCGCCTGCAAAAAGGTGTCGCTCTGCAGCAGCTCGTCGGCGGCCTGCTGGTCGCCGCCCAGCGTGGCATCAATGATCTTGTCCGCATAGGTCTCCACAAAGGCCTGTACCGCATTGTCCACGCCGCCGGAGATCGTGTTGGCGGCCAACTGGCTGTTGCCCAGCCCGCTCACCAGCTTCGAGCTGCGCACAAGATCGGCCAGCTTTCCGGCCACCGTGTCCCGGGCATAGTCCACGCCCATGCTGCGGGCCATGTCCGCCACGCCCACGCTGTTGATGGCCCAGCCTGCGCCAAACTTTGCAAGGCCCACGCCCACAGCCTGGCCGGCGCTGGTGCCCTTCTCCACGTCCTGGCCCATGCTCTCGGCCGCGCCCTGGGCGCTCAGCACCGGCAGCACCAGGTAGGGGCTCACGCCCGCAACAGCCAGGTTCTCCGCCGCGCTGGTGGCAACGCCCATGGCTGTTTTGGCCGCCGGGCTCATGCCCGCCTGGGCTGCTTCCGTGCGCTGCTGGCCGTAGTGGTACAGCTGGTAGCCAAGGCTCGTGTCTTTATCCAGCGCCGTTTTCTGCACCGTCCCGGCAATGCGGCTGCGCATTTCGTCGATCTCGCTCTGGCTGTAGCCCATGCCGCGCAGATCCTCGTCGGTGTACTGGGGGTTATAGTCCATGTCCACCGCCGTGATCCGGTCTTTCAGTTCCTTGCCACGGGCATCGCCTTCCAGTTCCTTGTCCAGTGCCGCCTCGTTTTTCTGGGTAGCCCGGATGTCCTTCACGCCCTGGGTGGTCATCTCGCCCGCCATGGGCACCGCCGACGCCACCGTGGCTGCAATGCCCTTCGTGGTGTCCGCCGTGCGGCGCACCACCCGGTCAGTCACCGGCAAGGCATCATATTCCCGGATGTATGCCCGGGCCTCGTTGATTTCCTGGGCCGTGTACCCCATCTTCAAAAGGTCTCCGGGGCTGTACCGCTGCTTTGTACCGGTCACCTGCACGGCCTGCTCCGGGGCAACGCCCTTGTCCTCCTGAGTGGTGTACTCCTTCTGCCGCAGCAGGTCCACCACCTCCCGGTGCCGGGGGTCGGCATCCATCCACTGGTTCAGTTCGTCAAAGCGGTCGGTCTGCCGGTCCTTGGCAAGGGCGTTTCCCACCTTCTGCGCCGCCTTGGCGTAGCTGCCGTAGGTGCCCTGCGCAATGGCCCGCTGTTTCGGGGCGTTGTCGCTGCCAACATAGTTCCAGCCCGGTTCGTAGTCCTCCTGCCGGTCCGTGGCCACCGGGCTGCCCGTGTTGCTGGCCATATCCGCCAGCACCTGCTTGCCCAGCGTGTCCGCGCTCACCGTGCCAAGCACCTGCCGCGTGCCGCCGGTCCAGGCCGGGGTGCTGGCCGTCGTCTGCAGGCGGCTGGTGCTGGCGGGGGCAGCCGTCATCTGGCTGCGGATCTGCGCCACCTGGGCCACGCTCAGGCCCGTGCCGGCGCTCTTGGCTGCCGGTGCCGCCGGTGTGGTCTTGGCCGTCTGGGTCGTCGTCGTCTTCTTCTGGGCTGCGGTTTTTGCGGCGTCATTCGCTTTAATCTGCTCCCGCATCTGGCGCACCTGTTCTACACTCAGGCTCATGTTGCTCCTCCTTTACCATCCCATAGTCTGCGACACCTGACTGATGGTGCTGTCGCTGTAATTTTTCCGGATCAGATACTCGGTGATCTGGGCCATGTCATAGCCATTGTTTGCCATCTGCTGTGCTTCTCGCAGCGCCGTATTGTAATTGCCGCCTTTCGGGCTGGCCATGCTCACCGACGCCCCCGCCACGCCGTCCACCGTGCCGCTGGTGCTCCACGGCGTTTTGGTGGTCGCTGCCGGCAGCTTGCTGGTCGTGGTTCCCGCCTTTCCCGCTCCGGTTCCTCCCGCCGCGCTCTGGGTACTGGCCTTGGTGCCGGTGTCTGCCTTGATCCATCCCGCATTGATCAGGGTCCGCTTGTAAAAGTCGTACAGGGGCTCGGTGCCCTTCATGCTGGAAAATTTGTTTGCCATCTGCTGCAGCTGGCTGGTCGTGTAGCCGCCGCTCTTGCTTCCCGAGCTGCTCCCACCGCTTCTCGTGCTTCCGGTGCCCGTGGTCTTGTACCGCTGCTGCAGTCCCAGCAGCGCCTGCTGGTATGCAAGGTTCGAGCTGTTCAGCCGCCCGGCAATGGTGCCGTAGCTGTCCGTGCTGTCCCCGCTCAGTCCTGCCATCTGCAGGTAATTCTTTGCTGCCGTGTCGTTGCCGCTGCCCGCCAGGCTTGCGCCCTGCAGCAGGGCCGCCATCTTGTCCTTCTGGGTATCGCTCATGCCCTCCCAGGCGTCCAGCATCGTGCTGTCCAGTCCGTACTTGGTCAGGGTCTGGGCTGCCAGGTCATCAAAGCCCGCCTGCTTAAAGGCCTGCGCCTGTTCCATGGCGCTGATCTGGTCGCTCAGCTGGGTGCGCTGCAGGCTGTCCGCATACTGCTGCTTCTGTAGTTCAAACTCCTTGTCCCACTGGTAATAGCCCTGGTAGGCATCGTACCCGGTCTTCACCGCGTTGCCCACGCCCTTCACAACGTTCCACACATTGTTCCAGAAGTCGCTGTTCTCCTGCCGTGCCGTGTCCACCCGGCCGCTCAGGTAGTCCCGCCAGTTCTGGGCATTGCTCACGCTGCCGTCATACTCGCTGCGTTCCAGGCTCTGCTGGCCCAGCAGGTCGTCCAGCACGCTGGTGGTGTCACTCATCTTCTGCTTCCAGTTCTGCAAAGCGTCCGCCCGCAGGCTGCTCAGGCTGTTGTCCACGCCTGCGATCTGCTCCCCTGCCGCCTGGTTCGCCGCCGTCTTGGCCCAGTCCGCACCGTACCCGCCCGCCAGGGTATTGGCCGTGCCGGCAGCGGCTGCCGCGCCGTTCTGGGCGTTGGCCACGCTGTTGGCCCGGTACTGCTGGTAGGCAGCGTTCAGGGCGTCCGTGTCCACGCCGGTGCTGCCGGTCAGGCTGGCATCCGCCAGCTGCACCAGCTTCTGGTTGATGCTGTCCGCGTAGTTGTTCTGGTAGGCCCTCGGCATAGCCTGTTCGGCCTGGGCCAGCTTCTTCTTTGCCGTGTTCAGTCTCGCAATGGTTCCCATGGTGTCCCCTCCTTACACAAAAAAGAACGGTAAGATCTGCGCCGCCAGCTGCACCGCGCTCAGAATGCCGTTCAGCCACCGGCTGGTGCGCTGGCTGCTCTCGCTGCTGGCCTTGTCGTACTCGTTCTGGCGGTACTGCAGCCCGTCCATCCAGTTGGCCATGTCCTTCTGGTAGTTCTGGTAGTCCTGCTGTTCGGCGTTCTGCAGTCCGCTCAGCTGGCTCTCCAGCCCGGTGCGCTTGGCCGTGTACTCGCTGCGGCTCTGGTCCTGCAGGCTGTTCAGCACGTTGTCCAGGTTGTTCATGGTGGCCGTGTAGGCGTTCTGGCCCGCCTGGGTGCCGTAGCTGGAGCTGTAGCCTCCGGTCTGGGCCGCCGCGTTGGCCTGGGCGTTCTGGTTCGCCAGCTTGGCCGAGCGGGTGTACTGGCTCTTGTACTGCTGGTAGGCCGTGTCGGCGTCCGGGTCGTAGTCAAATTCTTTCATGCCGTCCAGCTGGCCCATCACGTCCTTGATCTTCGGCTGGTACTGGCTCACATAGTCCGCCGGGCGGGTCTTTTCGTAGTTCTCCAGTTCCGTCCGGGCATTGCTCAGTCTGCTCATTCCGTCTCCCCCTTACTGCTCAAAAAATTCTCGCTCATGTTCTCGCTGTCCAGGTTGGTCAGCACATACCCCAGCTGTTCCTGCAGCTGGTACAGGTAGTTGCGCAGCGCCCGGGCGTCCTCCGGGTCCATGCTGCTGCCAAAGCTGGGCAGGCTGATGCCGTTCAGCCCCGCTAAACTCGCCATCGTTCTTCCTCACTTTCTCGGCCCGGCCCCGGTCACCCGGCCGCCGGTGGTGCCCGCCAATGTAAAGGCCATGCTCCGCAGTGCGATCTGCCCCGTGCCGCTCAGCTTCAGCCGCAGGGTGTCGTGCCGGCGCGGCTCAAAGGGCAGGTTCAGCCGGGCATGGTCTCCCGTGGCGGCCGCCGTGCGCAGGGTCTCCCAGGGTCCGCCGTCGTAGCTCACCGCCAGCGTCACCACACTGTGGGTCTGGGCGTCCAGCCGCAGGGTGATCCGGCTGATGTATTTGTCATCCGTCTCGGTCAGTCCAATGTCTCCGCTCACCGCTTCAAACTGCAGCGCCGCCTCGGCTTCCCCTTCTGTTTCCCGGTCGGGGTCTGCCGCCCACAGGGCCCGGCCGTCCCACAGGTACAGCTGCCGGCCGGTGCTGGCCATCTCGTAACCCACGGCGCTCTCCTCGTGCCACAGGCCCCGCTCCGTGTCGTACACCAGCAGCCGCCCGGCGCTGTCCCCCTGGCGGCGCAGGTACAGGTAATACCGGGCGTCCAAACTGCCGGCGGCACACCATGCGGCCCCCGTCAGCTTCCCGGTGTCCAGTGCGCCGGACACCTTGCCGGGCAGGCTGCCGTCCCAGGCCATCACCCCGCCGGGCGAGAGGTAATACAGCGTCTCGTTCAGCACGCACAGGCTGTGGGCGGCATTGGCTGCCACGCCCCGGCACCGCACGCTGGAGAGCTGGTAGTCGCTGGGTTTGGAGCCGTACAGCTTGTGGATGCAGTTCTCTTTGAAGAACAGCACATACCCCATGCAGCTGGCCGCGCCGGTAAAGGTTCCGTCGCTGCCCACGCTCACGGCGTAGCTGTCCGCTGCAATGCCCCGGTAACTGTACCAGTTGGTGGGGTCGCCCAGGCGGCAGGCGTAAATGGTGTTTTCCTTCTTGCTGCAGCCCCACACCCGGTTGCCCTGCTCCGTCACAAAGTCCAGGTCCGGCAC
>UMGW01041405.1_pt1 | contig 15199 bp, 8 predicted proteins | sample 1965371 | NCBI WGS metagenome assembly UMGW01 (sample SAMEA4836082, study PRJEB28245) | human gut metagenome | biome: gut microbiome; material: fecal sample | place: Denmark | collected 2008
TAACTTTTAGCGCGGTAAATTTTTACCGAAGTATTGATATATAAAACATAGTTAAAAATGAGGGAAATTCATACCTTATATACGGAGAAAAGAATAATTTTGCGGCCGAAAACTAAACATTATGATTTAGTTTTCATCGTTATCCTTCTTCTATGATTTACACACAAAAGCTTCGGATTAACTAGAATAAAATTATACAGAGAATAAAAGAGTATGAAGAGTAGATTAGTATTATTGGCATGTTGCCTGGCACTGCTCAGCAGTTGTGGACAAGGTGACAAAAGCACGGGAAAAGCACCCGAATTTGCAGTGATTACAGTAGAAACAACCACTGCCAACCTGACAAACAGTTATCCGGCTACTATTAAAGGTAAACAAGATGTGGAAATCCGTCCGATGGTAAGCGGTTTCATCACCAAATTACATGTGGACGAGGGTTCCGTCGTACACAAAGGACAAGTATTGTTCAGCATCGACCCTGTACAATACCAGGCTGCAGTAAATTCGGCCAAGGCTGCGGTTGAAACGGCAAAAGCCGCTGTAAACACACAAGAACTTACTGTGAGCAACAAACGCACGTTGAACCAAAAGAACATCATCAGCGATTACGACCTGCAAATGGCTGAAAACCAGTTGGCACAAACCAAAGCACAATTGGCACAGGCGGAAGCGCAACTGATCAATGCTCAAAACAACCTGTCATACACCAGTGTAACAAGCCCCAGCGACGGTATAGTAGGTACTATCCCCTACCGTGTAGGTAGTTTGGTAAGCCCCTCCATGGCCACCCCGTTGACCACAGTTGCCGACATCTCCGAAATGTTCGCTTATTTCTCCATGACCGAAAGACAGCTCCTGTCACTGATACGCGAAGGCGGAAGCACCAAGGATATTCTGGCAAAGATGCCTCAGGTACAACTGCAACTGATTGACGGAACCATGTATGCCGACAGTGGTCGTGTAGAAACCATCAGCGGCGTTATCGACCAGACTACAGGTGCAGTAAACATGCGTGCCCTCTTCCCCAACAAACACAACATTCTGCGTAGCGGCGGTACAGGAAACGTAGTATTCCCCAATCCGATGGAGAATGTAATCATGATTCCTCAATCGGCCACCACAGAAATACAGGACAAGAAATTCGTATTCGTTGCACAACCTGACAACACGCTGAAAAATACCGAAATACAGGTATTCAGCCTGAATGATGGCAAATATTTTTACGTTACAGGCGGCTTGAAGGCCGGCGATAAAATCGTGATAGAAGGCGTACAGAACCTGAAAGATGGACAAAGCATCACTCCTATCACTCCTGAAGAGAAAGAGGCTGAATATCAGAAAGCCCTCAAAGACCAAAAAGAAGGTAATATCCAAACTGCGTTCAATTAACATTTAACGCCCCTAATCATTAAGTAACATGAAATTAGATAGATTTATTAATCGTCCGGTACTATCTACGGTAATCTCCATCCTGATAGTAATCCTGGGACTTATTGGTCTGGCAACGCTGCCTATCACCCAATATCCGGACATTGCACCACCGACGGTATCGGTACGCGCCACTTACCAGGGTGCCAACGCCCAAACGGTGTTGAACTCTGTCATTGCGCCGCTGGAAGACCAAATCAACGGTGTGGAGAACATGATGTACATGACTTCCAGTGCATCCAATAACGGTTCCGCCGAAATTTCCATTTACTTCAAACAGGGTACAGACCCTGATATGGCAGCCGTTAACGTACAGAACCGCGTTTCCATGGCTCAGGGTTTGCTACCGGCCGAAGTAACCAAAGTCGGTGTGACTACGCAGAAACGACAGACATCCATGTTGATGGTATTCTCCATTTACGATGAGAAAGACCAGTACGACATCGAATTCCTTGAGAACTATGCCAACATCAACCTTATTCCGGAAGTAAAGCGTGTAAACGGTGTGGGTGATGCCACCGTGCTCGGTCAGGACTACTCCATGCGTATCTGGCTGAAACCGGATGTAATGGCACAATACAAGTTGATTCCTAACGATGTAGCCGATGCACTGGCCGAACAAAATATCGAAGCGGCTCCCGGACAGTTTGGTGAACGCGGCAACCAAAGCTTCCAATACACCATCCGCTACAAAGGCCGTCTTCAACAGCCGGAAGAATTTGAGAATATCGTAATCAAAGCCCTTGAGAACGGTGAAGTTCTCCGTTTGAAAGACATTGCCGATATTGAACTCGGGCGTCTGTCCTACAACTTCAACAATATGGTAAACAGCCATAAGGCAGTATCCTGTATCGTATACCAGATGGCGGGAACCAATGCTACGCAGACTATCAGTGACCTGGAAGAAGTACTTGGAAAAGCATCCGAAACGCTGCCTTCCGGTTTGAAAATCAATATCGCCCAAAGTGCCAATGACTTCCTGTTTGCTTCTATCCATGAAGTAATCAAAACATTGATCGAGGCGTTCATCCTCGTGTTCATCGTAGTGTATATCTTCCTGCAAGACATGCGCTCTACGCTGATTCCTGCCATTGCCATTCCGGTAGCTTTGATTGCTACTTTCTTCGTATTGCAACTGATCGGCTTCAGTATTAACCTGCTGACACTCTCGGCTATGGTGCTTGCCATCGCAATTGTAGTGGATGACGCCATAGTTGTCGTCGAAGGTGTCCATGCCAAGCTCGACCAGGGATATAAATCAGCACGGACTGCATCTATCGACGCCATGAGCGAGCTGGGCGGCGCTATCATTTCCATTACACTGGTGATGATGTCTGTGTTTGTGCCGGTAAGTTTCATGGGTGGTACAGCCGGTACATTCTACCGCCAGTTCGGTCTTACAATGGCCATCGCCATCGGTTTCTCCGCATTGAACGCCTTGACACTGAGTCCGGCCTTGTGTGCCATCTTCCTGAAACCGCACAACAGTGATGCCACTATGAAAGAGCGCATCGGTGTCGCAACTAAAGAGGCACGTAAAATCATGATAGCCCGTTATGTGGATTCTATCGGCAGAATGATGCGTCCCGGCCTTACACTGCTCTTTACTACAATCGCCATTTTGGGTATGATTTTCGGTTTGTTCAGCTTTGAGAACCATCCTGTACTCTGTCTGGTAATGATTGTTATCAGCGTATTGGCATTAGCAGGTATGACTACGGATAAGTTCAAACACTCTTTCAACGCATCCTACGACTCCATCCTGGGTAAATACAAGAAACAAGTGCTCCGCTTTATCCAGAAGAAATGGCTCTCCGGTGGTATTGTGGTAGGCTCCATTGTACTGTTGATGGTGTTTATGAACATCACACCGACAGGTATGGTACCCAATGAAGACACCGGTACCATCATGGGTGTAGTAACGCTTCCTCCCGGTACTTCACAAGAACGTGCCATGGAAGTGCTGAACCGTGTAGACAGTCTCGTTGCAGCCGACCCTGCAGTAGAATCGCGTACGGTAATTTCCGGTTTCAGCTTCATCGGTGGTCAGGGACCTTCCTACGGTTCGCTCATTATCAAGCTGAAAAATTGGGAAGAACGTTCCACCATGCAGAATTCAACGGTAGTTTACGCCACACTTTTCATGCGTGCGCAAAAAATCATCAAGGAAGCACAGGTACTGTTCTTTGCTCCGCCTATGATTCCGGGTTATTCGGCATCCAGCGACATCGAACTGAACATGCAGGATAAAACCGGTGGCGACCTGAACCACTTCTTCGATGTAGTGAACGACTATACTGCCGCACTGGAAGCACGTCCGGAAATCAACTCCGCAAAGACCAGTTTCAACCCTAACTTCCCGCAATATATGTTGGATATTGATGCTGCTGCCTGTAAGAAAGCAGGTCTCAGCCCAAGCGACATCCTCAGCACCATGCAGGGATATTTCGGTGGACTTTACGCTTCTAACTTCAACAGCTTCGGTAAAATGTACCGTGTCATGATTCAGGCAGAACCGAATGCAACCAAAAATCTGGAATCACTCTCCAGCATCAAGGTACGTAACGGCAATGAGATGGCTCCCATCACCCAGTTCGTATCCGTCAAGAAGGTATACGGTCCGGATATCATCAGCCGTTTCAACCTTTACACATCCATGAAAGTGATGGTGGCTCCTGCCAGCGGTTATACATCCGGTCAGGCACTTGCTGCCATTGCAGAAGTGGCCAAAGAGAACCTGCCTGCCGGTTTTGCCTACGAACTCGGCGGTATGGCACGTGAGGAAGCCGAAACCAGCGGTAGCACAACCGGTTTGATTTTTGTGCTCTGTTTCGTATTCGTTTACCTGTTGTTGAGTGCTCAATATGAAAGTTATATTCTTCCGCTCTCCGTATTGCTCTCCGTACCATTCGGATTGTTGGGTAGCTTCCTGTTTGTCAGCGGTATCGGTTCATTGGGTAACATTCCTGCATTGAAAATGATTTTGGGAACCATGTCTAACGACATCTACATGCAGATTGCACTTATCATGCTGATGGGTCTGTTGGCCAAGAACGCCATCCTGATCGTAGAGTTCGCCCTCGACCGCCGCAAAATGGGTATGAGCATTACATGGGCTGCCGTGCTGGGTGCCGCCGCCCGTCTGCGTCCTATCCTGATGACTTCTCTGGCAATGATTGTCGGTCTGCTCCCGTTGATGTTTGCTTCCGGTGCAGGAGCCAACGGTAACCGTACACTGGGAACTTCGGCTATCGGCGGTATGTTAATCGGTATGATTCTGCAGATATTCATCGTACCTGCCCTGTTCGTTGCTTTCCAATATCTCCAGGAGAAGGTTAAACCGATGGAATGGGAAGATGTGGATAACTCGGATGCAGAACCTGAGATTGAACAATATACAAAATAGTGATTAGCGTTTAACGATTAATGGATAGTGGACATCCACAAGCAAATTACTAATTATTAAACACTAACCGCTAAACACTAAAATATAGTTTATCATGAAGAAAATAATAATTCTGATGTGCGCAACTGCTTTATTGAGCAGTTGCCATATCTACAAATCATACGACAGACCCGAAGATATTACAGTAGAAGGCCTATATCGGGACACCATTGCCGGTGGCGATACACTTGCCGCAGATACTGCCAATTTCGGTAATCTGCCCTGGAAAGAAGTGTTTACGGATGCACAGTTACAGACACTTATCGAACAGGCATTGACCAACAATGCCGACCTTCGCAGTGCTGCACTCACCGTAAAGCAGGCTCAGGCAGCACTGATGTCCGCACGTCTGGCTTATGCTCCCATGCTGGCTCTCTCTCCGCAAGGAACAGTAAGCAGCTTCGACAAAGGTAAAGCCACACAGACGTATTCGCTTCCTGTGACAGCAAGCTGGCAGATAGATCTGTTCGGTCAGTTGCTGAACCCCAAGCGTAAGGCTCAAGTCTCACTGAAACAGACACAGTTCTATGAACAGGCTGTACAGACACAAGTGATTGCAAACGTAGCCAATATGTACTATACGCTGCTAATGCTCGACCGCCAGTTGCAAATAAGCGAAAGCACCTGTGACATCCTGAAACGCAACCTTGAAACCGTAGAAGCAATGAAAGAGGCTGCTATGGCTAACAGTGCAGCCGTAGAGCAAAGCCGCACCGCCTATGCACAAGTACTGGCTTCCCTGCCCGATATCCGCCAAAGTATCCGTGAAACGGAAAACGCACTATGCCTGATGCTGAACCAACCTGCACAGAGCATTGCACGTGGTACATTGGAACAGCAGCAGTTACCTGCCGAATTCTCTACCGGTATTCCTTTGCAACTGTTGTCCAACCGTCCCGATGTAAAAGCTGCTGAAATGTCACTGGCAGCAAGCTACTACGACACCAACAGCGCACGTGCAGCTTTCTATCCGCAAATCACCTTAAGCGGTTCTGCCGGCTGGACCAACAGTGCAGGTTCCGCTATTATCAATCCAGGAAAGCTGCTGGCATCCGCTATCGGTTCGCTCACACAACCTCTGTTCTACCGCGGTGCCAACATTGCCCGGTTGAAACAAGCAAAGGCACAGGAAGAGCAAGCCAAAATCCAGTTCCAGACCACACTGCTCAAGGCCGGAAATGAAGTAAGCAATGCTTTGTATCAATATCAAATGACCTCGGACAAAGCCATTTCACGTGAAATTCAAGTGAATTCTGCCCGTAAAGCTGCGGAAGATACAAAAGAATTGTTTAACTTAGGCACGTCAACCTATTTGGAAGTCTTGTCCGCCGAACAGTCTTACCTCAGCGCACAGCTTTCGGAAGTGGCCGACACCTTCGACCGCATGCAGTCTGTAATCAGCCTGTATCAAGCATTGGGCGGAGGAAGAGAATAATATCAGTTACGGGTTATGGGTTATAAGTTATTTTTGACGGCTCATCTCCCATAACTCATAACTTATAATTTATAACTCATAACTAATTACTATGATTAGTCCATTAGCATCTGTAGATTCTACCGCAAAAATCGGTAAGAATGTAACCATTCAGCCTTTCGCTTACATCGAAGGAGATGTGGAAATCGGTGACGACTGCGTGATTATGTCAAATGCAAGTATCCTCAAGGGTACGCGTTTAGGTAAAGGAAATAAAGTACACCATGGTGCCGTACTGGGTAGTGAACCGCAAGATTTTCATTACACAGGCGAAGCAAGTCGGTTGATTATCGGTGACAACAACGACATTCGTGAAAATGTGGTTATCAGCCGTGCTACGCACGAAAGCGGATGTACGCGCATTGGCGATAGTAACTATCTAATGGACGGTGTTCACCTCTGCCACGACGTACAAGTAGGCAATCACTGTGTACTGGGAATTAAGAGCACAGTGGCTGGAGACTGCCACATAGACGACTGTACAATCCTGAGCAGTAATGTTATCCTACATCAGAATTGCCACATAGGCAGTTGGGTATTGATTCAGGCAGGTTGCCGCATCTCAAAAGATGTACCGCCTTATGTTATAATGAACGGCAATCCGGCAGAATATCACGGTATCAATGCGGTGGTACTCCAGCATAAGCATCAGGTTACCGAGCGTATTCTGCGCCATATAGTCAATGCTTACCGCCTGGTATATCAAGGGAATTTCAGTATACAGGACGCTTTACAGAAGATTGAAGATCAGGTTCCGATGAGTGATGAGATACATAATATCATCAACTTTATCCGTAACTCAAAAGGTATTGTAAAGTAAACCTCGGCATATAAGAAAAAAGGCTTGCAGAAGTCCTGTGAATAAGACATCTGCAAGCCTATATTTTATATACCGGTTTTATTGCTATTCAGAGTATTATAACCCTCGTACCTACTTGAAACGCAACATCCCGAAAAATTCCGGACAATGGAAGTTCGGCTTTTCCAAATCAATGGGATTCCATGACAGGAAATGAGGAGTCTGCAACTTATCACCGCATTTATAGAAATTGGCACGAATGGCCTTACCGTCCAATGAGGTGATATTATGCATAAAGAAAGCGGAATAAGGTATCACCAAAGCTACTTCCCAACTGCAATCTCCTATCCGTTCCTCAAAATCCTTCTGTCCCAAAGAAGACCAACGCTGCACTTTATCAAGCACTTCCTGCGGTGCATGTTGACGGTTGGAGCGTCCTGTTCCCGCACCGATAAGCAGTCTTCCAACACAGTTACATTCCATGTTATAATATACTCCGTCTCCGGCAGGAATGGAAAAGAACTCCACACAGGCATCTTCCCAAACCGGCCCGTTGTCTTTGCCCGCTACTGCGCGTACGCTGGCTTCTTTCACTTTATAATGAATCAGGATAGCGTTGTCCGTATAAGCAATACGGAACTTTACGTCCGGACAGTACGGATATGTCGTCCAATTCACTGTATTAACCGGCTGAAAAGCCACTTTTTCTTCATCCAAAAGAGCAGGCACCGCTTCTACCGGTATATTTGCCATACTCACTTTCTTGACATCCAGTTCTTTCATCATCTTATTTTTAGGAGTTAATGCGAATAAGGGTAAGACACAGCAACCCATCATCGCCGCCATTATACACCTTTTCAAATGCATGAAGCTATGAATTTCTGCATTTCCGGAGTATGTTCTTCTACGCTTTGAAGCAATTTGAATTGAGCCTTTGTGCGCACCAGGTTATGTTCCGGATATTGAATTTTATAATAGGTATCGCCATTGATATAGTCAGCCAGGAAACGCACGCACTGCATATAAGGGAACAGAGCAGCCGCATAGGGCAGATTCTTTATCTCTACCGGCAGCAGGAAAGATTTGGCCGATTCCAGATAGCCTTTTGTGAATGCCTTGAATATTTCCATATTGAAATTCACATTCGCAAGGTCTTTATCATCTTCCAAACCGGTATTGGCTCCCGAACGCAGGAAATCGCCAAAGTCGGAAAAGACGAAACTAGGCATTACGGTATCGAGGTCGATGACACAAAGTACATTGCCGCTTTCATCAAACATCATATTATTGACTTTCGTATCGCAATGGCAAACCCGCTTGGGTAACTTGCCTTCACGATGCAGGCGCTCCGCTTTGCACATTTCCTCTGCACGGCGCTCTATCTCATCCAGAAGATACCGTACTTCCTTTACACGTCCGGCAGCATCGGCCGCCACTGCATCGCGAAGCTGTTTCAAACGGAATTCCATATTATGGAAGTCGGGAATCGTCTCGCCCAGTTTATCGGGAATATCGGCAAGCATTGCCTGGAAATTACCGAAAGCTACGCCTGCATAATACGAATATTCGGGGTTAACCGTTTCGTAGGTCCTTGCATTGGGAATAAACGCCATGACACGCCAATAACTCTCACCATCATGCCAATAAGTCTTTCCTGTATCGGCAGGAAAGAAATGCAGCACCTTACGTTCAATGTCTTTCTCGCCTTTCTCTTCCAGTTTTTTACGGATATGAGTGGTTACGGCATTGATATTGGCCTGCAACATTTCTACGTTTTGGAAAATGGCATGATTGATACGCTGCAATACATAATCGGGGGCATCAGCCTCGAGAGTGCTTACTTTATAGGTGTCATTAATAAGACCGGCCCCTAAAGGATTGATTTCTTGAACTGTACCCTGCAATTGAAAATGAGATACGATAGATAAAAGGTCTTTCATGATAATAAATAAATTAATTTATGATACAAATATACGCTCTTTATTACATATAATAAGTTTATTATTGTCCGATGAACATCCAAAAATATACATTTAAACAAACATAACCTCAAAATCCAAATAATAAATGAGAATCTTTGTACAAAATATCCTTATATTTGTGACTGAAACCTTAAAAATGACTCAACGTGCAGAAGCTTATCATCAGATTATTCTTTATTTTAGCGAGTGCGGCTTTCGCAAATGTGTATGGGCAGAATATAACCTTTAACCACCTTACCACCGACGACGGATTATCTCAGTTTTCCGTAAACAGCTTATATGTTGATGAAAACGGCATCCTATGGATTGGCACACGCGAAGGGTTGAACCGTTACAATGGAGACGATATACAGACCTACAAGCTACAGAAGAACAATTCCAACAGCCTTTTCTGCAATACCGTATCCCGCATTACGGGCAATCATAACGGGAAAATATATCTGCTCTGCACCGAAGGAGTGGCGGAATTCAACCTTGCCACCCAAAAATTCACTACGTTAATACAAGGCAACATCAACAGCATCTATTACAATGACGGACTTTTTATCGGCAAAAAGAATGAAATATACCGTTATAACGAGGAAACTGGAAATTTCGACCTTTACTATCAACTCCCGGACCGAAATCTGGAAATAGTCTGTATACACATCAATAAGGATGTACTATGGCTGGGAACAACAACCAACGGCGTATACTGCCTGAATATTGACAAAAAAGAACTGACGCATCCCATTCAGAAAGGAAATATTACCAGTTTTTATCAAGACAGCGAAAGTGAATTGTGGATTGGCAGTTGGGAAGAAGGACTGTTCCGTGTAAAAGCAGACGGAACAATAGAAAACTTCAAATACAATGCCAAAGACCCACACAGTCTCTCCTCCAATTTCGTCAGGGCCTGCTGTGAGGACAATCTGGGCAATATATGGATAGGTACTTTCAACGGATTAAACCGATACAATAAAATAACCGGATTATTCCAGAACCATACAGCCAATGACACACAAGCCGACGGGCTCACCCACTCTTCCATCTGGTGTATCGTAAAAGATAACCAAGGTACACTTTGGCTGGGAACCTATTTCGGCGGTGTCAACTACTTCAATCCGGAATATGAAATCTACACCCGTTATTCCTACTCTTCCAACGAGAAGAAAGGGCTGAGTAATCCGGTTGTAGGACGCACCATTGAGGATAAAGACGGCAATCTGTGGATAGGAACCGAAGGCGGCGGACTGAATTATTACAACCGCCGCACATGCGAATTCAAATGGTATCGCCCACAGGAAGGGCGCAACAGCATTTCGCATAATAATGTAAAAGCGCTTTATTATGATGCCGATAAAGAAATTATATGGATAGGCACTCATTTGGGCGGTCTTAACAAACTGGATATACGCTCAGGGCATTTTACCCATTACCGCATGGAAGAAGGTAATCCTAACACTCTTCCATCAGACATTATCCGCGATATCATTCCCTACAAAAGCCTGCTGATTATAGCCACACAAAACGGAGTATGCCTCTTTGACCCCGCTAACGGACAATGCCAACAACTGTTCAAAGATAGCAAAGAAGGAAAATCCATTAAAATGGTAGCAGATGTCACATTCGATTCGGAGGGTACACTATGGATTGCTGCCACTGGAGAAGGAGTATTCAGTTATCGTTTTGACACCTGCAAACTGACAAACTACCGCCATGATGCCACCAACCCGAATAGCCTCAGTAATAACAATGTGAACAATATAACGCAAGATAGCAAAGGCAACCTGTGGTTCTCCACCTCGGGTAGCGGTCTGGACTTATATCGCCCCGCAACCAATGATTTTGAAAATTTCGACAAGGAAAGGAACGGTCTGGCCAGTGACTGCATTTATGAAACACAAGAATCTCCCAGCAGCGGCAAATTACTGCTCATCACCAACGAAGGGTTCTCCATCTTTAACTACAAAAATAAGACTTTTAATAATTACAGTGCTGAAAACGGTTTCCCATTGACAGCCGTCAACGAAAATGCACTCTGTGTCACCTGCGACGGTGAAATATTTCTGGGAGGCATACAAGGCATGATTTCTTTCCATGAAATGGAACTGAACTTTACTCCAAAACCTTATAAGATTATCCTCTCACGGCTCATCGTCAACGGTAGGGAAATCTCTGTAGGAGATAAAACCGGCATCTTGCAGCACTCTTTATGCCACACCGGAGAGATAACCCTCAATGCAGACCAAAGTATGTTCAGTATAGAGTTTGCCACATCCAATTACATACCTGCCAACAAAGACGATATTATTTACAGACTGGAAGGCTTTTCCAATGAATGGACAAGCACACGAGGGCTGCATACCATTACTTACACCAATTTGAATGCAGGCACTTACACATTGCTCATCAAGCCGGAAGGAAAAGACGAAAACCTTTGTCCGCAAGCACAGCTCACCATTCATGTATTGCCGCCGTACTACAAAACAACACTTGCCTACTTCATATATATCATCATAACGGGAGCGGTTCTGTGGTATCTGATACGCGCCTACAAATCAAAAATCAAACTACGCGAATCTTTGAAATACGAACAGAAACATATTCAGGATGTAGAAGCGCTGAACCAATCCAAATTGCGCTTCTTCACCAACATCTCGCATGAGTTCCGCACTCCTCTGACTCTTATTGTGGCTCAGGTAGAAACCTTGCTGCAATTACAGAACTTCACACCTGCCATCTACAACAAGATATTGGGCATTTATAAAAACAGTATCCAGCTACGCGAGCTAATAACCGAATTACTCGACTTCCGCAAGCAGGAACAGGGCCATATGAAGATTAAAGTCAGTCCGCACAACATCGTGAATTTTCTGTATGAAAACTATCTGCTGTTCCTTGAATATGCCAGTGCCAAACAAATCAACTTCAATTTTGAAAAAGAGACTGACGAACTCGAAGTATGGTACGACCAGAAGCAAATGCAGAAAGTTATCAATAACCTCTTATCCAATGCTATCAAGCATACGGAAAAAGAAGATACCATTACGCTCAGTGTAAAGGAAGAACGGAATAACGTTATAATTTGTGTAAAAGATACGGGAAGCGGTATCGATGCAAAGGAGATAGATAAGATATTCGACCGCTTTTATCAGATAGAACCGACCGGTTCTACTGATGCCGGCAAGAGCGGCACCGGTATAGGACTGGCTTTGACCAAAGGTATTATAGAATTACATCATGGTTCCATCCGTGTAGAAAGCGAACTTGGCAAAGGTACAAGCTTTATCGTTACACTACGCTTGGGTAACGAATTCTTTACAGAAGAACAAATCAACCGGAATCCGGATTGCGTACATCAGATTGAAATTTCCAAATCCGAAGCAGATGCTTTCCTGAAAACCGAACTGGAAGAAAATGCTCCCATCAAACGTATTCCGGATGCCAAACTATTGATTGTAGAGGATAATGAGTCCATCCGCGAAATGCTTGCCAACATCTTCAAGCCATTCTATCAGATATTGATGGCAGCCAACGGAGAAGAAGGCTGGGAACTGGTACGCAGTGAAATGCCCTGCATTGTGGTAAGCGATGTGGTCATGCCCAAAATGTCGGGTACAGAACTATGCAAACTCATAAAAACGGATTTCAACACCTGCCATATCCCCGTAGTGTTATTGACTGCACGCACTGCCATTGAATCGAATATCGAAGGATTGCGGATCGGCGCGGACGATTACATAACCAAACCGTTCAATACAAACTTACTGATATCCCGCTGCAACAACCTGGTGAATTCACGCATCCTCTTACAGGAAAAATTCAGCAAGCAACCGCAAACGGCTGCACATATGCTTGCTACCAATCCGATTGACAAAGACATTCTGGACCGTGCCATGTCTATCATCGAACAACATCTGGACGACACAGAATTCAATGTCAATGTCTTTGCCAGAGAAATGGCAATGGCGCGCACCAACCTGTTCACCAAACTGAAGGCCATTACAGGACAAACCCCAAACGAATTTATACTGACTATCCGTTTGAAGAAAGGTGCTTTGATGTTGCGCAATAATCCGGAACTGAACATTACGGAAATTTCCGATAAGATAGGATTCAGTTCCTCACGCTACTTCAGCAAGTGCTTTAAGGACATCTATCATGTCAGCCCGCTGGCTTATCGCAAAGGAGAGGAAGCTGATAAAGACGAGGAAGAAGCAGTAAATGAAAAATAAGAATTCTGCACTTTTGTACTTTTTATGATTCCGTGTGTACTCTTTTATACACACAGACCGAAAGATAGCGCATATCTTTGGACTTGGAATAAAACTTTAAAGTCCAAAGGCTATGAAATATTTATCTAATCTTCTACCGTATCTTCCAAGTACGGTCCTTTTGATAGGATGTGGCAATCCGTCTAAACAAGAAGCCAAGAGTGACCAACCGCAAAAGCCTAATGTTATCTACCTGATCGCTGACGACTTGGGCATCGGCGACCTCAGCTGCTACGGTGCCACTAAAATAAGTACCCCGAATATAGACCGCCTTGCCGGTCAGGGTATGCAATTCACCAATGCATATGCCACCTCTTCCACAAGTACCCCTTCCCGCTTCGGACTGCTTACAGGTATGTATCCCTGGCGGCAAGAGAACACAGGCATTGCACCGGGTAATTCCGAACTGATTATTGATACAGCTTGTGTCACAATGGCCGATATGTTCAAGGAGGAAGGCTATTACACCGGAGCCGTCGGCAAATGGCATTTGGGATTAGGTCCTAAAGGTGGCACGGACTTCAATCGCGAAATCAGGCCGAATACTCAAGACATAGGCTTCAACTATGAATTTATCATTCCTGCCACAGTAGACAGGGTTCCTTGTGTGTTCGTAGAAAATGCCCATGTTGTAGGGCTTGATCCCCAAGATCCCATTACTGTCAGCTACCAGCACAAAGTGGGCGACTGGCCTACAGGACTTGAAAATCCTGAATTGGTAAAGATGAAACCCAGCCAGGGACATAATAATACCATTATCAACGGTATCCCCCGTATCGGTTGGATGACCGGTGGCAAATCTGCTCTTTGGGTGGATGAAGATATTGCAGATATCATTACCGGAAAAGCCAAAGATTTTATCGTTGCACATAAAAACGAACCTTTCTTCCTGTATATGGGTACACAAGATGTACACGTTCCCCGAGTCCCCCATCCGCGTTTTGCAGGGAAAAGCGGTTTAGGACCGCGTGGTGACGTTATTTTACAACTGGACTGGACAGTCGGCGAGATCATGCACACCCTCGATAGTCTGGATATTGCTGATAATACAATCTTCGTATTATGCAGCGACAACGGTCCCGTCATTGATGATGGTTATCAAGACCAGGCCTTTGAATTGCTGAACGGTCACACCCCCATGAAACATTACCGGGGCGGCAAGTATAGCGCATTCGATGCCGGAACCCGTATTCCATTTATCGTACGCTGGCCGAATGGTATCAAACCGGGCAAACAACAGGCTCCATTTTCCATGATTGATGTATATGCTTCATTTGCAGCCCTGCTGAATCATGAACTTCCTACAGGTGTTGCCCCTGACAGCCGCGACCAACTCAACAACTTCCTTGGCACGGATACCATCGGGTGCGACTATGTGGTACAACAGAATCTGAATAATACTCTATCCATCATTCAGAATAACTGGAAATACATCGAACCGAGTGACAAACCGGCTTTGGAACATTGGACTAAAATGGAAACGGGAAACAATCCCCAACCACAACTTTATGACTTATCTGTAGACCCTTCCGAAAAAGAAAATTTGGCTGGAACTCACCCAGATAAAGTAAAAGAGCTGGCTATTCTGTTGGAAAAAGTAAAAGCTGCAAAAACCAAGTAAATAAGGACTAAGCAGAGCACCGATTGTCCGCAGATAATGTACAATATCAGATTATTTGCGGACAATTAGTGAATATCTCTACCTTTATTAGCCTATACTTTTGCGAAGAGATTTTCCGATTTTGAACAAGACTGATAAAAGCCTTTTTTTAAATAACAATACTTCGGTAAAAATTTACCGCGCTAAAAGTTAAA
>UMGW01012822.1_pt1 | contig 15117 bp, 12 predicted proteins | sample 1965371 | NCBI WGS metagenome assembly UMGW01 (sample SAMEA4836082, study PRJEB28245) | human gut metagenome | biome: gut microbiome; material: fecal sample | place: Denmark | collected 2008
TTCACGCCCGAAGACGGCATCCGCTTCACCCGCCGCGGCACGATCGAAGTGGACGCGTCGCTTGCCACCTCGCGCGACGGCGTTTTCGCCGGGGGCGATGCGGCGATCGGTCCGACGAGCCTCATTCGCGGGCTCGAAGAAGGGGAAACGGCCGCCGCGTCCATTCACGAGTACCTCCTCACGGGCGTGCCCGGGTTCCTTGCGCGTCGGCGCATGAGCGAAATGCTCCGAGAAGGAAAGCTCCTTGACGCCGAGCCGCCCCAACCCGCGCCCGCGGCGGAACCCCGCGCCAAAATCCGACACCTCGACGCCGCGGAGCGCGTCAAGAGCTGGGACGAGGTCGAGCTCGGGCTCGATCCCGACGAAGCGCTCGAAGAAGCGAAGCGTTGCATGCGCTGTTACCGGCTCTTCTCGCTCACGACCCTGCGCCCGATTCCGGGTAAGAGCGCGCTCGAAGAACACTAACCGGCACCGACCCCCCAGGGAGAACCTCATGCAAATCTATTTGAACGGCCGCCCCGCGGCCTGTCGCGAAGGCGAAACCGTGCTCGAAGTGGCCCGGCGAGAGGGTGTACGGATTCCGACCTTGTGCGAATTCGCCGCGCTCAACCACCGTCCGGGGACCTGCCGCATGTGTCTCGTCGACGTCACGACCGCAAGCGGCCGTCAGACGCTCGCGACCGCCTGCACGAGCGCGGTCGAGGACGGAATGCGCGTCGACACGCGCTCCGAACGCGTGCGCCGCGCGCGTCGCCTTCAGGCCGAACTTCTTTTCGCCGACCACTGCGAGCGCTGTTCGGGCTGTGCGCGCCACGGTCGGTGCGAACTCCAGCGCGCGGCCGAAGAAACGGGGCTCGATCTTTCGCGCCTTTCGGGCCGTCTCACCGACCGCACGACGGTCGACCGCTCGGCGCCCGCCCTCGTTTTTACGGCTGACAAGTGTATCCGGTGTCTGCGATGCGTCGAAGTCTGCCGTCAGGTGCAGGGCGTTTCCGCCATCACCTTCGAAGGCACGGGGTGCGCGTCGAGCGTCGGCTTTGACGGCGGGCTCTGGGGCGACTCCGACCGGTGCGTTCAGTGCGGGCAGTGTTCACTCGTCTGCCCGACGGGCGCCATTGCCGTCAAGGACGAAACGGATCGCTTTCTCGACTACCTCGCCGATCCCGAGGTCGTCACGGTCGTACAGATCGCGCCCGCCGTGCGCATGGCCTTTGCCGAAGCCGCCGGGGCGCCCGCGGGACGCAACCTCGAAGGGGAAATCGTTGCGGGCCTCAAAAAGCTCGGCGCCGACTTCGTGTGCGACACGCGCTGGTCCGCGGACGTGACGATTCTCGAAGAGGGTACCGAACTTCTGCACCGTCTCGAACGCTCCGAGGGACGCGTCGACACGATGTTCACCTCCTGCTGCCCGGGCTGGATCAATCACGTTGAAAAGAGTCACCCCGACCTTTTCCCCCACGTCTCCTCCACCCGCTCGCCGCAGGCGATTTTCGGCGCGCTCGCGAAAACCTATCTGCCGCACGTGAAAAAGCTCGATCCCGCCGCGATTCGCGTCGTGTCGATCATGCCCTGCACGGCCAAAAAGGACGAAGCCGCCCGCCCGCAGCTTGCGCGCGAAGGCGTCGCCGACGTCGACCTCGTTCTCACCGTGCGCGAATTGGAGCGACTCTTTCGCACGCAGGGGATCGATCCCCTCGCGATCGACCCCGTACCCTTCGACTCCCCCTTCATGACGGAAGCTTCGGGCGCGGCGCAGCTCTTTGCAACGACGGGGGGCGTGATGGAAGCGGCTTTGCGTACGGTGTGCGCCCTTGCGGGCTCGCCCCGCGCGCTTCCCCTGCGGTTCGAACCGGTGCGGGGGCTTGCGGGCGTCAAGGAAGCGCGCGTTGAGACGGAGCGCTTCGGAGAGCTCCGCGTTGCGGTCGTGCACGGGTTGAAGAACCTCGGTCCGGTACTCGACTGCGTTCGCGAGGGGCGCTCGCCCTGGCACTTCGTCGAAGTGATGGCATGCCCCGGGGGTTGCATCGGCGGGGGCGGCACCGCGCGCGGCGACAACTGGAAGCGTACCCTTCCCGTTCGTCAGCGCATGGTCTACGACGAGGACGAGCGCCTTCCCGTGAAGCGCTCGGACGAAAATCCGGACGTGGCGGCCCTTTACCGCGACTACCTCGGTCGGGCGGGAAGCGAACTCGCGCACGAACTTCTCCATACCGACTACGACAACCGCCGGCGCACGCCGAAGCCCTTGCGCTTCAAAGAGCTTGAAACCAAAATCAGGCTTACCGACAAGCGCTGAGATCTTTCAAAGCGCCTGAACGCTCCGACCATCACCATTTCCGCGCCGCTCGCCCCTTTGAACGATGAAGGCCGAGCGGCGTCGCCAGAGGGGGACTACGCCATGAACAACACGAAAAAACCCGTCCGCGTCGCCGTCACGGGCCCGGCCGGTCAGATCGGCTACTCGCTTCTTTTCCGCATTGCTTCGGGGGCCATGCTCGGCGCCGACCAACCCGTGGAGCTCCGCCTTCTCGAGCGCGCCGACTCCTCCTCGAGCGCGCGCCTTACGGGCACCATGATGGAGCTCGAAGACTGCGCGTTCCCGCTTCTTGAGGGGCTTTCCGCTTTTCGCGATCCCGTGGAAGCGTTCCGCGATGCGGACTACGCGCTTCTCGTAGGCGCCCGTCCGCGTGCCCCGGGGATGGAGCGCGCTGATTTGCTCGAAGCGAACGCCCGCATTTTCGTCGAGCAGGGGCGTGCCCTCAACGCCTCGGCCTCCCGCGACGTGAAGGTGCTCGTCGTCGGCAACCCCTGCAACACGAACGCGATGATCGCGATGAAAAACGCTCCCGAGCTCTCGCCGCGCAATTTCTCCGCTCTCATGCGGCTCGATCAGAACCGCGCCGAGGCGCAGCTTGCCAAGAAGCTCGGCTGCCGCGTTGCCGACATCGACCGCGTTGCCGTCTGGGGGAATCACAGCCCGACCATGGCGGCCGACGTCTCGTACGCGACCGCGAAGGGCGAGCCCGTGCTCGGGCGGCTCGACACCGCGTGGCTTCGTGACGAGTTCGAGCCCGTCGTCGCCAAGCGGGGCGGTGCGATTCTCGCCGCGCGCGGAGCGAGCTCCGCGGCCTCCGCCGCTTCCGCCGCGATCGACCACATGCGCGATTGGGCGCTCGGCTCGGGCGAGCGGTGGGTGACGATGGCCGTTCCCTCCGAAGGGGAGTACGGCGTTCCCGAAGGGATGCTTTTCGGCTTCCCCTGCCGCACGGAAGGCGGTGTCGCGCGTCCCGTGGCGGACTTGGCGATTTCGGACGCCCTTCGCGCCCGGATAGAACGCAACGTCGCCGAGCTCGCCCTGGAGGCCGAGGCCGTGAAGGCGTTTCTGCCCTGACGGCTGAATCCCGACCTTCGCGGAAAGCTCATGAAAATCACGCTGACGCTCATCGGCCTTTTGCTCTTTTTCGGGTTTGCCTACATGCAGGCGAAGGCTCGGCGCCGCGCTCGGCGCGGTGCTTCCTTTGTTGCGCCCGAAAAGACGGTCGAGCTGCAGACCGAACGCAGGAGAAAACCCATGTGGATGCCCGCACTCTTTTACGTTGCCTCGTGTCTGTTCGTTCTTCTCGGCCTCTACGGTCTTCTCTACGGCGCGCAGCTCGTGAAGACCGACCTCTCGCTCGCGCGCTCGGGCCTCACCGCCGAAGCCGAAGTCGTGCGCGTCGACGCCGAGGAGCGGCGCTACCGCCACGACGACCGCGAACTGACGCGGCTCGTCTATTACGAAGTCGTTCGCTACGAACCCGAACCGGGCCGCACCGTCGAAGCGCGCTTTCTGACGTCGCGCGAAGAGGGTGACGTCAGAAAGCCGGGCGAGACGGTTCTCGTGCGGTTCGATCCCGCCAAGCCCGCTCTCGTCGTCGAGGCGGGCAGCCGCCGCGACCTCGTCGCGGGGATTTTGACGACCGTCTTTTCCGCGTGCGTGGTCTTCGCGGCGCTCTTTTTCGCGATGAAGGGGAGCACGATGCTGCGCGCCGAAGGTCGGGCGGGCTTTTGGGTGTGGATCGCCCTCACGGTGCTCGTGTCGCTCGTGCTCGCGCGCGGCGCGATCATGGCCTCCGACCGCGTCGCACGGCTCTTTTCGGGGGATGCTCCGGTGTCGGCGCTCGACGGTGGCGAACGCGACGGGACGCTGAAGTAAACAATCAGCTTCGAAGCCCGAAAAGCGCGAACGAGTGCGTTCGCTTTGGGAGATCAAAAAAGCCCGAAGCTCATCACGGCTTCGGGCTTTTTTCAAGCTGTCTAAAGCAAGTAAAGACTTACTTCACGAGCTCGAACGGCCACTGGCTCGTCCCGTAGAAGTTATAGACGTGCTTGTAACCCGATTCAACGAGGATCTTCGAAGCCTTTTCGGCACGAACACCCGACTTGCACTGCACGAGCACCTTCTGGTTGAGGTCGGGGGCGGCTTCGAGCTTGACGCCGGGCTTCAGGGTCGAGAGCGGAACGTTCACGGCGCCCTTGACGTGGCCTTCGGCATATTCGTTGGGTTCGCGCACGTCGATCACGACCACGCCGCCTTCTTCCATCATCTTCTTCGCGACGTCGGGCGTGATCTTCTGGTAGGCGGGATTTTCGTAGGTGAGCGGCGTGGCGGGCTGCGGGTTGACGGGTTCCTGAGCGTAGACCGAGCTGCAGAGCATGGCAACGGCCGAGAAAGCCGCGGCGGCGATACGAAGATTCATAGTCGTTCCGGCGCTTCGACGACGCGCACGCAGGTGCGCGGAAAGCGCCGCCTCCTTTGAAGGGAATGGTTGGTGTGAGTTCGGAGATTTCCCTTTTCCGAGCTCGCCGAACTTTGGCGGCAACTCGGAAAAGACGCGGCGCAGGCAGTCGCCCTGCGCGCGTGACCGAGCGGTTACCTTACCGCGTCGTGCGCGAGCGCGGGGTCGGGAAAAACACCAGTCGGAGAATGATGCGGCGAAGGGGCCGTTCGGAGACGTCGAACTCGGGGTGAGGTTCGATGGAATGCTCGGATATGCCTCGATCTCTATTTCCAATGCCGCGCCATCCTGCGTTTCTGCTCAACGGACGGTGAGTAAGCTTGACTGAGGAAGGAATTGTGATGGTTTTCCTGGAAAAACTTTAGCCTCGATCCGAGGGGATCGGTCTCGCCGTCAGGATGGTTGCCGAAGCTCCCGGAAAAGAATTTCCACGTGTCTAATAATAGGGGTACGATCGAAGACGTCACGGAGGCGACGTAGCGGCAATAGAAAGCGCCTATGACCTAAAAAATTATGACAGTGAGGTTGGCATTTCGTGCGGATCAACCCGCTGTTGAGCTCTGCCGGTGAAGCCGCTAAAGTAAATGTGTGTGAATACTCACTCAAAAAAAAGGAGGTCCTATGATCTCGAATCGACGACGACTTCTCACCGCTGCGGTGGCCGCCGCGGTCCTCTCAACCCAGGTTGCCCGGGCTGCCGAGACGGTCATCGGGACCATTCTCGAAGAGGTATCTCGAGAGCAGCTGCAGCGCTTTGCCGACGAGTACCGACGCGACTGGAAACGGGATCCCGACGGGACGTACGAGTATCGCGGTCGTCGGTACGATGAAAAGGAGTGGGACGCGTACTGGCGGAAGCGCTATCGCGAAGAAAGGCGCAACGAACGAAAGGATCGCAAAGATCGCGATCGAGATCGGAACGATTGGAACGACGATGAGGTTCGGCGCCGCGACGAAGAAGTGCGCCGTCGCGACGAAGAGATTCGACGCCGCGACGCGGAGCGCGCTCGACGCGAGCGTGAAGCGGAGGCTCGTCGGTGGCGCGAAGACGAGCGTCGACGCAGGGCCGATGAAGAACGCGTGCGTCGCATGGACGAAGAAGTCCGACGTCGAGACGAAGAGATCAGGCGTCGCGACGCGCTGCAACGTCTGATGGATGCTGCTCAGCGCTGAAAAAAAAGAAATGCCCCGGGAACCTTCCCGGGGCTGCTCGTCTCAAGGAACCTTAAGGAACGATGAGCGTCTTGCGCTCGAACGCCCACGGGTCGAGCACCGTGCTCACTTCATCGGCAAAGCGACGCGTGGCGCGACGTTCGAGGTCGAACGGTTCCCAGCCCGGGTCGCCCGTCTTCGCAAAGCGCACCCAAGCCCCGTGCATGGCGTCGGCCAACGCTTGCGGCGCATCGGCGCCGTTGATGGCAACGGCAGTCGGGGCGGCGATGGTGTCGAAGACGAAAGAAACGTCGCTCGAATGAGCGGCACCGCGCTTCTGCCCGGTCTTCCCCGTCACGGGGCTTTCCCATTCGAAAGAGTAGGCCCAGACGGGGGTGCCCGCCGTGGCGAGAGACTCGAGAAGCTTGTTGCAGGGCATCCGGAAAATAAGGTCGCCCTGCATGCGCGTGAAGACTTCGCCCGTCGTTCGTCCGTGACCCGCGGCGCGGTAGTCTTCGGCGATGCTCGAAGGAAGGCCGAGGCTGGCCGTAAGCATCTTCACGGCGTCGTAGCCGATGCGGTCGATCGCGCCGTTCGGAACGACGTAATTGCGCCACTCTTCCTTCGTGCAACCCGAGATCACGCGAATGCCCGCAGCCGCTCCCGCGCGGATCGCGTCGACGGGGCGATCCTGCAGGATGTCGTGATCGACATAAGGCTTGAAGAGCGCCGTGTTGCCGTGCGAGAAAAGGGACCAGGCGGGGTCTTTCGAGAGGGCTCCGACGAGCTTCTGGAATGCGACGAGCTTGTCGTTGCTGAGTGACGCAAAGCCCGCGCGAGTGGGCGGAACGCCGAGGAAGTCGGCGAGGCGATTCGCAGCCTTGCGTGCATCGGCTTCGTTGCGCCACTGAGCGACGGCCGACGGACTCTGAATGATTGCCTGAGAGAAAAGTCCTTTCGTTTTGGGCGAGGCGATGAGGCTCGTCGTGTGCGTGCCGCCCGCGGACTGACCGAAAACCGTGACGCGGTTGGGGTCGCCGCCGAAAAGAGCGATGTTGTCGTGCACCCACTTGAGGCCGAGAATCATGTCGGAGAGACCGCAGTTGGCATCCCCGTCTTCGAGCTTCAAAAAGCCGTCGACGTTCACGCGGTAATTGAGCGTAACGAGTACGACACCGTCCTCGGCGAAACGCATACCGTCAAAGCGGGGATCGTTGTTGTCGCAGTTCGTGGAGCCGCCTCCGGGAATCCATACCATGACGGGCAGATCCTTGCCGCCCGCGGGCGCCCAGAGGTTGAGTACGAGCGCGTCACCCCCTCCGACCATCCCGGGCTCGGTGCGATCGGGCTGCAGCGGAATGGCGCCCGGCTTCGTGCAGTCGCGCACACCCGTCCAGGGTTCGGGCGGAACCGAGTGGCGGAAGCGGCGTTCGGGCGTGTAGGGGTTCGCACCGAAGGGGACGTTTCGGAAGATGCGAATGCCATTGCGCACGGTTCCTCGGATTTTGCCGGCGGGCAACGCGACGACGTCGTCGGCGGAACCGGCGCCCTCTACGAGAGCGGGCGTCGCGGCACATCCTGCAAGGGTCGTTGCCAGCAGGGCGCCCGAAGTGGACAGTAGGGTTCGGCGGGTGATCATGGTCTCCTCCCTGGAAAATATGTTTGGGAGGAAGTATCGCCCGCGGAGCTACGCGCGTAAGAAGGAACCGTCCTTCTTTTCGGGCTTCAGGCCCCGTTGAGGGGCCGCAATGCCTCGGTCGGTGCGCAGCTCATTCGCGTGTGAGGAGAAAAAAAGGGGTGATCAACCGGTAAAGGCTTGTAATGTGTGGTACACTTCTCTGCGTTGGGTTCTGTTTTTCCCGCATTAGCGGGAGTGTTTCGACCCCGGCAGCGGAGGGTAACTCGCGCTCCGCGCTTCCCCACACTCGTGGGGGTGTCCTCGGTTTACGCCCGTCAATCCTCGTCGAGAGGTCTCTCGACGAGTTCTTCGACGTCGCAGTAATCCGATTTCTCCGGAGTCAGCTTGACTCTCGGAGGTTGTTTACTTCTTAGGAAGTGCAAAAAAATCCCGAAGGTCGTCACGACACTCGGGATTTTTTTTTGTTTTGGCGGAGGCGATGAGATTCGAACTCATGAACCCTTGCGAGTTGCCGGTTTTCAAGACCGGTGCATTCAACCGCTCTGCCACGCCTCCGCAGAAAAGAAAAGTCCGTCGGATTTTACTGAAGAGGCGCGGATTTTTCAAATCATCATGCCGAAGCGATGTCCTGAGGCTCCCCGTGCTGCGGACGCCGCGCGGCAAGCTTCGGATAGACGAGCAGGCACCCGATGAAGAAGGGAAGGCCGACGATCAGTGCTAGTCGCTGCTCGGGGTCGAAGGCAAGACCGACGCAGGCGATGCCACAGAGCACGATGGCGGCGATCGGCACGAACGGGAACCAGGGCGCGCGGTAGGGGAGCTCGTCGAGCGACCGGCCTTCTTCAAGCCAGTGCTTGCGGAAGTTGATGTGCGCAAGACTGATCGACATCCAGACGACCACGACCGAGAAGCCGCACAGAGCCGTCAAGAAGACGAAGACCGTATCGGCTGCCACGACGGAGGTGACCAGCGTGGCCCAGCCGCCCAGCATCGAAACGACGAGCGCCGTGACGGGGAGGCCGTTCTTGCTTTGCTTGGCGAGAGCCTTGGGCAGCATGCCGTCCTTCGAGAGCGACCAGAGCATGCGCCCGCTTGCGAAGAGGTTGGCGTTGGCGGCGGAGACGACGGCCGTGAGAATCACGAAGTTGAAGATGCTTGCGGCGTAAGGGATGCCGAGTCGCTCGAAGATCGTAACGAAGGGGCTCTTCAGGATCGTCGCTTCTTCGGGAGGGAGAAGCGCGGCGAGAATGACGATCGTACCGATGAAAAAGACGACGAGGCGAACGACCGTCGTGCGGATCGCCATCGGGATGACACGCTGCGGGTTTTCCGTTTCACCCGCAGCGACCCCGATGAGTTCTGTCCCGGAGAAGGCGAAGAAGACGGCCACCATCGTCGTCACCATCGGGAGGATGCCATTCGGGAAGGGGCCCGCTTCGGTGAGGTTCTTGAAGTAGGGGGCGGGCGAGCCGTCGGCAAGCGGAAGAACGCCGAAGACCGCGAGGCCGCCCAAGATGATGAAGACCTGAATCGTCACCACCTTGATGAGCGAGAAGACGAATTCGCCTTCGGCAAAAAGTCGACTCGTAAAGACGTTCATGCCGAGGACGAGTACACAGAAGACCAGACACCAGAGCCAGACGGGCGTGTCGGGGAACCAGTACTGCATGGAGAGCCCCGCCCCGAGAAGGGACGTCCCGACGCAGACCGTGCAGGTGAGCCAGTAGAGCCACGCGACGGTAAAGCCCACGCGCGGGGAAATGTACTTCGAGGTGTAGAGGTGGAAGCTGCCCGTGTGAGGCATCGCCACGCAAAGCTCGCCGAGCGACAGCATGACGAAGTAAACGAGCGTTGCGCCGACGAGGTAGGCGAGCACGGTGCCGAGCGCACCGACTTCACCGATCACAAACCCCGTGTTGAAAAAAAGACCCGTTCCGATCACGCCGCCCAGGGAGAGCATGATCAGATGTCGGGCCTTCATCGTTCGTTCGAAGGAGGAGTCGTCCACGGCGTGGGACGTATGCGGCGTTGTATCGGCGGACATGAGTAAGGGGATTCGGATTTTTTGTAAGGCTGGAAAAACGGCCGACGGCTCCGGTTCGGGAGGGTGAAGACGTCAACCGGTGAAAAAGGCACGACATTGTACCTAAGCTCTGGGCCTTACGCAAAAATTCTCATACCGTTGACCGCTTGGAAACAAAAACCCCGACCGGGGACGGTCGGGGAGAAGATTTCGTGCGGGCACGTATGCCGGGGATCAGCGAGGCGCTTTGAGCCCCCAGGGTTCAATATCGTGGCACGTCTGGCACGTCGTCGTGCTGGGCTTGTGCTCCTTATGACAGTTGACACACTGGTCGTCGCGGCCGTAGTGGAAATTGTCGTGCGGGTTGACAGGTGCGACGCTCGTTTTCGTCTCGCCCGTCACGGGGTTCGTAAAGCTCGTCCTGAAGTTAAAACGCTCGGTGGCTTTGACGATGTCGTCGGACTTGTGGCACGTAAGACAGGTCGAGCGGTCGGGCGCGGTAAAGCCCTTCGCGTGACAGGTGGAGCACTCAAAGCCCTTGTGCTTCAGGTCGACGGCCGAGGCCTGAAAAGTCGGAGCGAGAAGGAGAGCGGCGAAGGCCGCGGTAAGGAGGTGCTTTTTCATGGTTGACATCCTTGTCAGAGGCTCTTCTTGGCGGTTTTGACGGCGCTTTCTGCAGCAAGCATGCCGGTCACGGAGCAGTCGGGCATCGAGCAGGCCGTAAGACGCTCGGCGCCGTGGATGCCGCCCGCAGCTTCGCCGACCACCCAAAGGCCCGGAAGGGGCGTGCCGTCCGAAAGCTTGAGCGCGCGCGCTTCGGTGTCGGTGAGGATGCCACCAGGGCAGTAGTCCCAACGCGCGGTCATCGGAATGCCGTAGAAGGGACCGCTCTTGCCGATCGGTCGGACTTTGCGGCCCGAGCGCTCGAGGTCCTTGCCGAAAGCGGAATCGCGACCGGCAGCAATGTCGGCGTTGTACGCGTCGATCGTCGCTTGAAGAGCCTTGGGGTCGGTGTCGAAGTGACGGGCGAGCGCTTCGAGCGTGTCGAACTTAAACATGGTGCCGTTGCGGCCGTTGAGGCCCGCGAGGCTCTTGGCGGCGCGACCGAGGTTGTGGAAGAGCTCAAGCGCGGCATCGTCATAAACGATGAAGGGCATCTTGCCCGACGATTGGCGAACGCGCATGCTCGCGAGTGCAATGGCGTTGCGACCGAGCGACTCGGCACAGTAACGCTTCCCGGTCTTTGCGTCGATCGCGACGCCCCAAATGAAGTCTTCGGTCGGCAGAGCGAAGCTGAAGCGGTAGAGACCGAGCTGCACGGGGCGGGCGCCCGCACGGATCATGCTCTTCAGAGCGCCGGCGGTGGCGCCTTCGGAGCAGGAGTTCGACGTGTGCTTGAGGTAGGGCACTTCGTCCTTCATGAATTCCTTGTCGCGCGCGTAGCCGCCCGTCGCCATGATGACGCCCTGACGAGCGCCGAAACGCTTGACGGCGCCCGACTTGTTGTCGCGGTCGTCGCTTGCAAGCGACGCGTCGAAGAGGTAGTGGGTGCGCACAACGACGCCCGTCACGCCGGTTTCGTCGAGACTCAGCTCGTCGAGCTTCGTCGAAGGCATGACGGTGAGGTTCGGGTAGCGCTCGAACGACGCCCAGAGGCTGCGCAGGATGCCCGCACCGCCCCCTTCGGCGATGAGACAGCGCTTGGCCGAGTGGCCGCTGAGCTTCAGAAGATTCTTCCACTTCACGCCGTGATCGGCCATGACCTTCTGGGCGCGAGCGGTGTTGCGCGCCACGTTGAGGGCGCGTTCGCGGTCGGCGAGACCTCCCGCCACTTTCGCCATATCGGCGACCATGGCTTCGGGCGTGTCTTCGATACCTTCGGCTTTCTGACGATCGCTGCCGACGCAGGAGAAGTCGAGCGCGCTGTAGCGCGACGTGCCGCCGAGGCGGTTCAGCTTTTCGATGAGAAGCGTCTTGGCGCCCGAACGGGCGGCCACAAGCGCGGCCATCGTGCCGCTGATGCCCGAACCGACGACGATGATGTCGTAAACGGCGTCAAATGCGGGGGTCGCGCTTTCGGCAGCCTGAGCGGCCGGAACGAGAAGAGAGCCGGAGCCGGCAAGGCCGAGGCCCGCGGCGGCCCGGCCGAGGAAGGATCGACGGGAGGTTTGCATGGGATTTCTCCGAATGGAAAAACCCTACGGTAATCCCGGTTTGTTGCAAAAAGATTGCAACGCGCATTTCGGGAGCCTCAGTCGTCGTCGCCGTAATCGTCGTCGTAGTTGGAGAGGTCGCCGAGCAGGTACCCGACCGACGAGTACGACGAAAGCACGCGAGGCGACAGGCCGAGACCCGCAATTTTTTTTCGAAGTCGCGCGATCGCCACGCGAAGGTGCGAGGTGTCCGCGTACGGATCGTCGGGCCATCCCGCGCGCAGGAGCTCCTCGTACCGTACGACGCTTCCCGGTCGGGACGCGAGCGGCGTGAGGAGCCGCAACTCGCGGCCGGTCAGGGCGGTTGAGTTGCCGCGCCACTCGATGCGACACCGGTCGGCATCAAGAAGAAAGTCGCCCGTCGAAATGCGGGTATCTTCGCATCGATCGGCACCGTGCCCGCTTCGACGCAAAAGCGCCCGAATCCGGAGTTCCAGTTCCGGAAGCGAAAAGGGTTTGACAAGGTAGTCGTCGGCTCCCGTCGTGAAGGTTCGCCGCTTGTCGTCGAAAAGATCGCGCGCCGTCAGGATGATCACCGGCACGTCGGTCGTTTCGCGCAAACGCGCGAGCGCTTCGTGCCCGTCCATTTCGGGCATCATCAGGTCGAGAAGCACGAGATCGGGCTTCACGGAGAGCGTATGGAAAAGTTCGAGCGCGGCTTTGCCGTCGCAGGCTTCGCGCACGGCAAAGCCTGCGGCCCTGAGATGCTCGGCGACAAGCTCGCGAATTCGCGTTTCGTCGTCGGCGACGAGGATGAGGGGTCGGGTCATAAACCTCGCGAACCTCCGTCGTTGTAAGAAAACAGTGCTTCAACCGGCCCGATCGGTCATCAAGGCGAGGGTTGCGGCAGTCGAAGCGTAAAGCGTGTGACACCCCCGGCGCAAGAAGCTTCGAGCGTGCCGCCGTGCGCGGTGCACACGGCCCGACAAATCACGAGTCCCAGACCCGTGCCGCCCGTGCGGCGTCGCGTACCTTGAGAGACCTGATAGAAGCGGTCGAAAATACGCTCCAGGTCTTCGGGTGCGATGCCGATGCCGCGGTCGCACACGTCGATGACGATGTCGTTTTTCTCGCGCCGTGCCGTCACCTCGACGACGGGCTTTTCGTCGGGTTTTGCATAACGGCACGCATTCATAAAGAGATTGACGAACACGTCGGTGAGGGCACTCGCGTCCGCAAAGATGCACTCCGCCTCTTCGTCGATCGAAACCGAAAAGCCGAAGTCGTACCTCGCGCGGACAAGCCGTCGGGCTTTGCGCAGGATGGGATCGAGCTGAACGACGCTCGGGTATACGGCAAAAGTTCCTCCGTCGATGCGTGCGACGGAGAGCCAGTCGTGGACGATGTGACGCAAATGGTCGAGGTCCCGATCGAGCGCGCGCAGCCCCTCGTGGGGTCCGAGCGTGCTTTCGAGCCGCTCGACTTGCAGGCGGCATGCGGTGACGGGGGTTTTGAGTTCGTGCGCAACGATCCCGAGAAGGTCGTCCTTCATGCGCTTCAAAGCTTCGCGATCGGTGACCGACTCGACGAGCAACGCGTAACCCGCGGCAAGCGTCGAGCGTCGCGCGGAAAAGGGGAAAACGTGCAGCGCAAAGGTTTCGAGCCTGCCGTCGTCGTTGCGCACGTCGACCGTCGTCGTGTCGGCGGCTTCGGGCGTAGTCCAGTGCGCGCGCGCCTTGTCGACGAGGCGCTCGACCACGCGGTCGGTCAGAGACGTCGCCGCACGGTTTCTGAGGTGCGGCGTCCAGTCGTCATTGAGAAGAAGGAAAGGCAGGGCGATCCCGTCGAAGACCGATCGGAAAAGCAATTCTTCAGCCTCAAGTTCGCGCGCGCGTTGCTCGGCGGTTGCGGATAGTTGCGCGTTTCGCGCGTCGAGCGCGCGACGCACTTCGCGATAGACGCATTGCACGTGACGCAACTCGTCGGGGCCGCGCCGGATGGTGGTGCGGTCCGTACCGAAGCCCTGCGTGTCGAGATCCTCTTCCAGTTGCCGGAACGCCCGACGCAGCGGTCGGCCCGCGGCCCAGCCCGCAACAAGGGTGAGGAGCAGTACGGCGCTCGCCAAAAGTGCGGTACGTCGCTCGATGCGGCGTCGCTCCGCGGAGCGCAGGCTCTCGGGCTTCGAGACGACAATGGCCCAGCCGGAGACGGAGTCGGGGAGGTGCGCTACGGTGACGAAGCGTCGCGCCGAGCCCAGGCCGATCAGACTGCGATCGTCGGGCACTTCGGGCCAGGTCCGCACGTGCGGCGCGGACGAGGCGGGCCAGACCAGTTGGCGCTCGGGCGTAAGCACCGTGAGTTGAAGCCCGCGCGAGGAAAGCGAGCCTTCGATTTCGCGCAAAAGCGCCTCAAGCTCGACGGCCCCCGAGAGGAGCAACTCGGGCGATCCGGGGACGTCCGCCGCAAAGGTGAGGATGGGCGGCGATTCGCGGTTTTGGGAGCTTGTGAGAACGGGGGAAAAGGCGACTCCCTCCAGCCCCCGGCGTTTGGCGGCGACGTGCCATCGCGTCGAATGATCGGTTCCGAGAAGTGCTCGTCCGTCCGATGCGGTCGGCGGGTAAAAAGCCGCAACGCGAGCGCCGTCCGCTTCGACGCGGTCGACGTGCAGGTTGTCGAGCGTCGGGAAGCTGACGACGATGTCGCGAAGCAAAAGGTCGAGCTTTTCGGACGCAACAGGCGTCGAGAGCTTCGGTTCGGCGCGCACCGCCTCGCCGACCGAGCGGGCCGCGTAGCGCGCGAGCTGCGCGAGCGTTTCGAGCCGCTCTTCAACGAGATGCGCCGCTTCGTGCGCGGCGCGGGACTGCTCGGCATCGCTTTCGAGAATGCGACGATCGACGTCCCCGCGCTGGAGCACGCTCCACGCGAAAAACGGAACAATCGCCGTCGCGGTCAGTGCGAGTGCGATGTACGACCGAAATCGCATCGACTTACTTCAGATGACGCAGCATCTGCGCGGCCGAGGGCTCGATCCCGCCCGAGGCCGGATCCTGCATGAGTTCGGCCAAACGGTCGGCGGCGTCGGGCGTCACGAGGAGCGAATGGGCTTCGCGGTCGCGCGAGGCGATGAGCTCGATGCGACGAAGGAGTTCGGTTTCAAGATCGGTGCCGTCGCGCTCGCAGGCGGCACGCGCACGCTCGAGCGTTTCGGCGGGAACGGAAAGAGTAAGGACGGTATCGGACATGATCGCATCCTCCGGAGAGGCTGAGGGAAAAAGATCGAAAGGGCGTCGTCGTTGCGAGGGTCAGGCGGCCTCCGTCGCATCCGAGCCGAGCCGCGACTCGGATTGCGGTGTCGCGGCGCTTTTCGGCTGC
>UMGW01067172.1_pt1 | contig 15090 bp, 17 predicted proteins | sample 1965371 | NCBI WGS metagenome assembly UMGW01 (sample SAMEA4836082, study PRJEB28245) | human gut metagenome | biome: gut microbiome; material: fecal sample | place: Denmark | collected 2008
ACAGGACCAACAAGGGTGTTGCACTTCTAAATAGACATCGGGAACACGCAGATAGACAAGCGCGTCGAATGCGTGGTATTGCCCGGCGATAGAAGGAGCGGCATATCCTGCGACTGGGCGAACGCCACCAAGGAGACGGACGAGTGAGCAAACATATCGAACTTGCGACCCCCTGCCCGAACTGCCAGAGCCGACTGACCCTATCCATCCGGCGTACGCCGTTGATAGGATTCCATGCGGTCAGGCTGGCGTGCGAGAACGGACAGACAGGAGCACGATCGTTCCTCCGAAAATGATTCCATCAACGATGACTCCTGGCCTTATACGGGCCCATCACCATCCTTCGACAGCTCTTCATCATTCGGCGGAGGCACATCCACTGGCAGCGGAGCAACCGGCAGCTGGTGACAAGAAAATCCGGCATTAGCAATCTCGTAGAGAAGAAAACCCAAGACATGGAAACTAGGATAATCGAAGTCAAGGTACGGCTCATCGGCCAGCGAAACCAGCACGAACTGCATTGGAGGTTCAGCTGATGGAGCTTGTCGAATACGCTCAGGCGGTGGACCATTCGCGGATGCCATTGCTGTTGAGGGTCCTGAATGCTCTCGGTTGGTATGTCTTTCTCGCGGACATTCCGCTCATGGCGTATGCCTATTGCCTGGTGATGGCACGGAACGGCTTTCCTAATCTCACGATGGACGAGGTCAGGCTCGTCGGCGCATCGGTGCTGCTGCCGTTCGCCGCCCTCGCGCTCATGTCCCCGGCCGAGAACTGGAGCCCCCGAGGCCCGAAGCCGAAGACCATGGACGAGTATGTGGGCGACGTGTGGAATCTCGATGGTCTCGCGATCGCCGAACCCGGATATATGGACCCGTTGTCCGGTTTCCCCCGAATCAAAGGATCCTACCGGGTTTCATGGAAGCGGAACGGGCGGCGCGTCGAAGGCACGCTGGACATCGACGGGGCAAACGTCGAACTGCGCGATAACCAAGGGATGATTGTTTCCCCGGTGAATCCAGGGACACCGGTATGGAAGCCGGGCGCGAAACATTCGAAAGGGTAGCCGATGGAATTCACCGACAGCGACGAACTACGCCGCGATATTCTCGCCAACCAATATCTGCCCGAACATCTGCGCGAACGGGCGAAGAACGATACAAGCGAATACTGCCGTGCCGAGGATGCCGACAATCTGCTGGAAGTCGACCGGCTCACGGGCAACGGGCTCATCCGCTTCTATATGGAGGCCGGCAACGGTTCCATGCAGGTGGACGTGCCCGAGGAGACCGCCCGAAGCATCGCCCGGTGGATCCTCGACCATACGAACGCGTGAAGGAGCGCATCATGAAGAACATCTTTGTCCTGAATTCCGTCATCAGACTCATCGAACGGAACACAGCCCATGCCATACGGTTTGCGCGGATCGGGGCGGCTCTGCTGCTGATTGCGGTAGGAACGCTGGTATTCGGCGCTTGTGTTCTCCTGACGGGAACCCCTCTTGTCGTTCTGTTTACCGCGTTCGTGATCTGCTCGTTTATCGGGAGCCAACTGTTCGGCGGCGCGATTCTGGTGATGGAGGAAGACCGACGGAAACAGCCGACGCGACGGGGCGAACGGTAATGAAAATGTCAAGTGCGCGCGTTCGGTGCAAGTCCGTTCCGTCCAGAGAGCTCTCCACGCTCATCCTGCACCGGGATACGGGCGTCACGGATCCGGAGCGCCCGTTCAAACACGAATGCTCGTGCGGCCGCTGGTTCACCGCGTTGGACTGGCATCTGCACGGATGCTGGACGGGTTCCGAATACCAGTACGACGAGCCGCCAAGCCTCGACGAGTATGAGCGGTTCCTCGCATACGACCTGTTAAGCGAGGCGTTGGGGCAGGTCGGAGTGCTGGCGCCCATCCGATACGAATACCTATCCGAGTAAGACGAAAAAAACGAAGGAGAAGGAAAAACAAAATGGACAGCAAGACCCTGAGGAAATGGATGCCGCTCAGCGTCATCGTCGCGGCCGTTCTCATCATCGCTATGATGCTGGGCGGCACGTACAACGTTTTGAACTCGGCGAAACTGGATGTGGACGCGAAATGGGCGCAGGTGGAGAACGTGATGCAGCGTCGGCATGATCTCATCCCCAACCTGACGAACGCGGTCAAAGGCTCCATGAAGCAGGAGAGACAAGTGTTCGGCGTCATCGCCGACGCGCGCAAGGCGTACGCGGCCGCCGCCGACCCGAACGACAAGCTGGCCGCCGACGTCCGGGACGACATCCGCCGTCTCGTCGGGGGCATCGATGGGGTTGGCTAGTATTCGTTTGATTGCCCGTAGTCGTCGTATTGTTCTTCCGTTTCGGCTTTGCGTCGGCCTTTCTCCTGTACTTCGTCAACTTGGTCGGTGCCGCTGATTTCGGTTCTTTGGCTGATCCAGTCGATGATGGTGAAGGTGATGCAGAAGATGATGAGCAGGATGCCGATGATGGCGATGATGCCGAGGATTCGACCGTAGCTGTGTGCTTGGCCGGTCAACCATTGGATGAGGCTGCCGGCCGTTATGTCATTCGCGTATTCGGGACTGTCCGAGACGAGTTCCGCACGCTGGTTGTTGATACCGAGGAAATAGGTGGCGTAGCCGATCAGGGGAGCGGCTATCGCGGTCAGTACTCCTGAAGCCCACATGAAGAACTGGTATCGGTTATACCATTTGCTGATTTTCCAAAGAATTCCCATGACTCCCATTGAACCAGTCAAAGGCAAAGAGAAGCCCCTAAAGTCCTAAGATATTCAATCTTCCGTTTGAGCTTTAGCAATGTCCTTTTTCATCTGATGATGGACTGCATGTTCCTTTAGATAGTCACGCAGATAGGGGATCTTGAAGTCTACATAACCGAAGCCGGTTTGTTCAATGACATCTTCTTTAATCAGCTGCGCCCTGTACACGCTTGCATACTTAACATCACGGTGAATTCGTTCGGCTATAACGCGGGTGTTCGACGGACCGTCATCTTGTGACATCGCAATCAGGTAATCTTTCGCCATTGGGGAAAGATTGTCAAATTCTGGACCATGAACCATACTGCCCAAACTGATTCGAGCTTTTTTTATGCCTTGCTGTGCGTCCTCCATGTGGACGCGGTCCAAGTGGTTATTCACATCTGAATAACGCCATGACCAGTATCCAACCAGCTGGATCATGAACGGATAGCCATTTGTGGCTTCGGTCAATGAATTCAGAACATCATAATTTGCATTTTTTCCACATTTGGAAATGGTTTTTTCAAAGGCGGACCAAATTTCCTTGAGATCAACACTCCCCAGATGATGGCATTCGGCACGTCTTAAAAAAGTCAGCACATCGTCATTAATGACGGTATCCACCATTGACGGAAGACCCGCGAACACAAATGCCACGTTCCTTTTTTCTCGGATTAAATGCTGAATTCCGATAGCGAGGGATCGAATCTCTGGCAAAGAACTCGGTTGAACCTCATCCAGTGTGATCAACACACCTTGCTCGGACTCCTTCAACCGATCCAGCCGATTGACGATGGCGTGCCTTATGTCCAGAACCTGGTTATCCTGTTGAAACTCAACCGAACCAAAACCCAATGATGCTTGAATTCCGGCACCTGGTACCGCAAAACCGCCTGAGGGTAGTTCGTATTTGCTTATGCGGGTTTCCGGCCTATCTAGCAGTTCCTGGATCAGCCTGCTCAGAAAACCGACTTCAGCGGTTTCGTCAATTACATACCATCCACGATTTCTGGCTATATCTCCGAGGGCATTCAGCATGACGGTTTTCCCTACGCCTCGGGCGCCAGTTACATATAGGAGTCTTCCTGGTGCGCCCACGCCATCATCTAGAGCGATTTGAAAATCATCTAGCTCGACCTGTCTGCCTACTAGTACAGGCGGTGTCATTCCCGCAGTTGGCTTAAATGGATTAGGCATGCCCTCTACCTTTCTGCTTGAGTATTTCCCAATACCATAACACAAAATCTAAAAAATCTAAAAAATCTAAAATCGTCTAAAAAAAAATACAGATCCACAACCGGACAAACCACTTGGCTTCCTCCCCCCGCCTCTACAGGCGGGGGGAGGAAGCCAAGAAGCGGATCTTCCGCAGAAAGCAGCACCATGAGCAATCCGACACAGGCTCCTTCGGCTGGGCCGTCCTCGGCTTCTTCATTCCTATGGATCGTATTCGCAGGCATCTTATTCGCCGCATTCGGCTCCTACTAAAGAGACAAGCCGAAACGACAGTCCCATAAAAGACGAGGGTGACGCATCCTATTTTCATGGGATGCGTCACCCTCGCTCCTGAAAAGGATAGGTTAACTGCAGGGGACCTGGATTGCGGGCGAACCGTCAGTGGGATATGCGAAACACATATTTTCATATCCGTCGTCCCCTCCCGTGGAACCACCTCCGTTGCCACCGCCCTGGGAAGGCTGCTGTGGTTGTGGCTGTGGTGTTGGCGTATAGCCGCCGCCGGTCGAACCACCTGTGGACTGCTGAGGAGTGTACGTGTATCCGCCGCCCTGGGATTGCGTGTATCCGCCGCCCGTGTATCCGGTGTAGCCACCGCCCGTGTCACCCGCGGAACCACTATCGTTGCCCGACGTTTGGGCGGTGTCTTCGGCCGTCTGCTTCGCCTTTTCGGCCTTGGCCTTCGCGTCCGCGTCTGACTTCGCCTTGATGGAGTCGTTGACGGCCTTCACGGCATCCGAGATGGCCTTCTCGTCCTTCGTCTTGATGGCGTTCTCCAATACGGTGCGGGTCTTGTCGTCCTTCACCCTGCCCTTCGAATCATTCAGGATCTTGGTCGCGTCGGCAACGATCTTGTCGAGTTTCGAACCGTTCACGGCCTCGGCCTTGCCCTTGACCTCGCTCACGGTCCTGGAATATGCGGTCGCAAGACCGTCGATCTCCTTCGTCATCGCCTTGATATCAGTCAGATTGCCGGAGGGACATTCCGGAATGGTCGTCTTCGTCTTCTCGGCGGTCTTCACGGTCGAGGTCAATACGGCGACCGTTTTCGCGTCCTTGACCTCCGAATCCTTGACCGTGACTGCGGTCTTCAAGGCGTCCGACTCCAGATACTCCGTCAGCTTCTTCTGCGCCTTCACCGCCTTGTCGTATGAGGTGGCGCATTCCCCTGAAGCCGCCGTCAACTGATTATGGTTCCAATACAGATATCCACCGGTGCCGACAGCCGCCAAAACAACGACGGCAGTACCCCCCGCAATCAACGGAACCAGCCACTTCGGACACTTACGATCCGGAGGCAGGGGGACTTCGAATTCCGTCACCGGCTCAACCGGTGGCGTGACGTTCATGTTCATAGGTTCTTCTTTCTCGTTCATTTGTCTTTTCCTTATACTATGTCGTTGACTGTCAGGCTGAACCGTGTCTCCAATACATGGTCGCCGATAGGCCTTGTTTCGTGGACAATTTCAGAGTGCATCCAATGATATGCGCTTGCAAGCGCAACGGTAAGGTGGCCGCTCACAAAAAAATATCGGTCAATTTCAATAAAAAACCGGTTAATTACAAGATTTGACGTTATGGTAAAAACCGCAAGAGTCCAGTGAATATCTCTGGCGACAAAATATCCTTCTTATCAGAGGAGACGATATGGGGAGAAACAACAATCCCACTCGCGGTTCCACAATCCGGCATGTGGTCCGCACGATCGCCGCGGGCGTCGCGGCAGCCGCCACCCTGGCGGCGGGCATGCTCGTCGCGGGCACGGCGGACGCGGCCGACATGCGTGATCCGTTTGAGCGCTCCATTCAGAACGGCAACCCGGGCTTGTGGGCGAACATGGGTACGATCACGTTCAGCAACGGACACAAGTACGAGGACATGGAGCAGTCGCTCGGCGTGGTCGACAAGGTCAACGGGAAGAACGTGTACTGCATCCAGGCCGACACGCTCTACACGGGCACGGCGGGCACGTGGGGCGAGTGGACCGACGCGAAGACGAAACCGGACGCGCAACGGCTCGCATGGCTGACCGACAAGTACAACGGGAACACGGACGACCTCACGCAGGCCGCGATCGCGGGCCTCATCCACCAGAAGCTCGATCCGATGGGTGAAGAATACCTGAAAGGCATCGAACGCCTCGGCTGGAAGGACGGCACCAGCTGGGACACGTACACGAAGAAGATGAACGAGTTGTGGAATGAGGCGGTCGCCAACACGCCCTCGAACCTCGACATGAGATACCAGTACACGATCGGCCAACGCAAAGGCACCATCGATGTCGGCATCCAGAACGGGAACGGCGGCTTCCTTTCAGGAATCACGTACACCGCGACCCTGAAGGGCCCGGCCGTGTTCGACCAGACCGGCAAGAACACGATCAGCGGCACCACCACGAATTCTGCGCAGCATGTCGCGTGGACCGCAACCGGCAATGGCAAGGTTATGCCTGTTTTTAATTACAAGGTTCCGAAGGCCGCCAAACTGTCCTCGCCGAACCAGAACCTGATGGCAGCTACCGATCCCGAGACCGTGTCGAAGAACATCCAGTTCGAGGTGCTGAACAACTTCAAGCCGACCATCGAATCCAACCAGACCGATCATCGCATCGAATACGGGCATGCGCCCGAAGATGATCTGACCTGGCATGTGGACCCGTCCGGTGGCGACTGGATTGAAGGCGCGACCATCAAGAGCACCGGCACCCTCTACTACTTCGCGAAAAAGCCGGTCGAAGGCCAGACGACCGTCAAGGATGGGGTGAAGGCCGCGACCGCGACCGTCACCGGCGACAAGGACGGCGCCACCAATCATGTGGACGCCGCCTCCATCACCATGGACCCCGACTTCGTGAAGACGCACCCGGGAGCCAGAGCGTCGAGCCTGCCGGACACCGGCTGGTACACGTGGGTGTGGCAGATCACGCCCGACATGCAGGACGCCAACATGAAGCAGTACCTGTCCACGGACTACGACTGGTCTGACAACGTGCTGGAAGCGGAATCCACTCAGCATGTGCGCAACATGCAGCCGACCATCAAGTCGAGTGTGAGCGACGCTTACAAGAATGATCAGAGCACGGTGACCGGTGCCGATGGCACCGAGCGTCCGAGCGTGCAAATCGGTTCCGCTCAGGCATCCGACAAGACCGATGTCGTCTACCTTGAAAAGGGCAGCGTCATCCGTGATAAGGTCACGCTGGGCGTGACCGACGTGAACGGTGACGGCAAGGTCGACACCCAGGACTGGCTGCACACCAAGGACGGTCAGGGCGAAGGCAAGGAAACGGAAGCCAACCAGATCACGCTTACCGTGAATGGCTCCATCTACGGTGGTATGACCCGCGAACAGGCCGAACAGGCTCAGAAGGATACCGCCTCGGGCAAGACCGTCGAACTGCCCAAGCAGGCCGTGAAGCTCGCCACCGTCACGTTCACGACGAACAAGGCCGGCGACTACCTCCTGTCCAGCAGGAAGGGCGAGAAGCCGGCCGGCGTGTGGAAGGCCGAAAACGGGATCGACCTGACGAATCCGCCGTCCGGATACGCCACGTTCGTGTACGACATCGCCAACAGGGACCAGGACACGGAAAGCCAGACCGGCATCGAACCGTCCAGGGACTACCCGTTCGCCAAGGATGTGCACGAAGCCCCGTTCACGGCGGATGAGACCGTCATGACGCGCCTCACCCCGAAGCTCGACTCCACAGTGTCCAGCAAGGAAGTCAAGGCGGGGGAGACCACCATCGACAAGCTCGTCGTCGCCAAGACCAACGAAAAGGACGTGTGGCCCACCTACCCGGAGACCAACGTCACCGAAGGCGAGATCCCGAAGGCCACCCCGCTCAGCCTCGACTTCCACGGCGTCCTCTACAAGGTGAGTGACGACCCGTCCGCCGCGATCGAGGAAACCGACACCGTGCCCGAAAACGCGGTGAAGGTTCACGAAACCGACATCAAGGATGTCACCAAGTTCGGCACCTACACGACCGACTCGTTCACCCTGACCGAATCGGGCACCTACGCTTGGCATTGGACCATGACCCCAAGCCTGACCGGCGACCAGAACCACAATCCGCTCACCGCCCTCGCATGGCGTCAGCTCACCCACGGCAAGGTGCAGCATGCATTCGGTCTTGCCTCCGAAATCGTGCGCGTCCAAGGCAAGAAGCCCGACGTGCCGAAGTGCGAGGTGTCCACCAAGAGCCAGGGTGAGGTCACGATGGAGAACGGCAAGGCCGACCTGCACGATGAGCTCCTGCTTAAGAACTGCTCGGATGCGGCCAAGGCTGAATTCGAACTGTGGAAGCAGTCCAACGGCGACCAGTCGGGCGACGTGCTCATCACCGTCACCGGCAAGGTCGACGCGAAGGACGGCGCCCACTCGCCGACCGTGACCGTGCATGAAACCGGCACCTACTACTGGCGTGAGAAGGTGTACGACCAGACGGGCAAGCTTATCTCCTATGGTGACGCGCGCAAGTCGAACGAGACTGTGCTCGTCAAGGAGAAGGGTCTCGCCTCCACTGGTGTCGGCACCCCGATGCTCCTGTGGGCCGGGGTCCTCGCCGGAGCTGGTATCGCTCTCGCTCTGGCTGGTTCGAGGAAGCGTATCCGCCTGTAAGGCGGTCACGCTGATCGGATAGAAACCTTGATGGGCTCATTCCGCCGTAGTGGAGTGAGCCCATCCTGCTAAAAGGGGTATGTCGGATTGGTGTCAGGTTTTTCTCCTCTGTCCTGATGCTTATCCGACATGCCTTTTCTTCGTATATGCTTGTTATACTGAATATGTTCACATAGAAAAAAATAAGGAGACCAGGAACCCATGGCAGGAGAGCCGACACTCACACTCGCAGGCAATATCACAGCAAACCCCGAGCAGAGGGGAGATACGGTCACTTTCACCATCGCGCACAATACGCGTCGACGTGACCGTAACGGGCAGACCGTGGATGGGGATGCCGTATTCATGCGATGCGCAGCATTCGGAGACCTCGCCCAGAACATCATGCGCTCCTGCTATAAGGGCATGCGCGTGGTAGCCACCGGTTACATGAAAACCAACAATTGGACGGACAAGACCACCGGCCAACAGCGTAGCAATCTTGAAATGATCGTCACCGATTTGGGTGTCAGCCTCCGGTTCGGCGTCACGCAATTTCAGAAGACCAGCGGCCAACAGTCCAACGGCAACGGCTACCGGCAGAACAATTACGGCGGCGGATACCAGCAGCCGAACAACGGCTATCAGCAAGGCGCATACAACAACTACCAGCAGCAGGGTTACAGCCAACAGGCTCCCGCACAGACACCGGCGCAACCTGCAGCACCCTCACAGCCCGCAATGGATCCGTGGGCTACGACCACGCCAGCCAGCACGGATCCGAACGGCGACGGCACCGACCCGGAATTCTAAACGGTTCCGACATTGATCAACCTGGAAGATCTGGGCGACAACCTCCGCCTATACAAGGGGGATTGTCGCCGACTCATCGCCTCCTTACCGGACAACAGCGTGGATTCCGTCGTCACCGACCCGCCGTATGAGATCGGTTTCATGAACCGCAGCTTCGATTCCACAGGCATCGCGTTCGACGTGGACCTGTGGAAGGATATCCTGCGCGTCCTGAAGCCGGGCGGGCATGTGGCGGCGTTCGCGGCCAGCCGCACCTATCATCGGCTGGCATGCGCCATCGAGGATGCGGGCTTCGAAATCCGCGACCAGATCGACTGGGTGTATGCCAGCGGAATGCCGCACGGGTCGGATGCGAGTCTGCTCGTGGACAGGGAGCTGGGAGCGAAACGGACCGAAATAGTAGGACACTATCACGCCGGATGCGGCTACTCGAACAAGAAAGGCTGGGGAAACAGCACCTCGAACGGTGGGACACCGGTCACCGATGCCGAGGTTAAAGCGCCGGCCACACCGGAATCAAAAGCGTGGTCGGGTTGGTACAGCCAGCTGAAGCCCGCGCACGAGCCCATCTGCCTCGCACGCAAACCATTGGACGGCACGCTCGCGCACAACCTGTTGGGACATGGGACCGGAGCCCTGCACATCGACGCATGCCGCATACCATTCCGCAACACGGCGGACGAGACCGAGTCGAAGAACAAGAACGCGCACGCACGGTTCGGCTCCGGCCCACGTGACAACCACATCTACGGCGCAGATACTGCGGATCGCACCGATTACAAGGCGGAGGCCAGGTTCACTCCGAACATGATCTTCGACCAGATTACAGCCGCGGAACTTGACCGGCAGTCCGGCGTCACCGTCAGTCGCAAGGGGAAGCCACGCGCAAGCACGAAACCCGGTGACGGCTGGGGCATGACCCATACGGGCGCCGAATATGACGATATGGGCGGCGCGAGTCGATTCTACCCGGTTTTCAGGTATTGTCCGAAAGCCTCACCGTCTGAACGGCCGAAAGTCGACGGCATCCTCCATCCGACAGTCAAACCGGTCGAACTCATGCGCTGGCTTGTCCGTCTCGTCACCCCGGCGGATGGTCTCGTGCTGGAGCCGTTCGCCGGAAGCGGCACCACATTGGAAGCATGCCTACTCGAACACATGCAATGCACGGCAAGCGAACTCGATCCCGACTACATAAAGCTGATCCACGCACGACTCAGCAAACCAATACAAAACGAACTCTTCTAGAAGGAAGCGAAACAAGCATTATCCTAAAATCGTTTTTTAGCCGATAATGTATCTTATGTCAGATAGGAATAGTTCTCAATAAGAAGTCCCCTCTCCCAACTAAGAAAGAATTCCATGAACGCAAACCAATGGAAACAAGCCCTATTCAGCCACTCCGAGGGAGAAAATACAAGGACAAACGCCAGCACAGAATATTCTCAGCAGTACAATGCGCGGCAGCGGAAAACGAATTGGCGGAATCGAGGCCATCAAAGTGGGCATGGACGAAACTGGCGTTAGCGGATTCTTCTGCTCGTCATCGTTCTGATTGGACAGTGTCGCCGACCGTATTATCAATGAGGACCGTCAGTCCGCTTTCGTCGAATTTGTCGTAGTTTTCAATATCGTAGTGCATTTGCAATTCCAGCCAGTATTCCGGCGGCGTGCCCAACACGTAGGCGAGATGGTATGCGAGGCTTGTGGTGATGCGTCTTTTCCCGTGTATCAGGCCACTGATGGTGGTTTGTGGCAGGTTCATGGCTTTCGCCAGACGGTACATGGTGATGTTGTTTGGTTGCAGGTATTGGTGTAGCAGCACGTCGCCTGGGAGTGGCGCATGGCCCACATCGTTCATAGCCAGACCCTTTCACGCAATTCACTGACTTTTTTCTGATAGTAACAAAAGAAGCTACCGTTTTGCTTCGGTATGTGGGAATACGGTTTTGCCCGCCTCTCCCCTGTTTCGGGTCGAAGGCGGGCAAAACACGTTTGGTGCGGTGAGAATCAGTCCTCGACTGCATGCCATCCATCGGCATGCTTGGCGGAACGTACACGCACGAGCACGCAGCCAGCACCGGCGATGGTCATGATCGCCGCCAGCGTGGCGATTGCGGTGGTGTCCGATCCGGTGGAGGCCAGACCATTGTTCGTCACACCTGCAGCCTGCTTCTTGGCCTGTTCGGCCTTCTGCTTCTTGGCTTCGGCATCCTTCTTGGCTTGGTCGGCCTTCTTCTGGGCTTCCTGCTGCTTCTTGGCTTCCTCCTCGGCCTTCTTCTGGGCTTCGGCTTCGGCCTTCTTGGCGGCGGCGAGCTCCTTGTCGGACGCCTGCTTGTCGGCGAGCTTGGCGTCATAGTCGGCCTTGGCCTTCTCGTATGCCTTGTCGGCCTCATCCTTGGCCTTGTTCGCCTCATCCAGCTTGGACTGCGCTTCCGTCAGCTTCGCGTTCGCCTTCTTGAGGTTCTCCTCGGCGTTCTGCAGACGCTTGATGGTGTTCTGGGCGTCGTTGAGCTTGCCGGTGGCCGTGTTGAGGTCGTCCTTCGCCTTCGCGTATGCGGCCTTGGCGTTGGCGATGGCCTCGTCGGCGGCCTTGACCTGCTTGTCGGCGGCTTCAACCTTCGCGTCGGAAACGGTCTTGGCGTCGAGCGCGGCCTGCTTGGCCTTCTCGGCCTCGGCCTTCGCGGTCTTGGCGGCGGCCAGGTCGGCTGCGGCCTTCGTCTTGTCCGTGTTCGCCTGCTTGATCGCGGCTTCCGCATCCGTCTTGTTCTTGGCGGCGGTTTGGGCCAGCTTGTCGGCGGTATCGATCTTCGCCTGTGCGGCGGCGACTGCCGTGTTCGCCTTGTCCACTGCCGTCTGGGCTGCGGTCTGGGCGTCGGTGGCGGTGGCGGCTTCGGACCGGGCTTCCTTGGTGGCCTGCTGGGCGGCGGAGTACGCTTCGTTCTTCGCCGTCTGATCCTTCTTGGCTTCCTCCAACGCCTTGGCCTTGTCCTCGTTCGCCTTCACGGCCTCGTCATACGCTTTCTGCGCCTCGTCGGCGGCAGCCTGCAAATCCTTGGCCTTCTGAGCGGCCTGCTGGGCTTCCTCAGCGGCCTTTTGCGCGGACTGCTGGGCGGCGGCCAGCGCCTTGGCCGCATCGGAGGCGTCCTGTGCGGCCTGCTTGCTCTTGGACAATGCGGTCTGGTATGCGGCGTCGGCTCCGGTCAGGGAATCACGGTAGGCAGTCAAATCAGCCAGGTATGCGTCAACGTCCATGATGCGGCCCGCGTCGGAGCCGATTCCGTTAGCGTTCTCGGTGAACAGCTGACTATGGGTGTTTCCGCCGATACCCGTGATGTTGCCGTTCTGGCTGACGCCGAAACCGGTGAGGGTAAAATCGGTGTTGACCAGCGTGGTGTAATGGCCATAAGCGCAGGGTTTGACGGGCTTGCCGTCCGAGGCCTTGCAATCCAGGACACCGTCGGACATGTCCTTCTCATACATGGACTTCTCCGTGTCGTACCAGCCCTTAAAGGGATCAGTGTAACCCCAGGCGAGGTTTTCACTGGCGGAGAATTGAAGTGGATGGTTCACATTGTTGTTGGCATAATCCGCATCCGCCATGGCCTGCGCCATCAGGGTGTCACTGACCTTGAGGGGCTGCAGGCCTTCCTTCGCGCGAAGCTGATTGGCTTCCTGGATGAACTTCAGGGCCTCGATCATGTTGTCCAACGTGGTCGCATCACCCTTGGCGCCATTATGAATGGCGTCAAGATACTCGGTGACGGTCGGATCGGTGAGAACCTTGACTGCCTGAGAGGCACCCTTGTCGCCGAAGTAGGCCACTGCGCCCTGAGACAGCTTGTCCTGAGCCTCGTCTGCCGCTTCCTTCTTGGCGTCGGCCTCGCTCTTGGCATCGGCGGCGGCCTGCTGCTTCGCCTCGGCGTTGGAAGAGGAGTCGGACACCGCCTTGTCGGCATCCTTCTGCGCCTGTTCCGCCTTCTGCTGGGCGGCGGCGGCATCGGCTGCGGCCTTCTTCGCCGCTTCGAGCTTTGCGGCCAGGTCGGAAAGACCTCCATCATCCTTGGACAGCTGTTCGACCTTGGCGTCGGCCTTCTGCTTGGCTTCAAGCGCCTTGGCCTCGGCCTGCTTGGCCGCATCCAGCTTGGCTTGCGCGGCGTTCACCGCCTCGTCGGCCTTCGTCTTGTCGCCGGTCGTCGAGGCCTGCTGCTTCTTGGCTTCGGCCAGTTCCTTCTCGGCGGCTGCCTTGTCGCTCGCGGCCTGCTTCGCGTCCGCGTCGGCCCGGCCGGCCTTCTTCTGCGCATCACTGATGGCGGTATCCGCCTGATCGGCCTTCTTCTGCGCGTCCGTGGCCTGCTTGTCGGCCGCATCGATATCGGTCTGGGCCTTGTCGGCGTCCTTCTGATGGGAGGCGGATTCGGCCGTGGCCTCATCCTTCGCGGTCTGTGCGGTCTGCTTGGCGGCTTCTGCCTTCGACTGGCCGGCGGAGGCCTGCTGCATGGCCTTGTTGGCGTCGTTGATGGCGTTGGATGCGTTGTTCGCGGCCTGCTGGGCGGCGGCGATCTTGTCGGCCGTGTCGGTCGCATCCTGTGCGGCCTGCTGCTGGGCCTTGCTGGCATCGTCGTAGTTCGCCTGCGCCTGCTGCTGGTTGTTTGCGGCTGTCTGCTGCTGGGCGGCGGCGTTGTCGAGGTTCTGCTTGGCGGTGTCCAGTGCGGCTGCGGCGGCGTCGGCCTTGGCCTGTGCTTCGGTCACGCCGGTCGGGGATGCCTGTGCGATGGCCTGATTGGCTTCCGCTGTGCTCTGCTGGGCCTGTGCGACGCTGTCCTGCGCCTGTGCGATGGCCTGCTTGGTCTGGTTGTCTGTGGTTGTGGCTTCGTCGGCCATGGCGATTGCAGGCGAGGCGAGGGTGGCCATTACGGCTGTGCTTGCCACTGCGATCTTGGTGAGATTGCTGCGTTTCATGAAAGATCTCTTCTTTCCTTGGTCGTGTCTCTTTTGGGGTTTGTGTTCCTTGGGAGGCGTTGTATGTTTTCCACCTACAGATAGTAACATAAATTTTTACTAATGCAAATTGCTACCACTTTTTTTCGTCAGCAAGACATGTGCCTACCCGAAACACGCCGACCACGACAAAGCGAAAAACCAACAGCCAACACCCCCCGCCACAATGATACCGGAAACAAGAGCAGTCTGCTTCATATCACCCGGGGCATCCCCGGCAAAGGAACCTGGTCAGGCATGCTGTTACGCTCCCCCCGTGACCAGAAAACGCATAGTGTTCCCCTGACCGGTGCAAGTGAGGAGCGTGACCTCATCCTTGCCCTTATGGACGCGCAACGTTTTGGTCGCGGCGAGCTCAACCTTCAACCGCAAGGGACAGCAGAGTCACCCCATGATTCCTTTTTTATCGGCTGGAGCTTGATGTAACCATACGGTAGGAGGACCCATGACGATGGAATCCTCCTACCGTATAGTCAGGGAAACGTCCGTTTACCCGTGTCAGCAGGAGACTTACCCTCGGCGTTTGAACGCGATGCCGGCTCCGGTGAGGAGGATGACGGCTACCAGGCCGCCGATCAGGCCGAGCATGCCGCCGGTCTGGGGCAGTGTGGGCACAGGCGTAGGCTCGGTTTTGACCCGTTTGTGTCTGTTCAATAGAAAGTGGGCCGTGTGAGCGTGTGGAAA
>UMGW01031683.1_pt1 | contig 15006 bp, 13 predicted proteins | sample 1965371 | NCBI WGS metagenome assembly UMGW01 (sample SAMEA4836082, study PRJEB28245) | human gut metagenome | biome: gut microbiome; material: fecal sample | place: Denmark | collected 2008
CGGGGCAACACCTATACTCGCAGGATGACGCTTTCTACCCTATAGTGTTTGGTGAGCAATATCGTTCAATTTTGAAACACTTGGTCGTGCGACCGTCGGCGGTTGCACGTCGCTGCGGACGTGGGCAAATCATGGATAGCGATGCCAAGCTGAACATCTTGACCGAGGCCCTGGCTGCTGCCGGGGCCTCGGCATTGGCAATCGATGCGCGTGGGGGCGTCGCGATCTCGACCATGAATGACGCGGCGCTTGAGCGGGATGTGGCGGCTTTTGTCGCTGAGCGCCTCGACCGTATAGGAGACGGCGCGCGTCTGGTTATGGGGCGTGCGGGTACGCGCCTGAGCCTGACCGTTCGCCCCACCGACAAAGAGGGCGGGGGCCTTTGGGTCGTCGTGGTCCGCGAGGTGCGCGGCGCCGCGGCGCATGCGGGCATCGAGTGGCTCAACGCCGACGAAGTTGAGGCCCGCTACGAATCGAGCGCGTACGGCATCGTTGAGGGTGCCGCTGCGGTGGCTGCGCCGGTTGCAGAGAGTTACGCGCGCGATGTGCCCCTTATGCTCGAGGGCGAGCTGGGAGCGGGTCAGGTCGAGATCGCCAAGCGCCTCTATCTGGACGGTCCTTTTGCCGATCAGCCCTGTGTTTCCGTCGCGCTCGATGAACTCACCGATCGCGGTTGGCGCCACGTGCTCAAAAGCGCCGAATCGCCGTTGTTCCAAACGGGGCTGACCCTTTGCATTGAGGGCTGGAATGCGGTTGGCCCTCAGCGCCTCCGCGAGCTCGTTTCCACGATGGCCGACACCGCGTTGGCGACGCGCTGCCATGTGGTGCTGACAGCGAATGACATGCCGGGCGGCGGCGAAAGTGATCAAGCCGCCTTTGTGACCGAGCGTTTCGCCTGTGCGGTGAGTGTGGCGCCGGCAATCGCCGAGCAGGGAGCCGCGTCGACGAAGGTTGCGCGCTATTTGGAATATCTCGCTGATGCATTTGGGACGGCAGCGCCCACGCTGTCTGCCGCGGCGACGAAGACGCTCGATGCTTATCGCTGGCCGCGCAATTATCTGCAGCTCCGCGAGGTCTCGGAACGACTGTATATATTGGTGGGGGCGGGCACGGTGGACCGCGCTGTGGCGGAGGAAGTGCTCGCCCAAGAGGACGTGATTAAGACCGCAACCTTTGGTGCCCCGACGCTCGAAAGTGACCTGTATATCCTGCGACCGCTGGCCGATACCGAGCGAGATATCGCGCATCTGGTTGTAGATCATCTCCACGGCAACCGAACCCGTGCGGCGGAGGTGCTGGGCATAAGCCGTACAACGCTGTGGCGCTTGCTGAAGGACGATGACCGTTGAGCGAGGCGCCCGTGACCGCGCGCGACGCGTGTGCTACAGTCCAAAGCGTTATTGTTTCGATTTGGTTACGGCGTGCGAGGGCATATGGCTGAGACTTCAAAACCGAGCCGCAGAAGGCGGAGTGCCGCGCCGGTCAACCGACGCACAACATCGGTGACGTGGGGCAAACACGCCTCGGGGTTTGATGGCTCGTTCAAGCGCACTAAATACGGCTATCCTTCGGCAAGCGCCCGCTTGGCAATGCAGGCAGAGTCCTCGCTGTTGGGCCGCAAACGCGTGGTGGGATCAAAGCTCAAGCACGACGGAACGCTCGGCTACATCAGCCGCGGGGCGGCTCGCCGCAGCGGGCTCAATCCCGCCGGCTGGCATCGCTACGTGCCGATCGTGGCCGCCGTTGCAGTGATCGTCATCGCGCTCGCTGCGCTCGGATATGCCGGCGGTGGCGCCAACTTGGACGCAATGTTTAAATCGCCCGAGCTCGCGCATGCAGGCACAGAAGTTGTCGAGGGCGCACAGACCCAGACGGGCGTTGCGCCCCAGCGCGGTATCGTCGCGGCGGCCTCCACCATCGCCGATGCGCAAAAGGACGAAGACAAGCAAGGCGACGACGTCGAAACGGCCCAGACGAACGAAACGGCAATAACTCCATCGGCGGGATAAGTTGCGAGTGGGGCAGCTAATTTGGGACGGGGCTTTTTTAGCTGCCCAAGACAGTGGCTCATTCGATGTCAGTCGCCAAAAGCGAGCGAGCCGCATTTGCGCCAAGGTGACGTGAAATGAGAGGGCGCTGACCTTCTGGTCGCGCCCTCGAAATTGAACGTCAGATTGGCGTGAATGCGGCCCGCGCAGCGTCAACGAGCCCGCCGTTCGGTAGAATGGCGGAACTAATTACCTTACGTACACCACGTTGTTGCGGCGCGGCTTTGCCTCGGGTAGCGTGTCCTCGGCATAGCCCAGAATGCAGTTACCGACGCCGCGCAGGCTGCCGTCGGCGGGCAGGCCCCAGCTGGCCAGCAGCTCCAGGCCCTCGGGCGAGTCAAAGACCTCATGCGCGCGGTGAATCCAGCACGAATCGACACCCAGTGCATAGGCGGCGTTGAGCAAGTTGCCCATGGCGAGCGAGCCGTCTTCCAGATGTGTGGGCACGCTGCGGTCAACCAGCACCACCACAACGGTCTTGGCGCCATAGAAGGGGTCGCTGTTGCTGTCCATGACCTGGGCGTTGAGCTGTGAGAGATGCTCGACGGTCGCGGGGTCGGTGACGGCGACAAACGTCACCGGCTGGCGGCCCATGCCGCTCGGTGCATATTGGCCGGCTTCGATAATACGTGCAAGCTTTTCAGCCTCGACGGGACGATCGCTGTAGTTGCGGCAGCTGCGGCGGTGAATGAGCGCTTCGATGGTCTCCATGGTGTCTCCTTGCGGTGGCGTTGCAGATGCCACGTTCATACCCGTCGGGCTCAAACGATAGACGGCCAATTGCCCGGCCAAAAGGATGGATTCCAATTGGGAAAGTGGGTTTGCATAAAAGTACCTTCAGAATGTGACAAACAAATGGGATGGTTAAACGTTTTATCCCGTCTACCCTGCGGTTTTTTACCACTTGCCTAAATGACGAACGCATAACCTCTGATAAAGGTTTTACTAAAGGAGCACCAACGTTTATCAACGCGCCATGGTGGCGCCGGGCCAGGAGGTAACATCATGTTCCAGGCTGGAGATGTCGTCGAGACCGACTTCGAAGGATTTCTGAAGCTGCTGCGTTCCAAGACGCGCGCTTTCGTGTCGATCAACGATCACGAGTACTACATCACGCACACCGATGGCTATTGGCGTGTTCAGGATTGCGAGGCCCTCAACGACAAGGGTCACTTTACTGACTGCTCCGAGCTGGTCAACACGGTCTGCGAGGTCGTCGAGCTGCCGTGGATTGCCGGCAAGAGCCTGCATGACAGCTTCTCGGGCGCTACGGTCTATGAGGCCGTCGCCGCTTAACAGGCAATAAAACTCGATTTTCACGTGACCGCTGGCGCCGCCCCCGCGCCGGCGGTCTTTTTCTGCCGATCGGCCATAAAAATGCACACATTTGCGGAGAGCCTGTTGACGATAGTCAAAACTCGGACTAATCTAGAGACACATAATTGGTCAAAAATCGGACAATTGAATGGTGGGATAGATGAATAGTGCGGTTACGCTGGTCGACTTTGATCGGTTGCTCAATGGACTCGACCATATCTATTCGGAGTTCTCGCGCGCCTGCGGCCTTTCGGACTGCGCTTACTGGATGCTCGTCGATACCAGCACGGCGGGCGGCAGTATTGCCGTAAGTCGTCTGACAAGCGAATGGTTCTACAGCAAGCAGACCATCAACTCGGCAATTAAAACCTTGACGGCGCGGGGCTTCGCAACGTTGGAGTTTGCCGAAGGCAGTCGTAAGAACAAGGTTGTGAGCCTGACCGGAGAGGGCAGGCGATTTGCCGAGCGTTATGCGCTGCCGGCACTCAAGGCCGAACAGCGAGCCTTTGGCGCGCTTGAGCCATGTGAGCAGCGCGAGATTATGCGCTTGATCGGCAAATTCTCTCAGGTGCTCGGCGATGAGTGCGATGCCTTTAAGCAGCATATCGCTGCCGAGAGCCAAGCCGAGAATCAAGGTGAGGGGGAGTCGTGCGACTGTTAATGAGGTTTCTAAAGCCATATCGAGGGCTTGTCGCAGTGACGCTGCTGGTGCTGCTGGTGGATAACGTTGGTACGCTGTTGGTTCCCACGATGTTGGCGAACATGGTCAACACCGGTATTACCACGGGCGATGTCGACTACATTTTACGCAACGGCCTATACATGTTTATCGCGACCAGCATGGCTAGCGGCGGCACGGTGCTGGGCTGCTATCTTTCGGCGCGCCTGGCCGCCAACGTGGCTTGCGATATCCGCAATGCCGTGTACGACAAATCGCTCGAGCTCGCGGCCAGCGATTTTGAGCGCTTTGGCACCGGATCGATGATCACGCGCTCGCTCAACGACATCAACGTGATTCAGCAGGCGATTCTGCAGACGATTCAGCTGGTGCTGCCCGTGCCGTTTTTGGCTGTGGCGGGCATCATCTTCGCCTGGTTTATCGATCCTGCCATGGGCACGCTTCTGGGCGTAGTCGTTGCGATTGTGCTGGTGGCGGCGGTCTTTACGGTTGCCAACGCGGCGCCGATTTTTATGCGCCTACAGGGCTTTATCGACCGCATGAACGTGGTGCTGCGCGAGAATATTGTGGGCGTGCGCGTCATCCGTGCGTTTAACAAGGAGCGCCACGAGGAACGGCGTCTGGACGAGGTGTTTAGCGAATACGCCGCCAACGCCATCAAAGTCAACCACCTGTTTGTGGGCCTCGACAGCTCCAGCTTCTTTTTGATGAACATCGCCGAGGTGGCGGTGCTGTGGGTGGGCGGCAACCGCGTAGGCGCCCACGCCATGCAGATTGCGAGTATCTCGGCGGTGCTGGAGTATGCAATTCTGATCCTGTTCTTTGTGATGATGGCCCAGATGGTGGTGCTGACACTTCCGCGCGCCGCCGCATGTCTGAACCGCGCGCAGCAGGTGCTGGAGATCGAGCCGAGCATCGTGGACGGTGACCGCACGCTGGATGACGGGGCGCGCGAGCCCCAAGACGAAGCCGATGCGGTGGCCGTGTTCGACCACATGTCGTTTCGCTTTGACGATGCCGACGAGGACACCCTGTGCGACCTGAGCTTTGCCTGCCGTCGCGGTCAGACGACTGCGATCGTTGGCTCGACAGGCTCGGGCAAATCGACGGTGGCAAAGCTTCTGCTGCGCTTCCACGATGCCACCAAGGGCTCCATTCGCCTGAATGGTGTGGACCTGCGCGAGCTTACGCAAGACGAAATCCGCGGGCGCATTGCCTATGTGCCGCAGAAGGCGTGGCTGTTCTCGGGCACGGTGGCGAGCAACCTTCGCTTTGGTAACGAAGGCGCGACCGAGGGCGACATGCTTCACGCGCTTGAGGTTGCCCAGAGCACCTTTGTGCTCGATCAGCCGCAGGGGCTCGATACCCCGGTTGCCCAGGGCGGCACGAACTTTTCGGGCGGCCAGCGCCAACGTCTGGCCATCGCCCGTGCGCTCATGAAGCGCGCCGATCTATATATCTTCGATGACAGTTTTTCGGCCCTGGACTTTAAGACCGATGCCGCCCTGCGCCATGCGTTGCAAGACGAGACGCGTGACGCTGCGGTGCTCATCATCGCGCAGCGCATCTCGACGATCTTGCACGCCGACCAGATCGTCGTGCTCAAAGATGGCGAGGTTGTGGGTCTGGGCACGCATGGCGAGCTTATGGAAACCTGCGAGGTGTACCGCGCCATCGCGGAATCGCAGATGAAGGGAGGTGAGTAGCATGGCCGAGGAGCTCAAGAAGCAGGGCGGCGTTGATGACGCCGCTGCCGCGGGACTGGTCGAGGAAACGGTTGCCGCGGCACCCGAGCTGGATGACGCCGCCAAGGCTGCAGCCGAGCGCGAGGCTCGCCGCCAAGCGCTCTACGAGGAAAACGAACGTGCCGAGGACGAGCGCGTCCGCGCCGAGGCAGAGCGCATGCGCGATGTGGACGACGAGGACGAGGACGAGAAACCCCGCGACACCTGGGCGACGGTGCGCCGCCTGTGGAGTGAGGCTGCCGGCGACCATTGGCGCTTCTATATCGTGTTCGCGAGCATTGTGTTCTATGCCATCTTTAACACCGCTGCGCCGGCATATAGCGCCCGTGTGATCGATGAGCTGTGGGGCCACATTCAGGTGGCGTTTGCCAACGATACCACCTTCAACATCACCTGGGAGAACTGCGGCAGGACCATCTTCATCTACTTTATGATTTGGACGGCCGCTGCCTCGTTCTACGCGCTCCAGAGCTTTTTGATGTCGAGCGTGGCCGAACGCCTCAACCTGCGTCTACGCAACCGCATCGCACAAAAGCTCAACCGTCTGCCGCTTGCCTTCTTTGACGCGCATCGTCCCGGTGAGGTCGTCAGCCGTGCGACCAACGACTTGGACAAGATGTCCGAGAGCATGCAGCGCGGCTTGCTGCAGCTTCTGGTGTCGATCGGTACCGTGGTGGGCGCCGTGAGCATGATGTTCGTGTTTAGCGTGCCGCTCACGCTCGTCTTTTTGTTCTTTATGGCGCTGTCGCTGCTGATGACCAAAGTGGTCTCGCGTCGCACGCATGACGTGACCGGCGAGCGCCAGGAGTGGGTGTCCAAAATCACGAGCGCGGTCGAGGAGGGCTACTCGGGCCGTCTGGTGATTCGCGCGTTTAACCGCGAGCGCCAGAGCTCTGCCGAAGTGCATGAGGCCTCGAGGGAGCTAGCGCGCGTGAGTACCAAGGCCGACTTTATGATCAATGCCGTCGGCCCTGCGGTGCGCTTTATCGGCCGTTTGGCGCAGATCGTGATCGCGCTGGTGGGCTGCAGCATGCTGGTTGCCGGTCACATGACCGTCGGCGTGTTCCAGGCGTTCTTCCAGTTTATCTACGAGGCATCTGAGCCCATGACGCAGCTGTCGTTTACCTTCAACTCGCTGCAGAGCGCGCTGGCGAGTGCGGAGCGCGTGTTCGACCTGCTCGATGAGCCCGAGATGGAGGCCGATCCGCTGCCGGACGAGGCCGCCAAGCTGCCGGGTCGCATTGAGGGCCGCGTCGCTTTTGAGCACGTGCGCTTTGGCTATTCGCCCGACAAGCCGCTTATGCGCGACGTGTCGTTTACCGCCGAGCCGGGCCAGAAGGTTGCCGTGGTGGGAACCACGGGCGCAGGCAAGACGACGCTCATCAACCTGCTCATGCGCTTTTACGAGATTGACGGCGGGCGTATTACGCTCGACGGCGTGGATACGAGCCGCATGGACCGCGGCGAGCTACGTCAGCAGTTTGGCATGGTGCTGCAAGACGCCTGGCTGTTCGACGGCACGATTGCCGAGAACATCGCCTACGGCTGCCCCGAGGCAACGCGCGAGGAGATTGTTGCGGCTGCGCGCGCCGCCCAGGTTGACTTCTTTGTGCGCACCATGCCGCAGGGCTACGACACGCGCGTGGCCAACGATGCCGAAAGCATCAGCCAGGGCCAGCGTCAGCTGCTGACCATCGCACGCGTGCTGCTCAACAACCCGGCGATTCTCATCCTGGACGAGGCGACCTCAAGCGTGGACACGCGCACCGAGCTTGCTATCGGCCGCGCCATGGACGCGCTCATGCGCGGGCGCACGAGCTTTGTGATCGCGCATCGCCTGTCGACTATCGTGGATGCCGACCTGATCTTGGTCATGGATCACGGCAACATTATCGAGCAGGGCACGCATAAGGAGCTGCTCGCAGCCGAGGGTGCCTATGCCGACCTCTACTTGAGCCAGTTCGCCTAATGCGACAAAGGGACAGTCCCACATGTCACATCAAAAAGAAAGGCGCGCCGGGGATGAATTCCCTGGCGCGCCTTTGCGTTGGCGTCAATGTTGTCGGTGGCCGTCCGCCTCTAGCGTTCGTCCGCGAGCTTGGCGACGAGGGCCTTGAGCTCGGCCACCTCTCGCTCGAGTTCCTTGACGCGGCGGGCATTCTCGGTGATGCCTTGACGGTTGAGCGCGGATTGCTCGGCGGCGTCGTCGGGCATGTACTCGCGGTGCTGCTTGGCGTCGAAACTCTCCTCGAACACGCGGCAGCCGTTGCGCTTGATGATGCGTCCCGGCACGCCCACGACGGTGCAGTTGTCGGGCACGTCCTTGACGACGACCGAGTTGCCGCCGATCTTGACGTTGTTGCCGATGCGGATGTTGCCGAGCACTTTGGCGCCCGTGCCCACGGTGACGTTGTTGCCGAGCGTTGGGTGGCGCTTGCCGGTTTCGTTGCCGGTGCCGCCGAGTGTAACGCCCTGGTAGAGCACGCAGTTGTCGCCCACGATGGTGGTTTCGCCGATGACGACGCCCATGGCATGGTCGATAAAGAAGTGCTTGCCGATTTGTGCGGCAGGGTGAATTTCGACGCCGGTAATATGGCGCGTGATTTGCGAGAGCACGCGGGCGAGCGAGTGATGACCGTGCTCCCAGAGCCAGTGCTCGGGCACGTGGTTCCACTTGGCGTGCAGGCCGGGGTACGAAAGGAAAATGACCAGACCGTTTTGCGCAGCGGGATCCTGCGCTTGGACGGTCTTGATGTCCTCGCGAATGGTATTGATAAAGCTCATCGGCCGCCCTCCCTTAGCGCCATGGCAATGCGATTCAATAAAGTATAGCGATTTACTAGGGATTAGGAAGGACAATCTTGGCGCCATTGCGCTACAGGTGTCAGTTATGCAAACTTGCTGGTAATGGAGTCATGCTTTTGTTGGGTTGCGCACGAGGGGGCGCCGCAACCGTATACTGGTCAACTTGGACGTATCCGCGCCCACAACTGAGAGGTTTTACTTCATGGGTTTCATCAATTTTATCGCCGAGCTGCTCAAGGATCCGCGTACCGCGATCGCCAGCTGGATTGCTGCCGGCCCGCTTATGGCCTATGGCTGCGTGTTCCTGATTATCTTTATCGAGACGGGCGTGGTGTTCTTCCCGTTCCTCCCCGGCGATTCGCTGCTGTTTGCTTCGGGCTTCTTTGCCCACAACGGTGGCTTTAACATTGTGGCGCTTCTGGCCGTCGCATGGGCTGCTGCCATCCTGGGTGACCAGTGCAACTTTATGATCGGTCACTTCTTTGGCAAAAAGATTATCGCTTCGGGCAAGGTCAAGGCTATGACGCCCGAGCGCATCAAAAAGTCCGAGGATTTCTTGGACAAGTGGGGTCACCTGGCCATATTCCTGGGTCGCTTCTTCCCGTTTATCCGCACCTTTGTGCCCTTTATCGCCGGCATGGGCGGCATGCACTGGCGCAACTTTGTCATCTTTAACGTGCTGGGTGGCATTACCTGGTCAACGCTCTTTACACTGCTGGGCTACTTCTTTGGCGGCATCCCCTTTGTGCAGGAGCACTTTGAGCTGCTGATTATCGGCATCGTTGCCGTGTCGATCATCCCGACCGTGGTCGGTCTGGTTAAGGCTAAGCTGGGCAAAAAGAACGCGTAGCTCGAGCCAGCGCGCAAACCGTGCAGTTGAGGCCCGTCGCCGTTTACGGTGGCGGGCCTCTTCAGCTTCGGTCAAATGAAATTACTTTAGTTAGTTAAAGAAAAACGTTTTATCCGACGCGCGTGCGGAGTACAATCTCGTGCATGCGAATCGACGTACCATCGGCTTTGATGCTGTTTGCGTGTCCCGTCCGGCTCTACGCTCCGGGCGTGCGACGTTGCGACGCGGCCGGCCTCGGTCCTTGCGTGCGGGTTCGCGAGTTTGCAACTGTGTATGTAAGGAGCGACATATGACTGTCGAGAAGAAGGATATCGATTGGGGTAGCCTCGGCTTTGGCTACATGAAGACCGATTACAGCTACGAGGCTCATTGGAAGGATGGCGAGTGGGACGAGGGCGGCCTGACCACCGACCATACCCTGCATGTCTCCGAGTGCGGTGGCATCTTCCATTACTGCCAGGAGGTCTTTGAGGGTCTGAAGGCCTACACCGCCGAGGACGGCAGCATCGTCTGCTTCCGTCCCGACATGAACGCCGAGCGCATGTACAACTCTGCGCAGCGCCTCGAGATGCCCCCGTTCCCCAAGGACAAGTTCGTTGAGGCCGTCAAGCAGGTCGTTTCTGCCAACGCCGCTTGGGTTCCGCCCTTCGGCTCCGGCGCAACCCTGTACGTGCGTCCGTTTATGATCGGTTCCGGTGACGTGATCGGCGTGGCTCCCGCTCCTGAGTACACGTTCCGCATTCTCGTGACCCCGGTCGGTCCGTACTTTAAGGGTGGCCTCAAGCCCGTCAAGCTGCGCGTTTCCGAGTATGACCGTGCCGCACCGCACGGCACCGGCAACATCAAGGCCGGCCTGAACTACGCCATGTCCCTTAAGCCCACGATGGAGGCCCATCGCGAGGGCTATGCCGAGAACCTGTATCTCGACTCCGAGTCCCGCACCTATGTCGAGGAGACCGGCGGCGCCAACGTCCTGTTCGTGAAGGAGGACGGCACGCTCGTCGTTCCGCAGTCGCACACCGACTCCATCCTGCCCTCCATCACCCGTCGTTCGCTCGTTCAGGTTGCTCAGGACCTGGGTATGACCGTCGATCAGCGTCCCGTCGAGTGGGCCGAGGTCAAGGCCGGCACCTTTGTGGAGTGCGGCCTGTGCGGCACCGCTGCCGTCATCTCCCCGGTTGGCGAGATCGACAACAAGGTCTATGGTGCCGATGAGACCGTGACCTTCCCGGCTGGCTACACCGAGATCGGCCCCGTGATGAAGAAGCTCCGCGAGACTCTGACCGGCATCCAGTCTGGTGCTGTCGAGGACAAGCACAACTGGGTTTACACCGTCGCGTAATTAGCCTTTCCTGTCCGGGCAGAGAGCAAGCTCCCTCCCGGCGCGTCCTCGGACATGCAAGAAGCCCTCGCTGCGCACTTCGTGCGGCGAGGGCTTCTTGCGTCCTGCGGAGTGCGCCGGGAGGGAGCTTGCTCTCCGCCCTGCGGGCTCGGCGATGTCACAACGAACAATAATTAATCTGAATTAAAGATGGTGCGCGGCCTTTTAGGCCGCGCTTTTGTTTTGGTTCGCGCCATGTGGGGGTGGTGGCGACGTGCATTTTTGCGAGTATTCTGCAATCGAAGACCCCTGCATACCGATCTCGGGCAAAAAATCGGGAGTTATCGATGTTTTCTACGGATGATGGGCGGGGTTATGGGCTGGCAGCGTTTGATTCGCAGGGATATTCGCGCTCTTTGGCATTTATCGTGGCGCCCGAAGCCCTTGGTTATGTTGAATACTCCTAAAAATGCACGGCGCTTAGAGGGGGACCTTCGCGAAAAAGGAAACCTCCCCGTCGAAGTATGCATTCGACGGGGAGGTTTATGCATTTAGCCGATTAAGGATGCGCTGTCAAACTGCTAGAACTTGACGGTCGGGGCCTGGCGGGCTGCTTCGGCGGCCTCGAAGCCCTGGCGCTCCTTAAACTGGAAGATGCCGGCAAAGATGACAGCCGGGAACGTCTGAATGGCGTTGTTGTAGCTGAGCACGCAATCGTTGTAGCTCTGGCGTGCATAGCTAATCTTGTTCTCGGTATCCTCGAGCGATGCCTGCAGCTGCGTAAAGTTGGTGTTTGCCTTAAGATCGGGATAGGCCTCGGCTACGGCGAAGAGCTGACGCAGCGCACCGGTCAGCACGTTGTCGGCTTCCATCTTTGCCTCGGGCGTGGTGGCCTTGACGGCGGTGTTACGCGCGCTGATCACGGCGGAGAGCGTCTCCTGCTCGTGCTTGGCGTAGCCCTTGACGGTCTCGACTAGGTTGGGGATCAGGTCGTTGCGGCGCTGCAGCTGCGTATCGATGTTCTGCCAGGCGTTATCAATGCGGTTACGCTTGGTGACCATGTTGTTGTAGATGCCGGCGATGGCGCAGACAATCACAATGACAACAACGATGCCGATGATGACGGTAATCATGATGTCTCCGTTTCGAATGGCCGCGGCGGCATGCGCCAGCTGCCGTTGGTATAACGCTACTAGTATACCCGCAACGTTTTGCCGTGCCGAACTTTCCGGCAAGCGTTATGTTTTCGGCGGGGTTGGCACCGGGGCAAAGCGCGCGAGGTACAGGTGTAAGATATGCGACAGATTGACGAGTGTTGTCTTTGCCCTGAGGATGGCGATACCAGTGGACCTTCGCATTAAGAAAACCTACCGCGCTCTGTTCGATGCCTTCACCGAGCTTCTCGAGGAGCATCGTTTTGAGGACCTGACGGTTGCCATGCTGTGCGACCGCGCCATGATTCGCCGCACGACGTTCTACAAGCACTTTCGCGACAAGAACGATTACTTTGCCTTTTATATCGATGAGCTCATGTCGGGCTTGCCGCAAAAACAGCCCGATGAGGCCGGCGCAGTGTCTGCCGAGGACGTGCGCGCGCTTCGGCACGCGATTTTGGACGATGCCATGGATTTGATTCTGACGCACGAGCGGCTCATGGATAACATTTTGGCAAGCAGCATGTCGGGCATGTTGACCAACGTTATTTGCGACCGCATTGCCCGCTCCATCCGCGAGCGCGTGATGAACGTGCTTGCCGAGGATGCCCTGGCCCCCGTGTCACTTGAGACGACGTCTGAGTTTGTCGCCGGCGGTATTATTCGACTTTTCACGATATGGTGGGAGTCGGGTCACGATCTTGAGCGTCGACCTGAGATAGCCGACGTGGTCGATGCACTGTTTGAGCGAACCATGACGCCGGTGCATCACTAGAAGTGGCGGAGAGAGGGGGATTCGAACCCCCGGAACGCTCTCGCGCTCAACGGTTTTCAAGACCGCCGCATTCAACCGCTCTGCCATCTCTCCGTGAGTCGTAATGATAGCATCGTTTTGAATTTGCAACAGGGAAGGCGAACGATGACGATCACCGAAATCGACGAGAAGTTCATGCGCGAGGCGTTGGCGGAGGCGCGAGCCGCCGCGGCGGTGGGCGAGGTGCCCATCGGAGCCGTAGTGGTGCGCGACGGCGAGATTGTCGCGCGGGCGCATAATCGTCGCGAGCTCGATCAGGATCCTTCGGCCCATGCAGAGTTCGCGGCCCTGTGCGCTGCCGCTCGGTCGCTTGGCCGCTGGCGCCTTTCCGACTGTACGGTCTATGTGACGTTGGAACCCTGCTGCATGTGCGCGGGCCTTATGGTCAACGCGCGCGTGGGGCGCTGCGTGTATGGCGCGAGTGATGCCAAGGCGGGCGCGCTGGGTTCGCTGTATGACCTGAATGCCGATTCGCGCCTGAATCATCGGTTTAACGTGACGGCTGGGGTCCTGGCGGATGAATGCCGCGAGCTGCTGAGTAACTATTTTGGCGGTCTGCGCGGAGCGGGCGGCGCTGATTGCGGTTGTGGGGCCGATCTTGAGGCGCATGCCGCACACGCCGCAGCGCTTGCGGGTGCCGGTGAGGATACTGGCACGGCGGTTGACTTTGGTCCTGCGTGCCGCCGGCCCCGCCGTGTGCTGTTGGCGATTGACTCCTTTAAGGGTAGCGTTTCGAGTGCACAGGCGGAGGCGGCGGTTGCCGAAGGCGTGCGCCGCGTTTGGCCCGATGCCCAGGTGGCCACATTGCCGCTGGCGGATGGCGGCGAGGGGACGCTCGATGCCGTTGCCGCGTGCGGCGGTGAGATTGTGACCTGCGAGGTGGCAGGTCCCTTGGGCGACCGCGTGTCTGCCCGGATGCTGGTGGACGACGAGCACGACTCGGCTGTAATTGAGATGGCCGAGGCGGCGGGTATTGGGTATTCGCCTTGCACGGAGTCGTCGGCGCTGGCTGCTACAACCTATGGCGTGGGCGAGCTCATGCTTCGCGCGGTTCGCATGGGCGCAAAGACTATCTATATTGGTTTGGGCGGCAGCGCCACCAACGATGGCGGCGCCGGTATGCTGCAGGCGCTGGGCGCCCACCTTGTCAATGAACACGGCCGCGATATCGTTCCCGGTCTTGCAGGCCTTGAACACGTGGCGAGCATCGATTTGGCGCCAGCGCTTCGGACGCTGAACGGCGCACGTGTCGTGGTGCTTTCCGATGTCGAGAATCCGCTCGTGGGGCGTCGCGGCGCGCTTGCGGTGTTCGGCGGACAGAAGGGTCTGCCGACGGATGATGCCGAGGCGCTGGGCAAGTACGACAGCCGGATGGTCGGCTACGGTCGCTTGCTCGATGCGGCGATTGCCAGAGCTCGAGCCCAGGGGTTGTTGCGCACGCCCGAGGGCGCACGGACATTTGGCTCGGTGCTCGGCGTGCCTGGCGCGGGCGCGGCAGGTGGCTTGGGTGCCGCGCTGCTGGCGCTCGGTGCGGAGTTACGCTCGGGTGTGGAGACGGTGCTCGATCTCGTGGGGTTTGACGAGCGCGTGCGCGATGTCGACCTGGTCATTACAGGCGAGGGCAATATGGATGAGCAATCCGCCGCCGGTAAGGCGCCGGTGGGCGTGGCGCGCCGTGCCAAGCGGTGTGGCAAACCGGTGATCGCTGTCGTGGGCGGTCGCGCTGACAACCTGGATGCGGTGTGTGTGCAGGGCATCGACTTGGTGCTTCCGATCTGCCGCAAGCCCATGGGCCTGGAACAGGCACTCGATCCGCAAGAAGCCACAACCAACCTCATCTGTGCCGGCGAGGCAGCTGCCCAAGCCCACGACCTCGCCCGCCTCTAAAACCCATCCCCCCAATAACTTGCGGTGAAATACGGAGCGTTTTTGCCTTTAAGGGGCCAACTCAGTCCGTATTCCACCGCAACTTCGAGAATGGCCAATCGAGGCTGGCTGCCTTGGGTCTTGGATCGGACCGTTTGTCACGAAACGTGGCCATCTGCTACGTTAAACCGGCCACCCTCGACCATTCCGGAATTTACAAAAACAAAACCGCAGGTAGAAAGCTTGCCGATTTTCGAAAAAGCCGGCTATGGTCGACCCCTGCGGCCTAAACGTAGTAGATAGGTCCTTTTCGTGGCGCAGCGTCAGACCAGTCTTTTTGGGACGGGGTTATTTTGACTATTTGCCCATCTGATTGCCCGGGTAGTCAAAATAGCCCCGTCCCAAAT
>UMGW01052203.1_pt1 | contig 14840 bp, 10 predicted proteins | sample 1965371 | NCBI WGS metagenome assembly UMGW01 (sample SAMEA4836082, study PRJEB28245) | human gut metagenome | biome: gut microbiome; material: fecal sample | place: Denmark | collected 2008
GGCGTGGTGTCGCCCGTCGCGGACGCCGCCCCCGTTTCGTTCGAGCGCGCGAGCATCTTCACGGGGAGCTGCACGGCCAGGGGGTGGGTCGCCACGTAGGGAATCACGGCGGGGTGGGCGGACGCAACGTCCTCGCGCGTCGTCCACGCGGGCGTGCGCGGGTCGAAAACGGAACTGCGGGCCGTGGCGGCGTTGGCAATCCCCGAGGTGCTCTCGAGGTCGGCGGCGCTCGAACGCATGAGGGCGCGCAGCGCCTCGGGCGAAATCTTCGCCTGCGGACGAATCGCGCCCGGAGCAACGAACCGTCGGTAGTCGATCCCGGTCGCGTCGCGCAGGGCCTCCTCCGACAATCCCCCGATCCGTTCGAGGAACGTGCGGGTGCGCGCGTAACTTCTCAGTCGTGCCTGAAGCGTCGGGGGTTCCGCATAGTCGATCCACTCGAAGGTGACGGTGCGGGCCACGCCTTCGGGGATGTTCGCAAGGAGCATCCGCGCGCGCTCGCGCGTGAGAGGAGAGACGATCGTGTTCTTTTCATCGAGCAAATCCACCGTGCCGAGCGTCTGCACTTCGGCGGCAAGCACGGCTTCGTCGTCCGCAAGACGGCGCGCCACCGCCGTTCGCCCGGGGAGGACCGCCACGAGCCACACCTCTTCGGTGTCCGCGACCGTCAACTGCACGGCTTCGCCCGCCCAGCCGAAACGCTCCACGAGGCGCACCGCTTCTTCGACCGCACGGCGCGCGGTCGAGCCGCGTTCCGTCATGAGGCGCATGAGCCCGTAGACGATCCCCGAGGATTCGAACGCTTCGAGCACCTCGGGCGCGTCCTTTTCGGGGTCGGGGAGGGGCTTCATGCCCTTGCTCGACACGAATTCGGGCGAAGCGCGACGCATCCGCTCGATTTCAAGCGCGCTCGGAAGCACGTACGGAAGGCGATTGGGGTCGCTTGCGTGATTGCGCTTTTCGTAAGCGGGGTCGGGACTCCGGACGAGACCGTTCAAGGGGCGTGCCGCCTCTTCGGCCGTCAAGTGGAGGGCCTCTTCCAGGGGCAACGGCATCGAAAGAACGAGCACGCCTTCGTCGTTCAAGTAGCTTTCCCGCATAAGAAGCGTCCCGTCGGGCAGCAACGACTCGGTGCGCGCGTGCGCGAAGCCGATCGTGTGCGGGACCTGCGTCAGAACGACGTCCCCCTTCGTCTTCACGTAGTCGACCGTGTCGCTCCACTTGTGCTGCGCCGCGCCCGTGCGGCGCACCGTGGTCGAGCTCGTGCCGCCGAGGTCGACGTTGCGCGCCACGAGCGGACGCCCCGTGGTCGTGGCGAGTCGCCCGGCCGCCACGATCGTGTCGGCCTGAAGCGGAGCGGACGACAAAAGCGCGGCGCCGAGAGCGGCTCCGAGTACGGAAGAACGAAATAGCGGAAGAAAACGACGTAAAGCGGTCATTGGCGGTGGCCGAGTCCCCGGAAAGCGGTGCTTCGAAGACGTGCGGACGGGATGCTGTGAACGGGAACGAGTCTAGCAGAAGCCTTCGAAAGTCTCGCGCGGGTGCGAACGCCCGCGCTTTTCGGCTCTTAAGGTGAACGGGACTGTTGACCTGATAGGATGCGACGCAATGCGACCGAGTCCGCTCGGTAGAACGCATCGACACTTCAAACCCTCGACTTCTTCCCGACCGAAACCCCATGCAGTCCCAAACCTCCCGATGGACGGCGCAGGAACTTGTGGTGCTCGGCGTCTTCGCCGCGGCCGCCAAGATCTCTTCGCTCCTCATCGCCCTTGCGGGCGGCGGCATGAATCCCGTCATGCTGATTCTGAAGAACCTCGTTTTCACGACGCTTCTCGTCGTGTTGCTGACGAAAGTTCCCAAAAGCGGCACGCTCCTTCTTTTCACGGCCGTCACGATGCTCGTTTCGCTTCTCCTTTTGGGCGGGAGCATCGCGCTCATCCCCGCCGCCTTCATCGGGGCCGCGGCGGGCGAAATCGCGGGGAAACTCGCGGGCGGCTTCGGGCGGTTGCGCGGCGTCATTGCGGCGGTGGCGGCCTACGACCTCGTTTCGAAAAGCTTCTCGCTCGGCGTGGCGTACCTCTTTTTGCGCGAGAGCCCGGGCCTCATGCAGGTCGTGATTCCGATCGTGGGCGTGAGCTACCTCGGGTGCCTCTTGGGGCTCTGGGGCGGGAAGAATTCCGTCGCGGAATTGCGGCACGCGGGTCTCATTCGAGGAGGTGAGTGATGACGACGAAGCACTCCGCCAATTTCCCCGAAACGCTCGACCCGCGCACGAAGATGACGCTCACGGCGGGTACCGCCATCGCGACCGTCGCTTTCTCGGGGCTTCTCGCTCAGGTGACTCTCTTCGCGGCGACGTTCCTTTATCTCGCCTCCACGCGCCGCGCTCGCATGATGGGGCTTCTCTACGCCGGGGCGGGCGCGATCATCGCGGTCGCGACGGGCTTTGCCGCAATCATCGAGTGGGTGAATCCCGATCTCGGTGGGCTTTCGGTCCGAAACCTCGGGATTCCGCTCCTGCGCGGCCTCACGATGATGAATGTCGTTGCGGCGCTCGCGGCCTCGACCAAAATCCAGGACCTCGTGGGCGCTTTGCAGGGCCTGCGGCTTCCCTTCTGCATCTATTTGCCCGCGGTCGTCATGGTGCGGTTTTTGCCGACCTTCGCCTCCGACGTGAAGCAGGTGCGCGAAGCGCTTCGCATCAAGGGGCGAAAGCTCGGCGCGGGTTTCCTTTGCCGCCATCCGATTCTCGCCGCGCGGCTTCTCTTTACGCCGTTGCTTTTCCGAGCTCTCAAGTCGAGCGAAAGCCTGGGCGTTGCGGCGGAATTGAAAGGCCTCACGGGCGGAAGTTCCTCGCGCATGACGCGCCTCAACGCGTCGCGGTTCGGTACGCGTGACGTCGTGCTCCTCGGCGCGGCGCTTCTCGTTGCGGCCGCAGCCCTCTATCTTCAGATCGAGTGGCCGAATTTCGGTTTCGACGACGAGCGGGCGTTCCCGTAATCGAGGTTCCGACGAAAAACCGTCGCCCCATCGCTTCTCCCATCTTCTTATCCGACCAGGCTTCGCTTTTGAAGGACCCTCGCAGTGATCGAATTCGACCGCGTCACCTACACCTATCCTTACCGCCCGACCCCGTCGGTCTTCGACGTTTCCTTCCGGGTTCGCCCGGGCGAACTCAAAGTTTTGACGGGCCCCTCGGGTTGCGGCAAAACGACGATGCTGCGGCTTGCAAACGGCCTCGCGCCCCACTACTGGAAGGGGAAACTCGAAGGCGACGTGCGCGTTGCGGGGATTTCGAACCTCACGCGCCCGGCGAGCGCCGTGGCGCGCGACGCGGGGACGCTCTTTCAGGATCCGGAGGAGCAGTTCTTCGCGCTTACGGTCGGGGACGAACTTGCGTTCGCGCCTTCGTGGGCGGGCGTTCCCGCGGAGGAAATCCGACGGCGCGTGCGCGACGCGGCGTTGCGCCTCGGGATTGCAGACCTCCTTGAGCAGCCCATCGGAGCGCTATCGGAAGGGGAAAAACAGGCGGTCGGGATGGCGTCGCTTCTCGCTCAGGGGGTCGAAGCCTTCATTCTTGACGAGCCCTCCGCCAACCTCGACCCCGAGGCGACCGCCGCCTTCGGGCGACTGCTCGGGGAATTGAAGCGCGCGGGCGCCGCGATTCTCGTCGTCGACCACCGACTCTATTGGCTTCGGGACCTGGCAGACGAGGTGCTCGTCGTTCATGCGGGGCGGATCGTCGAGCGCGGTCCCTTCGCGATGTTGGACGAGCCCGGCTTTTCCGAGCGCTGGGGCCTCCGATCCGCGCGCGTCGCGGACCGGCGCACGCGAGGGAACGCCGCGTACGATGCGTCGGCCGATCCCGTTCCGCTTCTGGAGGTGGAACGGCTCTGCGCGGGAAAGAGCCTCCGCGGAACGTCGGACGACGGCTCGGCCTCGGCACGCAAAGAGAAGCCCGCGCTCGTACACAACCTCTCCTTCAAGGCGGGTGCGGCCGTTACGGCTCTGATCGGCCGAAACGGGAGCGGCAAAACGACGGTCGCGCGGGCGCTTTGCGGCTTGGAGAGCGCAAGCGGCACGATTCGCGTGCGCGGAGTGGAAGTGGAGGGCGAAAAGCTTCTCGAACGCACCGGGCTCGTGCTTCAGAACGCCGACCACCAGTTGCAGATGCGCACGGTCTTCGACGAAGTGCGCAGCGTCGTCGCGGCCGTCACCCCGCCCGACCGCCGAAGCTTCTTCGGGTCCGAGCACACCGAAGAAACCGAACGGCGGATTGCCGCGCGGGCAACGGAGCTTCTCGACGAGCTTTCGCTCGGGCACCTCGCCGAGCGTCACCCGCAGAGTCTCTCGGGCGGCGAAAAGCAACGCCTCGTCGTCGCGTGCGCGCTCGCACGCGACCCCGACGTACTCATTCTCGACGAGCCGACGAGCGGTCTGGACGGTGCGAACATGCTGCGCATCGCAGGGCTTTTGAGACGCGCCGCGGCGTCGGGGAAAGCCGTGCTCCTTGTCACGAACGACCTGGAACTTCTCGAGCACGCCGCGGACGCCGTCGTGCGGATTCCGGAATTGCGTTCGCACGTTTGAGAGGCACGATTGTTTTTTCGTCTCAAGCGCGCCCGATTTCTCCCCGATCCTGCGTCTTTGGGTAAACCTATCGGGCGATAGTCGGATGAAACGCGTAAGGGATTACGCGCACGTTTAAGGGACAGAATCGAGCGTTCATACATGAATCCGAAGGGAGGACGATCCGATGCCGACCATCCTTCATTTTATGCGGAGGTGGGTTTTCGTGCGAAAGATCTTGAGACGGCCGTCGTACGTGGGATTTCGGAATAAACGTTACCGACGTTCCGAAACAGCCTCCGATTCAGTTTTCGATATTAGTCTGAGGAATAGCGAAAGCACTTGTATTCACGGCAATTCGGACGAAGAAAAGCGAATTGCGCATTTATCCCCTCCTCAGGGTGCGGGCCCCGTGCTACATAGGAAATACGGGTCGGAACACACAACGTGCGGGCGTTCTAAGCAAGGAAAAAGCGAAGCGGACGTCCCCGATCCGACGTATCGATCGGCTGTGCTTGATTTTCGGAATGCACGACGAAAGAGCCCGCTGCCGACGATTCGCCTTCGACGGGATCAACCCGTTGTCCTTCGTTCCCGTCCGAGGACGGGTTCTCAAAGGAGTCTACGAATGACCAAAACCATCCTGATCGGCGCGCTCGTCGCCGGTCTTTCTCTGCCCGTTATGTCGGCTCAGGCGGCCGATGTCTGGTACAGCGCGGCGCCGCTCGAAGTGAACGCCGCTCCGGGGTCCGATTACCTCGGCACGCTCGACGTCGCCACCCCCGTGACCGTTCTCGAAAAGAAGGGCGACATGGCGAAGGTGCGCATCAGCGGCTGGTCGCTCAAGGAATACCCCTCGCAGATCTTCAAGGAAGCCGGCCTTCGCATCGAGTACGCCTCGTTCGACGAAGAAAAAGCCGTGAAGCTCGACGGCAAGAGCGGCGAAAAGACCGTGCAGGGGAACGTCTGGCAGAAGTCCGCGGCCGAAGGCTGGGTGCCCGCCAAGTCGTTGACCAAAAACATCAACGGTCTCTGGAAGCAGGCGGCCGAACGTCACGGCGACGCGTGTTCGTCGTGCCACGGGGCCCCGAAGGCCGATCACTTCACGGCGAACCAGTGGGCGAGCCAGCTCCCGGTGCGCGGGGGCCGTACGGGTCACACGCGTCGCGGCAACAACGCCTTGATGTTCAAGTGGCTCCAGGAAAACGCCAAGCCCATGTAAGGCGCGCCCGTCCGTCGCCAAGAAACGATCGAAGGAATTTTTCAAATGTCTATGAATCGTCGCAATCTTTTCCGTGCCGCCGGCGCTCTCGCCGGTGCCGGTCTCATTCCCGCGGGCGAAGCGCTGGCCGCTCCGAAGAAGACCGCCAAAGCCGCTCCCGCTCTTGAAGCGGGCGTGCGCACCCTGAAGGGGGGCGTCACGGTCGGGGCCCCTCTCCCCGGCTTTCCCGAACTCGAACTCTCGGGCACTTTCGAGCCCGGGAAGTCCGTCTTGAACGACGGCGTCGTTATGAACGCCTCCCACTGGGGGATCGGGCGCGTGCACGTGAAGGGCGGCCGCATCGAGCGGATCGAACCCTTTGAAAAGGACCTCGCGCCGTCGCTTCAGCTTCAGGCCGTGGCGCAGCAGCCCTACAACCGCGCCCGCATCCGCTATCCGATGGTCCGCAAGAGCTACCTCGAAAAGGGCTACAAGGCGGGCGGCCGCGGTCGCGGGTCCGAACCCTTCGTGCGCGTTTCCTGGGAAACCGCCGCGAAGCTTGTCGCCGACGAACTGAAGCGCGTTCGCGACACCTACGGCCCGACCGCGATCTACGGCGGCTCCTACGGCTGGATGAGCCCGGGTGCGGTCGGCAACGCCCGCAACCTCCTGCAGCGCGTCCTCAACCTGAACGGCGGCTTCACGGGCGGTCTCGGCGACTACTCGACGGGGTGCGCTCAGGTGATTCTCCCCTACGTCATCGGCTCGAACGGCGTCTACGAACAGGTCACCTCCTGGAACCTCATCACCGACAAGACCGAACTCATCGTCCTCTGGGGTGCCGACCCCACGATCACGAACGACATCGACTGGGCGACCACCGTGCACGAAAACGCCGACGGCTTCCGTCGCGTCAAGGCCGCGAAGATCCCCGTCGTCGCCGTCAATCCCCTGAAGCCCGACACGGCGGAATTCATGGGCGAAAACGCCCGCTGGATCGCCCCGCGTCCGGGTACCGACGTCGCGATGATGCTCGCGATGATGTACGAACTCGAAACGACGGGTGCCGCGGACCGCGAATTCATCCGCAAGTACACGGTCGGCTACGACGCCTTCCGTCCCTACCTCCTGGGTGAAAAGGACGGCACGGCGAAGACCCCCGAATGGGCGGAAAAGATCTGCGGCGTGAAGGCGGACGTCATCCGCTCGCTCGTTCGCGAAATGAAGGCGAAGCGCACCATGCTCATGGGCGGCTGGGGCATCCAGCGCGCTCAGCACGGCGAACAGGTCCACTGGGCCATGGTGGTGCTTTCCGCCATGCTCGGTCAGATCGGTCTTCCGGGCGGCGGCTTCGGCTTCACGTACCACTACTCGAACGGCGGCGCCGCGACCTCGGAAGCTCCGGCTCTCCCCGGCATTTCCGCGAACCCGAAGGGCGGCTCCACGGGCCTCAAGTGGGAAGGCACGTCGCTCGTGTCGATTCCGCTTGCGCGCTTTACGGAATGTTTCCTTAATCCCGGGAAGACGATCGACCACAACGGCACGAAGATCACGTACCCCGACATTCGTCTCGTCTTCTGGTCGGGCGGCAACCCCTTCGCGCAGCAGGAAGACACAAACGGTCTTCTGAAGGCCTGGAAGAAGCCCGAAACGACGATCGTCTGCGACTCCATGTGGACCGCTTCGGCCCGCCACGCCGACATCGTGCTTCCCGCCTGTACGAGCCTTGAACGCAACGACATCACCGCCGTCGGTTCCTACTCGAACCTCGGCTACGTCGCGATGCACCAGGCGATCAAGCCCCAGTACGAATCGAAGTCCGACTACGAAATCTTCCGCCTCATTGCCCGCGAAATGGGCTTCGAAGAGGCCTACACGGAAGGTCTCGACGAAATGGGCTGGATCAAGAAGTTCTACAACGCCGCGCGCCTCGAAGCCGGGCAGAACGGCTACGAAATGCCTGCGTTCGACGACTTCTGGAAGGCGGGCTGGGTCTGGTTCCCGGTCCTTGCCGACTCCGAGCACTACAACTACCTGGGCGACTTCCGCAAGAACCCGATCGTCAACCCGCTCGGCACCGCTTCCGGGAAGATCGAGATCTTCTCGGAAAAGGTTGCCTCCTACGGCTACGACGACTGCCCGGGGCACCCCACCTGGATGGAACCGACCGAGTGGCTCGGCGGGAAGCTCGCCGAAGACTATCCCTTCGCGCTTCTCACCTCGAAGAGCCGCTATCGCCTCCATTCGCAGTTGGACAGTACGGAAAGCCACAACTACGCCGACATCGAAGACCGCGAACCTTGCTGGATCCATCCGGCCGCGGCCGAGAAGCTGGGCGTCAAGACGGGTGACGTCGTGCGCGTCGAAAGCCGCCGCGGCGCGGTGCTCGCGGGCGTGCTCGTCACCGAACGCGTGCGTCCCGACACGGTCGTCGTGCGTCACGGCGCCTGGTACGACCCGGAAGAGCCGGGCGAAGAAGGGTCGCTCGACGTTCACGGCTGCGACAACGTGCTGACGATCGACATCCCCTCGTCGAAGCTCGCGAACGGGAACGTCGCCAATTCGTCGCTCGTTCGCATCAAGAAATGGACGAAGGACCTCCCGCGCGTGCGCGTCTGGGAGCAGCCCGAAACAGAACGCGCCGACGACTGACGGCCGGTCCGTCCGCCTGTAACGACTGCAACGACCGGGACGTCTGAGACGAAAGCGCCTTGCGCGCGGTGCACGCGCGCGTAGGGCGCCGGAAGCTCGAACGACGAGGAGCAGTTGCTACTCCTTCTTCTTCTCTTCTTCTCGGTCCGCAGCGCGGACGCCCGTGAAACAATACCGCCCCGCCCGGGAATCTCCCGAGCGGGGCGGTTTTCATTCGGACTCGTCGCGCAGTCGGCTTTACAGGTTGGCTTTACAGGGGATCGACCTCTTCGTGAGGGAGCGTCTCCTCCCAACGCCGCTCGCCTATCGTCCGATAGGCTTCGTTGCTCAGCATTTCAAAGAGGAGTCGGTCGCGCTTGAGAGCTTCCGGGCAGTCCAAGTAGGCCATGAGGTTGCGCAGAGGCATGTCCTCCAGCAGCCGGCGCACGTCGCCGTAATCGACCGCGTTTGCCATCGAGCTCCTCGTCCCGTAGGCAAGGTGCGCCGCCTCGTCCCGCACGGCGTTGAGAATGCTCTGCATGTAGAACCGGTAGCCGAGCGCCGCCAGGCGGCAGACTTCTCGGCCCCGCGCCTGAAACACGCTCCAGACGCGGGTGCGATCCCCGACGCGGCGGGTCGGGCTCGTACAAAACGATTCCTCGATGCGGTTGCGCATGCGGCATCGCCGGAGCACCTTCCACGGGTCCTTGTGCGTGTTGCTTGCGATACAGAAGATGCCGTAGCGGCGTTCGGCCTCCCGAAGGGCCTCGTCGTTGAAGGCGACCTGCAACTTGCCGCCTCGTCCTCTTTGTCCGCCTCGTGAAAGAACCAGGTACTTCTCCGCGATCGCCCGTTCCCCCTCCGTGAGTTCGTCAAGCGACGTGCCGCCTTCGAGCGCCGACTTGAGCGAATAGACGAGCGCCTTGTGTTCTTCCCGCTCGGAGTGCGCGGCGTTCGCGTCACGGAAGTAGTGGAGATAGAGGCGGTAGGGCTTCGTTTCGACGACGTCCCCGATATCGTCCGCAGCTTGGCCGCTTCGGGAAGCGCTGTGCGTTCGGGGAAATTCGACCGTGCGGCACCGCGCGACGCCGTTCACGGACGAGTCGAACGAAGAAATGCTCCCCCAGGTGTCGAGCTCTTCAAGCGCGCTCCTTTTGGACGATCCGGCCTCTTCGAGGGGCTCGCGAACCCACTCTTCCGAGAGGTCGACGGGGGCCGTAAATCGGATACGGTTTCGGAGCAACTCGGCGAGGAACCCCTCCTCGGAGCGGGCGCTCTCCAAAACGAATTCGGGGCGCGCGAGCTCGAAACGCTTCGCGAGCTTCGCCGCTCGTTTGAGGCCGACGATGTCGGTGACGGTGCCGGAGAGAAGCTCGAAGGCAACGGGGAGACGCGTGCGCGTCGCATAGACCGTAAGGAGCCTCTGCGCGGAGAGGTCGGGCACGAGCCCGCCCCGAGGGGCCGACGAGCCCGAACGCGCGCTCGATTCGAAAACGAGCACGGGGCTGTCGACGTCATCGTCGAGACGCACGAGCCTTGTAAAGAGCGCGTCCATGCCGCTCTCGTCGTGCCCGAGCATTTCGAAAAAGTCGCAGACGGAATCGAGCCCCGAGGGAAAGAGGTCGTTCTCCTCCCGCCGGCGGGATTCTATGCGACGGAGGGGGTCGTCGGTTGCGGCCCAATACCGGGCTACGGCGAGGATCTTTTCGGCATCGTTTTCCTCGGGGAACGCGTAGCGCACGCACGCTTCCAGGCCCGAAGCCCTCCCGACCAAATCGAAGAGTTTCGCTAGGCCCGTGCGTTCGCTCTCGCCGGCGTATCCGTTCGTCGGCATTGTTTCCGCCAACCCCAACGCCAGCGCGAGACTCGGGGCCTCAACCGAGGGTTTCGTCGTTGCTTCCGACACCGTTTCCGATTTCTTACGCTTGGGGCGGCACGGCACGATTTGCCCCGTTTCCGGATCGATCTTCCCGATACGCTCGGACTTGACGACGACGTTGTGCTGCAACTCCGGGTCGTAGCGGCAGTGGCGGCGTTCGACGTAAATCGTTCCGCTCTTGTGCCGAACCCGTACTTCTCGGATCTTGACCGGGAATTCGTCGCTCATGCGGGCTCCTTGATGTTGGGATGTGTTCGGGCACAACGTGCCCGCGAAGAAAAAAAGAAATCCCTTGAGGCTTGAGGACAAGGGATTTCGGACAAGGGATTTCGTGCGGGGCGGCCGGCGCGCCCCCGAGGGCTGCGCGACGGTCGCCTTTCGTTCGTCGGGTTCGTCGGGGTCGTCGGATGAGACGTTCGACGCTTGCGGGCGATTAGCGGTAAGCCGCTTCGTAAATCGCCACCGTGTCTTCGAACGTGAGCGCCACGGGGTCCTGTTCGAAGAGGAGGGCGCCCGCCGAGCGGCAGTTTTCCGCGAGCGCGGGGATTTCTTCGCGCGTGATGCCCCAGTCGCTCATCTTGAGGTCCGCAACGCCGCAGGCGATCTGGAGTTCGTGCAGGGCGTGCAGGAAGTCTTCGGGACGCACCGCGTCGCGGTGACCGAGCGCACGGGCAAGTTCCACGAAGCGCTCCGTCCGGGTGCCCGTCTTGATCATGTGCCCGAAGTAGGCAAGCGACAACATGATGAGGCCCGCCCCGTGGGGAAGCTCCGGATGGAAGGCGGAAAGGGCGTGCTCCATCGAGTGCTGGCTCGTGAGGCGGCAGCAGGTCATCACGTAGCCCGAGAGCGTGTTCGCAAAGGCCATGTGTTCGCGGGCTTCGAGGTCGTTGCCGTCCTTGACGGCGCGCGCAAGACCGCGGGCGACGTGGCGAACGCTCTCAAGCGCGTACATGTCGGAGAGGAAGTTCGGGCGCTTCGTGACGTAGCCCTCGATCGCGTGAAAGAGCGCGTCGAAGCCCTGGTAGGCGGTGAGGCGCGGAGGAACCGAGCGCATGAGTTCGGGGTCGACGATGGCAAGCTTCGGGTAGCAGTTGACGTGACCTCCGAGGCCCACCTTTTCGCACGTGACGGGGTTCGTGATGACGCCGCCGCCGTCGACTTCGGAGCCCGTGCCCGCCGTCGTCGTAATCGCAACGAGCGGAATCGGGGCGTTTTCGATCGGACGACGACCGCCGCGGCCCTGCTGCACGTAGTCCCAGATGTCGCCGTCGTTCGTCGCGACGATGCCGATCGCCTTCGCGGCGTCCATGACGGAGCCGCCCCCGAGCGCGATGATGAAGTCGCACTTTTCTTCGCGAACGGTCTTCGAAACGTCCATCACGGTGGTGGAGAGGGGATTCGGTTCGATCGCCGCCACGTGCACGTAAGGAACGCCTCGCGCTTCAAGCATCGTCTTCACGCGCCCGAGCGCGCCGATCCGCTCGACCGCCGTACCGTTCGACGTGAGAAGAAGCGCCTTCGTGCCCGGAAGCGGTTCCGTAGCAAGCGCGTCGAGTCGGCCGGGACCGAAGACAAGTTTCACGGGCGAAGAATGAGAGAACTGCATGGATTGGGCCTCCTCATGTACGTGGTGTCGGATGGAAAAGGACGAACCTCACACCTCACGAGGCTCGTCCTTTCTGCGCGACGAAGCTCTCGGGCGAGCTCGGTCGGCGGGTCGTTCCACCATTGTAGGCCGCCCAAGGCGCGTGGAGAGGCTTCCTTTCGGGAAAGCCCTCCTTTTGAGAGGATTGGGAGGAAATTGGCAGGAGAGTGGGAATCCTTCGCTCGCACTCACTCGCGCTCAGTTGCGGTCAGTCGCGCTCCAAAGCGGGCTTTCCTTCCTCTTCGGCCTTGCGGCCCGAGCCGAGGAGCCGTTCGATCGCTTTGACAAGAAGCCCGACGAGGACGGCGGAAATGAGCGTCCCTTCGCGAATCGCGACCGTGTGCCCGAGCGTCGACCAGGCGAGAAGGGCCGACGCCGCAACGAGCGAGACGTCGTTCGCGATCTTGAGCGTCCCGAACGGGCGCCGCAGAACGACGGAGGCCGCAAGCACGATCCCTTCCCCCGGCTGCACGAGCGTTTTCGAGCGGATCTGCATGACGATGCCGATTGCCATGAGGCAGTTGCCGAAAAGGCTCAGCCCGAGGTGCGCCGCATAGGCGTCGGGCAACGCAAGCTTTGCGAACAGCGCCATCGCCCCGTCGATGAAGACCGAAAAGAGAAGAACGACCGGAATCTGCAGAAGGTTCGCAACGGGAAAGTGACGGCGCAAAAGGAGAATCTGCCCGAGGACGAACCCGACGTTGACGATGAAAGTTCCGGTGCCGAACGTCAACCCGAAGATTTCCGCTACGGCCAGCGGGAGCGTGCTGATCGGCGTCGTGCCGAGCCCTGCGGTCGTCACGGCGGCGATCCCCGAGGCGGCCGCGGCCATGCCGAAAACGAGAAGCGGGATGCGAAAAAGGAGCGATGCGGGAGCGGTTGCGGGCATGAGTGGAAAACCAAAGCGGAAGAAGTCCCAAAAACAAAGGAGCCCCGCTTCGCGTTTTGCGAAGACGACGCTCCTTGCGACCCCGCGTCGATGCGGGGTTTCCGGGACGGACGTATACCTTAGCCGAAAATCTTCATCCAGAGCCAGGCGGGGATGCCGAAAATCACGAGCCAGACGATCGCCATGGCGGCCATCTGCACGACGTGGCTCTTCGAGATCGAGAGCACGGCCGGGCCGATCGAATCCCAGACCTTGAAGAGAAGAATGAACGAAGCGACGGCCCAGATGAGGCCGAAAACGATCGTGAAGAACGTGAACATGGGAAAATCCTTGGCTGATGTTCGGGTGATGAGGATCGCCGAAAAGTCTACGACTTCGGGCTTAATCCGCTCTTAGTCGACGCGCGCCCGAAGTGCCGACTATTCTATCGAATCCGCCCGATATTCCTTACGTTTCGTTTTTTCCGAGGACCCTTCCATGCCCCGCTTTGAGCTCGTACTTCCCGAAGGCCGCGTACTCCTTCGCAACCCCGAAACGGGCGAAACGCTCACGTTGTCGGCCGACTCGGGGCCGCTCGTGCTCGGCACGGTCGAGATGCGGTTCGAGTGCGCGCCGCGGGGGCTCTCGGTGTCGATGGCGTCGCCCGAGACGGGTTCTTCTGCTTCTACGGCTGCTTCGGCTGTTTCGACGCTTGCGGCTGCGGCCCCCGTCGAGTTCTCGCCCGCGGAATTCGCGGAATCCGCCGAACCGGCCGAATCCGTCTCACCCGCCGATTCCCTTCACGCCGCGGCGCTGTCCGCATCGCCCTCGCTTCCCACGCTTCCATCTCTTCCGCCGGGGTTCGGGCCCGAGACGGGACTTCCCTTTCTCTCGCCCGAATTGCCGCTCGCCTTTCCCGCGGGGGCTTCGGGCGGTCCGGAAGGATCGGGCGAGTCGGAAGGCTCGAACGGACTCTCGGCCAAGCCCCACGTGCGGGTGCTCGAAGCGCCCCTTGAAGCCCTCACCGAGTCGGACTTCACGACGTCGCTCGAGCGCTTTGCCGCAAGCCGCAACAACCTCGAAGAGGAGATCGATTTCCTGACCGACATCGAGGGCGATCCCGACGACATCAACGAGCTGCGCGAAGCGCTCGATGCGCTCGACGAACGGATCCGCGCGACCGCCGAACGCTTTGAAGCCTGGCGGGCTGCAGAGAAAAAGCGCGACGAAGAGCGGGGTGCTTCGAACTGAATCCCTTTCGTTTCGCTTCGATCCGATTCGACTCGCTCAAGCGAAGGTCGACACCCAGGCGAGGAGCGCGGAAAGGCTTGCTTTCGCGTCCCTGCGCCCGAGCTCGTACGCGCGGCGGATCTCGTCGGGCTTGTGCGTGAGGCGGGGAATGCCGATCGGTCGGGCGGGTCGAATCACAAAGGCGCGGCCTTCCTGCGAACGCTTTTCAACGAGCGCCTGAGCGGCTTCGTAGACGCGACCGCTCGCTTCAAAGGCCCGCACGAACTTCGGGTAGCGCCGATAGACAAAGCGCGCCGCCGCGGCGTCGAAGTCCCGCACGCGATGTTCGCGCGGGTGCGTGAGGATCACGATGTTGCGCTCAAACCCCATGGCTTCGAATGCGGCCAAAGGGACGCGGTCCGTGCAGCCGCCGTCGAGAAGCTTCATCCCGCGGAACTCCACGACGGGCGAGACGTAGGGGAGCGACGCGGACGCGCGCAGGCCGTCGATTTCGGCCGTGAGATCCGGAATATGGAGGTATTCGCAGCGCCCCGTTTCGAGGTTGCTCGCCGCGGCGACGAACCGAACGGGCGACCTCCGGAAGGTTTCCCCGTCAAAAGGATCGAGCTTTTCGGGAATCTCCCGGTAGCAGAAGTCGGGATCGATCAAATTGCCCGTCCGCAGCCACCGCCGCACCGAAAAGAAGCGGTCGTCGCGACAGAAACGCTCGTAAAAGCGAATGCTGCGCCCGGGCTGGCCCGACACGAACGACGCCCCGTGAATGGCGCCCGCGGATACGCCCGCGAGGCCCCCG
>UMGW01067895.1_pt1 | contig 14809 bp, 9 predicted proteins | sample 1965371 | NCBI WGS metagenome assembly UMGW01 (sample SAMEA4836082, study PRJEB28245) | human gut metagenome | biome: gut microbiome; material: fecal sample | place: Denmark | collected 2008
GCACGCGGGCGATGCCGACAGGCACGCAGGTAATGCCGCAATCCATGCCGTCAACACAAATGCTGCCGGCCCAGAACGCATGGAATCCAGCGGAAGCGCCGACGCAAGTCGACCCGACCATCAAACCCGCGTTGCAACGCATCGCCATGCGGCAGCCACCGTCCGTCATACCGCAGGCCACGGTGGCCGCGGCGCAGCAATCGCCCGCAATGTCATTCCCGCCGGTACCCGGTATGGATGGGCCGAACGTTGCGGAAGCACCCAATCCCGCCGATGTGAAGCGTGGCGCGATGTTGGGCCGGGGCATGCTCCCCTGCGCGCTGATGGCGATTCCCGTGGCCGTCTGCGGACTGTTCTCACTGTGGACGGCGATGGCAGCCGCGTTGCTGTTCGCCTGTGCGCTGGCCACTATCGGATTCAACACGGAGGCGCAGCTCGAGCGCGAAGGCAAACGTGGCGGCGAGAAGAAAAGTTCCGACTGGCTGCTGCGATTGGCGGGACTGCCCTGGCACATCGTGAAGGGCTTCGGCGTCGCCATCGTGCGGACGCTGATCATGTTGGCCGTGGCCGCGCTGGGTTTGTCGCTCACCACGGTCGTGCTGCAGCTTCCGTATGCCGTGATGGATACGTGGATATTTGGATTGACGATTCCGATGCCGACGCTGCTTGGCGGTCCGCTTTCCGAAAGCGGGCTGGCGCAGGCTGCGTTCTGCGCGATCGGCTGGCTTGTGGCCGTGGCCGCTCCGGGCGCGATCGTACTGCGATTGGGCGGCGGCGCACTGCGTAAACAGCCGTATCTGCGCCACTTGAGCGAGCTGCCGACGCAATCGCAAGGCAATACGGAATTCCCGGCGAATCGATAGCAAGGCATCGCTAGTATGGTGCCCAGCATAACAACGTGAGGTCGAAAGGAATATCGATGGCCCAGAACAGCAAGGATGCGCAGAAGCGTACCAGCCGCGCCGAGCGTAGGGCCGCTGAGGCCGCGGCGATGAAGGCGCGCGCCGAGCAGATGGAGAAGGAACGCAAGCAGCAGACGATCATCGGCGGCATCGTGGTGGCGGTGCTGGTGATTCTGGTGGCGATCGGCGCGTTCACCGTGTACCACAACATGCATAAGAAGGCCGAAACGAAGGCTTCCACCGAAACCGTGCAGGAAGCGTACACGGCGTTGCAGAAAGTGAAGAACACTCCGAAGCTCGTCGATAAGAAGGGCGGCCTGCTGATTTCCAAGAACGGCTACGGCAAGGCTGTGGAGGGCGCGCCGACCGTCGAGCTCTACATGGATTTCCTGTGCCCGGGCTGCGGCAACCTGCACCGCCAGTTGGACGCCGACCTGCAGAAGATGGTCGATGCCGGCCAGATCAATCTGGACCTGCATTTCATGGCGTTCATGGACCGTTGGTCCACCGACGAGTATTCCAGTCGCGCGGCGAACGCGGCCATCTACCTGGCCGAGCATGACAGCGACCCGAACCATCTGATCTCCTTCCTGGAGAAGGTCTACGCCGAGGATTTCCAGCCGGAGGAAGGCTCCGCATACAAGTCGGTGAGCGACGCCAAGATCAAGGAGCAGATGATCGCCGCGGGTGTTTCCAAGGATGTTGCGGACAAGGCGTTTGGCCGCGATTATCAGGAATGGCTTGATGCGATCGACACTTACACGCCGAAGCGTTCCGAACTGTGGCATCAGTCCGGCAGCTACAAGGGCAGCATGACCACGCCGACCGTGATCATCAACGGCAAGTATTGGGATATGGACCAGCTGACCACCGCCCAGACGACGGTTAAGGACGGTCTGTTGGAATCGATCGGCCTGAAGGACAGCGAAGTCGGCGTTGCCGGCAAGATGCCGTCCATCGGAGCCAAGAAGGGGCCGATTTCCGTCACCACGGGCGAATAACCCCTTACGGGCAGCCGGCACGTCTCAACCCGCAATACTAAGTTGACGGCGGTGGAAGCGCTGGTTATGCTATTCATCGTTCCTCTGTTGTTTTCATAGCAAAAGAGGACATGCCTCCTTAGCTCAGATGGCCAGAGCGGCCGCCTTGTAAGCGGCAGGTCGTCGGTTCGATCCCGACAGGAGGCTCGAACCCGTATGACGGGCTTGGACCTCTTACCATGGGTAAGTGCTCCAGAAGTCTTCCCCCAACTTGAGACTTCTGGCAAAGCGGACGAGACGTCCCCCAACCTGTCTCGTCCGACCGGGGGCAGGACATCCCCTTCTCTCCTGCCCCCTTTTTATTTTTCGCTTTTCGCACCTGCTTTCAAAAATGTGGCGGTATGGATAAAACCATCGGAAAGCACGGCGACCGTTCCAGCTGAGCCGTTACAATAACGGCGTTGTAGGCAGCGCTGAAAAGAGGATAAATGACGAGAAGGTGGACCCCTCGGAGATTCGTGACGCTTCGTCGTGTCCGCGTCATGGCATGCGTGGCCTCATTGACTTTGACTTCGGCGTTGGCGTTTGGTGTGGGCGCGCGCAAATCCGTGGCGTTGACCGTCAATGGGGAGACCACCACGGTGACCACATATGCGATGAGCGTGGACCGTCTGCTGCAGGAGCAGGGCGTGAAAGTCAAAACGCACGACCTGGTGGAATCGACCAGCCCGACCAGCATGCTGAAGAACCATGATGTGGTGAACGTGCAGAGCGCATACCAGACCACCATCACCATCGACGGCCAGGAAGTGCCGTTCTGGACGGTCGCGTCCAGCGCCGAGCAGTTGCTGGACTTCTTCAACCAAAACGAAACCGAAGCGGCGAAAATCACCGTCAATATCAGCAACGTCTACAACAAGCTCACCGGCGGTCTCATCATCAACCAGAAGGGGCCCGTCACCGTCATCGCGGACGGGAAAAGCTCGGTGGCGCCGAACGGCAAGCTGCCCGCTGCCTCCATTCTTGACGCCAAAGGCATCACGTTGGGCAAGGAGGATCGCGTCAGTGTCGAAAAGGACGGCAAGACGACCATTCTGCGCGTCCGCCGCGTGACGCATGGTGAGGAGACCCGCACGAAGGAAGTGCCGTTCGGCACGCAGACCATCATCGACCCGAACCTGCAGCCGGGCGAAGTCACGGTACGGCAGGAAGGCGAAAACGGCGAAATCCAGCAGACGTATGCCGTCACCTACGTGGATGGCGTGAAGGAAAGCGAGACGCTGACCGGAGAGAAGACCACGAAAATCGCCATCGACAAAGTCATTGCGGTCGGACCGGAAAAAACTACGGACGATACCGACAAGTCCGACAAATCCGACAACAGCGGCAACGGCAACAGCAACGGCGATAACGGCGATTCCGGCAAGACGGACGACGGCAAGAACGATTCGGGTAAGAACGACTCGAATAAGTCCGATTCGAACAAGTCCGATTCCGACAAAACCGATTCGAACAAGTCGGATTCCTCGGATAAGAACAATTCGAACAACAACTCGAATAACAATTCCAACAACACCGAGAAGGACGATCCGGCACCGACCCCCACACCAACCCCTGCACCGCAGCCGACTCCCGCACCCCAGCCCAAACCGCAGCCCACGCCGCAGCCGAGCAATCCTTCCGCAGGCTGCCGCTTGTACCATCCTTCCGCGGCACAGGCACAGGCCTACGCTTCCGGCGCGGCGGCGCAGCGCGGCTGGACCGGCCAGAACTGGACGGATCTGGTCAAACTCTGGAATCGCGAATCCGGATGGAGCTGGAGCGCGGAAAACGTGTCTTCGGGCGCATACGGTATTCCACAAGCGTTGCCGGGCAGCAAAATGGCCACGTTCGGCGCGAATTGGAAGGACGATGCCGCCGTGCAGATCGACTGGGGTCTGAGCTACATCGCACAGCGGTACGGCAGCCCGTCCGCGGCGTGGCAGCACTCCGAACAGACCGGATGGTACTGATCCGGCTAATCGCCAACGATTTTCGTACCGGCATGAACGGATAATGAGGGAATGACAGAAGAGGGAATGACGGAAAACGTGAACGAGCATACGCAGGGCCATTTGCTGGGGGCGGCCGACATCCGACGCATCGCCGCCGACGCGGGTATCAGCCCGACGAAGAAATTCGGGCAGAATTTCGTGATTGATCCGGGAACCGTGCGTCGCATCGTGCGCGAGGCCGGCGTGACCGCCGACGACCATGTGCTGGAAGTCGGTCCCGGACTGGGTTCGCTGACGCTGGCGATTCTGGAAACCGGCGCCACGATGACGGCTGTGGAAATCGACCCGCCGGTCGCCGAACGCCTGCCGAAAACCATCGCCGAATTCATGCCGGACGCCGTGGACCGCTTCCGTGTGGTCAACCGCGACGCACTTACCGTCAATCCGGAGAATCTGCCCGATTTCAAGGATGACGATTCCTTCACGCTGGTGGCCAATCTGCCGTACAACGTGGCCACGCCGATTCTGCTCACCCTGTTGGAACGTTTCGACAATCTGGGCACCTTCCTGGTGATGGTGCAAAAGGAAGTGGCGGACCGTTTGAGCGAGAAGCCCGGTTCGAAGATCTACGGCACGCCGAGCGTGAAGCTCGCATGGTACGGCACCGCGGAACGCGTGGGCGTCATCGGCCGCAACGTGTTCTGGCCGGCCCCGAACGTCGATTCCGCGCTGGTGCTGTTCAAGCGCTACCCGGGCGGTCACACCCCCGCCGCGGACAATGCGGACGGTTCCGTGGTGGATCGCGAAACCGTGTTCCGTTTGATCGACGCGGCTTTCGGGCAGCGCCGCAAGACCCTGCACGCCGCATTGAAGAAAATCGTGCCGTCCGAAGCGTTCGAGAAGGCCGGCATCGACCCGACCCGTCGTGGCGAGACGCTCACCATCGACGAATTCGTGGCGTTGGCACGCGCGTTGGATGAGGTGTTCGCGTCATGAGCACCATTGATTCGCCCGCCATCGGAACGGCCACCATCAACGCCGTGAGCGTGGACTGCCCGGCGAAAACGAATCTGACCCTGCATGTGGGCCCGTCGCATGCCGAATGGGGCGGCCGTCATGAACTCGACACCATCTATTGCGCGGTCGGCGTATACGACACCGTCACCGCCACGCGCAAAGCGCCGGGAAGCGGCTTCTCGCTGAATCTCGAGGGCGCGTATCTGGGCGACCTAGCCTCTTCCGGCAGCGATATGCGCCGCAACCACGCCGTGCTGGCATTGTTCGCCATGGCCGAAGCGAGCGGCCATGAGCCGGACGTGGCGTTGAACATCGACAAGCGCATCCCCGTCGGCGCGGGCATGGCCGGCGGTTCCGCCGATGCGGCGGCGACGATTCTGGCATTGAACACGTTGTGGGATCTCGATTGGCCGATCGAACGCCTGCAGGAAGTCGCGGCCACGCTGGGCGCGGACATGCCGTTCTGTCTGACCGGCGGTTACGCGCGCGGCACCGGTTTCGGCGAACGCATCGAACAGCTTGATGACGATGGCGATATCGTACGCGATCTTACGGAACGTGGGTTTACCGGCCATCTGCTGGTCGGCGCATACCGTGCGGAACTGCGCACGCCGGAAGTGTATGCCACATTCGATCAGATCGGTGCCGGCGATGGCGATGAGAACCACCTGCAGAAGGCGGCGGTCTCCCTGCATCCGCGTAGCGGACAGGCGATCGAGGAAGCCTTGCGTGCGGGAGCCAGCCAGGCGTTCGTCTCCGGTTCCGGCCCATCCGTCATCGCGTTCGTGCCGACGGAGGATGCGGCGGACGCCGTGCAGCGGGCATGGCAGGACAGCCGTTGCGTCGATCGCATCATCGCCACGAACGCCCCAGCCCGACCGATTGTGCATATCACCGCATGACACATATCACCGCATGACAGTAAAGTTGATGGCAATTGGTTTGTTCAAAAGGAATTCGTAAATGACCCAGGCTAACGACGAGCGCGCCGCGCGCAAAGAGTACATTCGCCGCCGTCAGAAGACGGTGTTCAGCATCGTCGGAGCCGTCATGGTGGTCGCCATGGTGGTGTCCCTGCTGTTCTTTTTCCATGTCGGAGGCCTGGGCAACGTCAAGTCGGCCGCCGTACAGCCGAACTACGGCCAGCAGGCACCGTGCCCCATCAAGGAAGCCGACGGCAACAAGGCCAAGTATGTGGAGAATCGCAACATCACGCTGCGTGTGCTCAACGGCACGAAGTTCTCCGGCTTCGCCAAGGCGGTGAGCGACGCGTTGCAGAACCGCGAGTTCAACCCCCAGACGCCGGGCAACTACACCAAGAAGGTGGATCGCACGATGATCGTCTTCGGCAAGAACGGCGTGAATCAGGCGTACACCGTGGCAAGCAATTTCACCGATGCCATGCTGGTTATGGACGACCGTCAGGACCAGCTGATCGACGTCATCGTGGGCGCCACGTTCGACAATCTGCAGGATACGAAGAAGGTTCCCGCCGCAGGCAAGGCGATCACCGGCATCCAGGGCTGCGTCGCGGTGGACAAGATGACCGACCTGCCCAAGGCGCCCGAGCATGATGCGGTGAATCCGCAAAGCTGACCGCCAATCGAAATCGATATAGGCAATATGAAAAACCCGCGCTCCCCCAATCGGGAACGCGGGTTTTCGTATTCGAGCTGTTCCATGCATGCGGCGAAACCACCGCATGTCAATCGCTATTCGCCCTGCTCCTTGTACCAGCGTTCCAGCTCGGCAACGGCCACGTCACGCTCCACCGGACCGTTATCGAGGCGGTATTCCAGCATGTGCTTGTACGCCTTGCCGACCATCGGGCCTGGTTCGATGCTTAGCAGCTGCATGATCTCGTCGCCGTTGAGGTCAGGACGGATCGCGTCGAAGTCTTCCTTTTCTTTCAGGTCGCGTACACGCTGTTCCATCTCGTCCATGGCCGCCGAGAACATCATGGCCTTGCGCTTGTTCTGTGTGGTCGTGTCGGCGCGCGTAAGGCGGTTCAGACGCTCGTACAGCGGGCCAGCGTCCTTGACGTAGCGGCGGACCGCGGAATCCGTCCACGGCTCCTCCACGTAGCCGTGGAAGCGCAGATGCAGGTTGACCAGCTCGCTGACGTCCTCGACCATGTGGTGGTCGAAATGCAGTGCCTTCAAACGCTTGCGCGTCATCTTCGCGCCGACGGCGTCATGACGGTGGAAGCTCACCTTGCCGCCCGCTTCGAAACGACGGGTCTTCGGCTTGCCGATGTCGTGCAGCAGAGCCGCCAGACGCAGCGTCAGGTCCGGGGCCGGCACCGGACCGTCGGAACCGGTTTCGAGGGCGACGGCGCGTTCGATGACGATCATGGTGTGTTCGAACACGTCCTTATGGCGATGGTGCTCGTCGATTTCCAGCTGCAGCGCGGGAATTTCCGGCAGCACGATGTCAGCAAGACCGGAATCGACCAACGCTTCGATGCCGGCGCGCGGACGATCGGACAGCAGCAGCTTGACCAGTTCGTCGCGCACACGTTCGGCGGAGACGATTTCGATGCGATCGACCATGTCGGACAGCGCTTCGGCGGTTTCCGGCTCGATGCGGAAGCCGAGCTGCGCCACGAAACGCACGGCGCGCATCATGCGCAACGGATCGTCGTCGAACGACTGCCGCGGATCGACGGGGGTACGCAGCACACCTTTGGCCAAATCGTTCGCACCGCCGAACGGATCGACGAATTCGAGTTCCGGAACACGCAACGCCATCGCGTTGACGGTGAAATCGCGGCGGGAAAGATCGCCTTCCAGCGTGTCGCCGTAATTGACTTCCGGCTTGCGCGAGTCGGGGTCGTACGTGTCGGAACGGTAGGTGGTCACCTCCACTTTCACCTCGGTGCCGTCCTCACGCCTGCGCATCGCGCCAAGCGTGCCGAATTTGCGGCCCATATCCCAGAAGCCATCATGCCCAAAACGGCGCAGAATATGCTCAAACTGCTCGGGACGCGCCGATGTGCAGAAATCCAAATCATGCGATTTGCGATGCAGCAGCAGGTCGCGGACAGGACCCCCGACCAGTGCCAGTTCGTAGCCTTCCGCAGCAAACATACGTCCTAATTCAATGGCCTCTGGCCACACTTCGAAGTTCACGCCATACCTTTCAGCACCACAAGTTTTCCGTTTACCAGCATACCGTTACCCCACCTGCACACAGAATTGAGTATGGTTGGAATCATGATTACGCCCGCAGACCTTGCACGCATGCTTGCCCATGCTGCGGACGACCATGCCCAAAATCCGCTGGAACCGGACGAACTGCTGTACACATCGCAGTCGGTTTCGCTGCAGCAGCTGCAACAACTACAGCAATTGCAGCAGCGCACGATCATCACGCCGAGCGCGCCTACGCCGGCGATGATGCCGCGCCGGCGCACCGCGGATGGTCCGACCACGTTCGCATCGCTTGACGCGCAGGAGCTGCCGGTGGTGCGCGAGTATTCGGCGGGCGGGCTGGTGTTCGACGACAAGGGTCGCGTGGCGATCATCGCACGTCATTCACGCAGCGGGCATTTGGAATGGTGCCTGCCGAAGGGACATATCGAAAAAGGCGAAACGCCGCAGCAGACGGCCGTGCGCGAAGTGCATGAGGAAACCGGCATTCTGGGCGAGGTGGTCGATTCCATCGCCACCATCGACTATTGGTTCACCGGTACCAGCCAACGCGTGCACAAGCTGGTGCACCACTTCGCGTTGCGGCAGATCGGCGGCGAGCTGACCGTCGAAGGCGATCCCGACCATGAGGCCGAAGACGCCATTTGGGTGGATTTTGCTGATTTGGACGATGTGCTGAGCTATCCGAACGAACGGAAGATAGCATGGTTGTACGCAAGGAAACTCAACAGACAGGCGTAATAGTGAATCAATCCGCACAACGGCACGTTTCGCGTGGCCTTCGCGCGTTATCATCCATCCTCGCCATGGTATTGACCATGGCGTTGATGTTGTTATACGCACCCACGCCATCGGCAAGGGCCATGGAATCGACCACATCGGCGGAGTCGACGGACGGTATGTTGTCCATCAACTCTTCCACGGCCGTATTGACGGACACCTCCGGATACCATCTGAACGCCACGGTGACCAACACGACCGGACAGGAGATTCCCGCGGGAACGCTGACGCTGGCCATGAACGCCTTCTACACGTTCGTTTCGCGCAACGACATCCAGGATTGGTCTGAAGGCAACGGGCGAATCCCCACCCCGCAATCCGTGGGACAGGCCGATGTGCCCGCGTTGCAGCCGGGAGCCAGCGCCAACGTGAGCATCGACGCGGACGCCCATCAGGAATCGCTCGCGGCCATCAACTCTTGGGGGCCGAAGCCGGTGCTGCTGAGCTATTCCGCCAACGGAACCCCCCTTGCTCAATCGCATACGTTCGTGACGCGCACCGGCGCGGGACTCCACACGCCCAGCACGCCGGCGCTGCACATCACCGTCGCCCAGCCGCTGGCCGCCAACGGGTGGACCACCGACAGCAAGCTGCTTGGACAGCTGGTCGATGAAGGGGGTATTTCCTCCTCGAAACTGGCGAAAATCGCCATGCCCAGCAAGGATGACGACGCACGGCTCAAATCGTTGCAGCAGACCTTCGCCAAGCACGACATGCTGCAGGTCGTAGGAGATCCGACCTACCTGCAGGCGATGGCGATGCCAACGCGGGTCGACGGCATCACCCAGCCCGCATTGTTCGACATAACCGCCTACAGCGCCATGAACAACGCTCCGGCCTACAGCGCAGCCGGTATCAACGACCGTCAATGGTCCGCAGCCAAAGCCCGGAAAACCTATCAATCGGCATTGGGTGACAGCAACGCGGACATCACCGCATACGCGTGGCAGGGCAACGGCAATTGGACCCTACAAGCGTTGACGAAGGCCCGCCAGCAGGGGTACGGCACCGTCATCGCCACGCATGACTTCGAAGAGGACGATGCGGATACCGTACGTACCGGCAAGACGGTGGTCTCCACCGACGCCGGGGACGTCACCGTGCTTTCCGCGCAGAATGTGCTTTCCGGCCTGGCCCAAGGCAAGGCGACCAGTGACGATGCCAACGCCGACAGCGAGGGAACCACGGCCGGCAGATTGGCGCGATTCGTCGCGCAAAGCGCGTTCTACCAGATGGAACAGCCTTATGCGGAACGCAACCTGCTGGTCTGTCTGAACGAGGATTCCGACCCCAGTGTTGTAGACGCGCTGATGAGCGACATCGAGCAGTCGCCGTGGCTGAACCTCACCGATCTCGCCACGTTGAAGGATGCCGACATCTCCGAAGATGCGGCCAGCATGTCAACCGATCTTCCCCAAACGGACGGCCTTACCGATAGCATGCGCAGCGACGTCCAGCAGACTCTGAGCGCGCTGGCGAACTCATCGAGCAACATCAAACGTTTCAATACGTCGATCCTCATCAAGCCGAACGGAAAAGACGAATCCGACGTCAACACCTGGAGCAGGCAGCTGACGAACACCCACACCATCATGGCCCTGCACGCGTTGGGCGGCGAAAGCCCTTCCAGAAGCACGATGGCGGAAGGCGCGAACCAGCTCGCGGCCCTGCTGATCAACGGTGTGGCGATCACGCCGACGGAAAGCGTGAACGTGGTCAGCGAAACCGCGAAAATGCCGGTGACCATCAGCAACAGCCACCCGTACCCGGTAAAGGTGAAGGTCTCGTCGCTGACCGATTCCATGCAGATCGTCACGTCCCGATTCGACACCGTGCAGGTGCCGCCCCACGGCGAAGCACAGGTGGCGTTCACCATCCGTGTGTCCACGTCCGGCACCGCCAACGCCACCATCAGCCTGTTCGACAGGAATGGTGCAGCGTTTGGAGCCACGCAGGTCACCCACATCACCAGCGCGCTGCAGATCAGCGACAAGAGCGGTTTCGTCATCATCGGCTTCGCCGTGCTCTTGGGCGCTGTGGGACTGTGGCGTCAATTCAACCGTAAGAAGGATCCCGACGAATGAGTTCTTCCGTTGGCCGTAACTCACTGATCATGGCCTCCGGTACCGCCGCTTCGCGCGTGACCGGCCAAATCCGCACCATCCTGCTTGCCTGGGCCTTGGGCACCACCGGCTATGCCGCCAACGCCTACCAGGCCGGTTCGATGATTCCGCAGGTCATCTACACACTGGTTTCCGGCGGCATCTTCAACGCGGTGCTTGTGCCGCAGATCGTGCGCACGCTGAAATCGAAGGACGCCGAAACCAAGCTCAACAAGCTCATCACCCTTGCCATCACCTTGTTGTTGGGTGTGACGCTGCTCATGGCCGTTGCCACGCCGTTGTTGACCAAACTGTATGTCAACGGCAGCGCCGAAACCATGGCCCTCGCCACCTCCTTCACCTTGTGGTGCATGCCCCAGATCTTCTTCTACGGCCTGTATACGGTGATCGGGCAGATTCTCGCGGCGAAGGACCATTTCGTCACGTATGCGTGGAGCTCGGTCGGCGCGAACATCATCAGCTGCATCGGTTTCGGCGCGTTCATCGCGATGTTCGGCAGGGCCACGGAACGTCCGCTGGACTTCTGGACGCCGACGAAAATCGCGCTGACCGCCGGCACTTGGACGCTTGGCGTGGCGTTCCAGGCGCTGGTGCTGTTCATTCCTTTGACGAGAATCGGCCTGAAATACCGTCCGAAATTCGGCGTTCACGGCATCGGACTGCGTTCGATGGGACCGGTCGCCGCGTGGAGCCTCGGCATCGTCGGCGTCGATCAGATCGTCAACATCATCGTCACCCGCGTGGCCACCAGCGCGCCGTTCAAGGCTTCGGAACAGCTGCATATGAGCCAGTTGGACGTGGCCGGCAACGCCTCGTATCAGAATGCGTACACCATCTACATGCTGCCGTATTCGCTGATCGCCGTGTCCATCGCCACTGCGATCTTCCCGAAAATATCGAAAGCCATCGCGGACCGCAATATCGACGAGGCGCGCAAGGATCTGAGCTCGGCCCTGCGTAATCTCAATCTCATCATGTGCTTCTTCGCAGCGGCGTTCATCGTGCTTCCGTTGCCGATCATCCTCGCACTGCTGCCGTCCATCAGCGTGCGTGAGGCGCTGCTCATCAGCGCGCCGCTCGCCGCTTTGGGCATCGGCCTGCCACTTTCCAGCTCGTATTTAGTCATCCAACGCACGTTCTACGCGTTCGAAGACGGCAAGCATCCGTTTATTTTCATGGCGATCACCATGGCCATCCAGGGTGGCGCCATCATCGCGTCGACGTTCATTCTGCCGCCCACGCAGTGGATCACCGTCATCGGATTGGCGATTTCGGTGAGCTTCATCCTGCCGTATCCGCTGCTTACACACATGCTCCGTTCCCGTTTCGACGGCGATGTGGACGACAAGCGCATCATCACCGCCTATGCGAAGGCGCTGGTGGCCACGATAGCCGCCTGCGTGATTGGCCTGCTGTGCCGCAACGGCGTCTACCGGCTGGTCGGAGCGCATATCGGCCCCGACGACGGCACTATGAACTGGGGTCAGGCGGTTCTGTCCGCGATACTGCTCACCATCGTCATCGCCATCGTCTATCTGGCGTGCCTGTGGGCGCTGCGTGCCGAGGAGCTCACTTCGGTCGTGGGCATGCTCGCCACCCGCATACCAGGGCTTGGCAACAAGCCTAAGTCTGGCGGAACGGCCAGCCCCAACGGTAAACTTGAGCAAAGTACCGCCGAAAACGGCGACCAAGAATAACAGCGTAGGTAGAACAATCGTTACAGAGTTGAAGGAAACCATGAAACCTCAACTGGGAGATACCATCAGCAACCGCTATGTGCTGGTTTCGCCATTGCGCGAGGAAACCGGCTTGCAGGTTTGGAAGGCAAGCGATCACGTGCTTGCCCGGGATTGCCAGCTTTTTATCGTCAACAACCGCAAGGCTTTGCAGGACGTCAATGCGACGGCCTCCATGCTGGCGATTTCCCACGACGCCCATTTCACGCAGGTGCTGCAGCTTCAGCACGTGGGCGAGGTGGCGTTGGTGATCACGCAGCTCGATGCCGGCATGTCGTTGAGCGAGTATCTCACGCAGTCCAGCAAGCCGCTGAGCTTCACCGCGATCCGTTCCATTCTTGGTGAGGTCGTCGAAGCCCTGCACGTGTTGCAGAAAGACAATCTCACGCATTTCTCGATCAGCACGGACACCGTGCGATTGACCCGCAACGGCATTGAAATCGCCGACGCGCCGGTAAGCATCATGCTGGCCGATACTTCGCGCGTGCAATCCGTGGAAAACCAGGAGCAGCTTGCGATTCGCCAGGTCGCTTCCCTGCTGTATTCCCTGCTGACGCGCACGCCGTCGACGCTGTCCACGAACTACCATCTTGACGCGATTTCACCGAACGTGCCGATGGAGTTCCGCGTGATCTGCAAGCGTGGTCTGGATCTCAAGGAGAAGGACGGTTTCCCGACCGTTCCGATGGCCACCATCGCCGAATTGGAGGCGTTGCTGGGCGACTACGAGCCGCTGGCGAAGCTTAACGGCCCCGATATTGCGTTACCGTCCGCGGATTCGGAATGCTCGATTGTGAACGTGCCCCTGCTGCAGATTCTCAAGCAGGATGCCATCGCCTTGCCCGATACGCTGGCTGAAACCGGAAGCATTCCGGAAATGACGTTCGAAGCGCCTGAACCACACACTGATTTCTCCGACAGCAAGGAAGCCTTGGCCAAGGGTATGGCCGCGACCGGCGGTGCCGTGAAATCGCTGTGGAACAACAGCCGCGAACTACTCAGCGAAGAGGACCTCGACGGATCCTCCGAAGATGTGGATTCGCCGTTCTCCTTCCCCATCCGTGTTTCCACGCCGTCGCCGCAGGGCGATTATCATACGGACGATTCGCAATTGGAGAAGACCGGTCGCATTCCGGTGATCGGACCTGACGGACGGGTCATCGAGCCGGGCGAGGAATCCGCACGCGCGTTGAAGGCGGAGCAGGAAGCGATCGACGCGGCATATCAGAACGAAAACGGAGCCCCCGTTGCGGTGCCGCCGAGCTTTGCCCCTAAAGCCTCTTCCTCCAGTCCGGCCGAGGTCGCCAATGCCAAATTGTTCGGCAAGCTCACCACCAAGGTCGTGGCCATTGTGGTCGCGTTCATTGTGGTGGCCGTCGCATTGGGATTCGCCATTCATGGTTTGACCAAGAAGCCGGATGACGGCATCACCAATACGAATTCCAACAATCCGTGGCCGGAAATGAACCTTGACGACGTGCCTTTCGGCAATAATGGCGATTCCGGCAATGGCAGCAGCTCCGCCAGCGATGCAAACAACGATTCCAACGATGCCAACAGCTCCGACAACGGCAGCTCCGATTCCAGCAAGCCGAAGAAAACCACGAAGAAGAGCCATTCCGCCAAGAAGGACGTCGACAAGGTGGTGACTTCGGATAAGAAGGTGCGGAAGGTTCCGGAACCGAAGATGCCAGAGAACACGACTCCGTATGAGATCGACAACCGCCAGTTCCTGTCCAATCCGGACGGACAACAGGGTTACGGTTATTACCTCCACCTCAGCCAGCCCCAGAAAGCGTATCGCATGGTCATCAAGATCCGTTCTTCCGGCGGCCAGGGCTACATTCGCGTGAACGCCAAGTCCAGCCCGAACCAGGGTGAACAGGTCGCCCAGTTCGAGTTCGACGCCAGCGGCACCACCGAAATCAAGTTCAACAAGGCCGTGGAGACCCAGGACATCCTCTTGTGGGTGCCGTTCGACAGCCTTCCCGGCAACCAACTGTACATCGATTCGGTGCAGATTTTCTGACGCATCGGCAGACAAGGAGGGTGTGCGGATTGTTCCGCACACCCTCTTTTTGTTTCACGTGAAACAACGTGACGGATAGCTGACTTTTTTGAACGC
>UMGW01062230.1_pt1 | contig 14741 bp, 10 predicted proteins | sample 1965371 | NCBI WGS metagenome assembly UMGW01 (sample SAMEA4836082, study PRJEB28245) | human gut metagenome | biome: gut microbiome; material: fecal sample | place: Denmark | collected 2008
CCGCCCCGCGGCTCGAGCGCGCGCGGGCGACGAAGTCGACGAACCCCGTATCGGGTTCGTCCTCCGTCCCCGGCGTTTCGCCCGAAGCACGCACCTCAAGGGACACCCACTTGAGGGGCGCTTCGCCCGGCTCGAAAATCCGCTCCGGACGCGTTTCGGGCGCCCAGGTGGCGAGAAGATAGTCTTCGAGCCCGAGGGCGTAGGCCGCGTAGCGACTGCGCATGAGCGCTTCGGGCGTCGCCGCGGCAGCGCCCGCATGGAGCGCCCCGCAGCAGGCCGCGTACGCGAGACCGCTCCCGCAGGGGCAGGTCTCGGACAAAGCTTTCTTTTTCTTCGTCATGGCGACGTCGGGCGATCAACCGAAGGTCTTTTCTTCCGCACGCGCGGCGCGCTTGCGTTCGAAGTCCTTCAGGTAGCGCTTGCGCAGACGGATCGACTGCGGCGTGATTTCCACGAGTTCGTCGTCGTTGATGAATTCGACGGCCGATTCGAGCGTGAGCTTCACGGGCGGAACGAGGCGGATGGCTTCGTCGGTGCCCGAGGCGCGGATGTTGGTGAGCTGCTTGCCGCGGATCGGATTGACGACGATGTCGTTTTCACGCGAGTGTTCGCCGATGATCATGCCTTCGTAGAGCTTGTCGCCGGGGTTGACGAAGAGGCGGCCGCGTTCCTGGATCTTCCAGAGGGCGTAGGCCACGGCTTCGCCGTCGTCCTGCGAGATGATCACGCCCGAACGGCGTTCGCCCACGTCGCCCTGCTTGATGGGACCGTAGTCGTCGAAGACGTGGCTCATGATGCCCGTGCCGCGGCACATCGTCATGAAGAGGCTCTGGAAGCCGATGAGACCGCGGGCGGGGATGCGGTATTCGAGGCGGACGCGCCCCTTGCCGTCGGGCTGCATGTCCTGGAGGTCGCCCTTGCGGCGGCCGAGCTCTTCCATGACGGCGCCCTGGTGTTCTTCTTCGACGTCGACCGTGAGGAGTTCGTACGGTTCCTGCTTTTCGCCGTTCACTTCCTTCAGGAGAACGCGCGGACGCGAGACGGCGAGTTCATAGCCTTCGCGACGCATGTTTTCGAGAAGAATCGTGAGGTGCAGTTCGCCGCGGCCGGCGACCTCCCAGACGGTTTCGTCCGAGGTGGGACGCACGCGCATGGCGACGTTCGACTTCAGTTCGCGTTCGAGTCGTTCGCGGATCTGACGCGACGTGACGAACTTCCCTTCGCGGCCCGCGAGCGGGGAGGAGTTGACCTGGAAGTTCATCGTGAGGGTCGGTTCGTCCACGCGCAGCATCGGGAGCGCTTCGGGCTGCTGAATGTCCGTGATGGTCGTGCCGATCGCGAGGTCTTCGATGCCGTTCACGAGAATGATGTCGCCCGCTTCGGCTTCGTCGACGAGCATGCGGTCGAGCCCTTCGAACTTGAGGATCTGGTTGACCTTCACGCGCTTCGGGGTGTCGTCGGGACCGTTCATGATCGCGACTTCCATGTTCGGACGGATGCGGCCGCGGTGAACGCGACCCACGCCGATCTTGCCCACGTAGCTCGAGTAGTCGAGCGAGCAGATCTGCATCATCAGGGGGCCGTCGGGATTGTCGTCGCGCACGGGGACGTACTTGATGACGGTGTCGAAGACGGCGCGCATGTCGCCCACCTTCTTCAGTTCTTCGACGTCCGTCGTGTAGCCCGCAAAGCCATTGAGGGCCGAGGCGTAGATCACGGGGAAGTCGAGCTGGTCTTCGGTCGCGCCGAGCTTGTCGAAGAGGTCGAACGTCTGGTTGACGACCCAGTCGGGACGGGCGCCCGGACGGTCGATCTTGTTGACGACGACGATGGGCTTCAGGCCCTGAGCGAGGGCCTTGCGGGTCACGAAGCGCGTCTGCGGCATCGGGCCTTCGACGGCGTCGACGAGCAGAAGGACGCCGTCGACCATCGAGAGAACGCGTTCGACTTCGCCGCCGAAGTCCGCGTGCCCCGGAGTGTCGATGATGTTGATGTGCGTGCCTTGGTATTCGACGGCGCAGTTCTTGGCGAGAATCGTAATGCCGCGTTCGCGTTCGAGGTCGTTCGAATCCATGACGCGCTCGGCGACCTGCTGGTTTTCACGGAAGGTGCCCGCGCTCTGAAGGAGGCGGTCCACCATCGTGGTCTTGCCGTGGTCGACGTGCGCGATGATCGCAATGTTGCGGATGGCTCGGGTCATAGTGAAGAGTCGAGATTAAGAGGTAAAGAATTCGGTGCGGAATATCAGTGGGCGATGAGCCGTTCGGGCGCGAGCACCCCGCGCTCGTCGACGAGCGCGGTGCCGAGAAGCATCCCCTCGTCGTCGTAGACGCGCACGCGGCCTCGGAGCGCGAGACCGAGCGGCAGACGCTGCCCGAAAAGGAACCGCTTGGCGGCTTCGGCCTCGAGCCGCACGGGCTCCAGGGTCGAGAGCAACGCGTCGGAGGGCGTCAGTTTAACGCGGACCGCCTCGGGCGTGCCGAGCGCTTCGAGGGTTTCCACGGTGACGGCCTTGTCAAGGGTCAAATGACCGACGCGCGTGCGGCGCAGCGCCGTCAAGTGCGCCCCCGTGCCGAGCGCGCGGCCGATGTCTTCGGCAAGCACCCGGATGTAGGTGCCCTTCGAAACGAGCGTCGACATTGTAAACGAGTCGCCCTCGAAATCGGACACGGCGATCTCATGAATGACGACGCGGCGAGGCTCGCGCTCGACCGTCTCGCCCCGACGGGCAAGTTCGTAGAGGCACCGCCCGTCCTTCTTGAGGGCGGAGTACATGGGCGGAATCTGGTCGATTTCGCCCAGGAACTTCCGGGCTGCCGCTTCGATCGCCTCCAGGTTGACGCCCGAAACGTCGCGCGTTTCGAGCACTTCCCCTTCGACGTCGCCCGTCGTCGTCGTGACGCCGAGCTTCACGCGGGCGGTGTAGCCCTTGTCGGCGTCGAGCAAATCGGCGGAAAACTTCGTCGCGTTCCCGAAGCACAAGGGCAAAAGGCCCGTCGCCATCGGGTCGAGCGTGCCGGTGTGGCCCGCTTTCTGCGCGTTGAGAAGGCGCCGCACCTTTTGCACGGCGCCGTTCGAACTCATGCCCAGCGGCTTGTCGAGAAGCATCACCCCGTCGACGGGGTCGCCCTTTTTCGTGCGGCCCATCAGTCGGCCTTCCCCGAAGGGGCGTTCGAATCGTCGTCGGATTCGTCCGATTCGTCCGATTCGGCCGGGCCCGTCACGGCCATCGCCTTCTTGATGAGGGCGTCCATTTCGAAGCCCTTTGCGACGCTCGTGTCGTGCGCGAAGTGCAGAGTCGGCACCGTGTGGATGCGCAGCTCGCGGAAAAGGCGGTTGCGCAGCATCCCCGCGGCGGCGTTGAGACCCGCCACGCTTTCGGCGGGGTCGCTTCCGAGCACGGTGAAATAAACCTTGGCGTGCGCGTAGTCGGGCGTCACTTCGCAGCCCGTGATCGTCACGAGACCGACGCGCGGATCGCGCACTTCAAGAGGAATGAGTTTGGCGAGGTCGCGCGCGATCTGATCGCCGACGCGCTGAGCTCGACCGGGTTTCTTGGCTTTCACGTGGTGTTCCTTGACGTAGTGTCTGGTGGGCTCCCGCCCGCAAAGAAGAGCGGGGAGCCTCGAATCATCGAATCAAAAGGCCCGCCGTACTGTGCGAGAACGGCGGGCCGTCGGACTCACGGCCCCCGGTCCTCTTCGATCGTTTGTTCGTTCGATCGGATCGGCCGGGGTGTCGCCGCCTCGCTTAGAGCGTACGGGCGACTTCGGTCACTTCGAAGACTTCGAGCTGATCGAGTTCGCGGATGTCTTCGTAGCCCTTCAGCGACAAACCGCATTCGTTCCCCGCCTTCACCTCGCGCACGTCGTCCTTGAAGTGCTTGAGGCTCGCGAGTTCGCCCGTCCAGATGACGACGTTGTCGCGCAGGAGGCGAACCTTCGCGTTGCGGCGCACGAGCCCCTCGAGCACGCGGCAGCCCGCGATGTTGCCGACCTTCGGCACGCGAATGATCTGGCGGATTTCGACGAGACCGAGCGGCGTTTCGCGCATTTCGGGCGAGAGCATGCCGCCGAGAGCCGCCTTCACGTCATCCACGGCGTCGTAGATGATGTTGTAGTAGCGGATGTCGATCCCTTCGAGCTCGGCAAGCTTGCGGGCCTGGGCGTCGGCGCGAACGTTGAAGCCGATGATGACGCCCTTCGAAGCGGCGGCGAGGTTGACGTCGGATTCCGAGATCCCGCCCACGGCCGCGTGCACGACCGAGACGCGCACTTCGTCGTTCGAGAGCTTCGTGAGCGCGTGGATGAGCGCTTCCTGCGAGCCCTGAACGTCGGCCTTGATGATGAGGGGAAGCGTCTTCACTTCGCCTTCGCCCACGTCGCTGAAGAGGTTCGCGAGGTTCGTGGCGTGCGCCTTCGCAAGCTTCACGTCGCGGTACTTGCCCTGACGGAAGAGCGCGATTTCGCGCGCCTTGCGTTCGTCCGCAAGCACGATCACTTCGTCGCCCGCGGCGGGAACGCCCGAAAGACCCTGGATTTCGACCGGGATCGAGGGGCCGGCCGTGTTCTGGGCCTTGCCGAGTTCGTTGATCATCGCGCGAACGCGACCGTATTCGGCACCGACCAGAACGACGTCGCCGCGGTGGAGCGTGCCGCCCTGAACGAGGATCGACGCGACCGGGCCGCGACCCTTGTCAAGGCGCGATTCGATCACGAGGCCTCGGGCGGGACCGTCGACGGGGGCCTTCAACTCAAGCATTTCGGCCTGAAGGAGGACGTTTTCGAGCAGCTCGTCGACGCCCTTGCCCGTCTTCGCGGACACTTCGCAGAAGGGCACGTCGCCGCCCCATTCTTCGGGCATGACTTCGTTGGCGACGAGTTCCTGCTTCACGCGGTCGGGGTTGGCTTCGGGCTTGTCGATCTTGTTGATCGCGACGACAAGCGGCACGCCCGCCGCACGAGCGTGCGAGATGGCTTCCTTCGTCTGGGGCATGACGCCGTCGTCGGCCGCCACCACGAGAATGACGATGTCGGTCGCCTGAGCACCGCGGGCGCGCATGGCCGTAAAGGCTTCGTGACCCGGGGTGTCGAGGAACGTGACGATGCCGCGGGGCGTCTTCACGTGGTAGGCACCGATGTGCTGCGTGATGCCGCCCGCTTCACCGGCCGCAACCTTCGCGCGACGGATGTAGTCGAGAAGCGACGTCTTCCCGTGGTCGACGTGACCCATGATCGTAACGACCGGCGGACGCGGCAGCGCTTCGTAGTCGTTCTTCTCCGCGAGTTCGCCGAGGAACGCTTCGGGGTCGTCGGCCTTCGCGGCGATCGCGTTGTGGCCCATTTCTTCGACGACGAGCATCGCCGTATCCTGGTCGAGCATCTGGTTGATGGTGACCATCTGACCCATCTGCATGAGGGTCTTGATGACTTCGGTCGCCTTGACGCTCATCTTGTGGGCGAGGTCGGCAACGGAAATCGTTTCGGGCACCTGCACGTCGCGCACGATCGGTTCCTGCGAGACCTGAACGGGCGCGTCCTGACGATGACGGTCCTGGCTGCGGCGGCCGCGCGCGGTGCGCCAGCCCGAGCTCTGCGAATCGTCTTCGCCGCGCGTCTTGATGACGCGGCGCTTCTGGTTGTCGTCGTCCCAGCGGGAGCCGCCCGTGCGGCTCTTCTTCTTGTCGGAGGGATGACCCTTCTTTTCACCCGCGCCCGCATTGTTGGTGGCGGCGGTCGCCTCCTGACGCGGTGCCTTCTTCGGCTCGGCCTTCTTGGGCTGGGGCTTTTCGGCCGCCTTTTCCGGAGCCTTTTCCGCGGGCTTTTCGGCCTTGGCGGGCTTCTTCGCGGTGAGGACACCCGCTTTGCGGTTCATCATTTCGCGAATGCGGCGGGCTTCTTCTTCGGCACGACGACGCGCTTCGGCGCGGCGGGCTTCGTCTTCGGCGCGCTTCTTGGCTTCGGCTTCGAGGCGCTTGGCGGTCGCTTCGGCGACTTCGGCGTCGAGCTTCGCCTTTTCGGCTTCGCGGCGGGCGGCCTTCATTTCGGCGTCGTTCGAAGCGTTCTGACGGAGGGCTTCTTCGCGTTCCTTCGCTTCGGCGGCAGCGCGGGCGGCGGCTTCGGCACGCTCCTGAGCGGCCTTGCGTTCGGCTTCTTCGCGGGCGCGGCGTTCGGCTTCGAGGCGCGCGGCTTCTTCGGCCTCGCGGCGGGCGGCCTCTTCGGCTTCGCGCTGCGCGATTTCACGCTGCGCGGCTTCTTCGGCGAGCGCCTGCGGATTCTTCATGAAGACGCGCTTGCGGCGCACTTCGACCTGAATCGTGTGCGCGCGGCCCGAGGCGTCGCTCTGCTTGATGACGCTCGTTTCCTTGCGGGTCACCGTGATCTTGCGCTGGGCGGTCTGCGTGCGCTCGGCGCGCAGGCTGTCGAGAAGACGCGTCTTGTCGGTTTCGCTCAACTCGTCCGTTTCGCTCTTCTTGTGAACGCCCGCGGCTTTCAACTGCGCCAAAAGCGTCTTGGCGGCAACCTTGAGTTCCTGAGCAAATTCGTTCACCGTCTTGCTGGCCATAAGTTCCTTACTCCTTGATGCGGACTTGAGGCGTCGGTCGGGTCTCGTCGGGAAAGCGCTTCAATAGCGCACGTCCGAACGGAATCCCCTCCTCGCCCGTGCCCTCGGCCCGGCGGGCGGGCTCCTTCGAACCAAGGAAGGAGCACGCCCCGGGCGCCGCATCCGCTTTGCGAAGGGCACGCGGATTTAGTGTTGTTGACTTACTCTTCGCTCTTGAACCAGTGTTCGCGAGCCGACATGATGAGCTTCTTGGCGCGCTCTTCGTCGATGCCCGTCATTTCGACGAGCTCTTCGGTGGCGAGTTCCCCGAGGTCGTCGAGGCTCGCAACACCCTTGCCAACGAGCGCGTTCGCGAGGTCGTTGTCCATGCCGTCGAGCTCGAGAAGACCCTTGTCGGCCTTGCGAAGGTTTTCTTCGCGCGTGATCGCGTCGGCAAGGATCTTGTTGCGGGCGCGCTGGCGCAGCTCTTCGATCGTTTCACGGTCGAACGCTTCGATCGCGAAGAGTTCCTTTTCGGGCACGTAGGCGATTTCTTCGATCGAGGAGAAGCCTTCGGAGATGAGCACGTCGGCGGCCGCTTCGTCGATGTCGAGATCCTTCATGAATTCGTTGCGGATCTTCGAGGTTTCTTCGTCGCGCTTTTCGCTCGCTTCGGCTTCCGTGAGGATGTTGATCTGCCAGCCCGTGAGTTCGGAGGCAAGACGCACGTTCTGACCGCCGCGACCGATCGCGATCGCGAGGTTGTCTTCGTCGACGACGACTTCCATCGTGTGCGTTTCTTCGAGCATCACGATCGAGCGGACCTTCGCGGGTTCGAGAGCACCCACGACGAACTGCGCGGGATCTTCGTTCCAGACGACGATGTCGATGCGTTCGCCCGAGAGTTCGGTCGTCACCGCATTGACGCGCGAGCCGCGCATGCCGATGCAGGTGCCGATCGGGTCGACGCGGTGGTCGTGCGAGCGCACGGCGATCTTGGCGCGAAGACCGGCATCGCGGGCGCACGCCTTGATCTCGATGATGCCTTCTTCGATTTCGGGCACTTCGAGTTCGAAGAGCTTCTTCATGAATTCGGGCGAGGTGCGCGAAAGAAGCACGGTCTTGCCCTTCGGGAGTTCGGCCACGCGGTCGACGATCGCGCGCACGCGGTCGCCCGTACGGACGTTTTCGCGCGGGATCATCTGGTTGCGCGGCAGACGCGCTTCGAGGCGGCCCACTTCGACGATGGCGTCGCCCTTGTCCATGCGCTTCACGGTCCCCGTGACGATCGATTCGTTCTTCTCGAGGAATTCCTTCAGGATCTGTTCGCGTTCGGCGTCGCGCAGACGCTGCAGGATCACCTGCTTGGCGTCCTGGGCAAAGCGGCGACCGGCGCTGTCGGTGTCGACGTTTTCAATGGGACGTTCGACGAAGTCGCCCGGAACGAGGTCGGGGTATTCGTCGTGAATGTCCGAGAACATTTCCTGACGATCGGGTTCCATGAGGCCTTCTTCGTCGGCCACGACGATCCAGCGGCGCGCGGCCGTGAATTCGCCCGTCGCGCGGTTGACGTGCACGACGACGTCGGCGTCTTCGCCCGGGAAGCGGGCGCGCTTGACGGCGACGGCCAGAGCGATTTCGAGCACGTCGAAAACCGTGTCCTTCTCGACGTTTTTCTCACGAGCGAGCACGTCGACGAGTTCAAGCATTTCGCGGCAGTTCATTTGAATTACCCCTTAAAGTTCAAAACGGCAATGAGGTTCGCACGGTCCACGTCGGCGAGCGCAAAGCTCACGCGCACGGGTTCGGCGGGCGCGGCGGCCTTCTTCGAGCGCGAGCGCAGATGAGCGGCGCCCGGCGTACGGGCCACGTCGACCTCGAAGAAATCGAACGTGATCGTTTCGGCACCCGATTCGCCCTCGATCGAGACGATGCGCCCTTCGAGCTTGCGGCGACCCGCTTCGGGGAAGCCTTCGGCCTTGAGGGGGGCGAAGAGTTCAACATGCGCCAGTTCGCCCGCAAAGCGCGACCAGTCGCGGGCGCGCTTGAGGGGGCGTTCCACGCCCGGGGACGAAACTTCGAGCCGTTCGTAATCGACCGACTCGACCGTAAAGAGGTGGGAGAGCTGTTCGCTCACGGCCTCGCAGTCTTCGAGCGAGATGCCGCCCTCGGCCGTCGTGTCGATCGTCACGCGCACGAGACCGCGGGCGAGGCGTTCGAATTCCACGAATTCGTACCCCATCCCTTCGACCGTGCGTTCGACGAGCTCGTTGAGCGCTGCCGAATTCATCATCAACGTCAATTCCTTCGAAAAAGAGGACCGATGCGGACCCGCCACGGGCGTGTCGCACCGGAAAACACCAAAAAAAAATGGGCATACGCCCATCCCAAGACCCTTTTTGCCGTCGAACGACCCGTTGGGTCTTCGTCGGCGAGCGCACCGAGCACCCCGGATCTCCTTCTTCGTTGCGAGAGAGATTTTTTAGAGGGTCGGGCGAAGGGTTGCGCCTGCGCGGTGTCGACCCTTCCCCGATCGGGAAGGCCGTCGCGCGGCACCTGAAAGTGACAGATCGATCGACCGGAGGCCGGGGTCGCAACCCCGAAAGCGTCCGATACGGCCCGGACGAAAAAAGGAGTCCGAGGGCGGCCGATCGATGAATGCACGTGATTTTAGGGGATCTTTCGCTCGCCTGCAAGGATAAGTCCCTTGTTTTCGAGCGAAGAGCCCCGGGCGGGCGAAGCGCACGCACCGAGACTCTTTCGAGCTGCGTGCGCTTCGTTGCGTTGCGCTTGAGAGGAATACGGCCTCAACCGCGACGCGCGGGCTTCTTCCCGGGGCGCTTCCCCTGGGTCGGACGATCCGAAAGGTCGCGCGCCTCGGCAAAGGGCACGCCCGTACGGTCGCTCGCCCCCGACTTCTTGAAGCGTTCGCCCTTGCGGTCCGTCTTCGCTTCGGGTTTGCGGCCGTCTTCGGCTTCGCGGGCAAGCGCCCGCGCGCGAAGTCGCGCCTGCGACTTTTCCAGTTTCTTCGCTTCCGCTTTCGCGGGAGCGGCGGCCGCCATCTTCTTTTCCGCTTCGTCAAGGTCGAGGAGCCACGCGCGCACTTCTTCGGGCGTCAATTCCATCTTCTTGCCGCGGGGCAGATTCTTCGGGAGGCTCACCGCACCGTAGCGGATGCGGATGAGGCGCGAGACGACGGAACCCACCGCTTCGAAGAGACGACGCACTTCGCGGTTGCGCCCTTCGCGGATCTTCACGCGGTACCAATGGTTGAGGCCCGTGCCGCCCTCGTCGTGGAGTTCGTCGAACTTCGCCATGCCGTCCTCGAGCATGACGCCCTTCGTGAGTTCCTGCATCGCTTCGGCTTCGAGTTCGCCGATCACGCGCACGGCGTATTCGCGTTCGATCTCGTAGCGCGGGTGCATGAGACGGTTCGCAAGCGACCCCGAGGTCGTAAAGAGCAGCAACCCTTCCGTATTGAAGTCAAGACGCCCCACCGCCACCCAACGGGCGCCCGGAACGCGCGGCAGCCCGTGAAAGACGCTCGGACGCCCTTCGGGGTCGTCGCGCGAGACGATTTCGCCCGCGGGCTTGTGGTACATGAGAACGCGCGGCGTCGGCGACTCGGTGCTCTTACGGTGCACCAAGCGCCCTTCGATGCGGATCGCGTCCGCGGCGCTCACGCGGTCGCCCACGCGGGCGGTCTGACCGTTGACGGTCACGACACCTTGCCCGATCAGCGCTTCCATGTCGCGGCGCGAACCGAGACCCGCGTCCGCGAGCACCTTCTGGAGCTTTTCCGTCGGGAGTTCGACGGTCTTCTTCGCGGCACGCGCGCGGTTGATGATCTCAAGCGCGAGGGGGCTCTCCGCCAACCCTTCGGGCATGGAGCTATCCGCGGGGCCGAGGCGGTCGTAAGCGTCCCCGGGGTTGATCGCGTGGAGCGAGCGCCCGGAAGCGCGTCCGCCCGTGCGGCGCGAGGCGCCGCGCTCGCCCTGGAAAGCCTGCCCGGGGCGACGGAACGGCGTCTTCTTCGACTTCGAGGGGCCCGCCCCTTTGCGTGCGTTAACGGTCTTCTTCACAATCGGATTCCTTTGGGGCGGCCTCTCCGGGAGGCGCGTCACCCGTCTCGTCCCGCAAGCCGAGTTCGAACTCGGGCTCGGGAACCGCTTCGACCGCAGGCAGGTCCGCAACGGACTTCAACCCGAGGTCACTCAAAAACTGTTTCGTGGTGGCGAGGAGTTCGGGACGCCCGGGCGTCTCTCGGCGGCCGATCACTTCGATCCATCCGCGTTCCTCGAATTGCTTCAATATGGCCGGGTTCACCGCGACGCCGCGCACCGCTTCGATGTCGCCGCGCGTGACGGGCTGTCGGTAGGCGATGACGGCAAGCGTCTCCATGGCGGCCCGGGAGTAGCGGCGTTCGCGCTCGGGCTCCAACCGCTTCAAATACGCCCCCGTTTCCTCGGCCGTCTGAAAGCGCCAGCCGTCCGCCGCTTCCACGAGCCGCAGGCCGCGATCGCTCCAGAAGGCGCGCAGCTCCTCAAGGTGCTCGCGCACCGCCTTGGCGGAAAGCTTGTCGTTGAAGAGGCGGCGCAGGTCCCGCAAACTCACGGGCTTCGAAGCCGAAAGGAGCGCAGCCTCGATGACGAAGGGAGGTGAGAGTTTCGCCATGGAACGGATTCTCCGCACGCAAGGCGCGCGGGAAGAGTCGGTCTTCGCAAAAAAGGGAGCTCGAAAACAGCTCGAAAACGGATGCCGTCGAGCGCCGTACCGTGCGAATTTTAACACGCAGGTTTTCGCGTCCGACCGCCGCAAACGAAGAACCCCGAACAGTCAAACCGTTCGGGGTTCGGAATTGGGGCTCTGGCGGAAGGGGTGGGATTCGAACCCACGATACGGTATAACCGTATACCGGATTTCGAGTCCGGCGCATTCGACCTCTCTGCCACCCTTCCGCGTCAGAGGAGAATTCGAATATTACAGCATGAATTTGAAAAAAGCAAGAGTCGACGAAAAAAATTCTTCTTTTTTTCTTTTCGGAGCTGCGGGAGAGGCGAAAAGCGAAAAGCGCCGCGCGGAGACCGCATTCGGGATGCTGAAAATGGTAAAGGGCGAAGCACGAATGCTTCGCCCCTTACTCCCGACTGGGTGTGTTGGTCACCCAATTTTTAATTGTAGCACGATTACTTCGCTTCCGGGCGGAGAACTTCAAGGCCGCCCATGTAGGGACGGAGCACTTCGGGGACCGTCACGGAGCCGTCGGCGTTCTGATAGTTTTCGAGCACCGCGACGAGCGTGCGGCCCACGGCGAGGCCCGAGCCGTTCAGGGTGTGGACGTAACGCGTGCGACCTTCTTCGTCCTTGAAGCGCGTGCCCATGCGGCGGGCCTGGAAGTCTTCGCAGTTCGAGCAGGAGCTGATTTCGCGGTACGTGTTCTGAGCGGGAAGCCACACTTCGAGGTCGTAGGTCTTCGCAGCGGAGAAACCCATGTCGCCCGTCGAAAGGGCAACCACGCGGTAGGGAAGGCCGAGCTTCTGGAGGATCCCTTCGGCGTTGGCCGTCATCTGTTCGAGGTGGGCGTAGGAGCGTTCCGGACGCACGATGCGAACCATTTCGACCTTGTCGAACTGGTGCTGACGGATCATGCCGCGCGTGTCGCGACCGTAGGCGCCGGCTTCGGAACGGAAGCAGGGCGTGTGGGCCGTGACGAGGATCGGGAGTTCGGAAGCCTTCAGCATGCGGCCCGAGACCTGGTTCGTGAGCGTCACTTCGGCGGTCGGAACGAGGTACATCTGTTCGCCGTCGCCTTCGGCGCCGCCCTTCTTCGCGGCGAAGAGGTCTTCTTCGAACTTCGGGAGCTGGCCCGTGCCGCGCATCGTCGAGGCGGTCACGATGTAGGGGGTGTAGCACTCGGTGTAGCCGTTTTCCTGCGTGTGCGTATTCAGCATGAACTGAGCGAGCGCACGGTGGAGGCGCGCGACCTGACCGCGCATGAAGCAAAAGCGCGAGCCCGAGAGCTTGGCGGCCGTGTCGAAGTCGAGACCGAGGGGACCGCCCACGTCGACGTGGTCCTTCACCTCGAAGTCGAACGTGCGGGGGGTGCCCCAGCGACGCACTTCGACGTTTTCGCTTTCGTCCTTGCCGACGGGGACGGACTCGTGCGGAAGGTTCGGCACGCGAAGCATCATCGCTTCGAGCTTCGTGCGGATTTCGTCGAGCTTCGTTTCGAGGGCGGAGAGCTCTTCGGGGATGCGGCCCGCTTCGGCCATCAGAGCGGAGGCGTCTTCACCGGACTTCTTCGCGAGGCCGATTTGCTTGGAGAGCGTGTTGCGCTTGGCCTGGAGTTCTTCGGTCTTCGTTTGAACGGACTTGCGCTCCGCTTCAAGAGCATTGAATTCCGCCTCGGGGAAATCGAAATTGCGGGTCTTGAGACGAGCCACGACCTCCGGAAGGTTCTTTCGGAGCAGCGCGATGTCGAGCATGGTGAAGTGTCCTATGTAGTAAATGCTGAAACGGCACGCCTCGGTCGGGGGGCGTGCCGTCCGATTGGGGAAAAGCGGACGCTCGGGGCGCTCGGGGGAGAAACTCAACCCCGCACGCGGAGCGCGATTTCATATTTTCGCATTTTTGCGCGTCGCTCGCGCAGACGCGCCGTCAAACTGCGGGAAGCTCCTCAGCTCTCACGTCGCCGGCCGCGCCCCGCCTTCCGAGCCTCTTCGTTGAGGGCCTCAAGGCGCGCGAGCTTTTCGGCAATGCGCACTTCGAGCCCCCGATCCGTCGGGTGGTACCATTTGCGCCCTTCGAGCCCTTCGGGAAGGTAGATTTCCCCCGCGGCAAAGGCGCCGGGTTCGTCGTGCGCGTAGCGGTACCCCTCGTGGTAGCCGAGCTCCTTCATGAGTTTCGTGGGGGCGTTCCGAAGGTGCATGGGGACGGCACGCGACCCGTCCTCTTTCACGAAAGCGCGAAGCTCGTTGTAGGCCTTGTAGACCGCATTGCTCTTCGGAGCGCACGCAAGGTACACGACGGCCTGCGCGAGGGCGAGCTCCCCTTCGGGGCTCCCGAGCCGCTCGTAGATTTCCGCAGCCTCCACGGCAAGCTCCGTCGCACGCGGGTCCGCAAGCGAAATGTCTTCGATCGCCATCCGAACGACGCGACGCGCGATGTAGCGCGGATCGCACCCGCCGTCGAGCATGCGCACCATCCAGTAAAGCGCCGCATCGGGGTCGCTCCCGCGCACGGACTTGTGCATGGCGCTGATCTGGTCGTAGAAGTTGTCGCCCCCCTTGTCAAAGCGCCGCAAGGTCGCGGGAAGCGTCTTACGGAGAAACGCCGCATCGATTTCGGGCACGTGCCGCTCGCGCGCCATCGTACCCGCGACGTCGACCGCATTGAGCAACCGTCGGGCGTCCCCGTCCGCAAGCGTCACGAGAATGCGCTTCGCTTCGTCGGTCCACACCGTATCGGGAAATTCGCGGGAAAGCGCGCGTTCCAGAAGTTCGAGCGCTTCGTCCTCCTTAAGGCTTTCGAGCGTATAGACGGTCGCGCGGCTCAAAAGCGCGCTCACCACTTCAAACGACGGGTTTTCGGTCGTCGCACCCACGAAGATGAAAAGACCCGATTCGACGTGGGGAAGGAACGCGTCCTGCTGGCTCTTGCTGAAGCGGTGCACTTCGTCGACAAAGAGAAGCGTGGGCTTCCCCGAGAGCGCCATCGTGTTGCGGGCCGTTTCGACCGCATCGCGGATTTCCTTCACGCCCCCGAGAACGGCGGAAATGGCGATGAAGGGAAGGTCGAACGCTCCTGCCATCAGGCGGGCCAAGGTTGTCTTCCCGACCCCGGGCGGTCCCCAGAGAATCATCGAGTGCGGACGGTGATTTTCAAAGGCAACGCGCAAAGGGGCACCCGGCCCGATCAAGTGCTTCTGCCCCACCACTTCGTCGAGGGTCTTCGGGCGCAGGCGCTCCGCAAGAGGCGCAAGCATGGGGGCGGCGCCGGAAGCCGCAGCTCCCGAACGTCGTTGGGAAGCCTTCGAGCCCCCGGCTCCCTTTTCCTCTTTCGCTTTGGCGGATACGGGCGGTTCGAACGCACCGAGCGTACCGCCGAAAAGATCGTCGCTGTCCTTCATCACCTGCGGCCCCTCGTGCTTCGGGGCCCTCTCCTCTCGCTACTCAAAACTTCGACCGGCCGTCCCGTCG
>UMGW01023241.1_pt1 | contig 14711 bp, 12 predicted proteins | sample 1965371 | NCBI WGS metagenome assembly UMGW01 (sample SAMEA4836082, study PRJEB28245) | human gut metagenome | biome: gut microbiome; material: fecal sample | place: Denmark | collected 2008
GAGGTAGCCTAATAACACCTAAACCAGTGCCGCCTTAATATGACGACTTCGAAGACCACCCCCATCCTTTCTCTCGCCCTTCTTTCCTGCGCGGTTTCCGCCGCCTGGGCGGCCGACGCGGGCTACACGACGCTCGACGAATCCGTGGTTTCCGCCTCGGGTTACGAGCAGGACACGCGCGAAGCGCCCGCGAGCATCTCTATTACGACCGAGAAGGAACTCCAGTCGAAACCCGTCACCGACCTCGGCTCCGCCGTCGGCGACGTTCCGGGCGTCGACGTTTCGCAAACGAAGATGGGCAACAGCACGGTTTCGATCCGAGGGTTCGACGCCGCCTACACGCTCTTCATGATCGACGGCAAGCGTCAGAACGTGAGCACGGCGATGATGGATAACGGCTTTGACCCGACCTCCGCCTTCATTCCGCCCGTCGGCATGATCGAGCGCATCGAAGTGCTGCGCGGTCCGGCCTCGGTCGCCTGGGGTTCGGACGCTGTCGGGGGCGTCGTGAACGTGATCACCAAGCGTCACCCCGATCAGCTCACGGGGAGCTTCACGATCGACGGCACGCTCCAGCAGCACGACGAGTACGGGAACCGCGGCGGCACGAGCTTCTACTTGGGCGTCCCCCTGAAGGAAAACGTCGCGTCCCTGACGCTTCGCGGTCGCTACCAGAAGTCGGGCAAGGACGAAATCAAGTCCCCGAACGGCACCTACGCCACCCACTCCTCGACCGAAACCTACCTTGGGAACTTCGGCGGGCGCCTGAACCTCACGGTCGACCCGGAAAACTTCTTCTACGTCGACGGCGACTTCACGCGCTTCCAGGGGGGCTCGATGCAGACGAGTTCCTCGAGCATTCAGTCGCGCCGCTGGTACCAGAAGTACAACTTCCTCGCCGGTCACGAAGGGACGTACGACTTCGGCCGCACGAAAACCTACGTGATGGCCAACGGCCTCGACCTTCTTCAGACCCGCACGACGCTCAATCCCTGGTCGAATGGGAGCCTCGCCACCCCCGGCACGACGAGCGGCTCCTGGAACGATCCCCTGCGCTCGGCCTGGAGCTACACGGCCGCGACGAAGTTCACCTCGCCCGTCGAGCTCGATGCCTACGGGAGCATGATGGTGACGGGGGGCCTCGAAGGCACCTACGAAACCTTCAAGGACACTCAGACGGAAATCATCCGCGGTCAGACGCTCGATCAGTCGGTGCTCTCCGCGTTCCTTGAGTCCGAATACTTCATGACCGAAGAGTGGATCGCCACCGTGGGCGGTCGCGCGACCTGGAGCGACATCTTCGGCGCTCACTTTGCGCCGCGCGCCTTCTTGGTCTTCAAGCCCATGGACGCCCTCAGCTTCAAGGGCGGCGTCTCCGCGGGTTACAAGACCCCGAACGTGAAGCAGCTCACGAACGGCGCTTTCAGCGGCACTGCTCCGGGCGACCGCACGTTCGGGAACCCCGACCTCAAGCCCGAAGAAAGCTGGAGCTACGAACTCTCGACGACGCTTGACATCGCGCGTGCCGCGCAGTTGACGGTCGGGGGCTTCTACACCGACTTCAAGAACATGATCGCGACCGAAGACATGTCGGGGGCCGAGCACATCGGCTCGGACGGCAAGGCCGACAAGCGTCAGATCAACTACGGGAGCGTTCGCACCCGCGGTATCGAAGTGCTCCTCAAGACGGCGAGCTTCCACGGCTGGACCTACTCGACGGGCTACACCCTGACGGACGCCGAAATCCGTGAGGGTTCGAGCGCCGGCAAGCGTCCGAACGAACTGCCGAAGCACAGCTGGCAGAACCGCATCGACTACGCGAACGGCAACTTCAGCGCCTACCTGAAGTCGACGTCGAAGTTCGACATGGCGGTCGTCTCGACGAAGGGCGCCCCGACCACGGACACCTACAAGGACGTGACGATCGTCGACCTCGGCGCCTCGTACGCCTTCTTGAAGAACCACCGCATCTCGGTCGCTGTCAACAACGTGCTCGACCAGTCGACGACCGAGTGGCAGCAGATCGAGTCGAAGGGCAAGGTCTCCTACGCGAACCTCTACAGCGACCTGGTCGACGGACGCAACCTCTGGGTCTCGTACAACTACAGCTTCTAAGCGAGAGCGTGAAGCGAACGGTCCGGAGGTCCCGCGCCTCCGGAGCGCCTCTCTCTACAGAAGAGAAAGACCCTGAAAACGGGCTTTTCGCCGACGCCGGCGGGAAGCCCGTTTTTTTTCGCACCTCGAACCGAACATCTATCAAACACTTGGTAATGAGAAGGATTATCAGTTAGAATTGCATCCTCAACTCTCTCTTCCGATTCTTATTACGGGAGCCCATCGTGGAATTTCTCAAAGAAAGCATCGACTACATCATCTTCGCCGTGCTCGGTCTCATGGGGTTCGTCACCGTCTGGCTCACGATCGAACGCGTGATGTTTCTCAAGCAGCTCGACCCCTCGCACTACGCGACGAAGGACGAGTGGGACGAAGCGCTCACGAACAATCTCACGACGCTCTACGTCATCTATTCGAACGCCCCGTACGTGGGTCTCTTGGGCACGGTGATCGGCATCATGATCACCTTCTACGACATGGGGATGACGGGCAACATCGACGCGGGTCAGATCATGACGGGCCTCTCGCTCGCCCTTAAGGCCACCGCCCTCGGGCTTGCGGTCGCGATCCCGACCCTCATCGTCTACAACGGCCTGCAGCGCCGCATCAACGTGCTTTCCGCCCGTTGGAAGCCCCGGGAGGTCGAAGCATGATCGAAATTCCCAAGAAGGAACCGCTCAACATCGTTCCCTTCATCGACATCATGCTCGTCCTTCTGGCGATGGTCCTCTCGATTTCGACCTTCATCGCCAAGGGCGAAATCCCGATCGATCTGCCGAAGGCGAATTCGGCGAGCGCCCCGAGCGCGAACGCCGCGCCCGCTCTGCTTCAGATCGATGCGGCGGGCGACATCTTCTGGAACGACGAAAAGTACGAGCTCGAGCGGCTCGACGACGTCGTGCGCAACCTCAAGCCCGAAGAACGCGTGCTTTTGCGCATCGACAAGGCGGCGACCTTCGACCGCTTCATCCAGGTGATCGACCTTTTCAAGACGCACGGCCATGAAAACTTCACCATCGCTGCCGAAAAAGCACAGTGACGCCCGGCGCCATCGGAATTCGTTTCTGATCGCCTGCTCGGTCTACGCGCCGCTTACCGCCCTCGCCTTCCTCGGCATGACGGTGAACGCACCCTTGCCCGCGGGCGACCCCCTCCCGATGACGATCGCCTTTGCGCAGATCGCGGGCGCGGCGGCGCCTGCCGGCGCCCCTGCGGCGGAAACGGCTCCGCCCGAGCCCGAGGAAAAGGTCGTCGAAGAGCCCGCTCCCGAGCCGCAGCCTGAACCGGAACCCGAAGCGCCGCCTCCGGAGCCCGAACCCGAACCGGTTCCGGAGCCCGAGCCCAAACCGGAAGTCATTCCCGAGCCCGCTCCGAAGCCCGAGCCGAAGCCGGAACCGAAACCCGAGCCCAAGCCTCAGCCGAAGCCCGTCGAGAAGAAGGTCGAGAAGCCCGTTGAAAAGAAGGCTCCGGCCCCGAAACCCGAAGCGAAGACCGCTCCGGCCGCCGAAACGCCTGCGGCCGCCACGACGCAGCCCCTGCCTCCGGGCGTCGTTCCCCAAACGGGGGGCGCTCCCGCCGCGGGCGAAGCGGGGATCGCGACGCTCGTTCACGGGGAGACGAACGATCCGTTCCTTGCCGACGTGAAGCGCTTGATCGAATCGAACCTCGTCTATCCGCGCAAGGCGCGCCGTTTCGGCAAAGAGGGCACCGCCCTCGTGCAGTTCACGGTTGCCAAGGACGGACGGCTTTCCGAACTCGTCATCCACACGTCGTCGGGCGAAGGGATGCTCGACCGCGCGGCGCTTGCCGCCGTCACGAAGGCCGAGTCGCTCTGGGGAGCGCCGGGGCGCACGGTGCGTCTGCGCCTCCCTGTTGCGTTCCGACTCAAAAATTCGTGATCGAAGACCTTTGAAAACCCCCTCGACGGAAGTTGAGGGGGTTTTCCCATTCTCTCAGCCGCAAGGACCGGCCGGTCCTCTCCCACCTCCTCCTACCGGCCTCCTTCCAACTCTCGCCCGCCCGAGCCCTTCGGAGTCCCGAGCACTCCGCCTCTCGCACCGCCGCATCCGTCGACCGCCGGCAGTTTGCATTTTTCCCAAACTCCTTCGCAATTCGTTCGTTGCGGGTGCCGAGGCGCCCGAGCGACACTCAGTCTCAACCGACGCAGTCCCCGCGCGTTCGGAGACCCAACCCGGGCGAGGCTCGTCGGCAACAACGCCACATGGAAAGGAGACCCTCATCATGGCGAAGTGCACACTCAACCGTCGAACCTTCCTCAAGGTTTCGGTCGCGGCGGGTGCCGCGGCCGCGCTCGACGCGGACGAGCTCTTCGTACCGGCCGCCGAGGCCGCCGAAGGAGCCGCCGAAGAAACGAAGATCGTCAAAACCTGCTGCCGCGGCTGCATCCAGAATTGCGGCGTCCTTGCGCACGTGCGCAACGGACGCGTCGTTAAGCTCGAAGGCAATCCGGAATATCCGATGTCCCACGGCGCGCTCTGCGCGAAAGGACTTTCGGGCATCACCGCGCTCTACCACCCGAACCGCAACAAGTATCCGCTCATCCGTGTCGGGAAGCGCGGCGAAAACAAATGGAAGCGCATCTCCTGGAAGGAAGCGATCGACACCATCGCCAAGAAGATGATGGAAGTTCGGGAGCAGTACGGCGCCGAATCCGTGCTCGTCACGACGGGCGGCGGCGGCAACCCCGCCTTCCGCGGCATCTCCCGCTTCTGCAACGCGTTCGGTACGCCCAACTTCTACGAACCGGGTTGCGCGCAGTGCTACCTCCCGCGCACGCTCGCCTTCGACATGATGTACGGCGGTCCCGACACGAGCATCGCCGACGAAAAGAGCCGCGAAATCTACAATCCCGACACGAAGATGAAGTCGATCGTGCTCTGGGGTACGGACAGCAGCTACAGCTCGCCCGCAACGGGCGGCCTCGCACTTGTCGAGTTGCGCGCCAAGGGCGTCAAGACCGTCTCGATCGACCCGCGCTTCGTCCCCGAAGCCGCGCGCGCGGACGTGTGGCTCCCGGTCCGCCCGGGCACCGACGTGGCGCTCATGCTCGCGTGGATGCGCTTCATCATGACGGAAAAACTCTACGACGAGGATTTCGTCATGCACTGGACGAACCTGCCGTACCTGGTCGACGCCGCAACGAAGATGCTCGTGCGCGCCGACGAACTCGATCCGAAGGGAGACGCGAAGACCTACGTCGTCTGGGACCGGAAGACGAAGTCCCCGAAGGCGATTCCCTATCCCTGGGACGACGCGCTCGATCCGGCGCTCGCGGGGACGTTCGAATGGAAGGGTCGCACCCTCAAAACCGGCTGGACGATGCTCGCCGAGCGCGTCGAACCCTGGACTCTCGAAGCCGCCGGCAAGGAGTGCGACCTCGATCCGAAACGCATCGAAGAGGCGATCCGCATCTACGCGGACGGTCCCTCGGGCATCGCGCTCGGCGTTGCCACCGACCAGACGCCGAACTCCGTGCAGGCCGCCATGGGGTGCGTCATTCTGAACGCCCTCACCGGCAACGTCGAACGCCCGGGCTCCCTCATGCAACGCAACCCGACGAGCAACGTCGTGCCGGCGGGGTCGCTTGCGACCCGGTGCTCCTACCTCCTCCCGAAGGGACAGCTCGCGAAGCGTCTCGGCAGCAACGAGCACAAGGGCCTCATTCAATGGGACGCCGCCCAGCCTTCCGCGGTGCTCGACGCCATGCTCACCGGCAAGCCCTACCCGATCAAGGTCTGGCTCGAGCGTTCCGGCAACAAAATGATGGTGAACGGCCAGGCCCAGAGCTGGGTCGAGGCGATGAAGAACGTGGACCTCATCGTCCACATGTACATGTACCCGACCTCGTTCTCGAACTACGCGGACATTCTGCTGCCCGCCACCGAATGGCTCGAAACGAACATGCTCGTCGAGTCCCTCAACATGATCTTCGCCCGTCAGGCGGTTGCCCACGTCTGGGAGACCGAGGACGAAACGCTCTTCTGGTCCAAGCTCGCGAAGCGCTGCGCCGAACTCGGCAACGAGAACTGCAAGCGCGCCTGCGACCCCGCCTTCATGAAGGGCGACCTCGCCTACTGGGATTCGATGGAGGAACTCCTCGATCAGCGCCTCAAGGCCGTCAACCTCACGTGGAAAGGCCTCCTCGAGCACAACCCCTACGAGTACATGCCGTACGAGAAGTGGAACACCTACGGCGTGTACCTTGAGAAGGACCCGAAGACGGGACTTCCGAAGGGCTTCCGGACGCCCTCGAAGAAGCTCGAGCTCTACGGCGAAGTGTTCATCACGCTCGGGCGCACCGGCAAGCCCTACGCGCTCGACGAGGTGCCCCCGGTCAAGAAGGACTACGACCCGTTGCCCTACTACCTGAAGCCGAGCGAAGCCGCGCCCGAAATCGTCAAGGACTTCCCGCTCGTCCTCACGAACGGTCGCATCCCCGTCTACCACCACGGGACGCTTCGCAATTCGCCCTTCCTGCGCGAAATCTATCCGGTACCCGAACTCTGGATCAATCCGGCGACGGCCGCGAAATACGGCCTCGCGCAGGGGGACTGGGCCTGGATCGAATCCAAGCGCGGAAAGATCCGCGGCAAGTGCCGTCTGACGGAGGGCATGGCCCCGAACGTCGTCTACATGGAACGATTCTGGACCCCCGAGACCGTCAACACGCCGACGGGCGGCTGGCAGGAAATGAACGTCAACGTTCTCACGAAGAACACCGCGCCCTTCAACGACGTCGTGGGCACCTACACGCTGCGCGGCATCGCCGTACGCGTCAGCAAGGCGCCGGGCAAGCCCGAAGGCGTCTGGGAAAAGCCCGAGGACTTCAAGGCGTGGTTGCCGCAACCGACCGATCGGACGCCCAACCCGCAACTCTAATTCACCGCGAACGCCGGGGCGCCCCCTGATCGGCGCCCCGGACGGAGACCATCATGACCCAAAAAACCATGGTTATCGATCTCGACCGCTGCATCGGCTGCATGGCTTGCGAGATCGCCTGCAAACAGGAAAACGGCGTGCCGCTCGGGGTGTACTACAACAAAGTGCTCTCCATCGGCCCGATGGGGAAGTTCCCCGACGTCAAGCAGTACTTCCTGCCGACGCTCTGCCAGGTCTGCAAAGATGCGCCCTGCGTCAAGGTGTGTCCGACGGGCGCGACCTACCGCACCGAAGACGGTCAGATCATGATCGACAAGGAAAAGTGCATCGGGTGCCGCGCCTGCATGACGGCGTGCCCCTACGGCGCGCGCTCCTTCAATCCGGAATCGAAGGTCGTCGAGAAGTGCACGCTCTGCAACCACCTGCAGGAAGTGGGCGAAGCTCCCGCCTGCGTCAAGGCGTGTTGCGCCAAGGCGCGCTTCTTCGGCGACGTCGACGATCCGGAAAGCGACGTATCGAAGGTTCTCGCAGCGGCGGGCCCCGAAAACGTGCACTCCCTGCCCGACACCGGGAACCACCCCACCGTGCGCTACATCCTGCACGAAAAGAACGGGCACTGGCAGGCCCATCCGCCCAAGATGCAGTAAGGGGCAACGATGAGCGGCGGTTTCTCTTCGCTCTCCGTCCTCGCCGCGACGGCCGCGCTTTCGGCCGCCGCGGCCATGGCGGCCCTGCCTGCGCTCGAGCGCGAGCTCGTTTCGTACGCACGCGTGCGCGCGGTGCTCGCGTTCGTCTCTCTCGCGCTTCTCGCGAACCTCGCGGCAACGGCCGCCGCCTTCGGACGGCCGGCGCTTCTTCTCAACGTGCTCGCACACCCTGCGAGCCCTGTTTTTCGCGGCGTCGCCTCAAGCCTTGCGGCGCTCGCGCTGCTTTTCCCTTACGCCCGCGCTTTGGCGCGCGGCGACGAGCTGCGCCGCTGCCGGCGGCTCGCCGTGCTCGCGGGTGCCGCGGGTTGCGCGCTTGCGTTCGCGCAGGCTTCCACCCAATACATGCCCTGGCGCGAAGCCTGGGCCTCGCCCGCCGTGATGCTCCCCGAAGCGGGACTGTGCGTTGCGGGCGCCGTCGCGGTGCGGGCGGCCTTCGTTCGCCGACCCCTCTCCTTGCGCGAAGCCCTCCTCGCGCTCTCGGCTCCGGTCGGTGCGGTGCTCTACGCGCTCGCGCTCGGCCCGGGGAGCGAGCCGCTTCGCAGGCTCCTCTCGGCCGAGCTCGCGCTCCCGGTCGCGTCCTGCGTCGGACTCTCGATCGTCACGCCCCTCTTCGCTCTGGGCCCGTGGCTGCGCCGCGCGCCCAAGCACGCGGAAGCCGCGGCGGCGTTCGTCGCGACGGCGGCCGCCATGGGATTGACGCACGCGACGCTCGCGGCGCTCGGCGAGGCGACCTGGCGCTTTTTCGGATAACCCCATTCTGGAGAACTTCTCATGACCCCCACGACAGACCTTCGGGCGATTGCCGACTCGCGCTCCACGCTCTACAAGCTGCTCTCGCGCCTCTACCTCGAGGAGGTCGACGCCGAGCCCCTGAAGGCGCTTTGCGCGCTGCGGCTCGAAAACGCCCCCGATGCGATTGCGGCACCGGCCGCGCGGCTTCGCGCCCGGTGCGAAGCGATGACGGACGAAACGCGTGAGGCCGACCTTGAGGCGCTCGCCGTCGATTACGCGCGCATCTTTCTCGGTGCGGGCGTCGCCGAGGGCAACGCGGCCGTCCCGTACGAATCCGTCTACACGAGCCCGCAGCGCCTCCTCATGCAAAACGCCTGGGAGAGCGTGCGACGCGCGTACCTCGATCGCGGCATCGCCGTGAAGCCCCGGATCGGACTCTACGAAGATCATCTCGGGATCGAGCTCGGCTTCATGGCGTCGCTCGCCGCGCAGGACGGGTCGGCCGAAACGACCGAGGCGCTCCTTGAGGGCCTTCGCTTCGAGGAGGCTTTCCTGCGGGATCACCTTCTCGGCTGGGTTCCGCGTCTTGCGGCCGACGTACGCCGCATCACGGGAACGACGGGCTTTTATCAGGATGCCGCGGACCTCGCCGAGGCGTGGCTCGCGCTTGATGCGGAAACGCTCCGGGACCTGAGAGAGGAACTTCAGAGCGAAGAGGCGTCCGACAAGGGCGCCTCCGACGACTGACGCTCGGGCGGACGGGCATCCGTAGGGCGCCTGCAGGATCTGGCCGTCGGGCCGACGCAAGGGCTTCGGCGAGCCGAAAAGGAGATACCGTTGTCATGACACACAGCTCTCGGGAAGAACACGCGAAGAGCGAATGCGGTCCGGAACGCGCCGAGCGGAGCGCTTCGGGCGTCCGGTCCGACGCCGGTGCGGACCTTCGTCCGCATCCGAGCGCCCGTTCGCGCCGCGATCTGATCGCGGGCGCGGGCGGCGTCGGAGCACTTCTCCTCCTCGGAGCACTCGTGCGCCGAAGCGAAGAAGAGTCCGACGCCTCGGCGCGCCCCGAACCCGTGCGCCCGCCGGGCGGCCGCGACTTCGCGTCGCTTTGCCTGCGTTGCGACCGCTGCCGCAGCGCGTGCCACGCCGACGTCATTCGTCCGGGGAGTCTCGAAGAGGGGCTCCTCGTCATGCGCACCCCCGTCCTCGACTTCAAGCTCGGGTGGTGCGACTTTTGCGGCGACTGCGCCGACGTCTGCCCCACGGGCGCGATCCGCCCCTTCGACCCCGAGACCGAGCGCGTCGGACTCGCACGCCTCACCGACGCCTGCATCGCGCTTCGCACCGGAGCATGCCGCGTCTGCGTGGACGTCTGTCCCTACGATGCCGTGACGCTCGTCGACGGGAACCGCCCCGAAATCGACCCCGAGCGCTGCAACGGGTGCGGACGGTGCGTCCTCGAGTGCCCGTCGAACGTCTTCCAGTCGCTTCGCGCGATGCGCGGCATCGAAGTCGTCGCCCGCAAAGGAGTATCGTCATGAAACCCGGTCGCGTCGCCCTGCTCTTCGCGCTTCTTTTCGCGCTCGGACTCGTCTTTCACACGGGCTGGGGCACGCCCTCGGCCTTCGGCGTCGACGTCGTCGCCGCGCTCTGTCCGGTCGGGGCTCTCGAAACCTGGGCCGCCTCCGGAACGATCGTCCCGAGGGCCTTTTGGGCGCTTCTTGCGACGGTGATCGCCGTCCTGCTCGTCGGCCGCGCCTTTTGCGGATGGATCTGCCCCATCCCCTGGATTCGGCGCCGTCTCGGGCGCGAAGACTCGGGCGACCGGGAGAAGGAAAACAAACATACAAAGGATGACCCCGGAGAAGCAGCCGGCAAAGCGGCCGAAACCGCATCCGAAGAAGGGATCCACCGCTCGCGCGCGCCCTACTGGGTCCTGGGCGGCGCGATCGCAAGCGCCGCGGTCTTCGGCTTTCCTGTCTTCTGCCTCGTTTGTCCCGTGGGGCTTTTCTTCGCTCTCCTCGTGGGGCTCTGGCGCTTTGCGCTCCATCAGGAGTTCGGGTGGTCCCTTCTTTGGGCGGCGGGGTTTCTCACTTTCGAACTTCTGGTGCTTCGGCACTGGTGCGCGAGCTTCTGTCCGATCGGCGCGCTCCTCACGCTCCTATCCCGATTCAATCGAACCTTCCGCCCCGCCGCGAACCCCAAGGCATGCGTGACGAGCACGAGCGGCCTTGCCTGTCGGCTCTGCACGCGGGCCTGTCCCGAGGGGATCGATCTTTCGCGCGCCTTCCGGGGGCAGCTCCCGCCCGAGGAGCTTGCGCGCTGCACGAAGTGCGGCGCATGCAAAGCGGCCTGCCCGACGCACGCGATCGCCTTTCCGTTCACGCCCGCCGCTCGCCCCGTCGAATTCTGCGCGGAGCACGACAAACGGCTCGAAAAGATTGAAAAGGACGCATCTTCCGCAGGGGCTTCGGCAACGGCTTCGGCAGCCGGCGCGGCTGTGAGCGTACGTCGCAACGCACGCGGCGGCTCCGGCCCGATGACGCCTTACGAGACCGTTCTCGAGGCCGAACGGTGTCTTCTCTGCGGCGCCTGTGCGAAGGTCTGTCCGCAACACCGGGACCCGACCGCGTGGCTCCGGCCGGCGGCCCGCGGCTCGCTCGACGAAGCCGAGGAGATTCTCCTTCGTCCGGGCGCGCTTCCCGAAATCTGCGGACTCGTCTGTCCGAGCGAGCGGCTCTGCGAACGCGCCTGCATCCTACCCGTTGAGCCCGACGGAACGGGCGGACCGATCGCGATTGCGGCGCTTGAGCGCTCCATTGCCGAAAACGGGCTTGCCTCGGGGCGGCGCCCCGCGGTGCGCCGTCCCCGCGAACGCATCCGCGTCGCCGTCGTGGGCTCGGGTCCTGCGGGGCTCGCCTGCGCGGACGCGCTCGCACGCTTCGGCGCGACGGTCGAGATCTTCGAGAAGAGAAGCGATTTCGGCGGCATGCTCTCGCACGGCATGCCTCCCTTCAAGATGCCGCGCGAAACGATCGCAAAGCGCGTCGCGGCGCTCGAAGCGCTCGGCGTCGTCCTTCACGCCGGCACGGATGCCGCGAAGGGGCTCGGACTCTCGAACGACCCTCACGATTCGAACACGCCGGGCACTCCCCTTCCGGGCGGGTTCGACGCGATCTTTCTCGCCTTCGGAGCCGAAGCACCCGCGCCGCTCGGACTCGCGCACGAAGAGGCCGAAGGGATCCTCTCGGCGAAGGACCTCCTCGAGCGCCCGTCGGACGAGTCGCTCGCGGGCCTGCGCGTCCTCGTCGCGGGCGGCGGCGACACGGCGGTCGATGCGGCGCGTACGGCGGTTCGCGAAGGCGCCGCTCAAGTGATCGTTCTCTCTCGAAGCCCGCGAAACCGCATGCGAGCGCACGCGCGCGACATGCTCCTTGCCGAAGCCGAAGGCGTGCGGTTTCTCTGCGAATACGAAGTGACGGGCATTCTTGCGGACGAGGACGGGCGCTTTGCGGCGGTCGAAGTCCGAACGCCCGAGGGAACGGAAAGGCTTGCCGCCGACCGCCTCGTCTCCGGGATCGGCTTCCGACCGAGCGCCCCCGACTGGGTGCGAGGTCTCGGGGTCGAGACGGACCCCATCGGCCGCGTGCGCGCCCGGAATACCCGAACCGCGCGCCCGGGCATCTACGCGGGCGGCGACGCGGTGCATGGATCGGCCCTCGTCTCCACCGCCGTCGGAGACGGCCGACGTGCGGCGGAAGCGATTCTGCGCGACTTCGGCGTCCTCCCTCCGGGAGAAACGCTCGGTGCGGGCTCCGGCACGCCCCGAGCGCTCCAACCCCGGCAATCTCTCCCTACTCTTCAAGCACGAACCCGCATCGCATCATGACCTGCATCGCCTCCCACGATCTTCGACTCGATCCCGCGCGTTGCGTTCGCACGCGGCATGCGGCGAGCAACTGCACCGTCTGCGCGGACGCCTGCCCGCAGCACGCCATCGCGCTCGGGCGCGGCACCCTGACGCTTCGCGACTCGGTCTGTACCCGATGCGGACTCTGCACCGCCCTTTGCACCATGAGCGCGCTCGTTCTCGATCCTGCAGACGAAGCGCTCGCTCACGCCGTCCGGGCGCGCCGCGCGGCGGGGGCGGAGGTCGTGGTCTTCGCGTGCGAGGGCTGCGGGACATTCGGGACGGCGTCGGCGGTGCACGAGGCACACGCCGCGAACCCGACCGAAATCACGCTTCCCTGTCTCCTGCGCCTCGGCATCGACTGGGCGCTCTGGAGCGCGGCGGGAGGCATTCGCCGCTGGATCTGGAAAACGGGCGACTGTGCGGCCTGCGGGTGCTGTTCGTCGGGTGAGAACGCGGAATCCCCCGCGCCTTCGGCCGATCCTTCCCTTCTTTCCCGCCGTGCCGCCGCATGGACGGAGGGCGTCCGCCGCGCGGGCGGCGAGCTCTCGATCGAAATCGTGCGCGTGTCGGACGGGACGATGCCGGAGGCGCGCCTCCCGACCGCACCGGAAGCGCACGAGACCGGGAACGCGAACGGGAGCGATTCGCCCGCGTCGCCCGCGAAACGTGCGTCCTTTCGCCGGCTCTTTGCGGGTCCCGCCGAGAGGGAGAGCTCGGCCAACGCCGCCGATTCTTCCGACTGCTCCGATTCGACCGACCGCAGCTTCGGCCCGCTGCTCGGCCGCGGAGCGCTCGAACCCGTCCCGCTCGCTTCGGTCCGACAGCGCCTTCTCGCCTCCCGTACAGCCTTCCCGAGGAGCTTCGACGCCGCGGACTTGCGTCTTCCCGACGTACTTCCCGGCCGCCGAAGCACGCCTAGCCGCTCGTGCGAATCGTGCGGACTGTGCGTGCGCTTTTGTCCTCAGGAGGCGCTCCGTTCGGAGGATGCGGGAATCGCGCTCGACCCCGCACGCTGTTCCGGGTGCGGCCTTTGCGCCGACCTCTGCACGGCGGACGCCTTGAGAATGCACGCACGCGCTCGGGGCGAACCCCTCTCGCCCCGGATCCTCATCCGGAGCCGCCCGGCCGGGACCGAAGGGGAGCTTCTGCGACGCGAGGACGCGCCCGCGTCCGAGATCAACGCCGCCTTCTCCCCGGAAGCGCTCGTGGCCGAGATGTTCGATGCGCCCGTTTACCGCACGTGAACGCCGGAGCCCGATTGCAGCACTCTCCAGTAGGCGAGCGCCGTCTCACGCCTGCCCGCGGCGTCGAGCGCTTCGGTCTGATCGCGCGCCCGGATCGCGAGCCAGTCGGCGAGCGCGCGAAGCCGCGGCTCGCGCATTTCGTCTTCGAGGCGCGTTGCCACCGCCATGTGCCAGCGCCGGCGCTCCCAACCGCGCATGAGCGGAACGACTGCGCCGGTGCGCAGCTCCTCGACGAGGTGCCCGAGATAGATGTCGACCGCAACGCCCTCGTGGTTCAGCATGCGGCGTTTGAGCACGAGCTGTTCGTGTTCGTGACATTCGCTCTTCCAGCGCAGAGGGGCGCTCGGCACCCCCTCGCGCCAGAGGCACTCGGTAGGCGTCTGGTTCACGCCCGAGAGGAGCAGCCCCGCATGCTCGACGAGTTCCTCCGGACACTCGGGCGTCCCGCAGCGGCGCAGATATTCGGGTGTCGCGACGGGAACGGCGCTTCCGCGGCTGTAAGGCCGCAGCACGAGTCCCTCGTCGTCGCAGAGCTCGCAATTGAGCACCGCAAGGTCCGCCTCGTCTGTTGCGGCGAACTTCTCTACCGCGAGCTCGCGGTAGAGCACGAATTCGAACCCGGGCGAGCGCTTTGCATAGGCACGCAACATGGGCCCAAAAAAGAGGCACGTGAGATCGGCCGGGGCCGTGAACCGCACGACGAAGGGATCCGCTTCGCCGCGAAGACGCCGCTCGAGCCGCACGAAGGCTTCGACGTGCGGTCCCACCTCCGCCGCAATTTCCGTTCCGGCATCGGTGGGAAGCATCGGACGCCGCGTCCGATCGAAGAGCGCGCACCCGAGCTCGCGTTCGAGCTCGAGCAGAAGGCGCGACACCTTCGTGATCTCCAGGTCGAGCTCCAGCGCCGTCTGCGAGATGCTCCCCGTTCGCACCGCGCTCAGAAAGACTCGCCAGGCCAGGATGTTCTTCGAAACGTCCACGCTCTCTCCTTTGATGTACTTTGCTCCGGGTTCGCGCCCGCGATGCGGGCCGCCGAGAATTCTCTTCTTTTCCGCTCATTATTAACGCGGCTTAGATTTTAGTGACATTTCGTCGAAA
>UMGW01059609.1_pt1 | contig 14699 bp, 7 predicted proteins | sample 1965371 | NCBI WGS metagenome assembly UMGW01 (sample SAMEA4836082, study PRJEB28245) | human gut metagenome | biome: gut microbiome; material: fecal sample | place: Denmark | collected 2008
GCTTCGCAACCGAGAATCTTCTGGAAGGTTTCGTTCACGTAGATGATGCGCCCTTCGCGGTCCGTCACGCGTAGCCCCACCACGGCCGACTCCGACATGGCGCGGCGAAGCGAATATTCGGCGGCAAGAAGTCGGTGCGAGCGGTGCTGCTGGCGCTGGTAGTAAAAGAGCCACGCAAGCGTCAAAGCGAGCATCACCGAGAGGCCCGCTACGAGAAAGACGGGGACCTTGTTGGTGGCGGAGAGCGCATGGTCGAAACTTGTCCCGAGGATCGTCGTTTTGACGTCGCTTCGGCGGCCGAGCAACGTCAGAGGCGCCTCGTACCGCACGGCGCTTTCTTCGTCCGTCGACTGCTCGCGGTCGCCTTCGAGGACGTAGTCGCCGTTTTCAAGAAAAACGAAGCGGTAGCGGTCGTTCGACGAAAACCGCACGGCGCTCGTCAAAAGGCGCGAGAGGTCGACGCGCGCAACGAGCACCTGTTGCGAGGAGGGCGTGGGAACGATCAGGTCCGCATAAACGAGCTGCGTGTCTTTGAGCGTGTAGAGCGGCGTGATCTCCGACGTATCCGTAATGAAGACCCGGGCGACCGCGGCCGTGAGTTCTTTGTCGGTGAGACGCGCCCCCACCTGACGGCGCTCGATCGTGGGCGAGACGCTCGACGTCCACGAGCGGATCACTTCGTTTTCTTTCGTGACGAGCGCGATCGACGTCACCTCGCGGCGCTCCTCCATGAGGGTCGTCGCGGAGAGTTCGGCGCTTGCCATCGGAAAGCGCCCGTTTTGCACCTGCATGAGGCGCATGCTCGTTTTCTGAAGAAGTTCGGCCGTGCCGAGAATGCGCGACTCCAACGACTGCACGACGAGGTCGGTCGATTGCTGCAGACGGATTTCTTCGGCGCGCCGTTCCGAGTCGATGACAAGAAAGGAGACGACGATCAAACAGGCGGCGAGAAGCACGAGCGCGGCCCAGCTCGCCCAGAGACCGTACTTCGTGACTTTGGGGATCTGATCCGAAGTGGTGAGCTTTTGAAAGGCGTCGGCGACCGCCGTGACGGAGGAATCGGCTGGCATCGGTACAAAGGTCGGTTGAAAAAGAGAACGATTCTAACGGAGCGCTTGCGAGCGCAAAGACCGCAAACCCGAAGAAGGCCTTCGAAACCCTCGAAGACCCTCGAAGAGGCCCGCGGGAATGCGCGGTCCGAAGAAAGTGTGCGCTCAGTCCGTTATTGTCGCCTTATCCATTGCTACCCGGGTATATAAACACGCCGCGAAAACGAAAAAAGCCGTCCGTCGTAGGACTCGCGTCCCCGCGCTTCGATAAAATGCGCCCTGAGACAACTTTCACCGTCGAGCCCGTGCCCCGCACGGCCCGCACAGCTCGCACAATCCGATACACGCTATGACCACCGATCAAAACGCCCTGAAGCGCGCCGTTGCGCGCGCCGCGCTCGAGTACGTCGAAGAAGGCCGCATCCTCGGCGTCGGCACGGGTTCCACCGTCGACTGCTTCATCGATCTGCTTCCCGAAATCCGCGAGCGGATTCCGGCCTGCGTGTCGAGCTCGGAGCGCTCCACGAAGCGCCTCGAAGCGCTCGGCTTCAAGGTGCTCGACATGAACGACGTCGAAGAAATCGGCGTCTACGTCGACGGCGCCGATGAAATCGATCCCTCGTTCGCGATGGTGAAGGGCGGGGGCGGCGCGCTCACGCGCGAAAAGATCGTCGCTTCCGTTTCGAAGACCTTCGTCTGCATCGCGGACGCGTCGAAGCAGGTCGACGTGCTCGGGCGTTTCCCCTTGCCCGTCGAAGTGATCCCGATGGCGGCCCGCGCCGTGAAGGCGAAACTCGAAGCGCTCGGCGCGACCGTGACGCTGCGCGACTTCGTCACCGACAACGGCAACAGCATTCTCGACGCGAAGGGTCTCGCGATTGCGGAACCCGAAAAGCTCGAAGCCGAAATCAACATGTGGCCGGGCGTCGTGACGGTGGGTCTTTTCGCCGCCCGCGGCGCGGACGTTCTCCTCCTCGGCACGGCCGAGGGCGTGAAGACCTTCACGAAGGGCCAATAAGAGTCCCTCGAAAACGGGCGCTCCCCGAGAGCGCCCGACAAAGAAACAAAAGAAAAAGGCCCCGGCCGCGAGAAACGCGGCGTCGGGGCCTTTTTGCGCACCCACCCCGAAAGAGGAGCGGGCGCGCGCGTGCGGACGACTTACTTCGCGGGCGGCACGAAGTTCGGCACCGTCATCCCTTCGGCGTCGCCGAAGAAGTAGCGCTCGCACTGCGCCATGAGGTGCTGACGGGCCGAGAGGTCGGCGAGGTTGAGGCCGTACTCGTTCACCATCATCGTCTGCAGACGGGTCCATTCGTCCCAGGCTTCCTTGCTGACGTTGCGCCAGATCTTCACGCCGAGTTCGCCGGGGAAGGGGGGATATTGGAGCCCTTCGGCTTCTTTCTTCAGTTTGACGCACTGGACCATGCGGGCCATGGCGGTCCTCCTATTCTCATTGATGTATGGACGGGCGAAGGTGCGCACGGGCGCCCTTCGCGGCTAGGCTTGCGGACCGTCTCGAAAATCAAAACGCACTTTGCTCCCGAGGAGCGGGGTGCGTAAGGAGACGGTCGTTTTTCCGAAGTCTACCGCGGGATGGGCCCGCAACGAGGAAGAAAGTTCGCAAAGCCGTTAACATGTCGGCCTCAAACGTTTTCATTGGTTTTTAGGAAAGGCATTCCCGCATGTCGAACCGAGCTCTCTTTGCCGCATTCAACAAGGTCCGCACAGACGTCGAGGGGGCGCTCGAAGCCTCCCGCAAGCGCGAGGAGGAAAAGCGCCTTCGCGAAGAGGAGCTGGCCCGCGAGGAAAAGCGCCGGGAGCGCGAAGCGCGCCAGCGCGGTCAGGCTCCCGCGAAAAGCGTCCCGAAGCCCGCGGCGCCCGCCCCCAAGTCCCAGAAGACCGGACAAAGTCCGAAGAGGGCGACCCCCGCCCCGACCCGCACGGAGTCGGAGCGCGTCCTCGTGCGCGAACCCAACGCCGCCACGAGCGCCTTCGGAGCGATGCTCGCGGGCGCGGCCCGCGAGAAAGGAGCGCTCTTCCGACGCGCCGACGCGTTGAAGAGCGAAGGGAATGCCGGGAAAGCCGCACCCGCTCCCGAAGGGAAGACGCACGACGCGCCCCGAGCTGCCGGTTCGTCCGGTGCGTCCCGTACGTCCCGTACGTCCGGTACGGCCGATAAGCGCCCCGTTCGCGACACGAAGCGCGGCTCCGATCGCGAAACCAACCGCGACAACAACCGCGACGGGAAGCGCAACGCCACAAACGAATCGAACCGCGAAAATCGCGAAAACCGCGAACCCCGCAGCGCCCGACCGAAGTCGTTGGAGCGTCTCTCCGAGCGCATGTCCTCCCGGAGCGCCGAAGCCCGCAATCGTGCGGCTGCCTCGGACGGGAGCGACCCCGACCACGCCCGCCGCGCGCTCGAGCGCCGCAAAGGCGAGCGTCGCCCGCGCCTTTCCTTTGCGGAGCGCCAGAATCCGATCCCGAAAATCGAGCTCGCGCCCGGGCTTCCCGTTTCGGCGCGCGCCGACGAAGTGCGCAAAGCGATCGAAGAAAACCGCGTCGTGGTCGTCTGCGGCGAAACGGGTTCGGGGAAAACCACGCAGCTTCCGAAGATCGCGCTCCTTGCGGGGCGCGGCCGCACGGGCATGATCGCCCACACGCAGCCCCGACGCATTGCGGCAAGTTCCATCGCACGGCGCATCGCCGAAGAAATGAAGACGCCGCTCGGCGAAGTCGTGGGCTTCAAAGTGCGCTTTACGGACCAAACGTCCCCGGGCGCGACCGTGAAACTCATGACGGACGGGATTTTGCTTGCGGAAACGCAGACGGACCCCATGCTCGCCGCCTACGACACGATCATCATCGACGAAGCGCACGAGCGTTCGATCAACATCGACTTCCTCCTCGGGTACTTGAAGCGGTTGCTCCAGAAGCGAAGCGACCTCAAGGTGATCGTCACCTCGGCGACGATCGATGCGGAGCGCTTTGCGGAGCACTTCGCGATCGACGGGAAGAAGGCACCCGTGCTCACGATTTCGGGCCGCACCTACCCCGTCGAAATCCGCTACCGCCCGATCGAAGACGCGGACGAAACGGACGACCACACGCTTCTCGGGGCGATCGACGACGCTTGCTCCGAACTCGAAGCCGAAGGGCGCGGGGACATTCTTGTTTTCCTCCCCGGGGAACACGAAATCCGCGAAGCCGCGGATTGGCTCCGTAAGAGCCGCCCGGCGACGACCGAAATTCTGCCGCTCTACGCGCGGCTTTCCGCCTCCGAACAGGAACGCGTTTTCCGCCCGGGGGGCGCTCGCCGTATCGTCTTGGCGACGAACGTCGCGGAAACCTCCGTCACGGTGCCCGGGATTCGGTACGTGGTCGATACGGGCTTGGCGCGCGTCAAGCGCTACTCCTACCGCTCGAAGGTGGAGCAGCTCCTCGTCGAACCCGTGAGTCAGGCGTCCGCGAATCAGCGCGCGGGCCGCTGCGGGCGCGTCGCGGACGGGATCTGCATTCGCCTTTACGACGAAAACGACTTCAACCGTCGTGCGCCCTTCACGGACCCCGAAATCGTTCGCACGAATTTGGCGGGCGTGATTCTGCGCGCCATGAGCCTCAAGCTCGGCGACGTGCGCGAATTCCCCTTCGTCGAAGCGCCCCCGCCGCGCGCCATTGCGGACGGCTACCAGATCCTGCAGGAATTGGGTGCGGTCGACGCCGAGAGCGCCTTGACGGAAGTGGGCCGACAGCTCGCCAAACTTCCCGTCGACCCGAAGTTGGGTCGCATGCTCCTTGCGGGGAGCCGGTTCGGCGCCCTGCGCGAGGTGCTCCTCATCACTTCGGGCCTCTCGGTGCAGGATCCGCGCGAACGCCCCGTCGACGAGCAGCAGGCGGCCGATCAGGCGCACAAAACCTTTGCCGACGAAAAGTCCGACTTCCTCTCCTACGTGAAGCTCTGGGACTGGTTCGCAAAAGCCAAGGCCGAAAAGGTCTCGAACCGCAAGTTCGAAACGGAGCTGAAGAAAAAGTACTTGTCGCCCCGTCGTCTTCGCGAATGGGTGGACGTCGAGCGTCAGCTCGAAGGCCTTGTGACGGAGCTCGGCTGGCGCATCAACACGGCGCCCGCAACCTTTGAAGAGGTGCACCGAGCGCTCCTCACCGGGCTCCTCGGCAACATCGGCTCCAAAACGGTCGAGAGCGACTTCCGTGCGCCCCCGTACGCGGGCGCGCGCGGGATCAAATTCTGGATTTGGCCGGGTTCGGTGCGCGCCAAAAAGGGCGGGCGCTGGATTTTCGCGGGCCAGATCATGGAGACGTCGAAACTTTACGCGCGCTGCGTCGCCGAAATCGAACCCGAGTGGATCGAGCAGGCGGCCGAGGGGCTCTTGAAGAAAGCGTGGTCCGAACCCCACTGGGAAAAGCGCCGCGGCGAAGTGGTCGCCTTCGAGCGCGCCACCCTCTACGGTCTCACGATCTACCAGGGTCGTCGCACGGCCTTCGCGCCCCACGACCCGAAGCTCGCGCGCGAACTCTTCATCCGCGAAGCGCTCGTCGAAGGGGAGCTTGACGCCAAGGCTCCCTTCTACCACCACAACCGCCGGCTCGTGGCGGAAATCCGCGAGCTCGAACACAAGACCCGTCGCCCCGACGTGCTCGTCGACGACGAACTGATTTTCGAGTTCTACGACAAGGTGATCCCCGAGAACGTGTCGTCGGTCCGAACGCTCGAAGCGTGGCTGAAGGACCTCGCGCCCGAGGAGGAAAAGCGCCTTCGCCTCTCGAAGGACGAACTCATGCGGCACGAGGCGGCGGGAGCCGCCACGGCCTACTTCCCGAAGTCCTTGGAGATGGCGGGCGTGACGATGCCGCTTACGTACCACTTCGAGCCGGGGTCGGTGCGCGACGGCGTGACGCTCACGGTGCCCTTGTTCGCCCTCAACCAGGTCGACGCCGTGCGCTGCGAATGGCTCGTCCCCGGGATGATGAAGGAAAAGGCGCAGGTCCTTTTGAAGACGCTCCCGCAGAAGGTGCGCCGCAACTGCGTGCCGCTTGCGGACTACGCGGCGGGCTTTTGCGAGCGCCACGCCGACGCGGGAAAGCGCACGCGGCCTTTCCTCGAAGCCCTTGAAGCGGACGTGCGCGAAACGACGGGGGTACCCTGCCGCGCGAGCGACTTCAAGCTGGAGCAGCTTCCCGCGCACCTCATCATGAATTTCAAGGTGGTGGACGAGCACGGGCGTCAGCTCGGGATGGGCCGCAACCTTGCGGAACTCCGAGCCGAACTCGGCGAAGCCGCCCAGGAAACCTTCCGAAGCGTCGCGCAGCAGGACGCGGCCGTGGCGGCCGATTTGTCCGACGCGGTGACGGACTGGGACTTCGGGGAACTTCCCGAACTCATGGAAATCTCCCGCGGGGGGCAGACCCTGATCGGGCACCCGGCGCTCGTCGACAAGGGGACGGTCTGTGCGATCGAAGTGTTCGACGACCCGCGCGAAGCGCAAAAAGAGCACGAAAAGGGGCTGCGACGCCTTTTCCGGCTGTCGCTCAAAGAGCAGGTGAAGTTCGTCGAACGGAGCCTTCGCGAACTCGGGCGCGAGCAGATGCAGGCGTCCGTCGTCCCGGGGCTTGCGCGCAACTTCGAAAACATCGAAGAGCTCACGAACGACGTGGTCGATGCGGTCTTGAACGCGACCGCTCTCGCGGAGCCCCGTCCCACCGACGAAGCGTCCTTCCGCGAGCGGCGCGAAAGCGTGCGCGGGCGTCTCACGCTCGTCGCGGGCGAGGTGACGCGACTGCTCGTTGAGATCGTTCGCGAAGCGGCGCCGATTCCCTTGAAGTTGAAGCGCTTGTCGTCCGAAAAGGAGCTCGTCGCGGACGTGACGCAGCAGTTGGAGCGGCTCTTCCCGAAGCACGCCTTTGCGGAGGTGCCGCTTGCGAACCTCATGCACTATCCGCGCTACCTGAAGGCGATCGTCTACCGGCTCGACCGCTACGCGGACGACCCCGAACGGGACCGCACCCGCATGCGGGACGCGGAGCGCTTGACGACCGAGTGGCTGCGCGCGGTCGCGGCGCGCCGCGGCGAGCGCGACCCGCACCTCGTCGAATTCGGGTGGCTCTTGGAGGAATTGCGCGTGTCGCTTTTCGCGCAGCAGCTCCGCACCCCCATGCCCGTGAGCGTGAAGCGACTTGAGCGCGTCTGGGCGTCGATTGCGCGTCTCTGAGTCTCCGGGCTCGGCGCGCGCGGAGGGTAGGCGGCCGCGCGCAAGTCCTTGTTTTCAAACAAGGCCCTTTTGCAACAAAACGTAAGGAAGAGGGTCTTTCGAAGCGGGACCTCATCCGACGGATGAGTAAAATTGCGGGATGCACTCGCCGGAGGGCGTCGGTTTGCGACGCCCTCCGGCCTTTTCAAATGCGCATTGCCTCCGATGCGCTTTCTCGTCGCCCCGAGTTTCCCTTCGCCCCCATGCCTTCCGCCGCCCTCGCTCGCTCCGCTTCTCTTTCCTTGAAGTCGCTCGTTCTCGCCGCCTCGGTTTCGGGCCTGTTGTTTGCCAACGGTTTCCTCTTCTCCGAAGCGCACGCCGCTCAAAGCACGCAAACCGCTCAAACGACGCAAACCGCTCAAAATTCGGCGAAGACCGCGAGCGCGAAGAAGGCTTCCGCGAAGACCGCCGCCAAGAAGGCAACGGCCAAAAAGACGTCGGCGAAGAAAACCTCCGCGAAGAAAACAAAGCGCAACGTGAAGCGCACGTCGCTTCGTCGTCGCACCGGGGCCGCGCCCTCGCAGGCGACGCTCGCGGGCCTTCGCAAGACCGAAGATCCGCTCGCGCTCGGGAGCTCCGTCGCGTACGTGATCGACCAGGATACGGGCGAAGAGCTTGTCGTCAAGAACGCGGACATTCCGCTTCCGATCGCCTCCGTCACGAAGCTCATGACGGCCTTGGTCATCGCGGAAAGCGACCTCCCCCTGGACGGCAAAGTGCGCATCACGCGCGAAGACTACGTGCGCTCGAACGCGACCTCCAAACTTCGCAACGGCATGACGATGACGCGCGAAGCGCTCCTCAAGGCGGCGCTCGTGTCGAGCGACAACCGTGCCGCGCACGCCCTGGCGCGCACGTACCCGGGCGGAAAGAAAGCCTTCGTTCGTGCGATGAACGAAAAGGCGGAAGCCCTCGGCATGACGAGCTCCTTCTTCGCGGACCCGACGGGGCTCGACAACCGCAACCATTCGAGCGCCCGCGACCTCGGGAAGCTCGTTTCCGCCGTCTACGAATATCAGACGATCCGCACCGCCTCGACCCTTCCTTCCGCGCGCGTTCGCGCCGGCCGCCAGGTGCTCGACTTCCGCACGACGAACCGCCTGATCGGCGACCCCTCCTGGAAGATCGGCATCCAGAAGACGGGCTTCACGACCGCGGCGGGCCGCTGCATGGTGGTGCAAAGCGAAGTGGGCGAACGGCGCCTCGTGATGGTGGTGCTCGACAGCCCCGACAACTCGCAGCGGGCGCTCGACATGCGCACGATGCGCACCTTCGTCGAAGCCGAAGAAGCCTTCAACCGCGACTTCTCGGACGCGGTGCCCTACGAGCTCTTCTGAGTCCCGAAGCACGAAACACGTGAAAAACCAAAAGGCCGCCCGAACACATTCGGACGGCCTTTTTGATTTTTCGCCTCTCGGGCACGCGCTTCGCGTGCCCGGGCAAAAGAGAGCGTAAAACGGGCGCTTTGGGTGGGGGCCCAACCTCCGGAAGGGGCGTGAGTGACAGACCGACGCCGTCCCTGCCTTACGCCTCGTGGCGGCGGGGGTGGACTTTGTGCCCACCAGCGAATAAAGCTTCAAGGCTGTGAATCGCTACTCTCCGTAGGGATTCACAGCCTTTTTGAGGGGCGTATCGGCAAAACTCGGGCGGGCGAACGGGGCCTCGTGACGGTGGTGCTCGAGAGCCCCGACAACTCGCAGCGGGCGCTTGACATGCGCACGATGCGCATCTTCGTCGAAGCCGAAGAAGCCTTCAACCGCGACTTCTCGGACGCGGTGCCGTACGAGCTCTTCTGAGTCACGAAACACGAGAACGAACAAACGAACAAAAGAGAAAGGCCGCCCGAACGCATTCGGACGGCCGTTTTGATTTTTCGCCTCCCGGGCACGCGCGTCGCGTGCCCGAGAGGAAGTGAGCGGAAAAGCAGAAACACCCCGGCTCGGCGTCAGACTTCGGCCTTTGCTTCGGCTTCCTCGCTCTTTTCGCCCTTCGTTTCCTTCGCTTCCGTCAGGCGTTCCGCCACGATTTCGGCGATGTCGCGAACGAACGTCTCTTCGTCCCCGGTCGTCGCCTTCGCCGATTCGAGCATCGTGAGGCAGTGCGGGCACGCAACCGCCACGCGACGGGCGCCCGTCTTCTTGAGGTCTTCGAGACGCACGATGTTGACAGGCTTCGGGTTCTTCGTCTCGGCCCACATCTGCCCGCCCCCGGCGCCGCAGCAGAGGGTCTTTTCGCCCGTTTCCTCGGGGTAGAGGGGACGGGTGGCGGCATCAAGCACGGAGCGGGGCGCTTCTGTGACGCCGTTCAAACGCGCGAGGTAGCAGGGGTCGTGGTAGACCGTCGCGGTCGCATCGGGCGAAACGCCCGCAAGGCGCCCGGCATCGATCAACTCCCGGATGAAGGTCGCGTGGTCGACGACCGGCACCTCGGGGAAGCCTTCGAAGGTCGGGTATTCGTTCGCGAGCGTATTGAAGCAGTGCGGGCAGGCGGTGAGGATCCGATCGAACGCGTAGTTCGCAAAATTCTCGATGTTTTCCTGCGCGGCCGTCTGGAAGAGGTACTCTTCGCCGAGACGACGGGCGAATTCGCCGTGGCAGCGCTCTTCGCTCATGACGGCGAATTTGACCCCCGCCGCACGCAGAATCGTCACGACGGCGCGCGCGACCTTGCGGGCGCGACGGTCGTAGCTCGCCGCACACCCGACCCAGTAAAGGACGTCGTAGTGTTCGCCCGGTTCCGCGACGGGAAGATCCAGATCCTTCCCCCAGTCGAGGCGTTCGTAGGGATCGAGCCCCCAGGGGTTCCCGACCGAAGCGGTGTTTTCAAGTGCCGTCGCGGCCCCTTCGGGGAAGGCCCCTTCTTCGAGCGCCAAGTGCCGTCGCATCCGTACGATCAGATCGGGCGTCTGAATTTCCGCGGGGCACGCGCGCGCGCACGCGCCGCAGGTCGTGCAGGAGAAGAGCTCCTCGTGCGTGACGACGTCGCCCGTGAGACTCTTCCCGTCGTCGGGAAGACCTGCGGCGAGCCTTTCGGCGCGCTCGCGCAATTTCATCACGATGGTACGGGGCTCAAGGGGCGTACCCGCACGCACGGCCGGGCAAACGTCGTTGCAGCGGCCGCATTCGACGCAACCCTCCAACTGGAAGCGCTCGGAGGCGGACAACTGCTCGATGCGCGACAGCCCGAACGTTTCCTGCTCTTCGATCGCCTCGATCTTGGGAAGGCGTCCCAAGGGCGCCGCCTTGCGGTGGAAGATCGACAAGGGCGTACGGTACATGTGCCCGTAGAAGGTCAAGGGAATCGTCGCGATGAAAGCGAGCGCCGCAAGGCCGTGGACGGTCCAAAGAAGAACGTGCACGGACTCCAGCCCCGCGCGTTCGATCCCGAACGCAAGGAACATTTTCGCGACGACGGAGCCCACGGGCGAGAAGCTCATCCAGAGGGGCTGCTCGACCGCAAGGCGAAGGCCCTCCACCACGTACCCCGAAAGCACGATGAAGGCAAGCGACGCGTAGGCCCACAAGAAGCGGTCCGTGCGGGGAAGCGTCGCGCTCTTCATGCGGCGCACGAACCCGATGAGAAGCGCCGCCAGCACGGCAACGCCCGCAACGTCGAGGATCAGCTTGTAGGCGAGGTAGACGTTCCCGCGCAAAAACTGCGTGCCGAAGACGTAGTGGCCGATGTCCCAGTCGAGGGTCGCGAGGGCCGTCCCCAAAAAGAGGAAGAAAAAGCCGACGACGAGCGCGGCGTGCACGTTCCCGAAGGCCGTTTCCCGAATGCGGTCCGCAAAGAGCACGGCGCGCAGCGTGCGCTTCAGCGCCTGCGGATCCTTTTCGGTCTTCGTCGACGGATCCCCGAGCGCGCCTTCGCGCGTCGCCTTCATCCCTCGGACGATGCCCCAGACGCAGAGTGCGACGGCGGCAAGCCCGACGACATAGACGCCGATTTCTCCCCAGAGGGGAACGTTCCAAAAGCCGGGACGAACCGGCATGTCGGGGGGTAGGGGTGTGGTCATAGGGCACCTCGGGCCGAAGGGCGGCCGCCCGCAGGAGGGGCGACCCCGGGAAAAACGGGAAAAGGGAAAAAGGGAGAGGGACGGAAAGTCAAGGCTCCCGAAGGCGTGCCTTTCCGGGAGCCCTCCCGACGGACGGCTATTCTAACGAAGGGCACGCCGCGCCAACGCGTGCGCAAAGGGGACTTTCGAGAGGCGTCGCCCGAACGTCGAACGTCGAACGACGGAAAAACAAAAACCCGCACCGATCGTTATCGGTACGGGTTCTTGTGTTTGGTTGCGGGGGGAGGATTTGAACCTCCGACCTTCGGGTTATGAGCCCGACGAGCTACCGGGCTGCTCCACCCCGCGGTAATTCTGTCGTCGCTAATCACTAGCGAGATTTGAATTGTGCCTGAGGACTTCCGATCTGTCAAGGACGATTTTCGCGCCCCACCCCAATCAGAAGTAACAAATTGTAAGAAAACGCCCGAAAATCGCCCTCAAAACGACTCAACTCATTGAAATTCAAGGAAAAAGAAATTTTTTGCGTCCCGCCGTTTTTTCCTCACTTTCCTGCGATTTCGTTCGGGCCCCTCCGCCTCTCAACCCGAGGCCCTCCCCTCGGTCCTCTCGGAGCGGGAAGCCTCGCCCCTCCTCATTGATCCGAACACCCCGGGGAGGGAGGGGGGTACCCCCTCCCCCACCCCGGGGGAGGGCCCGAGGGAGGGGCCCGAGGGGGCCGCGGGGAAGTTTTCGTCGATTCTCTACCCGACAGTGGGTGCGTAAGGTCCGCCGAAAGGAGTAGCGTTTATAATCTTCGCCGTTGGTCGGCTTCCCCATTTCATCCCGCGTTTCCACGGGAGGCGGGGCTTTTCCGAGCCCCGACCCCGACGTCCGATCCGTTTTTCCCCAGGGCGGGGGCGCCAAGTTCGTCTTCCCGCCCGCAACGACACGGCTTCTTTCTCTCTATGACGCTCTACAACATTGCGCGACGCGTTCTTTTCTCGATGAACCCCGAAACGGCTCATGCCGTCACGATGGCCAACCTCGACTGGGTGGTGCACACGGGTCTTCACAAGCTCATCACCCACATGCCCGACGAAGATCCCGTCACGGTGATGGGCGTGCGCTTCCCGAACACGATCGGTCTGGCGGCCGGTATGGACAAGGACGGCACGCGCGTGAGCGCGTTCGGCGGCCTCGGCTTCGGCCACGTTGAAATCGGCACGATCACGCCGCTCGCGCAGCCCGGCAACCCCAAGCCCCGCCTCTTCCGTCTGATTCCCGCCGAAGGCGTCATCAACCGCATGGGCTTCAACAACGAAGGTGTCGTGCAGGTTCTCGAAAACCTCCGTTCGGCCGACGCCTTCCGTCTTCGCGGCGGCGTCCTCGGGATCAACATCGGCAAGAACGCCGTGACCCCGATCGAAAACGCCCTTTCCGACTACGTGAAGTGCCTCGACGCGGTGTACGACCACGCCGACTACATCGCGGTGAACATTTCGTCCCCGAACACGAAGAACCTGCGCACGCTCCAGGGCGAGGGCGAACTCGACCATCTCGTGAAGGGTATCACCGAAAAGCGCGCCGACCTCAAGGCCGAGCGCAACGGCAAGCACGTGCCGATCGCCGTGAAGCTCGCTCCGGACTTGGAAAACGACGAAATCCTCCGTTGCGTCGACACGCTCATGAAGTACGGCATCGACGCCGTGATCGCAACGAATACCACGATCGCCCGCAAGCGCGTTCAGGGTCTCCTGCACGCCGAAGAAACGGGCGGCCTCTCGGGGGCTCCCTTGCGCGAACGTTCGACCGAAGTCGTTCGCCTCGTTGCGGACCACGTGAAGGGCGAACTCCCGATCATCGCCTCGGGCGGCGTCATGTCGGGTGCGGACGCCGTGGAAAAGATGGAAGCGGGCGCTCAGCTCGTTCAGCTCTTCACGGGCTTCATCTACAAGGGCCCCGCCCTTATCGCCGAATGCTCCGAAGCGGTCGCCGCCTGGCGCCGCGCGCAGCAGAAGCGCTGAAGTCCGCTCGGTCGGGGCCTCAAGGTCCCGACCCTGCCATGAAGCCGAAAACCGCCGACACGACAAAGACGCAAAATAAAAAGAAGAACGACAAAAGAGAAGGGAGCCCGCAAGGACTCCCTTTTCGCTTTCCTACATTGCGCAGGCATTTCGCTTCGAACCGACGGAAGACCGAACGCCTCCTCGGGAATTCTTCTCACGTGAGCGCAACCATGCAGCCCGCGCGGGCCCGCGCCGAGGTGAGCTTCAAGACGCAGTAGCGGCTTTCGCGCTCAAGCAAAAACGCGGTGCCGAGCGTCTGGTCGGCTGCGGTGAGAACGGGGTAGGGTTCGCCCGCTTCGACGCGGCGGTCCGAGTCGAGGCAGTAAAGAAGCGTGTCGTCCCCCGCGGGTTTGGCGTGGTAGATCCGAAGGTAGCCGCGTTTCCGAAGCTGAGCGCGCGTGTAAAAGCGAAGCGCCCACCAGGAAAAGCCCGCAAGAAGCGCAAAAAGGAGCGTACGTACGGCGGTCGACAGGGGATTGAGCCCGGCGTAGCGCATCAGAAACGAGGGGCTGGCCGCATCGAGCGCTTCTTCCGACGGAAAGACGTCGAGGTCGATCTTCGGGGTGGGAAGGTGCACGGACGAATTCCCCGTGACCGAAACCGACACGCCGTAGAGCCCCGAAGGGAGCTGCGGCATGAGGGTGAGGGTCGTGCGCCAGGCGACGCCCTCCGAAAAGCGGCGCGGCTCGAACCGGGTCCCGTTCACGACGATGCGGTCGGTGGCGGGAGAAACGACGATGCGAAGCGCAAGAGGGGAGTCGATCGAGGCGTCTTCAAGCGTACCTGCGAGTTCGACCGACTGACCGCTCACCGCGGCGATGCGGTCCGAGGGGGTCTTCACGTTCGAGTAGAAGGCGTCGACCGAAGCGGCCGTACCGAATACGAGCGCCGTCGACATGAGGGCGCCGAGCACTCGGCGCGCTCCGAAGAGTATTCGCAGGTATCGGGGAAGAGGCGGCTGGCGGCGGGGCATGGTGATTTCCCTTTCGTCAAAGATTCGGTCGTGAGAGCGCAACGCACGGAACACGGACAACATGCGGGTGTACGGGCGTACGAGCGTACGCGCAGCGGGAGACCGAAAAGGCTCGGTACTCGTCGGGCAACTTGATTGTAGGGAAGGGGGAGGGGTCGAACGACGGAGCACCCTGAGTACTCTTCCTCAGCTCGGGTGACACGTCGCAAGAAGAGGGCGGGAGAAAATTTTTTCAATGAACCCTTGACAACCCAAAAACTCTTCTGTAATATTCGGAACTCTTGACGCAACGACGTCAGGAACGTTCTTTAAAAATCAGATTCAACGAACCGATAAGTGTGAACATCG